>Ga0194058_10000312_pt1 | contig 22762 bp, 17 predicted proteins | sample SepL4417m_MetaG_FD_155490 | JGI IMG/M metagenome (GOLD analysis project Ga0194058, IMG submission 155490) | Anoxic zone freshwater microbial communities from boreal shield lake in IISD Experimental Lakes Area, Ontario, Canada - Sep2016-L442-17m | ecosystem: Environmental > Aquatic > Freshwater... | reverse complement strand
TGGCATTCTTTCCAAAAAAATGTATCGCCGGGTGCACTCTCATATGGAGGGCGATTTTGCCATAGAGATCGCTGCGAGCACAGCGCAGAATGAAGAAAGATCGGTGCTCCCACTTTTTTGATGCCCCGGTGTCATTTTGACTTCATGCGACGCGGTGCCTTGCCGCGCGGTCTCCAGAAAATGGGGCGGCGGACGCGCCTCAAGGCCCGGACATTCTCAGCTCCGCCGCTCGCCGCAGGAGATCCAGATGCCGAGGAGGGCGATGTCTGCCGGGGTGACCCCGCTGATGCGCGCCGCCTGGCCGAGGGTCTCCGGGCGGATTTTTGAGAGGCTTTGGACGGCCTCGGTGCGGAGGCCCCGGATGGCCTCATAGGTGGCGGAGTCCGGGATCCTCTTCGCTTCGTGGCGCGCGGAGCGGGCGATCTGCTCCTCTTGGCGGCGGAGGTAGCCTTCGTATTTCAGATCCGTTTCGATCTGCTCCCAGACCTCGGCCGGATAGGCGGCGCGGACGTCTTGGGGGAGCGCCCGCCACGTGTTCTCAGCGCGCTTGAGCCAGCGTTCGAGCGAGAGGGTGTCCGCCTGGATCTCGCGGAGGCGGGATCGAAGCTCCGCGACCTGGGCGGACTTCTGCTCGAAGCGGGATTTTCGCTCGCCGGAGACGAGCCCGGCCGCGATGCCTTGTCCTGTCAGGCGCAGGTCGGCATTGTCCTGGCGGAGGAGGAGGCGATATTCCGCGCGGCTCGTGAACATCCGGTAGGGCTCGGGCGCGCCTCTGGTGACGAGGTCGTCCAGAAGAACTCCGATGTAGGCATCGTGGCGGGCGAGGGTGAAGGCCGGGCGCGCCTGCGTCTTCAGCGCCGCGTTAGCTCCCGCGATGAGCCCCTGCGCGGCGGCCTCCTCGTAACCTGATGTGCCATTGATCTGGCCTGCGAAATAGAGGCCGGAGACCAGCTTGGTCTCGAGGGTCGCATGCAGCTGGGTGGGCGGGCAGTAATCGTATTCCACCGCGTAGCCCGGGCGCAGGATCTCCGCGCTCTCCAAGCCGGAAATGCTGCGGATGAACGCGTATTGCACATCGAACGGAAGGCTCGTTGAGACGCCGTTCACGTAGACCTCGCCGGAATGCCGCCCCTCGGGCTCGAGAAAAATCTGGTGTTTTGGCTTGTCCGCAAACTTCACGACCTTGTCTTCGATGCTCGGGCAATACCGAGGGCCGACGCCTTCAATAACTCCGGCGTAGAGCGGCGACTTGTCGAGGTTCGCGCGGATGATCTCGTGCGTGCGCGCGTTCGTGTACGTGATGTGGCAGGGGAGCTGCCTTGCGCTGAGGGCGCCGCCCCTCCACTCGTTCAACGTAAAGATATCGTCCTCCCCGCGCTGCAGGGTATCTGCGAGATAGCTGAATGCGGGCGGTGGCTCATCCCCCGGCTGGGCCTCGCATTTGGAGAGATCGATGCTCTTCGCAAGAATGCGGCATGGCGTGCCGGTCTTGAAGCGCCCGACCTCAAATCCCAGCTCGCGCAGGCAGTCGCTGAATGTCGAAGCCGGGTCGCCGAGGCGTCCGCCACCCTGCGACCTAAGGCCGACATGGAGGAGCCCGCGCAGGAACGTCCCCGTGGTGACAACGACCGCCTTGGCAAGGAACCGGAGCCCGAGGCTTGTTACGACCCCGGCGACGGCATCGCCCACAACGGCAAGGTGCGAGGCTTCCCCCTGCTTGAGATCCAGCCCCGGCTCGAGCTCGACAAGCGCCTTCATGCGGAACTGGTAGGCCTTTTTGTCGCACTGCGCGCGGGGGGCGCGGACGCTCGGCCCCTTGCTGGCATTCAGCATCCGGAACTGGATTCCGGTGGCATCCGTGTTCAGGCCCATCGCGCCGCCGAGGGCGTCGATCTCCCGCACCAGATGGCCCTTCGCTAAGCCTCCGATCGCCGGGTTGCACGACATCTGGCCGATCGTATCGGCATTCTGCGTCAGCAGCAGGGTCTTGCAGCCAAGCCGCGCCGAGGCCATCGCGGCCTCGATCCCCGCATGGCCGGCCCCGATGACAACGACATCGTAGGGCTTGGGATACTCGAATTCGCTCAACTTATTCTGTGGGAATGTCGTGCTCCGCAAGCTTCTTCATGAGCACCTCGGCCTTTAGCTTGTGGCTGTTCTTGAGCACGATGTCGCCAGCGACAAAATTGTCGAACGTCCCGCGGATGCCTGTGTTCTCGCCCGTGACGATGAACGCTCGCTCCTTGGTGATCTCGCCGTCCCAGTTCCGTTGGAAGACGTCGGCCTTCGAGCCGTCCGTCGCTACGACCACGCCGTTCTTCGGCACGTCATCCGTTCCGAAGACAGCTTTCACATCCGGAGTCGTCTGCTTCGGGAGCTGCAGGAATACCGCCAGCGGGTCGCCTTCGGAATCGGCCGACTGCGCGACCTGCCCGACCCGCCCATAAACGAGAATTCTCATCCCGTTATATTTCTGCAGCGCGGCATCCGGGGCGGTGGAAAATTCTTTGACGATCTGCTCCAGGGTCACGAACCCGTCCGGAGGAAGCGGGGGCAAGGAGGATGTCTGAGCGATCGCTGCTTGCGCGAATGTTGCAGCCAGAGTGCAGAGCCAGAGGAGGAGTTTCATATCGGTGAGCATGCCGCAGATCCCGACATTTCACAAACCGAAAAGTCCGGCAGCAGAAAATCATCGTGCCATCCGGGCGGAATCCAGCGCCGAGATCGAGCCGGCGGTGAAAGCCGTCTTTCCGCCGATCAAATCAAAATCAAGTTAGCCAGCCGCTCCTCGACCTGCTCCCGAAGAAACATGTAGAGCTGCGGGTTGCGCAGCGCCAGGATTTCGAGGGCTGCCAGCGCCGCATTCGAGGGTTCCAGCACGGTAGTTACCGGCACGTTCGAGGGCGTCCGCAGCGACGACCACACATCGTCAGGGAATTCTTTGAAGCTTGCCGGGACGGTAATCACAGGAACCGTGGTGGAAGCCGAGAGGGTCGGGCCTGCGCCGTTTGATCGCCCAATAAAGGCGATGACAACGGTATCTGGCACCTGCTGCACATAGCAGTGAAGCTCGTTGAGCCCGCGGACAGGCTCCTTGTGAAGCGAGCAGGTCGCGGTGGTGAGCTTCAATCTGCGGCCTTCGGAGCAAGCGGCTCCCCCGCAAAACCGATCGATGGCATTCACCAATGGAGAAACATCGTCTTTGTCGGAGCCTCGCCAAATAAGGACCTGCTGGACGGGCAGCCGGAAGCGGCCGGTCACCTCGGCGACGCGCCGGTATTTTCCTGCCACATCGTCGAGCTGGCCGCCGTCACGATACGCCTGTTTGTCAATGTGGATGCCGTTCTCGAGCACCCGCCAGGAGTCGTTGTCGATCACGTCGGCAAGAAGCAGGGCTCCATCTCGCGCCAGGCCGAACTCGACCTTGTAGTCGACGAGCGTCCGCCCTTCGAGCTGCCATGCCTTTTCAAGGATGAGGAAGGCGCGCCCGGCGATCTTCTTAATTTCCGGGAAAAGCTTCCATTCCTCAGCCGAGCCAAAGACTTCGCTCTCCGGAAGAACCAGGAACGGCACCTGCCCATGGATTGGCTTGGAGGGCAGGTAAAGGGAGATCGTTCCCGCACCTTGCGAGTATTCCATGAGCGGGTCATCGCAGAGGAGCGAATGCTCCTTCCATTTTTTTCCGCTCGTCTTGAGGTAGAGCTCCACGAGAAGCTTCGGGAAAAGGTGGCCTTTGGCAAGGAAGGGCATCCGCTTGAGATAGGAGCCATGGGCCTCGCGCCGGACCACCACCTCGTAAGGAAGCATTTGGCAGAGCGGAGCCAGGAACGTCGTCGCATCGATCTGCTCATCGAAGGCCACAGGAATGCCGCAGGCTTTGAGGAGGCGGAACACATTGCATGTCGTCTGGGTCGCAAGCTCGGCTTTCCCCTCGATGAGGTCATGCTTTGCTCCGTCGCCCGCCGTAATGTCATCCTTCGAGACAAGGAGCACCTTCCCGGGATCCTGCTTGGCCGCAAAAATGATTTTTGTTTTCCCTTCTGCGATCAGGCCGCCGCCAACTGGCCGCTCAGTTTTCTTCGTCATTTCTTCCTTTCCTTTGTGCGGGCTGCGGTGCCCGGGTACACCCGGTCCGCCGCTGCTCGCCATTTCCTCTGTAGGAAGGCGACAACTACACTCTCGTTTCGGATAAAGCCAGCCCCAGAATTTCCTTGTTGGGCGTCGCACTTTTTCTCGGGAGCGATCTGCACAGTTGTTGCTGTCCTGCTGATGGGCTTCATTTATTCCTTTCAACGTCGTGAAAGGAATCTATCCACGCAGTGAGCAGTTGCCCTTAAATTCCGAGTCCTCAGGCAAATAATTCGCTGTGGCTGCCCAAGCGGACCATGCGCAACTCCTCGCGTGTCTGCACGTAGATGAGGAGCAAGTCTGGCTGGAGATGGCACTCCCGGCACCCAGCGTATCCGCCTTTCAGCGGGTGATCGCGAAACTTCGCTTCCAGCAGATCCCCTGCTTCCAAAAGATCGACTGTCCTTTCGATCAGCTCAATGAGCCCTTTGTCCCGGGATCGCTTTTTGTAATCCCGCTTGAACTGGCCGGTGTAGGTAACCTCGCGCATTATCCATTGATCGACCGGAGAGCCTGGGAGGCGGACTTGTAGCGCCGGGTTGGCCTTTCGTTCAGCGCTGCGGCGGTCACCGGGGTGGGGGAGCGCTCGGAATATCGCTCTTCAATCTCCTCTACGGTCGCATTGGTCAGGTCGAGATGCGGGCGCGTGGTCAGGGCGAACGGGATGCCCTTCTGAATGCAGATCTGGCTCAAAAAGAGGTTGATCGCGTCGCCCACAGAAATCCCCAATTTCGAAAGCACCCGCTCGGCCGCGGTCACCTTTTCGGAATCCACACGGGTACGTAGTATCGCTGTTTTTGCCATGTCACAGATATGCGCCGTTTGTGCGTTGCCGTCAAAGGGAACCATTCAGGCCGGCAGACATCGAATGAATTTCCGGCTCAGATCTCAGAAAAGTCGCGCGAGCCCCACTTCGCGGACTGGAGGGGTCTGAGGGCCGCAGAGCCCTCCAGTCCGCGAAGTGGCGCTGCGACTACAGCATGGGGAAATGCGATGTGACCACGGGCCAATGCACGTCGTTTTCGAACGCGGATGGACGTACGATTTCAGCCGATGATTTGTCCGTGATCCGACGCATGGCGAAGGTTGTTCTCGCAACCCCAATAGCAGGGCCGGAACTCCCCGCAGGAAGGGATCACATCCTCACGCGCCGAGATCTTCGCCGACCATGTAGCGGGTGAATCGGCGGATAATCATGTTCTCTCCGAGCTCGGCGATCTTTTTGTTCAACAGGTCCTGGATCGTCATGTCCGGGTTCTTAATGAACGCCTGCTCGAGAAGGCAGACGGTGCTGAAAAATTTGTCGATTTTCCCTCCGACGATTTTTTCCACAATGCTCTCTGGCTTCCCCTCCACCTGGGCCGCGAAGATTTCGCGCTCAGCCTGAACGAGCTTGTCTGGAACCTGCTCCCGGCTCACATAGAGCGGATGCGCGGCGGCGATGTGCAGGGTGACGTCCTTGACAAACTCGCGGAAAATCTCATTTTTTGCAACGAAATCGGTTTCGCAGTTGATCTCGACCAGCACCCCCACCTTGCCTTGGAGGTGGATATATGAGGCGATCGCCCCCTCCTTCGCAGTGCGGGAGGATTTTTTTCCAGCATTGGCGATGCCCTTTTTGCGAAGGATTTCCTCTGCGCCAGCCAAGTCGCCGTGGGATTCCATAAGGGCCTTCTTGCAATCCATCATGCCAACGCTGGTTTTTTCGCGGAGTTCTTTGACAAGTGAAGCGGGGATTTGAGACATAAAAAAAGCTTTGGTTTTTTAGGGGGGCAGCATTTCAGGCTATGCCGGCCGCAGATTTGCTCGACAGCTCATCTGCTGGACGCTGAAGCCTGAATGCTGGGAACCTTGTTTGTTATTCCGAGACGGCTTCTAGATTTGCAGGCGCCGACTTCCCTGCGGTCCCGCGGCCTTCGAGCACCGCCTGGACGAGCTTCTGAAGAATCACGCGGATCGCCCGGATGGCATCGTCGTTTCCGGCTATCGGATATTCGATTTTCTCCGGGTCGCAGTTGGTGTCCACGATCGCGATGATCGGAATTTTCAGGCGGTTGGCTTCCGCCACGGCGATCTCCTCCCGGAGAGTGTCGATTACGACCAGCGCTTCGGGAAGCTTATCCATGTCCACGATCCCTTCGAGGTTATGGTGGAGCTTGGCCCCCTCGCGGCGGATTGACGAGGCTTCCGCCTTGTTAATCTTTGCGAAGGCAGGGGATTTTTCCGAGGCTTCGATCTCCTTCAGGCGGGCGACGCTTTTCCGGATGGTCGTGAGGTTGGTGAGCGTTCCTCCGAGCCATCGCTGGTTGACAAAGAGCTGCCCGGTCGCAGTGGCCGCCTCACGAACCGCTTCCTGGGCCTGCTTCTTGGTGCCGACAAACAGCACCTTGCCCCCGCCGCGCACAAGCGCCGAGAGATACGCCGAGGCGCGCTCGATCTGCCCCACCGTCTGCTCCAAATCGATGATGTAGATAGAGTTTTTCTCTTCGAGGATGTAGTCGCGCATTTTTGGATTCCAGCGTTTTGTCTGGTGCCCGTAATGCACGCCCGCTTCTAGCAGTTCGGTCATTTTTTCGATGTTCAAGTTATTAGATGTTTCCATGGTGTTCACTTAGCTGGCAGCTTTTTCGGTTTCAGGATTAGCCGCTGCATCAAGCTCGTCGCCCAAGTGAACGATCTCGGTATCACGGTAGATCTGGAAACCAGTTCCCGCCGGGATGAGATGGCCCAGAATGACGTTCTCTTTGAAGCCTCGCAGTCGGTCCACTCTGCCAAGTGTGGCCGCCTCGGTCAATACGCGGGTCGTATCCTGGAAGGACGCCGCTGAGATGAAGCTGTCGGTTTCGAGCGAGGTCTTGGTGATGCCAAGCAGGACTGGGCTGGCCTCGGCGGGCTTGCCGCCCTTCTCGATGACCCGCTCATTTTCCGCATCGAAAGCCAACCGGTCCACCTGGTCGCCCCAAAGGAGGCCGGTGTCGCCAGGCTCGGTGATCTTCACCTTGCGGAGCATTTGGCGAACGATAATCTCAATGTGCTTGTCATTGATTTCCACTCCCTGGAGGCGGTAGACCTCCTGAACCTCGTTCAGCAGGTGCTCCTGGAGCTCCTGCGGACCGCAGACTTCCAAGATCTCGTGCGGGACGACGGGGCCATCGGTCAGCTGCTGGCCCTTTTTCACCACGTCTCCCTTGAAGACAATGATGTGCTTGTTGAGCGGGATGAGGTGCTCCTCCTCGGCTTTGCTTTCCGGATCGGTAACGATGAGTCGGCGCTTGGCACGGACCGTGCCGCCGATGTCCACCACACCGTCAATCTTCGCGATCTCGGCGGCATCCTTCGGCCGGCGTGCCTCAAAGAGCTCCGCCACGCGCGGAAGGCCCCCAGTAATATCCTTCGTCTTCGCAATTTTCCGCGGGGTTCTCGCGAGCCGCTGCCCGGCAGGAACCTTTGAATTTTCCTTCACTTCGATATGGGCGCCTGCGGGGATCGAGTAGCTGGCCAAAACCTGCTTTGCCTCGTCGGCGATGACGATCTGAGGATGGAGATCCTCCTTGTGCTCGATGACAACGGTTCCCATAACCCCTGTGGCTTCGTCCACCTCCTTGCGGATGGTGACGCCTGGGATCATGTCCTTGAATTCGATGCGGCCTGCCTTCTCCGTAATGATCGGTACGTTATAGGGATCCCACTGGATGAAGGTTTCCCCTTTTTTGACCTTCGAGCCATCGGCGACAGAGATCACGGATCCCACAACGATGTTGTGGCTTTCGAGCTCTCGCCCGTCGGGAGCATGGACGCTGGCCGTGCCGTTCTTGTTGAGAACAACAAACGTACCCTCGCTCGTTGCGACGACCTTGAGCTCGTTGAATCGGACGACGCCTTCGTTCTTGGCCTTGACGACCGGCTGTTTGAACGTCTGGCTGGCGGTTCCTCCGACGTGGAATGTTCTCATCGTCAGCTGGGTGCCTGGCTCGCCGATCGACTGGGCGGCGATGATGCCGACCGCCTCTCCGAGCTTGATCATGGACCCGGTGGAAAGGTTCCGTCCATAGCACTTCGCACAAATTCCGCGCTTGGATTCGCAGGTGAGGGCCGAGCGGATCTTGAGCTGCTCATGGCCGATCTTCTCGAGCGCCGCTGCGCTCTCCTCATCGATGAGCTGGCCCGCCTTGATGATCGGCTTGCCGGTGAGTGGGTCCTTGACTGTCTCGCAGGTGGCGCGCCCGATGATGCGGGTCGAGAGGCTGACCACCTCCTCATCCCCTTCATAAATCGGTCGGACATTGATGCCGTTGACGGTCTGGCAGTCCTCGATCGTGATGATGACATCCTGCGCGGCATCCACGAGCTTGCGGGTGAGGTATCCCGAGTCGGCGGTCTTGAGCGCCGTGTCGGCGAGGCCCTTGCGGGCTCCGTGGGTCGAAATGAAGTATTCGAGCACCGACAGCCCCTCGCGGAAATTCGCGGTGATCGGCTGCTCGATGATTTCTCCCGAGGGTTTGGCCATGAGGCCTCGCATGCCTGCGAGCTGCTTGATCTGGGTGCGGTTGCCCCGAGCGCCCGAATCGACCATCATAAACACAGGGTTCATCTCGCGCCGGCCTTCGTTGTGGTCCAGCGTGCGGAAGAGCGCGTTCGCCACCTCTTCGCCGGTATGCGTCCAGATGTCCTGCACCTTGTTCTTGCGCTCGCCATCGGTGATGATGCCTCGGAGGTACTGCTTCTGAACTTCGCTGACCTCTTTGTGGGCTTTTTCCAGAAGCTGCACTTTCTCCGCCGGGATAATCATGTCGGTGATCCCGATCGAGATCCCCGCCTTGGTGGCCTCGCGGAACCCGAGCTCCTTCAGCAGATCGAGCGTCTCGACCGTCTTTTGCTGGCCAGCAAGCTTATAGCAATGCCAGATGACGTCCGAGAGCTGCTTCTTTCCGCAAACCTTGTTGTAGAATCCGAGGGCTTCCGGCCAGATCTGGTTGAAGACAACGCGGCCGGCCGTCGTTTCAATAACCTTCAAAAGAGGGTCGCCAAAAATCGTTGTGCGGTTGAAGTCCGGATTTTTAAACCGGATCCGGGAATGCGTGCGGATCGAGCCCTCCGAAATGGCAAGCTCGACCTCGTCGGCGCTGGCGAAGAGCGACGTGCGCTTGTCCTTGTTCGCATCTTCCCCGCGAGGTTTCTGCGTCAGGTAGTAGCAGCCGAGCGGGATGTCCTGCGACGGGTTGGTGATCGGCTTGCCGCTCGATGGCGAGAAGATGTTGTTCGGAGCCAGCATGAGCATGCGCGCTTCCATCTGCGCCTCGACGGAGAGGGGGACGTGAACCGCCATCTGGTCGCCGTCAAAATCCGCGTTGTAGGCGGTGCAGACGAGCGGGTGGATGCGGATTGCCTCGCCCTCGATCAGGAGCGGCTCGAAGGCCTGAATCGAGAGGCGGTGCAGCGTTGGCGCACGGTTCAGCAGGACAGGGTGCCCCTTGGTGACCTCTTCGAGGATGTCCCAGACCTCCGGAGTCTGTCGCTCGATCAGCTTCTTCGCGCTGCGGACCGTATGCACATGCCCCTGCTCTTTGAGCCTGCGGATGATGAAGGGCTCGAACAGGACAAGCGCCATCTTCTTTGGCAGGCCGCACTGGTTGAGCTTGAGCTCCGGGCCGATGACGATGACCGATCGCCCCGAGTAGTCCACACGTTTTCCAAGAAGGTTTTGCCGGAAGCGTCCACCCTTGCCCTTGAGCATGTCGCTCAGTGACTTCAGCGGGCGGTTGGCGGCTCCTGTGACCGCGCGGCCGTGGCGTCCGTTGTCGAAAAGCGCGTCCACAGACTCCTGGAGCATGCGCTTTTCGTTGCGGATGATGACCTCTGGAGTCTTCAGCTGGAGGAGGGTTCGGAGGCGGTTGTTGCGGTTGATGACACGGCGGTAGAGATCGTTGAGATCGGAGGTCGCAAACCGCCCGCCTTCGAGAGGAACTAGCGGGCGAAGGTCCGGCGGGATCACAGGAAGGACGTTGAGGATCATCCATTCCGGGCGGGTTTTTGAATTCGCAAACCCCTGGACGAGCTTGCGCCGCTTGGCCAGCTTTTTCCGCAGCTGCTTGCTTCGCGTGGCCACCATCTGCTGCTCGATCTCGACGTTGGCTGCAGCCAGGTCGATCTGCTCGAGAAGCTTTTGGATCGCCTCGGCCCCCATTCCGCAGGTGAAAGCATCTCCATACTGGTCCTCCGCCTCGCGGTATTCCGACTCGGTGAGAAGCTGGCAGCGCTGGAACGGGGTGCTCCCCGGGTCAATGACGATGTAGTCCTCGTAATAGATCACGCGCTCGAGCTGGCGGGACGTCATGTCGAGCATGAGGCCGAGGCGGGAGGGCATGCACTTATAGAACCAGATGTGCGAGACCGGAACGGCGAGGTCGATGTGCCCCATGCGCTCGCGGCGAACGCGCGAAAGCGTAATCTCGACGCCGCAACGGTCGCAGATGACCCCCTTGTGCTTGATGCGCTTGTATTTCCCGCACGAGCATTCCCAGTCGCGGGTCGGCCCGAAAATGCGCTCGCAAAAGAGCCCGCCTTTTTCCGGCTTGAACGTGCGATAGTTGATGGTCTCGGGATTTTTAACCTCCCCTTTGCTCCAGCTTCGCATCGCTTCGGGCGAGGCGACGGTAATCGCCACCTCATCAAAGCCCACCGGCTTCTGCTCACTAAATAAATTAGCCTCTTTCATGGTATCGTTTCTTGTTCGGGTTGCGGTTGGGCGGGTCAGACGAGGGAATCGCTATGGGACGGGCCTTTGCCTCCCACCCGGACATCCAGTCCGAGCCCCTGCATTTCTTTGATGAGGACGTTGAACGACTCGGGGGTGCCGGCCTCGAGCGAATTGTCGCCTTTGACAATGCTCTCGTAGATGCGTGTGCGGCCGGCGACATCGTCGGATTTGACCGTCAGGAGCTCCTGGAGGGTATAGGCTGCGCCGTAGGCTTCGAGCGCCCAGACCTCCATCTCACCGAATCTCTGGCCGCCATATTGGGCTTTTCCTCCGAGGGGCTGCTGCGTGACCAGGCTGTAGGGGCCGACCGCGCGGGCATGGATTTTGTCCGCAACCAGATGCCCGAGCTTGAGCATGTAGATGTAGCCGACGACGACCTGCTGGTCGAACGCATCTCCGGTCCGGCCATCATAGACGGTGGACTTTCCGTTTTCGTTGGTCCAGGTGAAGCCCTCCTTGGTTTTTGCCTCCTTCAAGAACTCGCGAATCTTGGTTTCCGGAATGCCGTCAAAGACAGGCGTGGCCACATGGAAACCGAGCGCCTTGGCGGCGACTCCGAGGTGGGTTTCAAGCACCTGCCCGACGTTCATACGGCTCGGCACGCCAAGCGGGTTGAGAACGATGTCCACCGGAGTTCCGTCCGCAAGAAACGGCATGTCTTCCTCTGGAACGATCTTCGCGACAACCCCCTTGTTGCCGTGGCGACCGGCCATCTTGTCCCCAACGCTGAGCTTGCGCTTGCTGGCGATATAGACTTTGACCTGCTTGATGATCCCTGGGTCCACGTCGTCGCCGCTTTCGATTCGCCCAAGGTTCTGGTCGCGCTCGTTGTCCACGTCAACAAACTTGTGCTCGAACTGCCCGATGATCTCGTTGATTTTATTGCGGATCGGGCTCGGGTCGATTTCAACGTGGTTGTAGACGGCCGCAAGCTTGCGGAGAAGCTGCTTCGTAATCTTGCGGTTCGCGGGGATGATGATCTCGCCGGTCTGCGCGTTAACGACATCCAGCGGGATCTTTTCGTTCAGCAGGATATTCGAGAGCGAGGCGGTAAGCATCTCGTGCAGATCGTCTTTGCGCTTTTTGTAGTCCTCGAGGATCATCTTCTGCTGGCGCTTGGACTCCGTCGGGGTCATTTTCGTGCGGGCGACCTCCTTTTTCGCGGAGACCTTCACGTCCATGACGATGCCGTAGGTTCCCGAGGGAACTGTCAGGGAGGTGTCCTTGACGTCCGCCGCCTTCTCTCCGAAGATCGCGCGGAGGAGGCGCTCTTCTGGGGCGAGTTCGGTTTCGCTCTTCGGAGTGATCTTTCCGACGAGGATGTCGCCCGGCTTGACCTCCGCACCGATGCGGATCACGCCATCGGCACCGAGGTGCTGGAGGGCCTCCTCGCTGACATTTGGAATATCGCGGGTAATTTCCTCCGGACCGAGCTTCGTATCGCGCGCGCCGATCTCAAACTCATCGATGTGGATCGACGTGTATATGTCCTCTTTGACAACGCGCTCGGAAATGAGGATCGCATCCTCAAAATTGTAGCCGTTCCAAGGCATGAACGCGACGAGAACGTTGCGGCCGAGGGCGAGCTCTCCGTTCTCCGTGTTCGGACCGTCCGCGATGACATCGCCTTTCTTGATAGGCTGGCCCTTGTGAACGATCGTCTTCTGGTTGATGCAGGTGCTGGCGTTCGACCGCATGAACTTGCGGAGCTCGTAAACGTGAACCCCGTTTTCCGGATCGTGTTTGATCTTCTTTTTCCCTTCAGGAAGCTCTCCGTCCTTCGTGATCGTGATGTGCGTTGCTGTGACCGAGGCGACCTTTCCGGAGGCTTCGGCGCAGATCACAGCCCGGGAGTCGCGGGCCACCCGGCCCTCGAGCCCGGTGCCCACGATCGGGGCCTCGGAAACCAGGAGCGGAACCCCTTGACGCTGCATGTTTGAGCCCATGAGAGCACGGTTCGCATCGTCATGCTCAAGAAACGGGATCAGTCCGGCCGCCACAGAAACGAGCTGCTTCGGAGAGACGTCCATGTATTGGATGAGCGAGGGCTCAACATCGAGGAAGTCCCCGCGGTATCGCGCCGAGACCTTCTCGCCAGTCAGCCGCCCCTGGGAATCCACCGGCGAGTTTGCCTGCGCAATGTGGAAGTTCTCATCGCGATCTCCGCTCAGGTATTCCACCTCCTCAGTGACGTGACCATTGGCCACTTTCCGGTAAGGGGTCTCGATGAACCCAAACTCGTTGATGCGAGCAAACGTGCTGAGCGAGCTGATGAGTCCGATATTCGGGCCTTCCGGCGTCTCGATCGGGCAGATTCGCCCATAGTGGGAAGGGTGGACGTCGCGGACTTCGAATCCCGCGCGGTCGCGGCTGAGGCCTCCTGGCCCGAGAGCCGAAAGTCGGCGCTTGTGGGTCAGCTCGGACAGCGGGTTCGTCTGATCCATAAACTGGCTGAGCTGGCTGCGACCGAAGAAATCGCGCACGACGGCGCTGAGCGACTTCGGGTTGATCAGCTTCTGCGGAGTGATCTGGTCCACGTTGGCATCAAAAAGGGTCATGCGCTCGCGCACCAGCCGCTCGGTGCGGGCGAGCCCGACCCGGCACTGGTTGGCAAGGAGCTCCCCGACCGTCCTCACGCGCCGGCTTCCCAGGTGATCGATGTCGTCGGTCATCCCGTCTCCGTTGCGGAGCTGGACAAGGTATTTCATCGCGGCAACAAAATCCTCCTTGGTCAGGATGCGCTCGTCCTCGCGGATGTTGAGCCCAAGCTTCTGGTTGATTTTGTGCCTGCCGACGCGGCCGAGGTCATAGCGCTTGGAGTCGAAGAACAGCCGCTTCAGCATTCCGCGGGCGTTTTGCACGGTTGGGGGGTCGCCAGGGCGGAGCTTGCGGTAGATGTCTTTCAGCGCCTCGTCCTCGTCGTGGGCAGGGTCTTTTTTCAGCGACTTGATAATCGTATCATCGGTCTTCGTATCAACGACATTGACCGATTTGTGACCCAGGCCGATGAGCTGGCGGACGGTCGCTGCGTTGAGCGGCTCAAACGCGCGGGCAACAGTAATTTCCCCGTCACGGATGTCGGCGATGAGCACCTTCGTCGTAATCTCCTCCTCCTCCAGTCGATCGCTGAGCTTCAGATCCTCGATCTTGTAGAAAAGTTTGATGATGTCCTCGTCCGAGGGATGCCCGAGAGCACGCAGAAAGGTTGTCGCCAGAAACTTCCGGCGGCGCTTCCGGCGGTCGAGGTAAACGTAAAGAAGGTCGCTCGTGTCAAACTGAACTTCAATCCAGGAACCACGATCGGGAATGATCCGGAACCCATGGAGAATTTTTCCGTTTGTGTGGACTGAGGTCTCGAAGCAAATCCCTGGCGAGCGGTGGAGCTGGGAGACGACGACCCGCTCGGCACCGTTGATCACGAAGGTCCCCTGCGGGGTCATGAGCGGGAGCTCGCCCATGTACACTCTCTCCTCTTTCGTGCATCGCTCGTCCTTGTAGCGGAAGGTGACGTAAAGCGGGGCGCTGTAAGTCTGCCCCTCGCGCTGCGAATTGAGGGCCGAGAGCTTGGAATCTCCCAGATCGTAGCTCACGAAATCCAACGACGATTTCTCCTCGAATCCAAAAATGGGAAAAAACTCGCGGAACACCGCTTGAAGCCCAACGTTTCGCCGCTTCGCCACCAGCGTGTCTTTTTGGAAAAACTCGTTATAGGAGTTGATCTGGAGCTCGATAAGGTTGGGCGGCTCGATGGCCTCCTGCAATTTTCCGAAATGGATACGTTCAGACATGGTGGATTCGAGTGGCTGTTTTCGCGGGTTGCTGACTGTGCTGGCCGGCTTGTCTTCAGCGCCGCCAACCGACCGGATCGCCTAAACGCAAAACATCCGTGCAGGCAGGCGGAAATTTCCCGCCCGTCTGTTGACGGATTGATTCATGCTTGAGCGAAAATGGACAGGTTAACAGGGCCGTGGCTTCCAGCGAAGTTGAGAAACTAAAGGGATCCGCAGAGAGATCAAGATGTTTTACAGGATCTCTCTGCGGGTATTGATTACTTGATTTCGACTTTGGCGCCGGCGGCTTCGATCTTTTTCTTGATCTCTTCCGCTTCTTCCTTGGTCACTCCCTCCTTGAGGGACTTGGGAGCGCTCTCGACGAGGGCTTTCGCCTCGGCCAAGCCGAGTCCGGCTACTGCCGCGCGCACTTCCTTGATGACGGCGATCTTGTTGCCTCCGACCTCAAGAAGGATGACATCAAAAGCTGTCTTCTCCTCCACTGGGGCGGCTGCTGCTGCGGGGCCTGCCGCTGCGGCCGCTGCCGGCGCGGCAGCGCTGACGCCCCATTTTTCTTCGAGCTGCTTGACCAAGTCTGCGATTTCCAGGACCGTGAGTCCGCTGAGCTGATCTACGAGTGCTTGTGTGTCTGCCATGGTGTTTTTTCTATTTTGGTATCGTTGCGCCCCGAAGCCTCAGGGCATTTGAGCCGGGCAGCCGCCCGACCGACGAGGAACCGTTTTTATTTTTTGGTTTGTGATGTCGCGCGACGTGGCTTCGAACGCCTTGCGAAAGTGTTGGTCATCGGCAGGGGTATCAGGCGGCGCCTTCCGACGCTTCTGCCTTGGCTTTGAGAATGCGGGCAAGGCTGGCTGCCGGCTCGTTGAGGAGACGGACAAACTGGCTGGCCGGCGCCTGGAGAAGTCCGAGGAGCTTGGAGCGGAGGACTTCCTTGCTCGGAAGGTCCGCAAGCTCAGCCACCTGGTCGGCCGTCAGCGGGGCATTGTCGAGCACTCCGGCCCGGACGACCGGCTTCTTGAACTCCGCCGAAAAAGATTTGAGGATTTTTGCGGCCGCGCAAATATCCGAGTCCCCGGTGACCATCGCGGTCTGCCCGGTGAGGAGGCTGTCGAGCTCGGGCATCTGGAGGTCCTTCGCCGCTATTTTCAGGAAGGTGTTTCGGACCACGCTGAGGCGGGCAGCAGCACCAGCGAGGCGGGTGCGCAGCTCCTCGAAGTGGAGTACTTTCATCCCGGAGTAATCCACCAGGAGCAGGTAGGGCGAGGATTGCAGTTTTTCGCGGACATCCGCGACGATCAAAGTTTTCTCGGGTCTCATGTTAGTTCTTGAGGAATGGGGTCGGGTCCACCGCGATGCCGGGGGACATGGTGGCCGCCAGCGTGATGGTTTCGACAAACGAGCCCTTGGTTGTCGCCGGGCGGGCTTTGATGACGGCTTGAATGACTGCGCATCCGTTCTCGAAGAGGGACGCCTCGTCAAAGGAAAATTTTCCCACCGGGACGGCGACGTTGGCATTTTTATCGAGCTTGAACTCGACGCGTCCCGCTTTGACTTCTTTCACTGCCCTCGCGGTATCGTCGGTCACTGTGCCGGTCTTGGGGTTCGGCATGAGGCCGCGCGGCCCGAGAACTCGTCCGAGCTTGCGGACCTCGGCCATCGCCGACGGGGTGGCCACCGCGACGTCGAAGTCAGAAAACCCTCCGGTGACTTTTTTAATCAGATCTTCAAAGCCAACGAACTCGGCCCCGGCTTCCCGCGCCGCATCGGCAGCCTGCCCGGTGGCAAAGACCAGAACTCGCACATTTTTTCCGCTGCCGTTCGGGAGCGGGCAGGTTCCGCGAACCATCTGGTCGCTCTGCTTGGGATCCACCCCAAGCTTGAATGAAAGGGTGACGGTTTGGTCAAACTTCGCCGGCGGAAGGAGCTTCAGAGTTTTGAGTGCCTCCGCGAGCGGGTATTTTTTGCTGCCGTCAATGATCTCGGCGGCGGCGCGGTAGCGTTTGCTTCGTTTTTTTTGCATGGGCTTTTTGCAGTGCGATCGACCGTTCGGGTCTCCTGCGAGGTGAATTGTTTTTTGTCCCGTCAGTTGTCGGGAGCCGCGCAGAATAACCAAGCAGCGGAGCGTGTCAAAGAAAAAAGAAAAAAAATTTGACAGCCTGCCGGAGCGAATTAGGATTCCCTCCCCTCGGTTGGTCTGGGGAACAAAGGTAGCAACAGTATTTACATGAACGCACAAATCCTAGAAGAAGCCTCGAAAGTTATTCCGGAACCTCAGATCCTCATCAACGCGGTCTCTCGGCGAGTGAAGCAGCTGATGGCAGGGAGCCGTCCGATGGTGGAGGTCGGGTTCCGCCTGGGGCTGGCGGACATCGCCCTGACGGAAATTGCCAAAGGCAAGCTGGGCGTGGCGGGAAAGCCCGCAGCCTGACGCCCCTCGGGGGATCCTCCCCATGTCGGCGGAGATCACTACCAACCGGAAAGCCCTTAGGGATTTCCACATCTTGGAGCGGTTTGAGGCGGGAATAGAGCTTCTCGGCACGGAGGTTAAATCGATTCGGGCGGGGCTGGCCTCGCTTCAAGGGTCCTTTGCGCGCATGGACGGCGGCAGCCTCTGCCTTTACGAATCCACCGTTCAGCCCTACGAGCGCGCCAGCCATGAACAGCATGAAACGAAGCGCGTTCGCCGGCTCCTTTTGCACCGTTCGGAAATTGATCGGCTCGTCGGAGAAATCGAGCAGGCCGGGCGGACGGTCGTCGCGCTTCGGATGTATTGGAAAAATGGCCGCGTCAAAGTCGAGTTGGGGCTGGGGAAGGGCAAAGACGAAGGCGATAAGCGCGCCGACCTGAAAAAGCGGGAGGCCGGCCGCGAGGTGGACCGGGCGATCGCGGATTTTCAGCGCAGGCGATAGCGTCAAAAAGCCATTTGAGGGCGGCGTGCGGAGCTCCGGAAGAAGTGGCGTCTCAGCGGAATCGCCATGTGTAGGTCGCTCCCGCATGGAAGAACCCGTATCCGTCAGGTTCCTTGCCAAGGCCAAACTGCCGGGCAAACGGCCTCAGAAAGAATCGGTCGCTCGGCCCCCCTGCAGCGAAGGATGCGCCGGGGTCCTCATCGGCGATGCCGGCCGCGAGAAGATGCACGAGCGATTCCTGTGAAAGCGGCGGCTCGGAATGGAGGATCAGTTTCTTCTGATCCATCGGGCCGAACGCGTAGGCATGGACTTCCCGGCCGGGGAGGATAGCGATGCCGCGGACGTCGAGCAGCGGCACCCATGGCGCGTCCGGGAGGAAATCCATGCGCCCGTCGGAGATCGCCAGCATCGCGGCCGGCAGGATGGCCTGAACGTCTTTGAGCGTGATGCGACCAATGGGGATCGGCCGCCCCAGCGTGCCGGAGAGTAGGACCGATGGGATCATCTCGCCATCGGCGATGCTCCCGTGGATGAGAAAAGGGGTCTCGTTCTCGACCTTCACATCGAGGGCCCATCGCGCAAACGGGTCGGGGATAGGGGAGGGAGGCGGCAGAGAAACGGAACGAACCGGCTCCGCCGGCTCCACGAGCAGAATCGGAAAGACCTCGAGCTGGCGGAAAATCCGACCGTCCACCAGTCGCACCGCCCCGCGTAGTGCACCGGAGGAGTTGCTGCCGGCGGCAGAAAGATTCACATTCGCACGCACCCGCATCCTCGCATCCTGGACAAGAAGGATTTTTTTTCCCTGAAGGTGCAAGTTCCATGCGGGATTCGACGGATCATCGAGGCCGATCGCACCAGAAATTTCAAACGGCCCGTCCCCGATCTCGCCGCGAAAGTCCTCCACCTGCAGGCTGGTTCCCTCAAAAACGAACGCGCCATGGATTTTTTTTGCTGGCGGGGTGCGCTCTCCGAGATCGAACGAGACGTCCTGGATCGAGATCGAGCCGGTGGCCTTGGGGTTTTCCGTGGTGCCGGAAAAATCGAGTTTGCCGGAGACCGATCCCCTGAGCTGCTGGAGCCTGGGGAAAAGCGGGCGGAACGCGGAGAGATCGGCGCGAGGAAATTCGAGCGAGGCCTCGAACCTGCCCGAGGGGTTGATCCAGCGCCAGTCGTCAGCGGCCGTGCTCACAAGCCCGAACGGCATTTTTGTGGCAAACTGGAGGCGGGAGCCACCTTTTGCCTCGAAGACTCCGGAGAGCGACGCATTGCCGTCCGAGGCGCTGAATTTCATATCGACGCGGGAGGGGGCGCTCCCCGGCCGCTTCCAGGAGACATCGTGCGCGGCGAGAGTTCCGGTAGCGGCCAGCCGGGAGGGCGGGCCCCCGGCCTCGAGGTTAAGGCGGATCTGGGCGTCGAGGGGGAAATACTGCCCTGCGAGCTCGAGAAGAGATCGCAGGCTCACGTCCTTTGGCGTGGCGATGCGCAGGTAGGCATCGCGTTCTGGATCCATCGCCGCGCGCCAGTCCTTGCCCGCGAGAACGGAGAAGAGGTTGATCGGCACGAACGACGCCCCCTCGATCAGCGAGCTGTTTCCAGAGTGGAGCTCGACGTCTTTGAGCGTGATTCCTGAGCCTGCGAACGTGGCGCGCGAGTCGAGTCGGAGCGGGCCTTTTGTAATTCGGAGCTTTGAAAAATAGAGGTTTTGCGGGGAGTAGGTGCCGGTGAATTCTCCGGTGAGACCGGCAGGGGTCGCCCCCGAGACGAAGTCTTTGAGCTTCACATCGAAGGCTCCGGAATGCGATTTTGCCACCCCGTCTCCCTGCCACCGCCCGTCGAGCGCCCCGGCGTAGATCTGCTCCGCCCCGGGAGCATGGAAGGGCGAAAGGTAAGTGGCGAGGTCGGCGATCCTGGCGTTCGCTTCGGCGGCGTACTGATACGGAGGGGTCTGCGAAACCGTTCCCCGCAGCGAGGCCGTATCCTTTTTGGAAAACAGGTCGCAGCCGGCGATTTCGATCCCTCCTTCGCGGAAGACCACCTCGGCGCGCAGCGAGCTCGGCGGCAGAGATCGGAACGTCATGTCCGACGCCTCAACGCTCAAAAATCCATCTACCCGCCCGGCCTGCCCGCTGACAGAGCCGGCGGCGGTCATGCGGCCGACGGCTTCGTCAAGCGGGCCTCCCAGCAGCCCGGCCAGAGCTCCTAGCTCGCGGATGTCGGCCTTCAGGCTCAGAAGGAACGGCGCCCGCGCGATTTCCGACCAGCCATCTGCGAGCGAAATCTCTCCGCTGAAAACAACCCGGTTTTCCTTCTGGCGGAGCTCAAACTCGCTGACCACGAGCCGGCGATGGATCAGGCTTGCCCCGACCTCGAGAGATTCCCAGCCGCGCTTGTTCCATTGGAATCCCTCTGCCACGAGCCGCAGGGAAGCCTCGGCGTCCGCCGGGCGGCCGGGTTTTCCCCGAAACGTGAAGCGTCCCTCGGATAGCTTTCCTGAAACTTCCCCATGGGCCTGCGCGAGTGTTTCCAGCTTGTCTAGGGGGATATTTGCTGCCCATGCGGCGATGTCGAGAGTCCCATCTTCGGCGGTCCACGCGACATCTCCGCGCAGCGAGCCGCCGAAGCAATTCGCAGCAAGCGACAATGCCGGCCCGCCGCGGTGGAGGAAATCCACTGAAAGATTCTCTACCACGATCCCTGGGAGGACTTCCATGGCGGCGAGCCAGAGGGTCCCGTATTTCCATGCGGTCCGGGCACGGATCGGTCCGAAGGCCTTGGAAAACGAACCCGTCTTCACTGCGAGGCCGCCGATCGAAAGCTGGCCGGCTTCCACCTCGCTGAGGCTCGCGGAAAGATCGCGCAGGGACAGCTTTCTCTCCTTGTCCAACAGGTCGAGTGACAGCACCCCCACAGAAATGTTTTGCGGCATCAATCGGAGAAGCTTGCCAGAAGATCTCTGCGGCCCCCGGGCCCCTTTCTCTCCAGATCCAGAAAAATCCCAGATCCCGGAGACGCCCAGGACTGCGAGATTCCGGATCAGCCGTCCGTTTTCCGACAGGAACCCGCCTCCCCATCGCCATGAGATCCGGGAAATGTCCAGCGACGTCAGCCGTCCGTTTCCCGGGGCAGATCGGAGCCGCACCCCCTCGATCTCGACCGGTCCGTCAAAGCGAACCGACATCTTGTCGGCCGAAAATGTCAGCCGGTTCGCCGAGCACCAGACCTCCATCGTCCGACGAGCCCCCCATGAGAGAACTGGCGCATGGAGGAGCCAGATAGCGAGCGCGGCGGCAATAAACAGGAACGCCCGGAGCTTCCAAGTCAGCTTTGTTCGACGGTTCTTACCAGGGTTGTTTTCGGGCATCTTGACGCCATTATATACAGGTTCCGGCATTTCAATCCAGTTCAGCCTTGATGCCTTGATGCCGGCAGCTTAGAAATCGCTGCCATATGGAGGTGTCAGAAATTTGAAAAGGAAGGCATCCGACCGTTGGATTGCCATCTCAGTGATCGTCTGCAGCATCGTGCTCTTTGTGGCGCTGGCGCTCGGGCTGAGCAGCCGGTTCCTTGTGCCCGGCGGCCGCTGCATCCGGGTCCACTTCTCCGATGTGTCCGGGATCAAAAAGAGCTCGCAGGTCAAATTTGCTGGCGCACACGCAGGAATCGTCTCGGATGTCCGCATGCTGGCCGCGGCCGAGCGGACCGCCGACCCGGAGAACCTGGTGGAAATCACACTCGAGCTGAGCCCGGATGTGCCGCGGATTTCAAAAGCCGCCTTGGTGAGCATCGCGGCGGACACGCTGCTCAGCGACAAATTTGTCCTCATCCAGGACGGCGTTCCAGGGGCCAGCCCGCTGGCGGAGGGCGATGTGCTCCATGGCATTCCCCCCGTCTCTTTCGACAAGCTCACCAGGAATGTGGACAAGGCCATGGATGGGCTGAGGAAGATGCTCGGAAGCGGGTCGCCAGAAAGCGATATCCTTTCTAGGATTCACATTCTCGTGGAGGACGCCCAAGGGCTGCTCACCGAGTTGAAACCGGCCGTCGCCGACGCCAAGGCCACGCTCGCCGACGCACGCACCACAGCCTCCGACGCACGCACCCTCCTCGCCGAAAAAAGGGAAAGCATCGGGCGGGCGATCAACCGCCTGGATGCCGCCGCCGGATCGATCGACTCGCTCGCAAAAAAAAGCGAGTCCCTCGTCCGGGACAATGAGAAAAATATTTCCCGCACGCTCGCCGACCTGCGCGTGACATCGGAAAACCTGAAGGTCACCTCCACGTATTCCAAGATCCTGCTGCGCGATCTTTCCGAACGTCCGAGCCGGCTGATCTGGGGCGGGGGCAAGCCGCCCGCCCTCCCGAGCGAACAGCAGCTTCGCGACTCCCGACCGCCCGCCTCCGCGCGCTGAATGCACTACGGCCGGGCTTCCGCATCTTCTGGAGACCCGCAAGCATCCCCCTCAACACCATTGTGCCAACGCTCCGTTTCCCACGTTCCGGAGCCTTGCGGGCTCATTCGATCTGCAAGCCGGCGATCGTGTCCATCACCCGGTCGCTCAGCGCCTGGTAGGTCTCGCGCGTCGCGGAAGCAATCTCTTCGGGAGAAAACCGGATTGGCTCGCCGATGACGACGGTGATCTGCGGAAAGTGAAGCCGCTTCGCGCCTTTCGGGAATGCGGCATGGGCGCCGAAGATCCGCATCGGGAGGACCGGGGCGCCGGTCTTTGCGATCACGAACCCGATCCCGGCCCTCGCGGGCTGGATGCTGCCATCCTTCGAGCGCGTGCCTTCGGGAAAGAGGACGACCCCGTTGCCATCCTTGATTTTTTTGATGACCTCGCGGAGGGCAGACATGTCATTGCCGTCCCGCTCGACAGGGATGACGTTCATCGCGGGGAAGAGCGGGCCGAAAAACGGCCACTTGAGGAGGGTTTTTCTTGCGAGGTAATAGACCCCCCGCCGGCTGCAGATCCCGGCGAGCGGCGGGTCGAAAAAGCTCGAGTGGTTGACGGCCAGGATGAGCGGCCCGACCTCGACCATGCGCTCGGGGTGGACGACGCGCAGGCAGAAGCACACGCGGGCGATGATCTTTGCGAGGTTGTAAAAAATGTTGTAGGTCAGGCTCATTTCGGAACGATTCCCAGCGGGTGGAGGAGGCGCAGGATCTCGTCCAC
>Ga0194058_10000310_pt1 | contig 22850 bp, 11 predicted proteins | sample SepL4417m_MetaG_FD_155490 | JGI IMG/M metagenome (GOLD analysis project Ga0194058, IMG submission 155490) | Anoxic zone freshwater microbial communities from boreal shield lake in IISD Experimental Lakes Area, Ontario, Canada - Sep2016-L442-17m | ecosystem: Environmental > Aquatic > Freshwater... | reverse complement strand
TGACAACGGGTTTACTTAAATAATCATCCATCCCGGCGGCCAGACATTTTTCCCGTTCGCCATCCAGAACATTAGCGGTGATCGCTATCACGGGTTGACGCGGACTGCCCAGGCGGGCTTCCAGCAAGCGCAGTTTAGCGGTGGCGGCATAGCCATCCAGCACCGGCATTTGACAATCCATTAAGATCAAATCATAGCTGCTGTGCGCCAACTTATCCAAGGCAAGCTGGCCATTTTCGGCCAAATCCGGAACAATATCGAATTTGGCCAGCTTGGCGACAATAACTTTTTGATTGACTTTTTCATCTTCGACCACCAGCACTTTTTTGCCCTGATAACTGGGCCGTTGAATAGCTATCCGTTCCGGTTTCGGGATTGCTGCCAAGCCACCCTGCAAGGCATTAACCATGGCCTCGAAGAGTTGCAATTGACGCACGGGTTTCATTAGGTGTTGGACAATCCCGGTGCCTTGATAATCGGCCTGCTCAAGTTGGTCACCCGATGACAATAAAATAATCGGCAGGTTCGCTAAAGCGGGTGTTTGGGCCAGGGTTTTTGCCAGGGTTAAGCCATCCATCACCGGCATCTGCATGTCCAGCAAAATTAAATCATACCCGCCGCCTTGTTGGACTGAGGTCTGCAAGTGTGTCAGCGCGGTGCTGCCATTATCGGCCTCGCTGACCGCCATCCCCCAACGGTTTAGATAGATACTCAGGATGTAACGGCTAGTGGCGTTATCATCAACAATCAGCACACGTTTACCGAAAATATGCCAAGAGCTGGTAACGGGTTCGACGCTTTTACAAGGCGTCAGCGGCAAGGTGAACCAAAAACGCGAGCCTGCGCCGGGGATGCTGTTCACGCCGATAGTGCCGCCCATTAGCTCGACCAGTTTCTTGCTGATCGACAAGCCCAGACCGGTACCGCCAAAGCTGCGTGAAGTGCTGCTGTCAGCCTGCGAAAACGGCTTGAATAACTGTGCCTGTGCGGCCGGCGAAATGCCGATGCCGGTATCCTGCACTTCAAAGCGCAGCCCGACCTGATCATCAGCAAAGGCGGATGCGGTGACGCTGACCGATACTTCGCCCCGCGCAGTGAATTTAACGGCATTACCGGTTAAATTGGTCAGCACTTGACGAATGCGCAGGGGATCGCCCCGCCAGCACAAAGACAGCGTTGGGGGCACTATACAGTTTAGCTCCAGACCCTTGGCATGGGCTTGTGTAGCCAGCTCCGCGCAACAGTCATCAACCAGATCAAACAAATTAAAATCAATCTGCTCCACCTCAAATTTACCGGCCTCCAGCTTGGAAAAGTCCAGAATATCGTTGATGATGCCCAGCAAGGTCTCCCCCGAGCTATACGCGGTATCAAGCCAATCCCGCTGGACAGGCGTCATGTCGGTTTCGCACAGCAAATCCAGCATGCCCAACACGCCATTCATGGGGGTGCGGATTTCATGGCTCATGTTGGCCAAAAACTCCGATTTTATCCGCACCGTATCCTCGGCCATTTCCTTGGCTTTAAGCAAGGCATCGGTCGCCTCGTGCTCCAGGGTCATATCGTCGATGAGCCTAACTGTACCTTTTTCAGGATCGTTGCTATCCAGGGCTTGCCCTGAAAGCCTGGCCCAAAAAAGACTGCCGTTCTTGCGGACGAGCTGCTGTTCGAAGCGAAACTTGTCACTCGCGACCGCCTTGACGCTTGTTTGATAAGCCGCTTCATCCGGGTAAAGCAGACGTATCGGCATGCCGTCGAGTTCGCCGGAGGCGTATCCAAGAATGTCTTCCAGCTTGCGGTTACAGCGCATGATAACGCGATCCTTGAGGAGCGCGATACCCAAGGTTGCAGAATCGAAAATGGCGCGTTCTTCTGCATTGGCGATCTGCAAAGTTTCATCCAACTGCCGCTGAATTTCCATTTGCCTGTCCAGTTCCCGTTCCATTTCTATCCGCTCGGTGATGTCGTAAAACCAACCCAGCACGGCATCCTTGCCTTGATACAGCATCGGCATGTAGGATGACAGCGCCCAGAACTTTGAGCCGTCGTCCGGATTGCGAAACTCAATCTGGCTGTTGAGAACGGGATTGCCCTGTGCCAGTTCCACCACTATCGCCTGATAATCTTCCGCGTCGGCGTAATAGCGCTGGGGATTGACATCCAAAACCTGTGGATTATTGATCAGCTTGGCGTAACTTGGGTTATAAAACACTAACTCGCGCCCCTGATTAACGGTAATGCAGATGCCGATAGGACTCACTTTAAGGATGTCCAGCAGGCGCTGTTCACTCTCAATGATCTGCTTTTCGTATTGCTTGAGATCGGTAATATCCTCTTTTACAGCGACGAAGCCGATGATGACCCCCAGATCATCCTTGATGGGTGATATGGATGTCTGTTCCCAGAAGGGCTCACCGCTCTTCTTTATGTTGTGGAATTGTCCCCGCCAAACCTCGCCGGAAAGGATAGTGTTCCAAAGCTCCTGGTACGAATCCGAAGTAAGCTCCCCTGACTTGAGAATCCGGGGATTCTGGCCCAAGGCTTCGGTAAAGGTATAGCCAGTCACCTGACAGAACATCGGGTTGACATATTCAATGGCACCCGTAATATCGGTCATGACGATAGTGGCGGGGCTTTGTTCCACGGCGACGGAAAGCTTGCGCAGCTTGTCATCGGCTCGTTTGCGCTCGGTGATGTCTTCCATAACCAGGAGAATAATATGTGAGCCGATTCCCTCCCGAACAATCTCCCTGGCGTTAAGCAAAATAAATTTTCGCCCAATACCGGGAAAGTCGTGTTCGACTTCATAATTATTGAACACAGTGGCGTTGGGAAGAATATCCTCAATGAGCACACGCAGCTTGGGAATGTCCCATTGCCGGTCACCGAGGTCGTAAATGAAATTCCCGATGGTTTTTTCGGGCGTCACTTTGAAGGTATCGTAGAAACTGTGATTGGCGGTCAGAATTTTGAGGTCAGAATCCAGCACCACGAGTGGCTCACGCATGGTTTCCACAATGTTTTCGGCATATTCTCTGGCGACCTGGATGGCCGCAGCCGCCTGCCATCGTTCACTGATGTCCAAAAATGTGACCACCGCCCCGACAACCTTTCCGTCCTGGATTTGTGGATACGACCAATACTCGGCAGGAAAACAAGTGCCGTCAGAACGCCAGAGCACCTCGTCGTCTACATGCATACGTTCGCCTTTATGGAACCCCTGAAAGATGCGGCATTCTTCAACGGGAAAGTGCGTACCATCGGCGTATTTTCCGTGAATTTGCCAATGCATGTTCTTGCCGAGCAGATCATCGGGATGCTGATAGCCGGTCAGACTGAGACAAGCACTGTTGCAGAAGGTGCAGTCACCGTTCATGTCCATGCCGTATATCGCTTCGGCAGTGGAATTCAGCAGCAGGTGGATCTTTTCTTGCGCCTGCCTGATCTCGGTGGTCAAGCCTTCGGCGATGTGGTCGGCGTTGTCTTGCGTGTTGATTACCGAACGCATCAACCCGAACAGCAGGCCACTGAGTGCAAGGCCGCCCGCCAGAACTGCCCATGCCGGCGCGAAATCGATGGCAGATAACTGTACGGTGTGGTCAAGCGCCAGCAGCCACTGATGGCCGTTAAAATCGATCATCCGCTGCTGGTAGAACAGCGACGGCACATCCGCTGTGCCGGCCGGTTGGCTATCGTACAACAGACTGGCAGGCGTTGCCTCCCGTCCATCGTAGATAACCAGTTCAATGGTTTTGCCTTCGTGGTTAACCCAGTCGGCCAGTATGCCGGTCATGAGATCGTTCATGCGGTAAGGGCTATAAGCCCAGCCGACCAGTGCCGACCGCCGCTGTTCAACCGTGTCCACCGGTGTGCCGTTGCGATAAACAGGGACATACATAAGAACGCCGGCCTGAACGTCAGTGCCGGTCTCCTGCACCAGTTCAACCTTGCCGGACAATGCCGCCTCTCCGGTGTCGCGTGCCTGATCCATGGCGGATCGCCTGACCGGTTCGGTATACATGTCGTAACCGAAAGCACGCAGGTTACGGTCGCGAAAAGGTTCCAGGTAGATGATGGACGTATAAACGGCACGCTCGCCGGGTGGTTTTACGGTATAGTCGGGAAAACCCTCGCTACGAATCTTGGCAATGTGGTCGGCAAGCTGATCAGCAGTGATGACTTGTGTAAACCCGATTCCTTGCACGCCGACAACACTTTGCTTTGCTTGCAATTTCTCGATGTAGGCTTGCCACTCGTTGCGCTCAACAGAAACGGAGGCTGCAAAAAGGGCGCCGCCACCCCGAAGAATCAGTGCGTAAGCACCCAGGCGCTCCTGGATTTTGAAGCTGACCTGATCGCAGCTAAAAGCGAACTGACGCACCGCCGCTTGTTCAATGTTCTGCTTGACCTGAAGGCTGGTGAACACGGTCACCAGCAACCCGGCACAGAGTATCGCCCAGGCGAATCCTGTTTTTTTGAATAAACGGCCTTTAAACATAGGATATGGAATCCGTCGTAAAGTGGTTAAGTTTTGGAGATAGTGTGCCAATACCCGGAAATCTGCCAACTTTTAACATAACGGCGAGCGTGGGCAATCAATGCGCAATCGTTCTAGTATACGTCCAACCCAAGTAACATTGAAACTCAGTGGGTAAAATAAATGGCGAGGTCTTAAACCAGCAAGGAAGTAAATATTCACCTCCCCCTTTGAAAAAGGGGGATCGAGGGGGATTTATCTAATAAAATCTCCCTTAACCCCTCTTTTTCAAAGAGGGGGACTGAATAACTACGCAAGGAATATTGATAAATTTGTAGAGGTCAGGCTTTGCCTGACCTCCAGATTAACATGCCTGGTGGTAGAGTGCGCATCGCGCACCTAAAATCGCATTCACTAAGGTAACCCTGACTTGTTTTCGGACAGTCTCTTAGCCAACATGCCATTAATTTTTTTTAGCAAATCAGCGGGTTTATAAGGCTTTATAATGTAAGCTTTTATGCCTGCGTCAATCGCTTCTTTAACCTTATTGATTTCTGATAAGCACGTCAGCATAATGAAAGGCGTTCCTGCTAATTTCGGCTCTTTTTGTACCGCTTTAAAAAATTCCAATCCACTCATCATCGGCATGTCCCAGTCGCAAACCACCAGATTAACATGGTCTTTTTGCATCAATTTTAGCGCCTCCTGTCCATTCGGTGCATCAGAAACATAAACAAAACCGGCGTCTCGCAAAATAGCCGTGGTCAGACTACGCACGAATGGATCATCATCGACAATCAGAATTTTATTTTGTAGCCGTTCTTTTGGCGCATCCATTACTGTTTCAGCTGCCTCGCAATTTAAGTGCGTTGTTGGCTGCGGTATGATATTCAAGGCCAATGCCCAGGATTCCACCGCCCAATAGGCAAGCTCTTCTTCAATGACGGCAACATCATGCAACTGTTGTGCTAAACGGTATAATTCCATATCGATAGGGATTAACACGCTGGGGTGTAATAATTCCTGCGTGACTTTCCGCTCCAACGCCGTAATGAGTAAATTGACCTCTAAACAATGCTCTGGTGCCAAATCACTTAACAGGTCTTTAAGGTGTTTCGGTTCAGCAATAATCGATTGACCGTATTCCTTGATAAGGAAACACAATTGGGAGCGGGGATGTTGTTCCGGCATTTTAGTTTTCTTCGTTAAATTAATTATGGGTGAGTTTCGAGAGCGTGTAAAACCGGGGAGGCCGCTATCAAGCCGTTAACAAAAAAAGTTGAAATGCAATAAGCAAACATCACGTTGGGAGAAAGCCTTAAGATAAAGCAATAATCGCTTGCGCGTATTGCGTGAATGAAATTGAGGCGGGTGGATTAGAATTCTTTTCACAGTCAGAAACAAAGAGTAGGCAATTATTGTAATGTATGACTTTTGCTCTTGGTTTTCAACTTATTTTATTAACGGCTTGGGCTGCCATGCAACCTTTTTTATTTTTTCATCATTCGCCGCCCGAAAGCCGGATTACCCACCGACTTTCAGGCTCCATGGTGTAGCCGTTACTGGTGGAATTTAGGCGGGTAGCGGCAAGGCCGCCAAGACCGTCAACTCATGGCTAATGGCATCAATTTCAGGACGAAGATCATTACTGCCCAGAGGCGAGTCTTTACTTTCCTGCAACTTGATTTCCAGATCCCCTGCCAAAACAGACAAATTTTCGATGCCCAACATTCCAGCCGAACCTTTGATGGTATGCGCCAAACGCAACGCTTTGGTATAATCATCATTGTCCAGACTCTCTGTCAGTAGCGTCATATCATTTCCATGCACCTCGACAAACAGACTTAATAAATTAAGGTACTTATCCACATTTCCACGTAGCGCCGCCAGTCCCATTGCTACGTTAAGCCCTGGAACATCAAACAAAAACGCCAGAGGATTTGTGGCGGTAGTGTCGGATACGAGCATTGGCTTTGCTGTATTTAAACTCTCTTTAATAACGCTTGTCTCTGGGCTGTTTTGCCCGGACAATGCCGGGGGCGATAACCACTTCAGCAAGGTGCTATAAAATAAATCCGGCTCTACCGGCTTGGCGACAAAATCGTTCATACCCACTTCCAGACAAGCACGACGATCTTCATCGAACACCCCCGCTGTCATGACCAGAATTGGTTTTTTCGCCCATTTCGGCAAGACGCGAATGGCACGAATAGCTTGAAGCCCGTCCATAACAGGCATCTGAATATCCATCAGGATCAAATCATAGTCATTGGCTTGAGCTTTCACCAACGCTTCCAGACCGTTTTCTGCGGTATCCACCGCCAGTCCCACGCACTGAAGCAATTCAACGACCACTTCGCGGTTAATTGCATTATCTTCTGCCAGCAAAATTCGGGCACCGCTGTGATACCCGCGCAGCTGCGCCTCGGCATTGGTAGTTATGGTGGGGAGCAATAAGGGTGATAGAGGAATAATACCGCCATGCCCCCGTTGCAGCCGAGCAGTAAACCAGAAGGTACTGCCCACGCCTTGGGTGCTCTCGACGCCAACATCACCCCCCATCAGTTGCGCCAGTCGCTTGGTGATGGCGAGTCCCAGTCCGGTGCCTTCGTATTTGCGCGTGGTTGAAATGTCAATCTGCTCAAACACCTTAAATAACCGTTCTATCTGGTCAGGTTCAATGCCGATACCGGTGTCTGAGACTTCGAAACGAACCAGTAATCCATCAAGACGGTCTTCCAGCAACTTGGCATGCACGATGACTGCGCCCGTATCGGTAAATTTAATGGCATTACTCAGATAGTTAAGCAATATCTGATGCAATCGTAAAGGGTCGCCAAACAACCACAAGGGAACGTCATCGAATTCAATATTGATATCGAGCCCTTTATCGCGTGCTGACTCACCGATAATAGAGATGATATTGTTAAGCACCGCAGAAAGATCAAAGTCAGAGCTTTCAATTTGTAGCTTGCCCGCTTCAATCTTTGATATATCCAGGACATTGTTAATGATCGATAGTAGATGCCGACTGGCACCCTCGATTTTATCCAGTCTTATCGCCTGCGCTGGCGTAACCCCTGCCCTGCGTAGCAAATGATTTAGACCGATAATTGCATTCATGGGCGTGCGAATCTCATGGCTCATGTTGGCCAGAAACGCTGATTTGGCAAAATTGGCTTTTTCAGCGGTGAGTTTGGCGCCCTCAAGCTCGACATTTTTTTCCTCCAGCAACTGATCCAGATGTTTTCGTTCGGTGATGTCGCGTGCTGCGGCAAACACGCCTTGAAGCCGCCTTTTTCGATCGTAGAAGGTCGTCGCATTGAAAGAGACTACTGTTTTTTTGCCGGCCCAATCGCGTGCGGTAAGTTCGTAGTTGGTAATGGTTCTTTCGCTGAGTACCCGGTTAATTGCGGTTTCCGCCTGCTCCGGATCAGTGAAGTGATCCTTGAAGGGAGCGCCGATCAATTCGTCACGCGTACAGCCGGTCAACGTCTCCATTTGTCGGTTAACATCGGTAACGATACCGCTCGGATCGGTAGTCATCAGCGCATCAATGTTGGCTTCGAAAAGAGATCGGGTATAAAACTGATGGTCGCGTAAACGCTGCTCAAGCTGTTTTTGGTCTGCTTCAATTTGCTTGCGTGCGGTATTGTCGGTGCCAATCAGCAAATAACCAATAATCACGTTTTGCGCATCACGCAGTGCCGTGACGGAAACAACCGCCGGAAAGCGACTGCCATCTTTACGAATATAAGTCAGCTCGTAAATATCCTCAATGCCTCGTGAAGCCTTGAACACCAAGGCATCAAAACCGGGTGCAATGGGTGTTTCAAGCTCGTCGGTGAGGGCTTTGGCGCGTGCAATGACTTCTTGTGGATCGGATATATCAGCGGGCGTGATCTTGTTCAGCACTTCATCGGCGGCGTAGCCCAACATATTTTCTGCGCCAACGTTAAAGATCTGAATAACGCCTTTCGCATCGGTCGCGATACTTGAAAAATTGGCGCTGTTGAAAATAGCGTTCTGCAAAGCGCCTGCCTGCAACAGTGCTTCTTCGGCCTGCTTGCGTGCCGTATTGTCGGTGCCAATCAGCAGATAACCAATAATGGCATTCTGCGCATCACGCAGTGCCGTAACCGACACGACCGCAGGAAAGCGACTGCCATCCTTGCGAATATAAGTCAGTTCGTAAATATCCTCGATACCGCGTGAAGCCTTAAATACCAAGGCGTCAAAGCCGGGGGCAATGGGCGTTTCAAGTTCGACTGTCAGGGCTTCGGCGCGTGCGATGACTTCTTGTGGGTCGGAAATATCAGCGGGGGTAATCTTGTTCATCACCTCATCGGCGGTGTAGCCCAACATATTTTCTGCGCCAACATTAAAGATTTGAATAACCCCCTTCGCGTCAGTGGCGATACTTGAGAAATTAGCACTGTTGAAAATAGCGTTCTGCAAAGCACCCGCCTGCAACAGCGCTTCTTCGGCCTGCTTGCGGGCGGTATTGTCGGTGCCGATCAGCAAATAACCAATGATGGTTTCTTGTGCATCACGCAGTGCCGTAACGGAAACAACCGCAGGAAAGCGACTGCCATCCTTACGGATATAGGTCAGTTCGTAGATATCCTCAATACCGCGTGAAGCCTTGAAAACCAAAGCCTCAAAGCCGGGAGCAATGGGTGTTTCCAGCTCGTTGGTGAGGGCTTTTGCACGCGTGATAATTTCCTGTGAATCGGAAATATCAGCGGGCGTGATCTTGTTTATCACTTCATCGGCCGTATAGCCCAGCATGCGTTCTGCGCCAACATTAAAGATTTGAATAACGCCCTTCGCGTCAGTGGCGATACTCGAAAAATTGGCGCTATTAAAAATGGCGCTCTGCAAAGCGCTAGCCGTCACGAGAGCGTCTTCCGCCTGCTTACGCTCGGTGGTGTCTCGTACTATGCCAATAGAATGCCAAGTACCTTTCACTTGCACTGCGGAGAGCGATAGCTCCATGGGAAACTCAATGCCGCTCTTGCGAATCCCGTAAATCTCGTAAGTTTTACCAATAAACGCACCCTCACCGGTTTTCTGAAAATGAGGGAAGGCACTTATATGAGCCTCCAAAAAGGACGGAGGCACCAACATTGTATGCAGGTTGCACCCTAATACTTCTATTCGGGTATATCCGAATATCTTTTCAGCTGATTCATTCCAGAATTCAATGAGACCCTCTTCATCAAGCATGATCATTGCGTCATGAGCCGAGGAAGTAATGATATTTAACAGTTCCTCGTTGCTACGGAGCGCCTGCTCGATCTGTTTACGTTCACTGATGTCAGTGATAAATCCGTGCCAAAGCCTGGAGTCGTTGACCTCTTGCTCCGGCATTGCTTTTCCAAGCAACCAGTGATCCTTATCACCGTCAAACTTTACACGAAACTCGTAGTTCCACGGCGTCAAGTTTTGTGCGGATTGTTGAACGGATTGCGACAGTCCGTCGTAGTCGTCGGGGTGAACCAGAGCAAATACTTTGGACGCATCCTCGCAAATCTCTTCCGGGCTGAGTCGACATATATCACGAATCCCTTCGCTGACGTAAGGGAAGCTTACGGTACCATCGGCTCGCAAACGAAATTGAAAGACCACCCCCGGCAACCGACTGGCAATTTTCTGCAAACGCCCCAAAAGCTCCAGTCGTTCATTTTCTTTTAGCAGCGCGTTATGTTTTTGCGCCAAACCTTTCGACAGTATTTTTCCAAAAGCATTGACGATGTTAATCTCTATGGTCTTCCAAGGCGCACAATGGCCACGCGATAATTCTGTCCAGCTTTCGAAGGAGCTTCGAGGATTAAGCTGAAAATTACCCGCCGGGGTTTGCACGAGACCTTGTTGGTAACTGCCCGCCCATTTTACCGTGCGCGTCTTCTCTTTACGCAACCACACCAGACAATTGCGCATATCACTGGATAGCGTCGTCACTATAACCCCTGAGACTATTTCTTTATAGGCACTGGCGGGCGGGAATTGTTCGGACAAATTATCGCAACTGCAAACATCGGTGACTGGCTGCTTGCCCAGCCAGTCCAAGAGCGCATCAATGGCCGCGGGTTCAGGCACCTGCCCCTGTAAATAACGTCTGCCTTCAACGACAATAATCAAGCCTGATGCCTCTACTGAATCCAGTAGATCAAAGCTTAAATTTTGCAAAACATCGGCTTCTGATTGGGTGATGATGGATTTAAGTAACGCCGTTTTTATTTGTGAGGCCTTGGTGAGAAGTTTTCGCTCCTGTCTTGTTTCAATCGCCGTTAGTTCTGTTGATACCATTCGGGAGATAAACACAGCGGCGTCCCGCATCGCAAAAGACACCCGTTTTGGGATCAGGTGATGACAAGAAATCAACCCCCACAGGCGACCATTTTGCAGCAACGAAATCACCATGGAAGCCTGAACCCCCATGTTGCCCAGGTATTCCAGATGAATCGGAGACAGGCTACGCAGTGCCGAATAAGTCATGTCCAGCGGTTGTTGACTGACCGGATTCAGTGTTGGCAGTATCGGAACCGGTTTGGCGCTGACATCGGTGACGATACGCACCCGGTTTTTGGTGTAGAGCTCCCGCGCCTGTGCCGGAATATCACTGGCTGGAAACTGCGTTCCCAGATAACAGGTGGCAGCTTCGATATGACTTTGTGCGATAACCTCACCGTCCCAATTACTTTCAAAACGATAAATCATCACACTGTCATAGCCGGTCAAGGCCTGTACCAAATGGGTAATCTGTTCAAAGTACCTCGTGGTTTCGGTATCGGTTTCAATAGACAGCAGTGAATCCTGGGTACTCATAAGCAATTCGCCCAGTTTCTCTTTCTTCGGCAAGCCGCTATCCTGACAGAGTTCCAATACCCAAAACGCGTCGGCACTGTAAATAGTGACATCAATATCTACCGCTATTTGTTGATAGACAATATTGACTAAACCGGTCGCCGTTTTGTGTGCTTGAGCGTTTTCCAGCAACTGCTCAACCTGAAGCGCCGAAGCCGTCCCCATCAACTCAACCAGCGTCTTGCCAAGCGCCCCCCCGGCCGGTAAATCCATGAACCGATCAATATTGGCACTGGCCTGAAGTACCGTGCGCAGGCTGTCGGCACTTAAAACCAGTGCCGCACCGTGCGGCTGAATGTTGCCTATCTGATGAATAGGTTCTGCCGCACAGATTTGCAGTGCTTGTTCCAGCCCCTCTTTAGTGATGTTGTTCATGGGTTACGATACCGTTATGTGGTCTTGATGCGCAGCGTCATCAAGCACCTGATTGAATAGCTGAAAGGTTTGGCAGGCGGCATCCACGGCGGCCTGGCATTGGCGCTTGTCGCCAGTCAAGGTATCGGAAAAGGCAACAAAACGTTGCCAGAAAATTTGAGTATTTTCGCCATAGCCGGTAAAAAAACAGCTACCGGTTTCTCGCGTGAAACCGAAATTTTTAGCCAATAGTTGCGCGATCATCTGTCCACCCAGTGTAGAACCTTCTGCAACATACAGCACTCCGACCAGTTGGCCGACAGTCTCCATGAATAAAAAATCAGTCGCGGATGGCGATAAAGGCGGTAGTGCCAGAGGATCAATTTTAAAGTAAGCCAGATCGTTAATTAACCAGGGCAATTTGTAGCGGGCACTATAATCAAAGGTATCCGGATGGCCATTAAGAAATGTGTTAATACGTCCTTCCAATAGCTGGTAAAGGTGATAATAGGTGCCGAGCAGAGTGTGGTAATGGCTTAACTGATAATTTGGCTGCATCAATTCCGCGAGTAAAAGATGCCTGTTAAGCTGTACATGGTGGTGGTGCGTAGCATCTCGTAGCAACGTTCGCAGAGTTGATTCTTTACTTTTATCGGGCGTATTTTTCGGTAATGAGGTCATAAAAATAGTTAAAAATTACGTTGTCGAGCAAAAAATAATGGGGGTTGGATGTACCGATGCCAATCGAGGTTTGTAAATCCGGTCACGCTTCACGCCTAAGCTGCAATTGTGGCGTCATGGCGCTGCGCTAAAGCGGCCAAAGTCGCCTCGGCACAAAGCAATAGCCGGTCTGCCAGTAACAGTGTCGCTGCAAGGTTGTCTTGATTATTACAAGCCTCTATTTCTGCGGCTAACGCTTGTAAGGGTTTGGCACCAAAAATAGCCGCCCCGCTTTTTATGGTGTGAGCCTCACGACACAACACCGTTAAATCCCGTTGCTCTATGGCCGATTTTATAGCATTACAGCGTTTTATCAGTTCATTTATAAAAACGTTCACTAACTGTGGCATCTTGTCCATGCCGTAAACGTCTACCAACTGGCGTAAAACGTCTTCATCCAACATCGTCAAACTTACATCAATTGGCGTAACGATTTTGATTGACGCGGGCTTGGTGGCTGCACTGCCGCACCATTGCTGCACTGTGGCCAACAAGTCATCTATTGTAATTGGTTTGGTAATATAGCCGTTCATGCCGGCGGCCAGGCACATTTCCTTGTAGCCTTTTAGAGCATGCGCGGTTATGGCGATAATGGGTACGGTTGCCGCACCACCACCCAGTTCGCGAATGCTGCGTGTCGCCTCCATCCCGGTCATATCGGGCATGGATACGTCCATAAAAATTAAATCGTACTGTTTTGCCGCTGCCGCTGCGATGCCCGCAGTACCGCAATCGGCGATATCCACATGATGGCCTCCGAGGATCAGCATGTTCTCAAGCACGATTTGATTGATTATGCTGTCTTCGACTAATAACAGTTGGGCGACAGCAGCAGGTTGTTCAGGACTTTCTTCAACCAGCTCGTTAGCGGTTAATATCGCCTGCGGGGCACACGCCGCGCTGCCACAACTAAACCAAAAACGGCTGCCAACGCCGAGATGACTCTCCATCCCCAAGTGACCGCCCCATAATTCCACCAAACGTTTGGAAATAGCAAGCCCTAGACCACTGCCGCCATATTTGCGCGTATCGGAAGGGTCGGCTTGGGTAAATACTTCAAACAACTGTGGCTGAATCTTCTCAGCTATCCCAATACCGGTATCGAGGACTTCAACCAGTAACACGCCATCGCCGTTTTCTTCAAGTCGCGACGACAATTTTACCGTGATGCTGCCGCTGGGCGTAAATTTGATAGCGTTGTCCACCAGATTGAGTAAAACCTGGCGAAAACGCCAAGGGTCGCCACTTATCCATAGTGAAACATCGGGGGCTACGATTATGGACACCGCTAAGTTTTTCTCCTGTGACTTTACTGCTTGTTGAAGTACGAGGTCATTGACCAACTCTATCACATTAAATACCGTGTTTTCCATATCCAGTTTTCCAGCCTCTACTTTAGTTAAATCTAAAATGTCATTAACCAGCGTCAATAGATTATTACCTGAATCTATTGCCAGCTTTACATAGTTCTTTTGAGTATCATCCAATGTTGTTTTTGCCAGCAGTTCCTGAGTGCCCAATAAGGCATTAAGTGGTGTGCGGATTTCGTGGCTCATCGTAGCAAGAAATTGGGATTTAACCTGGTTTGCCTGTTCAGCCTGTTCTCGCCCCTCGCGTAAACTCGTCTCCGCCAGCTTGGCTTTGGTAATATCCCGTAATGTTGCGGTAAAATATTTTTTATTGTCAGACTCAAACGCGCAGATAAAAATTTCTATAGGAAACTCTCCCGTCCAACGATGCCGGGCAACCAGCTCAAAGCGCTTTCCAAACATGGCACTTTTCCCGGTTGTTAAGAAACTCTGAAAACCGCGCTTATACGATTCGTGATGGCGTTCAGGTATCAGTAAATCCACCATGGGTTTGCCCATCACTTCACTCATTGTATAGTCGAACATAGCCAACGCGGATTGATTAAACCTACAAATATTACCCTGCTGGTCGATAGACATAATGGCATCCAGGCTGGATTCCAGCACTGCTTTTTTCGTACTTTCACTAATACGCAACTGCTCGTCTAATTGCTTGCGCTCGGTGATGTCAGTGATTAAGCCATGCCAAAGCGTTGAACCGTCAGCCTTCCTCTCGGTTGTCGCACTGCCCAACAGCCATCGCACTTTATTAACGTCAAGTTTTACCCGAAACTCATGATGCCACGGGATCAAGTCACTTGCTGATTGCTGAAGGGTAAACCATAATCCATCGACATCATCCGGGTGGACAAGCGCCAATGCTTTGGCTGCATTGTTGCGAATATCCATCGGATTGAGTTCGAATATATCCCTGATGCCTTCACTGACGTAAGGAAAGTAAGTACTGCCATCTATGCGTAACTGACATTGGAAAACCATCCCGGGAATATTGGAAGTAATTTTTACCAACCGAAGTGAAAGCAACCGACTGCGATTCCACGCGAAGAGCGTGATGAAAACGAGCACCGATAACAGGATAATCAGCAGCGTAGAAACCAAGCGCCACAACCAGAGTGAGTCAACATTAATGATGGACGGCTTAACGACAAGTTGCCAGGAACCGCCTGGCAACTGAATATTATGAAGAGTCCGCTTGTTGTCAAACAATGCCGGGTCACCCCAAAATACCGCGCCCTGTTCGCCTTGTCCGTTAAGACCTCGCAAAGCGACCTCCATGCCCGTTTTAGCGAGCAGGGGCTTAATGAAGCCCAAAAAATCATCGGTATTAATAACCGTGCTGATTAGACCCCAGTAGCTACCATCCGGCATGAAAACCGGTACCCAGTAGATAAGTCCGGACACACCCTCCACCAATTGCAGCGGACCTGCCAGATTAGGCTTGCGTTCTCGTATGGCACGCTGAATCATAGGCCACTGGGCGGGTACTTCGGCGAAATGAAGACCGATAGCCGCTTCATTGCCGGCAACCGGAAAGATATACTGTAAATGATTATCTGGCGAGACACCTATATTACGAATATATTGACTCTGTTTATATGAGGCAGAGAGCAAGGCCTCTAGCTCAATCGGCCGCAATATTCCATGCGTTGCAATAAGATAGGCATTGAGCCCTTCAAGATTTAACGCGGCATTAATTTTCAACTCCAACGTCGAACGCAGATGATCGCCCAAGTCAAATGCCTTCTGCTTTTCTTTACTTTCCTCGTAGCTTTTAAATTGATGCACGACTATTTTATCAGCACCCAACCCAAGCACAAAACACAGTAAAATTGCCATAATGATGGGGGTTGTTATAGTCTCGAGATCTAAATAGTCTTGCCAGGTACGAGGTAGTGCAAAGAATTTAAGTTTCATGTTTATCTTGATAATACGGTGTCTTGCGGCAGTCAGTTAGGTAACCCACAAAAAATCTTCCTGTAAAAGTTGCCAGAGATTCGGATATTCTAAAAAGTTTAATCGAAAAGTCTGTGGCTGTTTATTTAGCAATAAGGAAACATCCCGTTGGGATGAAAGCCAAAGATTGGGAAGCGGTCTGCATCCCCTCCCCAATCCGCCCGATAAAGCAATAATCGCTTGCGCGTATTATTGCGGGACGCTCCTTTCGGCCTAAAGGTCGAGGTCTTAAACCAGCAAGGAAAATTGATAAATGCTTGTAATTGTACATTTCCGGACTTTAAGTTAACGCTTACTCTACGCTTTTATCTCGGTACAAACTAGCATTAATTGACTATTGAAACTGCAAATAATAATTAACTATTTCAGGCTGTTCTGAAACACTGCCAATAGATAGGCAGATGACCCACTTTAACCCGAACCAAAAACACAGCAGTTAAACCTTTTTTCAAACAGACACTTAAAAGTATTTTATAAGACGCCGCCATATAAACCTGCAAAATTTGATATATCTGCTAAATTTATTAGTAAGCAATTATCTAAACCCATGGTAATAAATTCAATGAAATCAAAAATAATAAACTTACATCAACTCACTGCCATTATTGAAGAATCCGTTATTATCAGTACAGATAATTGTGTTGATGCATTAATTCATTCGATTAATCACCCCTACTTTGGAAAAGCACTGATTGTGCAGATGGAAATAGGTAATGGCGTTATAATTTTTGAGCAATATAACTATAAAGCTAACGCCGATACTATCTGCTTTGAGCTATATAACAAGTGGAAAGATTTTGTTAATTTCCAAAAAAAGAATAACACCAACCCAGGCATTTTTTAATAAAAATGTATAGGTTAAAATGAAAACCTTACTATTAAATTCTCAGCAACTCGCTTGCATTCTTGACGAAGCCCATGTCATCAATACAAAAAGGCATCATATTAATGTCTTGGTTCATTCGATTGAACATCCTGACTTTGGCATGGCTTCGATAATAGAGAATGCCACAGGCGGAGGTGTTTTAATTTATGGGAAACAGTCAAGACATAGAATGGGCTGATTTTGTATTCTTTCAAGGAACGCCGAGCCCCAGCTCGGCATGGGATACTGTCTGCTGGTGACTACGCCGAGCTAGGGCTCAGCGTTCCCGGGATCAATAGCAGTTTTTTTTATTTGTCCCGGTTTAAATTGATAGCCAAATTGCCAGCCCTAAATAAAAGCTAGCGGGTAAAGCGATGATGAACCAAAAACGCAGACTTGGCGGGGAGAATATAAATTGGTGCGCCCTAGTGGATTCGAACCACCGACCACAGCCTTCGGAGGGCTGTACTCTATCCAGCTGAGCTAAGGGCGCTAAAAGTGTGTATTGTAACCGATCAGCAAACTATTACGATAACATTGTTTTCAGGTTTGCCAGATTGGCTTTGCCGCGCTCCTTGATAACTTCCGGTGTTAGCTGTTTTTTATTAATCCATTCCAGATCATCGGCCGGTAATTCATTTAAAAACCGACTGGGCTCACATTCAGTGATTTCACCATAACGCTTGCGATGTGTGCAGTAACTAAAAGTACAGGTGCGCTGGGCGCGAGTAATACCAACATAAGCCAGACGACGCTCTTCTTCTATGTTATCCGTTTCAATACTGTTTTGATGAGGCAGAATATTTTCTTCTATACCAATCAGAAAAACATGCGGAAATTCCAGTCCTTTGGCTGCATGCAACGTCATTAAGCTGACCTGATCACTGACTTCTGCTTCCTGATTTCGCTCCATAATATCCATCAACATAATTTTGGCGACAATTTCAGCCAAGGGTTTTTGGCCGTCAGTTTCCTTGTCTGCTATGCGTTTAAGCCATTCAATCAACTCGTAAACATTTTTTATTTTACGTTCAGCGGACTCTTTGCTTTTACTGTCCTCTTTTAAAAATTGCTCATAACCAATATGATTAATAACCTGCTCAATCACAACAAAGGTGTCGCCTGTGTCAATACGGTTGGCGGTGTCGATCACCCAATCGTGAAATTTGTGCAGTCGATGGATGGATTTCTCGGACAGCTTTTGGGTTAAGCCCAGTTCGGTACTGGCCGCAAATAAACTGATATGTCGGTCATTGGCATAAGTGCCCAGTTTTTCCAAGGTCGTCGGGCCAATTTCACGCCGGGGCGTATTAATAATGCGTAAATACGCCGCATCGTCATCCTGATTAACAAACAAACGCAGATAAGCCAGTATGTCTTTGATTTCTGAATTGGCAAAAAACGATGAACTGCCACTAATCACGTAAGGAATGTTATTTTCCCTGAGACCTTGCTCAAACAAGCGGGATTGATGATTCCCCCGGTATAAAATGGCATAATCCTGATAACTGCCACCGTTTTTAAATTTATGATGAATGATTTCCGAGATGATTTGCTTGGCTTCATCTTGGTCATTTTTATGACTTAAAACGCGCAGTGAATCACCATAACCCAATTCACTCCACAGTCGTTTTTCAAATGCGTGCGGATTATTGGCAATCAAATGATTCGCCACCTTAAGTATGCGGCCGGTAGAGCGGTAATTTTGCTCCAGTTTAATCACTTGCAAACGGCTAAAGTCTTTTTGTAATTGCGCCAGATTTTCGGGTTGCGCTCCGCGCCAAGCATAAATCGACTGATCATCATCACCCACCACAGTAAAGCGTCCCAGCGCTCCGGCGATTAATTTAACCAATTGGTATTGGGTGATATTGGTGTCCTGATATTCATCCACCAGTAAATAACGGATTTTATTTTGCCATTTTTCCAACACCGCCGGGTGTTGCTGAAACAGCAACACCGGCAGCAAAATCAGGTCATCAAAATCGACGGCGTTATACGCTTTTAAACTGCGGGTGTATTCATTGTAAATCCCCGCCGCTGCGTACTGCTCGCGAGTCGCGGTGGCTTGCGCCTGTTCAGGGGTTACAAAGGCATTTTTCCATTGCCCGATTTGCCGGGCATAATTGTCAAGATTATCCAGATCACAATCTTTTGCACCATGATTGATCAGATTTTTTAACAGTGTTTGTTTATCTTGTTCATCAAACAGCGTAATCGCGGCTTTATAAGCCAATACTTTATGCTCTTTTCGTAATATATCCAGTCCCAAGGAATGAAAAGTGGAAACCCGCAAGCCACGAATTTGAGTATCATCCAGTAATTTTGAAACCCGACTTTTCATTTCCCGGGCCGCCTTATTGGTAAATGTCACCGCCGCAATGTGCCGCGCAGGTAAGCCTTGCTTAACCAGATAAGCAATTTTTTCTGTAATCACCCGCGTTTTACCACTCCCCGCACCGGCAAGGACTAATAAAGGGTGATCTATCGCTTTAACAGCGGCTTGTTGTTCGGGATTTAGTTTGGCCATTGAGATATAAGTTGGCGTTACCGACAAGGAGTATTGTAATTATCTTGGGTAACAGGGTTGTTTACGATGACTATTTTACAGGTTTTATGGACTTTGATATGTTTATACTCAATCTTCAAGTTTTCTTATTGCTGAACGCCTTTAAATCCAATGTTAAGATTGAATATCAGAAACACCGTAGGCCGGAATAAGACTTTTCGAGCGCAAGCGAGAATAAGCGTTTCCGGCATCCGCTACGAGTGTGCCGGAAACGCCACCACGCGCTACGCTTGGGTGGTCTTATTCCGGCCTACGCCTATTGTTGGTTATCGCGGCCCCCAAAATCAACCATTAAAAACTTGAAGATTGAGTTATAGCCTTTTAGTTAACGCTTGCAGTAAGGTAAAATGCTAAAGATTACGATTGATCAATAAAATATTAACCTATAAAAGGATAAATACCATGAAAAAAAGTTTGTTTCTGACCGCCATAATGCTGGTTTCCGGCAACGCCTTAGCCGCAACTGATCATTATGTACTGCGCGATGGAAATCATGTTCAACATTTAAAAGTCACCACTATCAAAGATGATATTACAGTCAGCGCAGACGTAGATTTTGAACCGAATGACGCCGAAGCCGGAAGAGAATCGTGCACAGGTGCAGTTTCAGGTGAAGCCAAAGTCGTCGCTGAAAACGAATTGGTTATGAAAAAGCGTTCTGAAAGTGAAGCGACTTTTTGCGAGTTAAAAGTTCATCTTAGCCCAACAGGTGCCAAGGTTGAACAATCAAAAGATTGCGATAACTTTGCACCGGGCATCTGCCGCTTTGCTACCGATGGCAAGGAAATGGTTAAAGTTAAATAATTGGATATAGGGTACGCATAGCGCGTACCCTTTTCAAAGCGTTTTGGGTAAAACAGCTTCCAAATACCGGACTGCTATGCGTGTATTACCAGGATAGAGCGATGAAAATAATTTTGGGGAATTCTATCCGATGAATGTGGCAATAATAAATCCAATTCACAGCTCTTTTAAATCACACTATGTTAACCTTGAACTTGATACTCTTATCAGGAATGTCAGCCAGCTTTTAACTGAGTTAAAGCAATTTTGGCCTATTGATCTTGAAATGGTCGAATATCATTACTGCACAAAAGATGGACAATACGATAAGACAATTAAATCTAAAAATTTTCTTGAGTCATTTCATAATGTTCCAAAAAACTGTCAGGCTCTAACCTTGACATTTAAGCACATTGAAAAAGCAGATTTTGGTTTCGATTTGTCAGCAGACGAGTATATTCGAGTTTCTGTGCTCTTCTCCGACAATTTGATAGAAATTTGTCAGTGCGTTTTGGGTGATGATAAAGCCAAAAAAGTTATCGAAATCCTGACAGAAGGTATTGCATTGATAAAAACAACACTCCCCAAAAATCATCAGTATATTAGTTCCTCGCTCAAATTGTTTCACCAAGATCACCCAAACCCTGATAAAAATGTCTTCGTAATAATGAGATTTCAAAATGAAACGCCTTTCCCTGAGATATTAGGCGCGATAGAAAAGTCTTGCATTGATCATGGTCTAAATCCAGTGAGAGCCGATCAAAAATCTTACACCGATGATATTTGGGATAATGTTTTAACATATATGTATGGCTGTAATTTTGCTATCGCTGTTTTTGATCAAATTAACTACAGAGAGTTTAACCCTAACGTGGCTCTCGAAGTTGGATTTATGCTGAGCCAAACAAAGCGAATTCTACTTTTAAAAGATCAAGCCATACCTGCTCTCCCCACAGATATAGTCGGAAAAATTTATCGTCCTTTTAACGCTCATGAGATCCTGAAAACCATTCCTCCTCAGTTAGAGAAATGGTTCAATGATTGTAGCATTTAACAGCCGTGTCGGGCAAAATGGTTAAAGTTAAATAATTCGGGATAGGGTCCGCATAGCGCGTACCCTTGGCTCATTTTATGATTTCGCATAACGATAGTTCGTACCATTCTATCGGGTGTATGACTCTTCGCTTATACACCCTACGCACTGGTGCGTTAAAACATAGACTGAGCCGCTATGAGGCCACCTCCTAACAATCAATAAAAAAATTATGAAAAATCACAAAGGAATAATTACATCACTCTTATTGTTTTTGAGTTTAAGTGGCACAGCTCAAGCAAGAATACTTACAGTCAATTTTGATTTTACTGCAAACGGTAATGTGTTTTTGCCTGTTAGCATGAAATTAGAAATAGACAACCCAATTGTTAGCGATAGTGGTGGTGACAGGATTATTGGTTATTTTGGGAAACCTATTATAGATTCCCCGCTTAATTCAGTATGGAACAAACTTACTAATTACAAAGATTGGACGGTAGGTGATAACTCATCATCTTCATTCATGAAGACGGCAATATCGACCAGCTACAGACCTCAGCCTTATACCACTGATACTAAATTTTACGATGATGAATTTATTAAAATGAATGGGGAAGTTAAAGACAATGGTGCTAGCTTTATATTGAATAATGCCTTTTTTAGTTACGATCGCAACATGAGTGCCAATGAGCTTATAAGTAACTTAGAGCTTGAGATGAAGGCTATTAATAACCCGCCATTCCAAGTCATCTTTTGGTCTAAAGAATATACTTCTCTGATCGTTAATGGAATAGATTGGGGTGTAGACTTTACAAAACCTCATACGGTCTCAAGGTTAACGGGAACAGCAAGAATATCTAGTTTATCAATATCCGAAGTTCCATTACCTCCTTCAATCTTTTTAATGCTATCAAGCCTTTTGGGTATTTTAATGATTTCAAATACAAAGGAAATTATAAACGAAGCGTGACGGGGTTTGCAATCCCGTTACTCACGTTTTAAAAGTTATTGAAAACCGCAAACGTTTCAGTCGGGGTTGCAAACCCCGACCAGCACAGGAGTTCGTATAGCGCGTACCCTTGACTCATTTAATAATGCTGCATAACGATAATTCGTACGAATTTAATATGGAGGGAAGGTAGCCACAATTTTAATGTCGTTTTTGATAAACTTTTTTCCCACTTTTTGAATAATGATAGACTCCTCCTCGAGGCCCGGTAGATGTTGAGCCAGTAGTATTTTGTTGTGCCTTTAATGATTCTAAGCGCAGGATCTCAAGCCTCAACGCTTCTTCGTATTTATTAAGATCTGCTTGAGCTATCTTTAATTCTGCTTCAGCCTGCTCTATTTCTTCACGTAACTTCGCTAATTCACGCTTAACTTTTGCTTTTTCAAGCCTTATTAGGGCAGCATCTCTAGTTTGTGTTGCCTGAGAAATTGGCAGGGAGGATTGGGAGGATTCATACAATTGACCCTTCTGATTATAACCACTCGAACAACTTGAGATAATTGAAGTTATTACAATACAAAACAGCACTCTGATAAAAACCATCATATTAATTTCTCTATACATTTTATGAAAAAATGTCATTTATACAGGAAATTTCAATATATCGGTTTTTTAGATTATATTTTTGGGGTATTCCTGAAGCGTGACGGGGTTTGCAACCCCGTTACTCATGTTTTAAAAGTTATTGAAAACCGCAAACGTTTCGGTCGTGGTTGCAAACCCCGACCAGCACAGGGCGTTGTTTACTGGCAGAAAGATCGGTAAACGGAAAGGGCAATAAGACAATATCAGATGGCTGGTACATTATTCCAGACCTCATCCTCAATATTATCCAGCCATCTGATAT
>Ga0194058_10000302_pt1 | contig 23129 bp, 17 predicted proteins | sample SepL4417m_MetaG_FD_155490 | JGI IMG/M metagenome (GOLD analysis project Ga0194058, IMG submission 155490) | Anoxic zone freshwater microbial communities from boreal shield lake in IISD Experimental Lakes Area, Ontario, Canada - Sep2016-L442-17m | ecosystem: Environmental > Aquatic > Freshwater... | reverse complement strand
TTTGCTCTGAACTTGAGAAATCCCCGAAGAAACGACCTCTTTCGACAAGGGTGGCAGGAAACCCAAGGATTCCCCCGAGCAGACTCTGCGGAGCGCAGGGAGGTTCTTCGTTACGGGCCACCATAGCGGGTGGCATAAAAGGGCCGCATTGTGGCGGAGACGCACAGGGAGGAAGAGGAGCCACTGATGGTCCGGGCGGAGCGCAGGCAAATACCGGCGGGCAGGGAGGTACCGGCTGTGTGATGGGCACCGGACACTTTGGAGCCCAAGGAGGAGGGTTCACTGGCGGCCTATTCCCACAGTTCCGTGAACCTGGAGGTGGACTGCACAGGTTCCTTTGAGATTGGGGCTGAGCCTCCAACGGCACCAGCATTTCTGCCACACGAAATGGCGCTGCAATCACCGCACCGACAAGCCCCATGGAATTAATGACAATCGGCCCCAGAAAGCCTGGATCACGATAAACCACGGGTACAGGCCTCCGTTGATCCGGACCTTCCGGACGAACTGAAACCTCAAACCTCACGGGTGTTGGCTTGGGCACAGTTGGATTCGGATAAGGCAACCCTGGCTGACAAGCGTAAGGCATGGTCGAAGGCGCCGGACAAATCGTGGGTGGTATCGAAGGCATCGGGACGGTCACATTGACTGTCCTCGGAACCGGTCTTGCAGCAGCAGGTCGGTTCGTCTGCGGAGGTGGTGCGCATTGCTGAGGAAAAGGACTCCCCATTTGGGCGTCCAGAATCAACGGCACTCCGCATATCATTACAATCAAGCTGCACACGGCATTAAGCAATCTCATGGCATCCTTCCTTAGCCTGTAATTTTCACTTTTTTAGTCAATGAACGCCTCTAGACGGTTGAGAAACTCGCACATAGTCGTACACTGGGCATGCCTTCACATCTAAAGCCCAATGATATGCCCAAAGAAGTTGACTTGCAGTTTGATGAGGTGAATAATAGCGGGAAGTGGGAACCGTGCAAACTTTCCCGCGTGCCCTGAGTTCCGAGCCACCGGAACTTGGGGCCTACACCCTCACAACTGACTTGGACTGTTCCCCTCCAAAAAGATACATGTTCCGCTAGAGCCCACCCTGACGGGACAGCATACCAGTCAGCCTGAAACAATCCTTTACGGAATTATCTGATTAATAGCAAGATCTGCGTAATCGTAATACGAGTGCCATAAACATGTCAATCTTTTTTTTCAGGCACCTTCGTTTTGCATCATTGGTAAATTATTGATTATTGGAGCCTATGAGAGCAGAGAGTCTAGTCTGTTACCGCATCCAGGATGGTAACTTTTAATCCTCCTGTGTCGCGGTCGGGAAAAACTTTGGCCTTAACCCTAAAGCCAGTTCTCAAATGCTCCGGCACCAAGACCTGTTCAGGAGAGCCTTCAGCGAGAATAGTGCCGCCTTTGAGGAGAATCAAGCGATCGCAAAACCGACTTGCCAGCTCAAGGTCATGCATCGGCGAGACCACGGCTATGCCTTTTTCGACTCGACCCCGAATAACCTTCAGGACCTGGAGTTGATAGAGGGGATCGAGATTGGACGTCGGTTCGTCCAACAGCAAAATCTTAGGATCCTGAGCCAGTGCACGGGCGAGTATGACTCGCTGTTGCTCTCCCCCTGAGATTTCCGTGATCGGACGATCGGCCAATTGAGAGGTCTCGGTAAGCCGCATGGCATCTTGCACTATTGCAAGATCTTGCTTGGATTGCATTTCAAATCGCCCTCGATGGGGATAGCGACCCATATTTACGACGTCCTGAACCGAGAAAGCGAATTCGGTAGCTGGTTTTTGGGGAACCATTGCGATCTCGCGAGCCACTTCTCGGCGCGTCATGCGTCCAAGAGGCCGTCCATCCAGATGGATTGATCCCTGAGATGGCTTAATCAAACCTGCTATCAAACGCAAAAGCGTGGTTTTACCGGCCCCGTTCGGACCGATTATTCCAAGAAATTCTCCTCGCCTAACTGACAGGTTTATCCCCTTGATTATTGAGTGATCCTTCCAACTGAACCAAACGTCCTTGAGCCTCAGTATTTCCCCATTCGACAGGAGAGTTTTGGCTGTCAATTCCATGAGTCTCGCCTCAGGTTTCGCTGAAGGAGGAAAAGAAAGAATGGAGATCCGACAAAGGCTGTAACAATCCCCAGTCGGAGTTCCTCCGCGTGGAAAACGCTCCTGGAAGCGAGATCGGCCCAAATAAGAAAAATAGCCCCACCGAGAAAGCTCGCAGGAAGGAGAATTCGGTGGTTGGGGCCAAGAACCAGTCGGACGGCGTGAGGCACGATAAGACCCACGAATCCAATCCCACCGCTTACGGATACGACCGCTCCGGTAACGAGTGCTGAGAGCACGAGAAGGATTTGAGTGACTCGCCGCACGCTTATGCCGAGAGTCATCGCACCCTCTTCTCCCTCCAAAGCCATGATGTTGAGATCTCTGGAAAACGTGAGGATCATCAGGCTGCCCACAACAGCCGGTACTCCTGCAATGGTGAGATGGGACCAACCACGACCGTCTAGCCCACCCATGATCCAGAAGATCATCTCCCGAAGCACGAAGATGCTTTCGGAAAGGCTCAGAAGGAAAGAACTGATAGCTGTAAGGAGGGAACTGACTGCAATGCCTGAAAGGAGTACGGCAGATATTGGGGTGCGACCGCCTCGTGAGGCCAGCCCGTAGACCAGGAATACGGCGATTGTGGCGCCAGGGAAGGCCAATGCGGGAAGAGCAAATGGATGCGTAAAAGCAATTCCCGTGTAGATTGCAATCACAGCACCGAGAGCACCACCGCTACTGACTCCGATAATTCCCGGATCTGCCATAGGGTTTCTAAAAACACCCTGCAGTGCCGCTCCGGAGAGTGCCAAACTCCCTCCAACCAGTCCGGCCAACAGGACTCTTGGGAGCCTCAGGTGGAACAGGATGACCTCGTAAACCTGCGGCCAAGTATCGGAGAACCCACCCTGAGATTGGCCAAGAAAGATTGCCGCCACCGTCTTTAAAGGAATTTTTACAGAACCCATTGAGAGTGCAGTAACTATGCTCATGAAAAGGCCGATGAAAAGAATCATGAACGGAATTCCCGTTTTCATTGAAGCGAATATTTTTGACACAATAATTCGCAGTCGAGCGTTCTCTATCATAGCGGCCTATTCACTGATCATGTCCATTGAATCGTTTACCTGAGCACCTGCTGTGAATCATCGTGAATGTGAGCCGTGTATTTCTGCAACTTCGCCGAATGCTCCGGGATGGATAAATCGTGCAAGTTCTTCCACAGCCTCCACCACGTGATGGGAAGGTGCATAAAGGTATCGAGAGGCAAGAGTGAAAATCTTTCCTTCTCTGAACGCACGGAGTCCTCGAACAGCAGGGTGAGAAAGGAATTCGTCTTCTGCCTTCGGATACCAACGACTCGGCGACATTACTACGATTACGTCCGGGTCCATGACGAGAAGGTACTCCATTGAAAGCTTTTTGCTACCCGAGATGCCTACTCCTGTAGCCAAGTTATCTCCGCCTGCGCCTCTGATTATACTGTCCACCAGAGTACCCTGACCTCCCGTGAATCCTCCCAGGTTATAGTAAAGGACTCCGGGACGAGGCAGCGATTCCACTTTCCTGGCAACATCGAGCAGGCGCTGTCTCATGGTTTCAATCAATTGTGTCGCTCGGCCTTCTTCACCCACTGCTAACCCAAGTTCCTGAATAGTTTTCTCGATGCCTTCAATGGACTGGTATTCTGTGAACCTGAACACCTTGACGCCAGACTCTTCAATGGGCGAGAACACTGCGGCAGGGCTGATTCGGCCCAGCACAACCAGATCCGGATTCAGGGCTAAGATCTGTTCGGAATCCGCCTTCACCTGGTGAGGCACTTTTGCTCCAGCGTCCGCAACGTGAGAGAGGCGCGGATCCAATGACAAGTAGCTGACTGACCACATCCTTTCGGGAACCAGGTCCAGGAGAATTTGATCAGCCCCGAGGTTAGCCGAAACGATCCGACTGGGTTTTGATTGGAATTGTTGGCTCTCATTAGGAATACCGGCCTCATGGTTAAGACTGATAATGTTGCGATCTTTCGTACCGAACCGTTCTATGGCGCTTGCACAAGGAAGCAGAAGGATGCAAAACCAAAATATTTTTCCTGATCGACTCACGGGAAAACGCACCTGATTTGGCCTCATCAAACGCCTGGTAACAAATTACCATCCGCAAGGCTGATCTTACGTTGGATGGAACCATCCCACAGTGGGCGGATTCCAACTCTTAGTCCCGACCTTGATACAGCCCATGGGAGGAACTTGGTTGCACTCTTTTATCGTAATCGTGCTATAACAAGAATACGAAGTCAATTTTTTTGCTACGACGGACACAAAATCATGATATGCTGTTATATTAGGAGATCAGCAAACGTGAGGCTATGAATGGCTCCTGTTGTTCGTTACCTGGTGCTCTGGCTTACTACCGGATGCAACCTGAACTGCGCCTATTGTTATAGAGGGGAGGATAATTCTCCCCAACTTATGTCGGTCAAGGTTGCGGAAAAGGCCCTCCGCTTAGCTGCCACTTCAGGTCTGCCTTTTCATGTGCAACTTGCCGGAGGAGAACCAACCTTGGCGACACAGATGATTTACGACATTGCCCGGCATGTAAGGGCGTCCAGCCTGCCCGCAACTCTCGGCTTACAAACGAATGGAACTCTTATCAACGGTCGATTCATCGATATTGTCCGGCATTTCGATATCCAATTGGGCATAAGTCTGGACGGCCCACCGGAGGTCCAGGAGATAATTCGTGGTGGGGCTAAAGAAACGCTCCGAGGCTTGAGGTTGCTGGCCGACAATGGCATTGAATTCCGTGTGACTACTGTGGTCACGGATCAAAACGTGAATTATCTTTCCGGTCTGGTTCTGATGCTTGCAGGCTTTCCGAATGCGAGAGGAATAGGTCTGGATCTGTTGGTAACCAAGGGCAGGGCGACCCAAGGCAGTATCTGTCACCCTTCAGGAGAGAGGTTCAGGGCTGGTCTCATCGAATTCTTAAGAACACTTGAGGCAACCAATGCACGCCGAGAATTTCCTATCCAATTTCGTGAATTGGAACGTGTCCGCCGGACCATGGTTGCTCAGGAGCCCGGAGCATATTGTTACGCATGTCGAGGAGAGAGCATGGCGGTATTGCCTGATGGCCGTATTTACCCTTGTTCCCAGACAGCCGGTGATCCGCAATTTGCTTCTGGAACCGTTGAAAAACCTTGCTGGGAGCGTCTGTGCGAGCTGGGGGATCACCGTCTCCATGGTACGAGCTGTCCTTCATGTCCTCTCGAAATTGGATGTCCGGGTGACTGTCCGAGCAGGCAGTTCTACAACGACCACATTTCAAAGTCTCTTGCATGCGTGATGTATAAGACCCTGTGGTCTCATGGTAATCTGGCTCATAGCCAGCCTTCTCCAAGGTGGATGTTCGCATGAAAAAGTTTTCTCTCTGCTACTTCGGCGCCAGAGCCTTGGAAGTCACTTCGTTGAGCCAGGCAGTATTGAGATTCCGTGAAAGTGGAGGGAAAATAGGGATCTACGCGAGGACCGCAAGCCAACTTTTTGACGAAGCCAGGGTCAAATCCTTCGTGAGAAAGGCCATGGCATCCGACATTGTTGTGGTGACGCTGTTCGGTGAGAGAAAATCGTGCCCGGCTTTTGAAGACCTGATTAGCTCTTTGGCGGAAGCCAGACAGTCAGGTAAGAAGATCCCCTATTTTCATGTGCAGCCGGTGAGCCCGGAATCCGACTCGATCCACGCGGCGGAGCAACATTCGGATGGATTTGGATCTGACGCGTGGAATACCATCAATCTTTACCATAATTACGCTGGGGCCGTGAATTTTCATCAGATGTTGCTCTATTTCTGCAATTTGCTTTTCCAAGAAAACCTAAGAGTCGAACCTCCCTGCAAGCTGCCTTACGAAGGAATATACCATCCTGATTTTTCATCAGTTCCCGACCTGAATGATTATCTGGAGCGACGATATGACCCAGAAAAACCCACAGTGGGACTCTGGTTTTATCAAGCGTTGTGGCTGGGCAACGATCTGGAGCATATCGACGCCATCATTCGAGAGATAGAAAGACAGGGCGCCAATGTCATCCCGGTATTCCATTTGAGAAGAAAAGACCCGGTTCTGGGCAATCAGGGGCCTGATTATATAATCGACCACTTTTTCATGGAAAACGGCAAGCCCAGGATAGACGTTCTCATTAACCCCATGCCGTCGTCACTCACTCTCGAATCAGTAGAGTGGGCGACCTTGCTCCCCAGACTGGGTGTTCCGTGCATTCAGGCCATGGCCATGATGAGGACCCATGCGGTTTGGAAAGAAGGCATGCAGGGACTTTCAGCGATGGATCTTCCTTTTCTCGTTGCGCAACCAGAGTTTGACGGCACGCTCATAACAGTTCCTATAGCTACAAAAGAGGAAACCACCACAGATCCGGTTACCGGAGCTATCTTGGCCACAAAGAAGCCAATACCTGACCGAATTCAGCGCATGGTGTCCATTGCGCTCAAGTGGGCTGCCTTGCGACGAAAGCCCAATTCAGAGAAAAAGATCGCCATCGTGTTTCACAACTATCCACCTCGCAACGACCGCATCGGATCTGCATCAGGATTAGACAGTTTTGCCAGCGTTAAGATCATTTTGGATCACATGGCGAGCAGGAGCTATCGGATTGACCGCACTTACCAGAACGGTGACGAACTTGCCCAAGAGATGCTGAACCGCATGACCTGTGACCGGCGCTGGCTTACTCCCGACAGAATGGCTCAACGGGCCGAAGCCCACGCCGACCGAGAACATTTCCTTCGATGGTACGAAACTCTACCAGCTTCGGTGCAGAAGAAAATGACTGAAGATTGGGGTCAAGTCCCCGGCGAATTGTTTGTTCATAACGATCAAATGCATTTCCCGGGAATTATAAATGGAAACATTTTTCTGACCATTCAACCTCCAAGGGGAGACCTCGACAAGGCCGCGCAGAATTACCACGACATGTTCCTTTCTCCGCCGCACCACTATCTCGCTCATTATCGTTGGATCAGAGAAGTGTTCAAGGCCGACGCTGTTATGCACATTGGAAAACACGGAACTCTGGAATGGCTTCCAGGAAAATCAGTCGGACTGAGCGAAGAATGTTATCCCGACTTAGCCATCATGGACCTACCCAATGTCTACCCCTACATAATAAACGACCCTAGTGAAGGGACTCAGGCCAAACGTCGATCGTATTGTTGTATTGTCGACCACCTGACACCAGCCATGGCCAACGCCGAACTGTATGAAGAACTGGCTGAGGTTGAAGCAGCTCTCAGGGACTATAAGGACGCCAAGCGCGAAGACTCCGGCAAAGTCAGTGTCCTGCGTCCACTTATGTGGGCCGCCGTAGTCAAAGCAGATCTTGATAAGGATTTGCACGTTACCGAATCAGAAGCAATGGCCCACTTCGATGCTTTTGTGGAACAAGTAGACGATTACCTTGAGGAACTCGGAGACACCACCATAAATGACGGGCTTCATATACTCGGAACAGCACCCGTGGACGGAAAACTTGCCGAGTTCGTCACCCAACTCACGCGTCTACCCAACGGTGACATACCGTCTCTGCGAGAATCGATCATAAAAAGCATGGGGTTTGATTACAATCAACTCTTGAAGAACCGGGGGAAAAAAGTCTCTTCCAACGGCGATCTCACCGGTGGGGAGATTATGCGGGAAGCCCACCTGAAGGCCCTTCAAATGGTCAACGCGCTGGATCAGATGAATTATGACCCAACTCATATCGATAGAATTATTGAGCAGACCATGGACAAACCTTCGCCGGAAATACGCATAGTCCTCCAATACGTGGCGGAATCCCTCGTTCCAAACATTCGTCTCGTCACCAATGAAATCAATTCGATCTTGACCGCCTTTGAGGGTGGATTTGTCTTGCCGGGGCCTTCGGGAGCCCCGACCCGTGGGCAGGCGGATATCTTGCCGACGGGCCGAAACTTTTTCACCCTCGATCCTCGGAAAATACCCAGCCGAGCAGCGTGGGAAGTGGGGAAGAAACTCGGGGACTCTCTATTGGCGCGTTACCTCACAGAAAAGGGAAAGTATCCTGAAAGCATCGGAATGATCCTCTGGGGAGGCTCTACCATGCGCTCCAAAGGGGATGATGTGGCAGAAATACTGTACCTCATGGGGGTCCGACCGATATGGAACGACGGGAACGGCAATGTTGTGGGTGTGGAAATCATTCCGGCCGCGGAATTAAATCGGCCACGCCTTGACGTGGTGCCAAGAACTTCAGGTTTTTTCAGGGATGCCTTTCCGAACATCATGAAGTTGATCGATGACGCAGTCAGGATGGTCGCAGCTCTTAACGAGCCTCCTGAGATAAATATTCTCAGGCGGAACGTGATGCGGGACATGAAAGAACACATCAAGGAAGGTATGACTGAAGAAGAGGCGTGGAGAGAGGCAACTTTCCGTGTTTTCAGTTGTCCTCCTGGAACCTACGGAGCTGGTGTGAAGGATTTAGTGGAGACGAAGAACTGGAAAACACAGCAAGACTTAGGCAATGCCTATATTCGGTACTCGTCCCATGTTTACGGCGATGGGAGTTACGGGACACAAAAGCCAGCCGTGTTCAAACGGATATTGTCTCGGGTAGATGCAACGTTTAAGAATGAAGACTCTCGCGAAAAAGACATGCTCTGTTGCACCGATTATTACAATTACTACGGTGGCTTGATATCTGCGGTAAACACTGTACGAGGGGACCTCCCTTTCGCCGTAGTCGGAGACAGTAGTGATCCACAACGTATCATGACAAGGACTACTTTTGAGGAGGCCCAACGAATTTTTCGGGCAAGGCTGCTGAATCCGAAATGGCTAGAGGGTTTGAAACGCCATGGTTATAAAGGCGCAGGTGAAATATCAAAGGCCATGGACATTGTCATGGGATGGGACGCGACGGCCGAAGTTGTGGATGACTGGATGTACGAAAGGCTTGCTACCAAATTCGCCCTGGATTCCGAAATGCAAGAGTGGATGAAAGAGGTGAACCCCTATGCACTCCAGAATATATTAGACAAGTTGCTTGAAGCTATTAGCCGGGGGATGTGGAAAACAAGTCAAGACACTGAAGAAAAGCTGAGAAACGAATACTTGGAATTGGAAGGCAACATAGAAGAGCTTACGGAATAACCCTAATGTATCACTATCTGAGCGGTTGAAAAAATGTACCCGTTTTCCGCCATCATTGGTCAAGATCGGATGAAAATGGCGCTGATTCTCAACGCCATTGATTCCGGCATTGGAGGAGTGCTTGTTCGAGGCGAGAAAGGGACGGCTAAATCAACTGCAGTAAGGGCTTTGGCCGATCTGCTTCCCGAGATAACGGTCGTCCAGGGATGCCCTTATTCTTGTCATCCTGACTATCGTCAAGGAATTTGCAGTGCTTGTCACGATGAGGAAAAGAAACCCTTTTCACGGAAGATGAGGGTCGTGAACCTTCCCCTCAACGCAACCGAAGACATGGTGCTCGGCGGGATCGATTTTGGTTTTGCCGTGAGAACAGGAGCGACAAGGTTTCAGCCAGGTCTTTTGGCAAAGGCCAACAGAGGAATCCTCTATGTTGACGAGATCAATCTCCTGGATGATCATATAGTTGATATTATCCTAGACGCAGCATCATCCGGAGAGAATGTAGTAGAGAGGGAGGGGATTTCTTTTCGGCATCAGGCACAGTTCATTTTGGTCGGAACTATGAATCCGGAAGAAGGAGAGTTGCGACCTCAGCTTCTGGATCGGTTCGGTTTATGTGTTCACGTGAACAGTGAAGTCGACCCGGAAAAAAGGGTCCTTTTGATGGAACGGAGAGAGCACTACGATGCCGATACCCATGGATTCAGTAGTCTGTACCGGAACAGGAACAGAGAGATCGCCGGACAAATAGTTTCGGCCGGACAGAGTCTTACTGAGGTAATACTGCCGAAATCACTCACCAATTTTATAGTGGAACTTTGTGTCCAGAACAACGTGGCCGGCCACCGTGCGGATATTGTCATTGCTAGATCAGCCACCGCGATAGCTTCATACGAGAGTCGATCAACGGTCACGGTTGATGACATTGGTCGTGCGGCTGAACTGGCATTGCTACATCGACGGCGTGAAATTTCCCCACCTCCGCCCAAGGCGGAGGAAGAGAAGCGAAGTAATCCCCAAAATGAAGCTCATGAAGGCCCTGATGACGAGCAAACAGATCGAGAGCAGCGGCAACTTGAGGCCAAGGAGTCAGCTCAGAGCGGGCTTCAGGAGTCTCGCCGGTCAGATGAACAGAGAGGACGCGAAAAACCAAGCGAGACAGAAACCGTGTTCCAAATAGGTCCATCATTTAAGGTAAAAAGCATTTTCCACAACAAGGATAGAATTCTCAGGAGAGGTTCTGGGAAACGCTCCCGAACCAGAACTTCCCAAAAGCAGGGCAGATACGTAAAGAGTACTCAGCGAAGAGAAAACAACGACTTGGCACTGGACGCCACACTTCGTGCAGCCGCTCCTTACCAGAAATCCAGAAAAAGCATCCATGGGCTTGCTGTTACAATAAAGGGCCAGGACATAAGAGAGAGAATCAAAGAAAAGCGTGTAGGAAATTTCTTGCTGTTCCTGGTTGACGCCAGCGGCTCAATGGGTGCCAGAGGACGCATGATAGCTTCTAAAGGAGCTATCCTCTCGCTGCTGTTGGATGCTTACCAGAAGCGGGACCGTGTTGCCCTCGTCTCATTCAGGAAACGAGAAGCTTTTGTCAACCTGCCTCCCACGTCATCAGTGGAACTGGCGGCGAAGTTGTTGAAGGATATGCCCATAGGCGGCCGAACACCACTGTCGGCAGGTCTGGCCAAAAGCTATGAACTTCTCCGCAACCACCTAGTCAAGGAGCCTTCATCCCGGCCCATCACCATAATAGTGACCGATGCAAAAGCCAATGCGGCATTCGGGGATGCAAATCCCCTTCAGGAGTCTCTGAAGGTCGCTTCGGCAATGGCCCAAGAGGATCGCGTGAAATTCGTGGTAGTGGACACCGAGGAGCAGGGCGTGGTGCGGTTCGGGTTAGCCGTGAAACTCGCTGGTATCATGGGGGCGGAGTATTTCAAGATAGAAGATCTTAAAGCTGATGCACTCTTAGATGTGGTGAGGATAAGCCAGTGACGCACAAACCTCCGATTTATCCTTTTCCCGCAATCGTCGGGCAAGATAAGATGAAGTTGGCTCTAATCCTAAATGTTATTAACCCCGGTCTTTCCGGGGTCTTGATCAGAGGGGAAAAGGGAACGGCTAAATCAACGGCCGTCAGGGCTTTGGCGGACATATTACCCGTGCTCCAAGTGGTGAAGGAGTGCCCTTTTCAGTTACCCCCAGGAGAGATTCAATCAGTGTGCGTGGATTGCATGAAGATTGAGTGTAGGATCTCAACACTAAATGGTGAGCCATCAGATACTGTTGAGCGAAAGGTACGTGTAGTCGAACTCCCAGTGGGCGCTACCGAGGACCGTGTGGTAGGAACATTGGACCTTGAGCACGCTCTGCAGAAAGGCGAGAAAAGAATCGAACCGGGTATATTGGCCGAAGCCCACCGCGGGATACTGTACGTTGACGAGGTCAACCTCCTCGATGATCATGTTGTAGATGTCTTGCTGGATTCGGCTGCGATGGCTGTTAATACGGTCGAACGGGAAGGGATCTCCTTTACTCATCCGGCACGGTTCACTTTGGTCGGCACGATGAACCCTGAAGAAGGCGAACTCAGGCCGCAGTTGCTGGATCGCTTCGGCCTGTGTGTAACAATCGAGGGCATCCGCGATAGCGAGGCTCGAGTAGCCATCATGGAGAGACGAGTAGCTTTTGATGGAGACCCAAATGGATTCGTCAAGAAGTGGGATGATGAATCTTCAAAGCTCGTTGAAAAAATCCAGGCTGCACGTGTCTTGTATCCTGAGGTCAATGTAGAACGCTCCATACTTTTCGAAATTGCGTCATATTGCCTTAAAGTTGGCGTAGACGGTCACCGAGGGGATATTATTACCCTGAAGGCGGCAAAAACACTGGCAGCCTACAACGGAAGGAAAGAAGTTAACTTGGACGATATCGAGACGGCCGCTGAACTAGCTCTCCCTCACAGGGTTCGACGTCAGCCGCTACAGGAAATTGGAATAGATATGAAAAGCTTCACTGGCCGAAGCAAGTGAAAGAAAAGCGCTGCAAAAACCGCCCCGAATAGTAGAAAAGCTCTTGTGGATGCATTCCGGCTAGAACTTTGTCTCACAGTTTTGGCTGGTCTTTTCCATGAAATCTGTTTTCCTGGGTCAATGGGAGGTGAAAGAGTATCAACTCCCGCCGGCTTTCAGCGCTCGATTAAAAGCCCATCGTTCGAGCTGTTTTATTTGTTCTTTCATGGTAGTAGAGAGTGGGACAATGTTCTCCAGCGCAATGACCAGATCGTTGTGCTGAACTTCCCGGTTTGCAGTGAACGCACGGAATAGCGCTCCTATAACGCCTTGCTCCAATTCGGCTCCATTAAACCCCTCTGTGATTTTCACCAGTGAGGCATAATCGAACCTGTCCACAGGAATCTTCTTTCTTGCGAGATGGATTCGCAGGATTTCCGCTCTCTCATTGTCCCCAGGCAACTCCACATAGAAAAGTTCGTCGAACCGGCCCTTGCGGAGAATCTCCGGAGGGAGCAGTTCGATATTATTGGCTGTGGCTCCGATGAACACCGGGGAAGTCTTTTCCTGCATCCAGGTCAAAAACGCAGCGAGAATTCTCGAGGCCGATCCACCTAAGGACTTCTGGCCTGCGTTGGCTATCCCGGCTTCTATTTCGTCAATCCAGAGCACACAAGGAGAAGATGCCTCGGAAGTTTTGATTACCTTTCGGAGACACTCCTCTGGAGATCCCTGAATCCCGTCATAGAGCTTTCCCATGTCGAGTCGCAACAGTGGTATCTGCCAAAAAGCCGCTATCGCCTTTACACAGAGGCTCTTCCCACATCCGCTGATACCCATGAACAGCACTCCCTTGGGAAAGCTGAGCCCATACTCTCTCGCCCTCTTGGAAAAAATGTCCCTGCGCATGGATAGCCATTTCTTAAAATTGCCGAACCCCCCGAGTTCGTCGAACTCCATTGCCAGCGGGACAAGCTCCAACAGGCCGCTTTTCTTAACTATTTGTTTCTTCTCCTCGAAGAGAACTTCAATTTCAGTGCTTGTGATGGCCTGCTTCCCGGAAATTGCCTTACGGAAGGCGTGCATGATCTGCTGGCTGGAAAGCCCTGCACCGGCTTTCAGAAATTGATCTTTCATGTCCTCGTTGAGAGATTCTCTGAGGTGATCCTGGTATTTTTCCCTGGCTATCACCTGGCTCAGAATCCTTTCGATTTCTTCCTGTTGAGGAAGCGGGACGTCAACCAAAACTACATCCGAAACTATCTCTGGAGGAATCTCCAGAATTGGAGCCACCATGAAAATAGTCCGGTAGCCGTTTTCGATCTTTTTCTTGGCGTCTTTGAGTTTACGGATCACAGGGGGATTGTCTTGTAGAAAAAAATGAACATCATTGATAATGAGAAAAGCCGTTTCTTCTCTATTTATGAACCAATCCAGTGCTGCCATTATCGATTGGCTAGGGACTATGACGTCATCGTCAAGAGTCACCCCGCTCGTGCATGACCAAACGTAAACTTTCACAGCCGGCCTGAAAGCCGCTGCAAGAGTTTTGATTTCAGCTTCGACGCGGCGATCTTCCTCTGAAAGTAGATACAGAAGTGATGTCTTCGCGATCACCATATCCCTTAGGACGGAACGGAGCCCCAGGGCTTCTTTTTCAGCCATTTTTTTCCTCTCGACCGGATGTTTCTTTATATCTTGTGTTAATGAGAAGATGAAAAATTGAGTCCTACCACCCCCACGATGATCATGGCCAGTGAGACAGTCTTGAGCAAAGAAATTGGTTCCTTGAACCATCCTATTCCTATTAAAGCTATAATCGCGGTACCTAAACCCGACCAGACAGCATAGGCCACGCTCACGTCGATGGTCTTGAGAACCAGAGTCAATGCAGTAAATGATATTCCATAGCACAGAAAGACCATCAATGATGGCCAAAACTTGGTAAATCCCTCGGCCAACTTCATGGAAGTAGTGCCGGAAACCTCAAACAGGATCGCTACAATGAGCAATAGCCATGAGTTCATATCAAGACCCTTTCCATTTGTGACCATTTCTGCTGTCACAATTTCATACCGGCGGATGCTTCGTCAACCTTAACACGAGACTTTGTGTTGAGTTCGTTATGACTATCATACGGCTTATTGCACAGAGCAGCAAATGAATAAGTGTACTCAACGTCACCTGAAGTAGTGTAGAATTTAACTTTAAAAAAAGTTCAGGACAGCAAAGAATCTGATCAAGCTGTTCATGACTTTTTGTTTATTCACTTCTCCGTTGGTCTATGGATCTGGGCGGTTTGAAGCAGCTTGACAGAATCCTGATATGTATATTAAAAGAGTAGTTCGGAGATCGTTCAATGGCATCAAACTTTTTAAAGGGCAAGATGGTCCTCGCTGTCGATGATGAGAGGGACGTGCTGGAGATTATTGCTGAGGAACTCGAGGAATATGACGTAGAATTGGATAGGGCCTCAACCTTTGAGGACGGCCTTGAAAAAATGTCCGTTCTGACTTATGATGTGGCTATTCTCGACATTATGGGGGTTCGGGGTTTCGAACTTCTTGAGTATGCTGAATCCAGGAAGATCCCGGTAGTGATCCTTACAGCCCATGCGTTGAGCCCGGAATCGCTCAAAAAGAGCATCGAGTTGGGGGCAAGGGCGTATTTGCCCAAGGACCAACTGGGTAAGATTGCTCCCTTCTTGGAAGATGTTTTGACCCTCAGTTACAACTCGGCATGGAGATCGGTTTTTGAAAAAGTCGGCACCTCTTTCGGCAAACGTTTTGGACCGGAGTGGAGAAAAACCGAGAAGGAATTTTGGGAAACGTTTGATGAGAATATAGGGTTGAACGAATCCGTTATAATTGATTCCTGATCAAACATAATTTTCTTGCCGATACTATTCGGGAGCTATTCAGTGTCCATTAAGAATATCCAGACGGCACATCTCGTTCATGACTTAAAGAATCCTGTCAACATTATCGAGACAGGCGCACGATCCCTGTTGGATAATCAGGAACGCTACGGAGTTCTTACTCCTAAGCAGGAAAAAGTCGTAAGACGAATGCTGAGAAATGCCCTTAGGATCAGGCATCTTGCTAACAGTATGCTGGAAGTTGATATGGCCTCGATGGGCATTGTCAAAATCGGCAAATCCACTCTCTCAGATATTCTTAAGACAGCCCTGGTCGAGGTATTTGACATTGTTGATCCGCTCGTTTCTGATGCCCTGGAAGATGCACCTACCCTGGATATACTTCGTAGTATACTCAGTGCCAACCATATTTTTCTTGAAGCGGAGGACTCCCATCTTAACCGGACTATTCGGGTGGACGAGACAAAGCTTTGTCTTATAATGACTAATCTCCTCTCAAATGCCTTCAAGTATAAAGAGAAGAGTGTTTACCTAAAATGTTCGGAGGATACAGAATACATTATTGTAACTGTACGGGACGATGGCCCGGGGATTCCCGATTGCTATCATAAGCAGATTTTTGATCAGTACTTCCAGTATATAACGGTTGATGGATTTCCGGTTCGTGGGCACGGCCTTGGTCTGGCCGGCGCCCAAGCTCTCGCAGAGGCTCTCGGAGGCGGGTTGTCACTGGTCAAGAGTCCTCATGGTGCGGAATTCGTTGTCCGGGTCAAGTGTTCAACCAAGAAGTGATAGCGCTACTTTGGATATGGAAAATTCTGGCGGGGACGGCAAATACATATTTATTAGTTTTATGAACAATTTGTGGACTTTGTGAGGCTTTGCTGCCGCTCAAACACAATAGTACATAGACTGAAGGTACATCCTTTGTGTTTGAGACTGACGACTTTCCGATGTCCGCCGGGAAAATTTCTGTTGAGGCCTTTTGAGTTTTACACGTCACCTTTCCAAAGCTGTGGCCCTTTTCAGTGTTCGCCGAAGCCCGAGAACACTCGCGGTATTTTTTATAATTTGAGCCTGCATTAAAGATTGATCGATCGTATGAGGAGGTTTTTATGAACCGGGAAACGTTTCTGATTATAGGTATTGTGGCTGCCCTGGGGATTATTACTGCCATCATGCTTGCTTCCCCGGCTGAAGCGGGCATGCTGGAAGAGGCAATTGCTAAGACCCCACAGGGAGTTGGTAAGGGTATGATAGATCCCAAAGCTGAGCCTGGCTTCCTGGGCATTCCCGGCGCGCCCAAACCTTTCTGGGTTTACACCATCTTGTGGGGAATGTGGGTCGGTTGGATCTTTTCCTCGGTTGGTGCCTTCGGTGGAGTAATGGCTGGAGTTGGCCACATCACCGTGTTCGGTCTAGCTGATTACGGAAAAACCTTCAAGGACACAAATCCCACCTTGAACAAGCTTCTCACCGATTCCATTCGGGTTTGCAACCAATATCTTGTAGGGCTATCAGCCTTGATTTCTTCCACAACCTACTACCGGATGGGAAGACTCGTATTGCCTCTAGGCCTTTGTTTGGCAGGCGGCGGTATACTAGGAGCCTACATCATACCTGTGCTTACGGCAGGCAAGATTAACCTGAGTATGTACGTGGGATGGTTTGGTATCATCGTTTTCGCGGTGGCCGGAGTGCTTTATTATGAAACCACGGCTAGAGGACAGGCCAGCAGGAAGGCTGCCAAGGCTGCGACCAAGGCTTTCGAAGACGCTCACATCAAGAAGAAGAGTTCAGGCGCTACGTCAAAAGAAGATGACCGGACACACGGTGTGCATGTCACTAAGATGGGAGTACGGAAGATTGTTTTCACTTTTTATGGTGTGGAATTTTCCTTCAATCCTCTGTGGCCAATCATAGGAGGCTTTGTCATCTCTGCAATTTCTGCATTCATTGGAGTAGGTGGCGGTTTTCTTTACGTGCCTTTCCTGACTTCGGTTGCCAGACTCCCGATGTTTATTGTAGCGGGAACTTCCGCTCTTGCGGTTCTGATCAGCATGATTACTTCAATTTTCACCTTCATGTTCATCAAGAGCGTCCCAGTGGATTGGTTGCTGATAGGCACAGAGTTGATCGGGATTTTTGTCGGCTCAATTTTGGGTCCGGTAACCTCCAAGAACATACCCGAGGTCTGGTTAAAGAGGCTCTTCGTTGTGCTGGCCCTGTACGTGGGAATAGGTTATACCACGAAAGGCTTCTTGGGTTACTCCGTGTTGCCTGGAATGTAGTGTGGAACCGTAAAGTGTTCGTCTTACAAATAATATGAGGTTTGAATCCAACGCTGATCGATCCTCATTTTCGATTTTAAATCATGCAGATGCATCCATTTTACCTGGCTATGGACCCTTATTTTATCTGGTTTTACCGGATCACAGGGCATGCTTTTCCGGATTTTTTAATCGGGACTTTTGTCCTTGCGTGGATCGCCCTCATAATTGGAGAATTTACCATTTCGTTGGCTTTCTTGGCCGGAAGGAAACGAATAAACAAGTCAAACGACGATATGCTGCGTTTCCAGAATCTTTCTGTAAATGCCCTCAAGGCCGGCGATAAAGATGCCTATCTTGCTTCCAACAGGTTGGCTAACGATGCTTTCGGAAATTCTTTCTTCATGCAGATTGCCCTATCGGCAGCGTTCTTGTGGCCTATTTTCTTCGCCCTTGCATGGATGCAATACAGATTTTCGGATGTCGAATTCGAACTTCTGTTCGCAAATCGAACCGTTGGATATATGTGCGTTTTCATTACTGTTTATGCTGCAGCATATCTCATCTTTAGGAAAATAAAGCATAGGCTGCCCTATTTCAGAAGAATAAATAAAATCCTGGATTCATATCAGGGTAACAACGGCGAGATAAAATCTCTCGACGAGTTGTTGCCGGGCGAGCGAAAGATTGGGAAGGAATTCCAGGGATGAATATCTGTCAACTGACTAATAATAAACATGAAAGATTTAACACCCCAAGAAAGCTGAAAAGAAAATGACCAAAAGTTCCCAAATTTTCCAAGAAAGGGAGAGCACATGTCGGAAGGTGTAAGTAAGTCGGTTTACAGCGTCTGCGCCATGTGCACGGTGCGCTGTCCCATTGAAGTTGAGGTTGAAAACGGAGCAGTTAAACATATCTGGGGTAATCCCCATTTGCTGGGCGGGCGGTTCTTATGCCCCAGGGGCGCTGCAGGAAAAGCCTTCCAGAACGATTCCGAACGCCTGCATCACCCGCTCATAAGAGATGGAGAACGAGGTTCCGGAAGATGGAGGAAGGCAAATTGGGATGAAGCGCTGGACTATGTTGCAGACAGATTGAAAATAATTGTTGACACTTATGGTGGTGAAAGCGTCGTCCTGGGAGACCGTGGGGGGGCATTCACCGATATGCAGAAGGCTTTCATAAAGGCCATCGGCTCCCCAAACTATTTTAATCATCACGGGTCGTGCTCAAACAGCGCACACAACGCACACAACGGCATGACCGGCCACAGGCGAAACACGGTTTCCTATGACTGGAAGAACTGCAATTACTCGATACTCTATGGGAGAAACATACTTGAATCGATAGGAACCAAAGAAGCCAAGGATTTCATCGACGCCCTGGAAAGGGGCATGCAGTTTACCCATGTAGATGTACGCTGGAACTATACTGCAGCAAAATCGCATCGGTTTTTTATGATCCGGCCCGGAACCGATTATGCCCTGAATCTGGCACTTATAAACGTAATTATAAAAGAAAACTTATATGATACCGAATTCGTAGAGAGATGGGTTTTGGGCATGAAAGAATTGGCCAAATTCGTGGAACCTTACACGCCTGAATGGGCTGAAAAAGAGACGGGCATTGCAGCCAAACAGATACTATTGGTTGCACATGAGCTTGCGGAGAACAAGCCTGCGGTCATACTTTACCAGGGGTGGATGACGGCATGGACTGAAAATGATTACTATTTCAGAAGGTCAATTTACATGTTGTATGGGCTGCTCGGCGCTTATGAAGCAAAGGGAGGATTGATCTTTAATAAAGGTGAAGCTGATGCCGGCTACAAACCTGTCAGGAAACTTGTGGATGGAATTCCCAATGTGGATAAGAAAAGGTTTGACGGAATAGGTTGGAAATATAATCACCTTTCTGCTGACTACGGCTTGGCCCAGATGCTTCCTTATGCGATCCTGAACGCAGACCCTTATCCTGTAAAGGCTTTCATAAGTTACAGGTTCGATCCATTGTCCGCATTCCCGGATCCTGAAGCCTTTAAAGATGCGTTGACCAAGTTGGACCTGCTGGTCAGCATAGACGTTAACTACAGTCACACCGGCTGGATATCGGATGTCATACTTCCCGAGAGCACCTATCTGGAACGGACGGATCCCGTTATTGTCAAATCAGGACCCAAACCGGCCTTGTGGCTGAGAAGGCAAGCAGTTGAGCCCAAGTACGACGGCAAGCCTAAATCGTGGATTTTTAAACAATTGTCTGAACGCCTGGGATTGAGCCAATTCTTCCCCTACAATACCATCGAAGAACTCATAGAATTTCAATTGAAGGATATCGGATTCAGGCTCGAGGATTTTTACAACAAGGGATATGTAGAACTCGCAAAAGATCAAATACTCTGGGACCGCAAAGACGGGCTTAAATTCAAGACACCTTCCAAAAAGATAGAATTTGTATCCAGCATACTCGAGGATAACGGTATACCGTCATTCCCTGCCTATGAGAGCCCAAAGATCCTTCCTGAAGGCTACTACAGGCTGTTGACAGGAAAAATTGCAGTTCACACTCAGGGCACTACCCTTAACAACATCTATCTTAATGAAATTCAGTCTGAAAACACCCTGTGGATTAACAGCGGCGAAGCAGAGAAACTGGGAATTAAGACGGGAGACATTGTCGAGGTGTCATCAAACGGAGTTACCCAAACAATAAAAGCGTCGGTAACCGATTATATTCATCCCGAGGCAGTCTATACGCTTCATGGGTACGGCAGGCAAATACCGCTTCAGACTCGTGCTTATAATAAAGGTATGAATGACAATACCCTTATGAAAGGCCTGTTGAAAGTAGCCATCGGTGGCAATTGTCCTATTACGGACTGTTTTGTCCGGGTGAACAAGGCTTCGTAGGACATTATAATGGAGGATTTCCAATCATGAGCGACTACTATATATATCAGGATCAAAACAGGTGTATCGGGTGCCGGGCATGTGAACTGCACTGTAAGACCAAAAACGATGTTCCTGTCGGGCCGAGTTTTTGCAAGATTATCCCGGTAGGCCCTCACCTGCGTGCTGGAATCCCGAGGATACACTTTATTTTCATGCCCTGTTTTCACTGTGAACATCCTTGGTGTGTGGCGGCTTGTCCCACTGGAGCTATGCAGAAGAGGACTTCGGACGGCATTGTGTTTGTTGATCAGTCCCTCTGCATTGGGTGCAAGGCATGCATTACAGCATGCCCATGGGGCGCTCCTCAATGGAACAAGCTTACAGGTCGAGTATTCAAATGCGATTACTGTAAGGATAGAATAGATGAGGGCCTGCAACCGGCATGTGTCACTGGTTGCACCACCGCTGCGCTCAAATGGGTTTCCCCTGCCAACTCGACCGAAATGAGAAGGGAACAGTTTGCGAAGGCTATTGCCAAAGACAGGCCCATTCCATGAATCTCTGCTGCAATAAAACTTATTTTATTGATAGGAGCACTACATGGCATTGAATCCTCTGTTTCCTCCCGGCGCTGCTGCGGACAAGGACCATATTGTGTATGGTGATGATGGTTTAAAGCGTGAATCTTCAGCTCCATGCCAGCTCAATTGTCCGGCAGAAATTGACATACCTTCCTATATTGCGTTGATCGGCCAGGAGCGTTATGACGATGCCATAGAGGTTATCAGGCAGGACAACCCTTTCCCATGGGTCTGCGGTCTCATTTGCCCTAATCCTTGTGAATCTTGGTGCCAGCGCCGGTATCTTGACAAGGCTCTGTGCATCAAAGATCTCAAGGGGTTGGCGGCTAAGATGGTTATGGATAAGGGGCGTGGCTATAAGATCCCTGAGCCTAGTAACAGTTATAAGGAGAAAGTCGCGATCGTCGGATCAGGCCCTGCCGGTCTTACAGCAGCCTATTTCTTAGCTTGGGAAGGCTATCCCGTAACTGTTTTCGAGTCCATGAAAGAGGCTGGTGGACTCATGATCACGGGAATTCCGGAATTTCGCTTGCCCCGCCATGTGGTTCGAAGAGAGATCGAAGCCATTAAGGAAATGGGGGTTCAGATCATACTCAATACACCTGTGGGAGCGGATCTAACTCTTGATGAACTAAGGAAAGAGGGATACAAAGCTTTTTTCTTGGGCATAGGAGCCTGGGAGGGATTGAAACTGGGAATTGAGGGTGAAAATGAATATCCTCAGGTGCTGAGCGCACTAAACTTTCTCAAGGATGTCGCTTTCGGGCACAAGGTGAAACCAGCCAACAGTGTCGCCATAGTCGGTGGAGGAAATGCTGCCATAGATACCGCTCGGACTTGTGTCAGACTTGGATCTCAGTCAGTCAGCATAGTTTATCGGCGAACACGCTCTGAGATGCCCGCTCACTTCGAGGAAATCATTCAGATGGCCGAGGAGGGAATACACGTCCACCAACTGACGATTCCTTCCAGAATTATAGGCAGTTACGGAAAGATCGATTGTCTTGAGTGCGTCATGGCCACACTCGGAGAACCGGACGACAGTGGGCGTCGCAGGCCCGTACCCATTGCCGATTCAGAATATAAGATGCCTGTTGGGGCCGTTATATCAGCTATCGGCCAAAAACCCGATGTAAGAGACTATCCCGGTTTTGGGAATTTGGAACTTTCCAGACGTGAGACCGTGAAGGTTAGATCTCACAACCAGCAAACTAGTATTGAAGACGTTTTCGCCGGTGGAGATGCTGTAACTGGACCTGCTACGGTAGTACAGGCTATAGGAGGTGGGAAAAGGGCTGCCAAAGCTATTCATGCTTATCTTCGGGGAGAACCTCTTCCATTGAAAACCTTGCCCCGCCCCAGAGACATGATCAAGCCGGTATTGATGGATTATCACAAAAAGGCTTTTGTTCAGCGGCAGGAAATTCCTCTCATCGATCTGGACAGAAGGATGCATACGTTCGATCAGGTTGAGTTGGGACTTGATGAAATAGCAGCACGTGAAGAAGCTAAAAGGTGCATGAGATGCGATATCTGTGAGCGCTGCGGCAAATGTGTTGAGGTTTGTCGCGACAAGCTTGGCGTATCAGCAATCAGGTTTCATCATGTCGGGGAAAGCTCGCTTATTTTAAAAGATTATGTCCACGGACTTCCTAAATGCATCGGGTGCGGTTCCTGTGTAAATATTTGTCCCACAGGGGCCTTGCAGATGGAGGACCGCGAGGGAGAACGCCTTATCCTGATGTCCGGAACCGTGATAAACAGGATTAAGATGGAGAGGTGCGAAGGTTGCGGGGCTTTCTATATTTCCAAGATTCTGCTGAAACATGTGGAGAATCTCGTAGGTGCCCCGGAAGAGGCATTTGATAGTAGGCTTTGTCCAGACTGCAAGAGAATTGCATATGCTTCGCGAATTGTAGGAGTCAAGCCCGATTTTAGCCCGATTCAAGCCGAAGTTGCCTCTCGTTAACGATTTATGTTTGCAGCTATCGGGCCCAATGATTACCTGTATGATAGCATTCGTTAAACTAGGCCGGGATAATGTCGGTAATGACCCGAGGAAATACTACTGTTCCAGGTGTGGGGCCCTGGTAGCTACTTCAGCAGAACTGGCCAAGCTCAATGGCGCCGATCAACACTCCTTCATTAATCCGGCGGGCATCCTCTGCAACTTTATGACATTCAGCCATTGCGAAAACGTTGTAGTTCACGAAGATCTTTTCTTTGA
>Ga0194058_10000298_pt1 | contig 23342 bp, 21 predicted proteins | sample SepL4417m_MetaG_FD_155490 | JGI IMG/M metagenome (GOLD analysis project Ga0194058, IMG submission 155490) | Anoxic zone freshwater microbial communities from boreal shield lake in IISD Experimental Lakes Area, Ontario, Canada - Sep2016-L442-17m | ecosystem: Environmental > Aquatic > Freshwater... | reverse complement strand
GAACTCTTCATGCACACCAGTTCCGAGTGCACTGATCAATGCCTGCACTTCGGTGTTGGCCAGCACCTTGTCAATGCGCGCCTTTTCGACATTGAGGATCTTTCCGCGAATGGGCAAAATCGCCTGGGTGGCTGGATTGCGTGCCCGCCGTGCTGAACCACCTGCGCTATCGCCCTCAACGATGAACAGTTCGCACTCTTCGGGTTCGCGCGACGAGCAGTCGATCAGTTTTCCGGGAAGCCCACCGCCACCGAGCAATCCCTTGCGGTTGCGCGCCAGGTCGCGCGCCTTGCGAGCGGCCAGTCGCGCCAACGCAGCTGACGCCGCCTTGCGCGCAATTTCTTTGCCTTCAGCCGGATTCTTTTCGAACCACTCGCCGAGGCGGTCGTTGACGACCTTCTGCACGAACGTTTTCGCTTCAGTGTTTCCGAGCTTGGTCTTGGTCTGGCCCTCGAACTGCGGCTCGCGCATCTTCACGCTGACAATCGCCGCCAAACCCTCGCGCACATCTTCACCGGAAAGATTGGGGTCTTTCTCCTTGAGGATGTTCCAGTCGCGTGCGAACTTGTTGACCAACGTGGTGAGAGCTGAACGGAATCCCTCTTCGTGCGTTCCACCCTCAGTGGTGTTGATCGTGTTGGCGAAGGTGTACACCGACTCGGCGTAACTGTTGTTCCACTGCATGGCAATTTCGACGCTGATACCGCGTTCGTCGTCTTCGGATTCGAAGTCGATGACCGTCGGGTGCGATGGCCCCCGTCGCGCATTGAGGTGCCGCACAAAGTCTGCGATTCCGCCTTCGTAGCAGTACACGACGTCAAGTGTTTGCGACGTCGGGTCTTCGTCGGCGCCATCAACTGCATCGTCAGAGCCCGGTGCTACTCGCGGCCGCTCGTCGTGCAACTCGATGGTCAGACCCTTGTTGAGGAACGCCATCTCTTGGAAACGTCGGGACAGCGTCTCAAAATCAAAGTGTGTCGTTTCGAAAATAACGTCGTCAGCCCAGAACGTGACGGTGGTACCGGTGATGTCGGTGCTTTCCCCTTGGGCCAGAGGTACCGCGGGTACTCCGCGCTCGTACCGCTGACGCCACACGAAACCGTCGCGATTGATCTCAACATCAAGCTGCGTCGACAGTGCGTTGACCACGGAAATACCGACACCGTGTAGACCGCCCGACACCGAGTAGCCGCTTCCACCGAACTTGCCACCTGCGTGCAGCACGGTGAGCACCACTTCGACGGCCGGCTTCTTCTCGATCGGGTGCATGTCGACCGGGATTCCGCGGCCGTTGTCGACCACCTTGACTCCGCCGTCGGCGAGCAGAGTGACGGAAATGGTGTCGCAGTGCCCGGCGAGAGCCTCATCAACGCTGTTGTCGACGACCTCGTAGACCAGGTGGTGAAGGCCCCGCTCACCGGTTGAGCCGATGTACATACCGGGTCGTTTGCGTACGGCGTCGAGACCTTCGAGGACAGTGATGTCGCTGGCGTCGTATGACACGGGTGGCGGATCTCCTCGCGGTGGGCGGTGCTATCGCGGACAGGACCATAGGCCCGTGCCATTAGTTCCAGACGAGATGCGTCTGGAACGTGCGCTCGGGGCCGAGATCCAATCCGACCAGTGACCTTCATCCTAACGGTTCGCACAGACATCTCCTACCTCTGTGGACCCCGAGAGGGCCGTGTGGCGGAAATGAGCCATCCCGTACATGGGTACCCTCACGGGAATCGCCAAGCGGGCGATTGTGGGCCTTCTAGCCCGTCTGAGACGGCTTCCTACAGTTTCGTCCGACCTAGCCGTACGTGTCGCGGGGCCCTCGGCCCGGAACAGTGCGCAGACCCTTGACCCAACTCGGTGCAGATGGCCCCAGAACCGTCACCAATGTCACCGTGCCCGGCCCCAATTCTTCGCTGAGCCGCGTCATGAGCGTGGGCAGGAGCAGGCGCACCTGGGTGGCCCACGCGGTGGAGTCGGTTCGTAAGAGCAAAGTGGTCTTCTCAGCGTCGTAACCCTCGACCGCGACATGCGCGGCGACGTCGGGGCCGACGATTTCACTCCAGCGCCCGGTCAGGGCACCAACGGCCGCCTGCGGCTGCCAGCCGCGCTCGGCCAGCACGTCGCCGACGGCTTCACCCACCAACACTGGATCGCGGCCAAACCCTGTGCCGCGTGGCGGTGGAGCCGTCGATCGCTTGTTGCTGGTGCTCGGCGCCGGCCCACCTGCTCGAGCGGCCGCACGCGCGCGTTCTAGCGCTGCTTTCGCAGGATCGATCGGGTCAGATGACGCCATGTCTACAGCCTGCCCTACAGGTCTGTCGGTCGGCGAACTGTTCCGGAATCAACCACTCGTTGGCCACCATCAATAACCGCTGGAACATCTGCCGCGACCGCTGCTGTGACCAGTACCTGCTCTGCCTGCACGACCCGTTCCGCGAGGCGCTCGCGTCGACCCACATCGAGTTCAGCGAACACGTCGTCAAGGATGAGCACAGGGTCACCGCCATCGTCGGTGCGCCTGAGCAACTCGTAGGAGCCGAGTTTGAGGGCGAGTGCACATGACCACGATTCACCGTGCGAGGCGTATCCCTTGGCTGGAACTTGTCCGAGCGAAATCAACAGGTCATCGCGATGCGGACCTACGAGTGTGACTCCGCGGGCCAACTCCTCACGCCGTCGCGCCGCTACCGCAGCGAGAATCAGTGCTCGCACGTCGTCGCGATTCAATCCTGGCTCGTCGATGCCTTCCAAAGTTGAGACGCGCGTGAGGTCAAGGTCACCACCGGTTGGCGCAACCGCGCTGTACGCGTCGCTGGCAGGCACGACGAGGTCGGCCACCAGAGCCGCTCTCGTGACAATCACCTCGGCACCCACAGTCGCAAGTTGCTCGTCCCACACCGCCAGTGTTCCTTCAATATCGGCCGATCCGCGCGCATGACCGGCCGACTTCAATAAAGCGTTGCGCTGCTTGAGAATCCGGTCGTAGTCAGCACGCACGCCGGCGAATCGCGGCTGCCGCAACGACAGCAAATCATCAAGGAATCGCCGCCGCTCGGCCGGATCACCCTTGACCAACGCGAGGTCTTCGGGCGCAAACATCACGGTACGAAGAATTCCCACGACCTCGCGAGCACGCGTGACCGGTGCCCGATTGAGGCGGGCCCGGTTCGCGCGACCCGGCACGATCTCAACTTCCACCAGCACGGCTCTGCCATCGCGCTGCACTTCCACGCGCACGAGTGCTCGTTCAGCGCCACGTCGCACGAGGGCGATGTCGGCAGACACGCGATGTGAACTCAACGACGCGGCATACCCAATTCCTTCAACCAGATTGGTCTTGCCCATGCCGTTGCGCCCAACAAACGTTGTGATGCCTGGTTCAAGTTCGACCACCACATCGTCATACGAACGGAAGTCGACGAGACCTACTTTGCTGACATACACGCGCTGTGAACTGACCGCAGTACGGTCAGCCGACCCGCACGGGCATGAGCAGGTAACGGAATTCCGGCGACGGATCGGCACCGCGTTCGGCTGCTCCGGCAAGAACCGCGGGCTTATTCGACACGGTGAAAGCAAAGCGAACAACCGGAGCTTCCAGCACCGACAATCCGTCGAGCAGGAAGCGGGGGTTGAACGCGATGTCGATGGCCTCTCCATCAACCGTGGCATCAAGGGACTCAACGGCTTGAGCATCGTCGCCGCCACCGGCGGTCAGCGACACTTCATCACCGGTAAAGTGCAGGCGCACTGGGGTGTTGCGCTCAGCGACCAGCGACACACGCTTGACCGCTTCGACCAATGCTGCGGTATCAACCGATGCCACCGTGTTGCTCTCTGCCGGCAACAACGTGCGGTACTTCGGAAACTCACCACCCAGCAGGCGCGTGGTGGTACTGCGGCCGCCACCATGAATTCCGAGCAATCCTTCGTCTTGCCCTGACCCGGCGAGCGCGATGGTGACTGACTCTTGAGCGGCCAAAGTTTTCGCGGTGTCAGCCAACACTCGGGCAGGCACTAGCGCGGCAGCATCGATGGACTGACTCTCGGGAACCCACGGCAACTCGCGCACGGCCAACCGGTAGCGATCTGTTGCCGCCAAGGTAATCACCGGCCCGGTCATTTCCAGACGAATGCCGGTGAGGAAACTAATCGTTTCATCCGAACTTGCGGCCACGGCAACCTGCGCCACTGCAGACGCAAACGATGGGCCCGCAACCACGCCAGCACTTGTTGGCATGTGCGGAAGTGCCGGGTAGTCATCAACTGACATCGTCGGAAGTGTGAAAGTCGAGCGCCCACAGGTGACCGTGACGCGTGACCCATCAACCACCACGGTCACGGGTTGGGCGGGCAGGGCTCGAGCAATGTCAGATAACAAACGCCCGGGAACCAGAACCCGGCCAACCTCATCAACAACCGCTTCAGTTTCAACCCGCCCACTGACTTCATGATCGAAGCTGGACAACACCAGGCCGCCGTCCTGCGCCTCAATGAGCAATCCCGACAGCAAAGGCTGGTTGGACCGCGTTGGCAGAGTGCGAGCTGCCCACGCAACGGCGTCGGCTAGTTGGTCACGTTCGACCCGGAACTTCACAAGATCTCCCTTGAGGGGTGCTGCGCGGTGGAGGAGCCTGTCATTCCCGTTATGCACAGGAAGGGATCCCACTGCTGTGTGGATGTCATTCGATAGTTAAGTGTCATCTTCGTCTTAGCGCCTGTGGATGCTGTGGATAAGTAACGCGAGGGCAGGTCAGCCAGCGTGTCGCGCTCCCCAGACCCTGTGGATAGAGCAGAAGCGATCGGTGGATGACTGTGGGCAGTGCGGGGGGTTATTGCAGACCCGAGTGGAGGAGTACCCGGTTGTCCACAGACACGGCGTGTAGTGGAGGGAGTGACTGCGCGCGAATAGCGGTTCATCCACAGACTGCTCCCCATCCTGTGGATCATCCCTGCCGGGCTTGGGAACGGATACGTGAAGTGAGGTCAGCGACCTGGTTGTACAGGCTGCGTCGCTCGGCCATCAACTGGCGAATCTTGCGATCAGCGTGCATGACCGTTGTGTGGTCACGGTTACCGAATTGTTGACCAATCTTGGGTAGTGAAAGGTCGGTGAGTTCGCGGCAGAGGTACATGGCGATCTGGCGGGCCGTGACCAGGACGCGGGAACGAGAAGACCCACAGAGGTCGTCGATCGTGACGCCGAAGTACGACGCGGTCTGGGCCATGATGATGGCCGCCGTGATCTCAGGGCCGGTTTGGTCGGGAATGAGATCTTTCAGGACGATTTCAGCCAGTGGAAGGTCAACGGGCTGCCGGTTGAGGTTGGCGAAGGCCGTGACCCGAATGAGGGCGCCTTCAAGTTCACGAATGTTGGTCGAAATCTTTGAAGCAATGTATTCGAGTACCTCGGGAGGCACCGTGAGTCGCTCCTGCAGGGTCTTCTTGCGCAGAATGGCAATACGGGTCTCGAGGTCAGGGGGCTGAACGTCGGTGATCAGGCCCCATTCAAACCGTGAGCGCATGCGGTCTTCGAAGTCCTGCAACTGCTTGGGTGGAAGGTCGCTCGTGACCACGATTTGTTTGTTGGCGTTGTGCAGGGTGTTGAAGGTGTGGAAGAACTCTTCCTGCGTCTGCACCTTGCCGGACAGGAACTGAATGTCGTCGACGAGGAGAACATCGACGTCGCGGTAGCGGCGCTGGAAGGCCGCCGCTTTGTCGTCACGAATCGAGTTAATGAACTCGTTCGTGAACTCCTCGGAACTGACGTAGCGAACCCGGGCGCCGGCATACAAGCTGCGGGTGTAGTGCCCAATCGCGTGCAAGAGGTGGGTCTTACCCAGTCCCGACTCGCCATAGATGAAGAGCGGGTTGTAGGCCTTCGCGGGCTGTTCGGCCACGGCCACCGCGGCGGCATGGGCGAAGCGGTTGCTCGAACCAATGACGAAGGTGTCGAACACATACTTGGGATTGAGGCGGCTGCCTTCATCTGAACGAGTATCGGGTGACCCGGTACCTGGTCGGGTGAAGTCCGGGCTCAGCGCTTGAGCGCCAGTGAGAGGGAAGTCTTCGACCACGGGAGTGGGCTCGGCGTACGTGGCGTCAGCCAACTCATCGGTGGCGTCTTCGTCCAGGCTCGGAGCAATCGAGGGATCAACCGTGACGGCGATGCGAATTTCGCGACCCAAAGTCTTAGACAGGGCGGCGACGACCACGGGACGGAGGCGAGTTTCGAGGACGTCTTTGGTGAAGTCATTGGGAGCTGCCAACAGGGCGGTGTCTTCGACCAGGCCCAAGGGGCGGGTGAGGTTAACGAACGCGCGATGCTGTGGGGTCATGTCGGTCTCGTTCATCGAGGCAACGGCCTTGGCCCAGAGGTCAGACAGATCAACGATCATTTCGGTCATGCGCTACGTCCTTCCACCAGTCTCCAAGACCAGCCCACGAGGGCCAAGGCCCAGAGGTACAAAACGGACGAATCGCCCATGTCCACATGGTTATCCACAGGCTGTGGACGGTGAACAGCGACCGGGGGAAGACACCAGGGCCACGATCGGGTGACCGTGAACCAGCGATGAACCGGAAGGTTGACACTAGTCGGTGTTTGGCCCCCCTATCAACCGCTATCCACAGTTGAATCTGAGATTTGCGGCGTGTCGTGCACAAGATCACAGTCGCGTGCGCGACGATGATCGATTACCTATCAACCGGTGGTTCAGGGTTCCAGTTTGACCCGGGAGTCATCGCGATCGTACGGTAGGTAGTCGCGAGCGCGCCTAGCGTGCCCACCCAGCAGACCAATCGCTGGCCGAACGCGTCGGCCAGCACCTAATAGTGGAGTCACAAGACGTGAAGCGCACATTCCAGCCCAACAACCGGCGTCGTGCCAAGACGCATGGTTTCCGTTTGCGCATGCGCACCCGTGCCGGCCGCTCCATCCTGGCCAGTCGCCGGGGCAAGGGCCGCGCGCGCCTCTCGGCTTAACCGGGCATCGTGCTCCCGGTCGCGCGCAGGCTGTCGTCGGGGACGGATATTCGCGACGTCGTTCGGCGTGGTTCTCGCGCGTCCAGCGGAGTCGTGACGGTGCACCTCCTGTTGTCGACTTCCGAGGAAGTTCGACCTGCTCGAGCCGGTGTGGTCGTCGGGCGCAAGGTGGGCAATTCCGTTGTGCGCCATAGGGTTCAGCGCCGGTTACGCCATCTGCTGATACCCCATGTCGATCAACTTCCCAGTGGTGCTGCGCTCGTGGTTCGGCCCCAGCCCGCGGCAGCAACCGCCAGCAGCAGTGAACTCGGTGGCGATCTCGATCGCGCGCTTCGAAAAGTGCAAGGAGGCCAGCGATGAGCCGCCTTTGGAATGGAATCTGTGCGACCTACGACCTGCTCTGGGTCCGGGGGCTTGGGAAGTTACTGGCCATGGTCTTGATAGGACCGATCCTTGTGTACCAACGGTTAATCTCGCCCGTGCTACCGCCCTCGTGTAAATATCACCCGAGTTGTTCGCACTACGCAGTCGATGCGTTGTGGGTGCACGGACCCTTTAAGGGACTGGCATTGGGCACCGCTCGGCTCGGTCGGTGCAACCCGTGGAGCGGCGGTGGAGTTGATCCGGTACCGTCAAGGGGCAAGTGGCTTCCCGACGTCTTTGCTGACGGGCGGCCACGAACCCAACCTGTAAGTCCAACCGTGACGCCCGCGCACTCCACCGCGCCGACCACCTTCCCGGGAGCCTGAGTGTTTATCCTCGATTGGCTCGAGGTCGCAGTTTCGTGGGTCCTCGTCTCCTTCCACGCATTGCTGTCGCCGATTTTCGGTGCCGATAACGGCATCACGTGGGCGTTGTCGATTGTCGGCCTGGTCATCGTCATCCGTATCGCCTTGATCCCCGTTTTCGTCAAGCAGATCAAGGCGCAGCGTGGCATGCAGATGCTGCAGCCGAAGATGAAAGAGATTCAAAAGAAGTACGCGGGCGACCGCAACAAGCAGTCCGAAGAAATGATGAAGCTCTACAAGGAGACGGGCACCAACCCGCTCTCCAGTTGCCTTCCGCTGATTCTTCAGGCGCCTATCTTCTACGCGCTTTTTCAAGTACTGCAAGGAATTGCGACCCTTAATTTCAAAGGCGTATTCCAGTGGGAGCAGTACGCAGGCTTGGGTCAGCAAGCGCACGATGCGCTGCTCTTTGGTCTGGTGCCGCTCTACGCCACCTTCAAGGATGCTGACGGAACACCGAATCCGACGGCGACTCACGTTCTGTGCGCAATCCTTGTGGTGTTGATGACCGCGACGACATTCATCACCCAGCGCCAACTGATGGTCAAGAACATGCCGGCCGGTAACCCGATGGCACAGCAGCAAAAGATCCTGCTGTATGTCTTCCCCTTCATGTTCGCGATTGGTGGCTTCGGCTTCCCGGTGGGTGTGCTGATCTACTGGCTGACCACCAACCTGTGGTCGATGGGTCAGCAGTTCTGGGTGATTCGCAACAACCCCACTCCCGGTACCCCGGCACACGAAGCGCACCTCAAGCGCAAGGCCGACAAGGAAGCCGCGAAGCTCGCGTCGCACGCAGCTCGCGATCCCGAGGTAGCCGCGAAGATTCAGACCGAAGAAGAAGCCGCCGCCGCGGCCGCCGAGGCAGCTCGCCTTCGCCAACAGCCCAAGAAGCAGTCGCGCAGCCAGCGCAGTAAGAAGAAGTGAGAGACATGACTGACACGACGCAGCCGGAAGTGACCGAGTTGACCGAGTTGACCGAAGTGACCGAATTGATCGAGACAACCGATTCAACTGACTCAACTGACTCAGTTGACTCAGTTGAATCGACTGAATCGACTGAGGTAACCGACGAGACCCTCAGCGACGGTGAGGCTCCCAAGCCCGCCAAAGTAGGGGCGGCTGGACCGCGCCCCAGTGGCCGACTCGCCCAACTCGAACAAGAGGGAGATGTGGCCGCGGACTATCTCGAGGGCCTGCTCGATATTGCCGATCTTGACGGCGACATCGACATGGACGTCGAAGGTGACCGGGCGATGGTCAGCATCGTCGGCGAGGACCTCGATCTGCTCGTCGGTAAGGGTGGAACTGTCCTGGATGCGTTGCAGGAGTTGACGCGACTGGCGATCACTCGTGAAACCGGGGATCGGTCGCGCATGATGCTCGACATCGGTGGATTCCGGGCAGCACGGCGCGATGAACTCACTGAAATCGGCACAAAAGCGGCAAAAGACGCTAAGGCGGCGAATGAGCCGGTCAAGCTCAAGCCGATGACCCCGTTCGAGCGCAAGGTCGTTCACGACGCCGTGGCGGCCGAAGGCTGCGCCTCGGAGTCCGAGGGCGAGGAGCCGCGCCGATTCGTCGTGGTGCTCCCGCCTGCTTCCGACTAATTCCGCTCGTCGTTTCACGTGAAACCAGAGCCCGCTCCAACTGCAGTTCGTGAGGCGTTTCCGGACGCGATTGAGCAGTTGGAAGTGCTGCACGAACGCTTGGCAACCACGGGGGTCGAGCGCGGACTCATCGGTCCGCGGGAGGTTCCGCGGCTGTGGGATCGACACATTCTCAACTGCGCCGTCGTGACCGAACTCATTCCCGAGTCGGCGCAGGAGTTAGCTGATGTGGGTTCGGGAGCCGGACTACCAGGGCTTGTTCTGGCCGTCCTGCGGCCTACTATGTCGGTCACGCTGATTGAGCCACTTGAACGACGGAGCCTGTTCCTAAGTGAAGTGGTGGACGAGATGGACCTCGGCAACCGCGTGGAGGTGCTGCGGGCACGCGCCGAGGATGTGCGTGGTCGCCAGTTCGCGGTTGTCACCGCTCGGGCCGTTGCCCCACTGGACCGACTCTGTGGCTGGTGCCTTCCGCTACTGGCCCCCGGCGGGCGGCTGCTGGCCATTAAGGGCGCCAAGGCCCACGAGGAAGTAGCGGCTGCGCGGCAGACGCTCGCGACGAGGAATTTCCGGGTCGAACTGTGCGGAAACGGCATCATCGACCCTCCGACCACCGTTGTGGTGCTCGACGTGGCAGGATCAACTCATTCGCACCCGACGGCCGCGCATCAGCGCAACGATCGTCAATTGAAGCAGGGGTGACCATGTCCACCGACTTTCCGGGCAACGACGTAGGGCTTGGCTGGCCCGCAACTCCAAGTCAAGCCGCGCCGATGGAGTTGGTTGAGGTGCCGGGCTCGGATGTCGGTCTCGGGTGGGCCGGTGATGAGAACTCATGACGAGCGACAATGTTTCACGTGAAACGGCCGACTACGGCGACAATCTCGGCGACACTCCCCTCGCCGCCGCAGCCGCATCGGCCGTTAACCTGACCTCGGGGCGCTTGCCAGCACTGCCACGGCCCGCGGAGACCCGCGTGATCGTCGTTGCCAATCAGAAGGGTGGAGTCGGGAAGACGACCTCCACCGTGAATTTGGCAGCTGCGCTCGCACTCCAGCACCTTGAGGTGCTCGTGATTGACCTTGACCCCCAAGGAAATGCGTCGACGGCCCTTCGAATCGATCATCACGGTGATGTTCCTGACATTGATGACGTGATCGTGGGAGGCGACCCGTTGAGTGACGTGGTGGTGCCTGCACCGGACTTCACCGGCTTGTGGTGTGCGCCGGCATCAATCGACCTCGCGGGTGCCGAAATCAGTCTTGTACCCATGGTGGCTCGCGAATCACGATTGGCTAAGGCGTTACAGCACTACCTCACCGAGCATGAGCAACGCCACGGCCGTCGCCTCGATGTGGTGCTCATCGACTGTCCACCCAGCCTGGGTCTTCTCACGGTGAATGCTTTCGTCGCAGGCCAGGAAGTACTCATCCCGGTTCAGTGCGAGTACTACGCACTCGAAGGTCTCGGCCAGCTACTGAGCAATCTCGATCTCATCCGCGCTCACTTGAATCCCCACCTGCACGTGTCGCATCTGCTGCTCACCATGCTCGACGCGCGAACCCGACTTTCGGCAGAAGTGGTGGCGCAGGTGCGCGAGCACTTCGGAGATCTGGTGCTGCCGACCGCGATTCCGCGCTCGGTTCGAGTGTCGGAAGCGCCCAGTTACCAGCAAACGGTGCTGACCTACGATCCAGGCTCCCCGGGCGCCTTGGCCTACCTCAATGCGTCGCGAGAAATGATCCTGTGGAAACTGTACGCCAGTTATCCACAGGATCAAACATACTAAATCCATATAAAAAGAAGGAAACGGACATGGCTCAGAAGAAGCGTGGACTCGGCCGCGGCTTGGGTGCGCTGATTCCCTCTGGACCAACGGCCGGGTTCAGCGAGTCGCCGGTCGGGCCAGGTGAGCCCGAGCCGGCTGCGGAAGTCCTCGTTGTCGTACCAGCCCGTTACCTCGACCTCCAGCCCACCGCGATTGTGCCGAACCCTCGGCAACCCCGTGAAGTCTTTGACGAAGAGGCGATGGCCGAACTCGTGCACTCCGTGCGCGAAATCGGCCTACTTCAGCCGATTGTCGTTCGACCCACGGCTGATCCCGAGGTATTCGAACTCGTGGCGGGCGAGCGGCGCTGGCGCGCCTGCCAGCAGGCCGGCCTCGACACGATTCCAGCCATCGTGCGCGACACGCCTGACGACGAACTGTTGCGCGATGCCCTGTTGGAAAACCTGCATCGAGCGAATCTCAATGCGTTGGAAGAGGCGGCGGCCTACCAGCAACTCCTTGATGACTTCTCGTGCACGCAGGAAGAGCTCGCGCGTCGCATTGGCCGGTCGCGTCCGCAGGTGAGCAACACCATTCGATTGCTGAAGTTGCCACCGCCCGTTGCGCGTCGAGTGGCCGCGGGGGTGCTCTCGGCTGGACATGCTCGAGCCATCCTCGCGCTCGATGATGACGAGGCGATGGAACGGCTTGCGACGCGCATTGTGGCCGAAGGACTCAGCGTGCGAGCCACGGAAGAAATCGTCGCCGTTGGCGATGGTGGAAGGGCAGCGCGCAAACCTCGAACTCGCACTGCGAAGCCGACTCCGGTTGAGGTTGTCGACGTGGTCGATCGTTTGAGCGAACTTCTTGAGACACGAGTGACAGCGTCAGGAAGTGCGCGCGGACGACTCGTGATTGAGTACGCATCGCTGGAAGACTTGCACCGCATCGTCGACGTGATCGAGTCTGACTAGTTCACATACGCAGCCGAAAAGCGTTGATACACAAGGCTTCTATGCGTGTGCGCGAGTTCGCGCCACGTCAACAAGTGACGATACGACAGCTCCGAGGTCGCGCCCCGCTGCACTGACTGCTTGAGGAAAGAGTGACGTCTCGGTCATTCCCGGGGCGACGCACATTTCGAGTAGTACGACCCGACCGCTGACGTCAACGATGAGATCGGCACGCGATAGATCGCGCAGTCCGAGCTCGGTGTGTGCGGTGATGGCGATGCGTTGGGCCTCCGCGAGAATGGTGTCGTCAAGTCGCGCGGGCACGAAAAACTCAGTGCTTCCGGCGGTGTAGCGCGACTGGTAGTCGTAGAACGGACCGTCGGGACAAATCTCGACGGCAGGCAGGGCCGACACTTCGATTCCGTCATCGATGACGCAGACAGCGATCTCTGTTCCGTCGATGTACTCCTCAAGCATCACCGTGTCGCCGTAGGCGAAGGCGCCCACCATCGCGGTCGGAAGTTCCGAGGCATCGCGCACCACACTGACACCGAGCGCTGAGCCGCCTTTGGAAGGCTTGACGACGAGGGGGAGTCCCAAACTGCGAGTAAATGCTTCGAGAACGGCAGCGGCACCCAGTTCACGAAACGCTGCGTGCGGCAAAGCCACAGAACGCGGGACGGTGATTCCCTTATCGCGCAAGCGCGCTGACGAAGAGGGTTTGTCGAATGCGGCGCGGCAGCCATCGGCCGACGATCCGACATACGCCACACCGAGGGCGTCGAGCACATCGCGTAGTGCGCCATCTTCACCCGCAGCGCCATGCAGCAAGGGGACAACACACGAGGGCGGATCGGTGCGAAGGGAGGTGAGAAGTGAGTCGTCAACATCGCGCACTTCAACCTCGACGCCGTTGTCACGAAGGGCTTCGGCAACGCGGCGTCCCGATCGAATGGAGACATCGCGCTCGGGCGACAGTCCGCCAGCGAGTACGAGCACGCGGGAGTTGGTCATGAAGAGCCCTTCAGTGGGTGCGAGATCACGCGAGGTTTGTGGGTGGGGTCTGCACCAGATCGTTAGAACCCTTGGTACTAATTGCATTCGGCGTGCGTCCGAACGTGTTGAGCAAGTCAAGTTCACCCTCAATGACACCCGCGAGACGACGCACTCCCTCGCGAATGCGCTCGGGCTCGGGATAGCAGTACGACAGCCGCATGTACTCGGTGCCGCTGCCATCGACGAAGAAACCGGTGCCGGGAACATACGCCACTAGAGCGGCAACAGCGCGTGGCAACATGGCGCGCGAATCAAGGCCTTCAGGCAATGTCACCCATGAGTAGAAGCCCCCCTGCGGAACGGTCCAGTGCATTCCTTCGGGCATGAGAGTGGCCAGGCTGTCGATGAGGGCGTCGCGTCGCTCGCGGTACAGCTCGCGGAAAATCTTGATCTGCTCAGTCCACGGTTGGGTTGCCAAGTACTGCGAGACCGTGAGTTGGGAGAAGTTCGACGGGCACAGCACGGCCGATTCGGCAGCGAGTACCAACTTCTCGCGCACGCCGTGGGGTGCCACAGCCCAGCCGACTCGCAGGCCTGAGGCGATCGTCTTAGAAAACGATCCGAGGTACACCACGCCGTCTGCATCGTCCGCGCGAATCGCGCGAGGAGCAGAACCGTCGACGTAGGGTCCGTCGAACCCGAGCAAACCGTACGGATCGTCCTCGAGCAGCAGGATGCCGTGCTTCTGGGCGACCGAGAGCACGTCGCTTCGGCGCTTCGGGCCTTGCGTAACGCCAGCCGGATTGTGGAACGACGGGATTGTGTAGATGAGCTTGGGGCGGCGCCCACTAGCGATCACCCGCGCGATTGCTTCTTCAAGGGCGACCGGGTTCAACCCCTCGTCATCCATGGCAACGTGCACGACGTCGCACTCATAGGCGCGGAAGACGCCCAGCGCGCCAACGTACGAGGGCGCCTCGACGAGCACAACGTCACCTGGGTCGCAGAACACCCGAACGACGAGGTCGAGTGCCATTTGCGACCCCGTGGTGACCACGACGTCGTCGGGGTGAGCGGCAATGCCGACCGGAGCCATGATCTCCGACGCGATCTGTTCGCGGAGGCGCACATCTCCCTGGCCAGACCCGTATTGCAGTGCGACGGCGCCGCGGTCGCGGATCAACGACGCCACCATGTCGGCGAAGGCGTCGGCCTGCAACGCCTGCACGAAAGGCATTCCACCTGCCAGCGACACCACCTCAGGCCGCGATGCGACTGCGAACAGTGAGCGGATCTCGGAGGCTGTCATCGAACGGGCACGCGTGGCGTACGACGAGACCCAGTGGTCAAGTCGATCGCCCTGCGTGACCGCAGTGGGGTCGGATGTGGAGCCAGTCATGGCTCTACGATGCCGTATAAGGAAATATTCCGCGCACGGAGGGGGCCAGCGATGAGAAGGTTCGGATGGTTGTTGGCCCTGCTCGTCATCGGCGCAACCGGGGGCTTCCTCGCAGCACTTCTGCGCCCGCGTGATCGAGCAGACTACCGGTCGAACTATCTGCCGCCTGCTTCTTAAGCGCGGTTTTCGGGACTGAAGTAGTTCACGACGCCCTGAGAAATCGCGTCGGCGAGAACGTCGATGAATTGCTCATCGGTCAGACGACGGCGGTCAATGGGACTGGTGAGGTACCCGCAGCAGAGTCGAACGGCGGGCATGCGCGTCAGTCGCAGCATCGCCCAGGTCTTGGGGTGAGTGCGGCAGTTCACCAAGTCAGTACGCGCGAGAACTTCGTTGAGAATGAGTTCAGCGGCCCGATTGCCGAGTACCGACGAGGCGCCGTAGCGGTCGCCGCCGTAGTAGTAGCTCGCAAATCCACTTGCCTCCGCGCTGACGTGAGTGTCGATGGTGAGGGTGAGGACGAGATCGGCGCCATTGCGATTGGCAAACTCGGCGCGCACCGCCGGGTCAACCGGGCTTTCTCCTTCATACAGCGGAGGGCGGGTAAGCAGCACCGTCGTTCCTAGGGCAGCCAAACGCCCTTCGATGCGGGCAGCGATGAGGTCGACGAGGTGACCGGCGACCACACCTCCAACAGATGGCCCAGGGTCTTGTGAACCGTGTGCGGGGTCAATGACAACCACCTTGTCGGCGACACCGGTGGTGACATCGTCGAGAACCATTTCCTCGCGCAACTGTGTGGGCGCGCCGCCTGCAACCGTGCGGCGCAACTGGGCCAGTGCACGGAAAACAGCGGGGCCGGCGGTTCCGTCGATGGGCATGCCGACGTTGCGCTGGAAATCGCGCAAGGCGCGCTCGGTACTTTCACCAAAGATTCCGTCGACGCGGCCACAGTCAAAGCCCATGTCCGTGAGCCGTTGTTGAAGTTCGGCCACATCGTCGCCCGCCATCTGACCGCCGAAGCGGTAAGTGAGAACGCGGTCGCCTAGCGACCAGCGGGCCTCTTCCAGGCGCCGGAACGTTTCGGGGCCAACGGCGCCATCGACCGTCAGTGAGCGGCTCTGCTGGAAGATGCGCACGGCCTCGTCGACAGATGCGTCGAATTCCAACGCCATGGAATCACCGAGGACTGGGCTCTCAAGCAGGCCAAGCCGAGCGAGGCGATCGCGAACCTCAACGACAGGAGGTCCGTGGTCGCCCCGCCGATAGACGGGTGCCACCTGTGCCGATCTACAAGTACTCTGCGAGCTCAGCGAGCAGCGCGGCCTTGGGCTTGGCGCCGATGACCTGCTTGACCAACTCGCCGCCCTTGTAGACATTGAGGGTCGGAATCGAGGTGATGCGCTCGGAAGCCGCAATCACCGGGTTCTCGTCAACATTGAGCTTGGCGACGGTGATGGAGCCTGAGTGCGTCTCGGCGATTTCGTCGAGGATGGGTGCCACCATCTTGCACGGTCCGCACCACACGGCCCAGAAATCGACCAGCACCGGCTTGTCGCTCTTGAGTACATCTGCGTCCCACGACGCGTCGGTAACGGTCTTGGTGAACTCGCCCATCATGTCTCCTTCGTGCCCGGCTCGCGCCGATCGATGTCTGTCAGCGTAGGCCACGGGGGCCGGCCCGTGCTCAGGGACTGTGGTGCCCGGCCAGCCAGCGTTCGGCGTCGAGGGCCGCAGCGCAGCCCGAACCGGCAGCGGTAATCGCCTGTCGGTAACTGTGATCGACGAGATCTCCGGCCGCGAAGACGCCGGCTAGGGCCGATCCATTGCTCAAGACTCGAGTGGTGCGCCCCTCAACGTGGACGTACCCGTCGTCGTCAAGGTCGACCTGCCCGGCGACGAGCTCGGACCGAGGGTCATGGCCAATCGCCACGAACAGCCCCGTGGCGTCGAGTGTGCGGCTTTCGCCCGTGACCGTGTCGCGCAGAGCGAGCCCGCTGACTCGGTCGTCGCCGAGAACATCGACCACTTCGGTGTTCCAGACCAGATTGAGCTTGGGGTCGTTAAAGGCCCGCTCCTGCATGATCTTGCTTGCCCTGAGCGAATCGCGACGGTGCAACAGGTGCACGCGTGAGGCGAAACGGGTGAGGAAGGTGGCCTCTTCAATCGCTGAGTCACCGCCGCCGACTACCGCGATTTCCTGTCCGCGGAAGAAGAATCCGTCGCAGGTGGCACACCAGGAGACTCCGTGGCCCGACAGCCGCTTCTCGTTGGGCAAACCGAGTTCGCGGTAGGCCGACCCCATGGCCAAGATGACCGCGTGTGCCCGGTGAGTAGCGCCTTCACCGTCGATGACCGTGTGCGGCCCGTCGTTGTTGAGTTCGATTGTGACGGCGTCGTCGGTGAGGATTTCGGTTCCGAAGCGTTCGGCCTGCGCGCGCATCTCTTCCATCAACGCCGGGCCGGTGATTCCTTCGCGGAAGCCGGGGAAGTTCTCTACCTCGGTCGTGTTCATCAACGCGCCCCCGGCGGTGACCGAGCCCTCGAGGAGCAGGGGCGCTAGTTGCGCGCGCGCTGCGTAGACGGCGGCGGTGTAACCGGCAGGGCCGGAGCCCACAATGATGACCTCACGTGGGTCGGATGTGGCGCTCACGTCGAACTCCTTCGCTGACGGTGATCCAAGGGCTTCATGTGCGCACAACGCGCACGACGCTCTGTGGAATTCCCTTCAGTCTAGGGGACGTAGATTACTGATCAGCAATGACGATCTGCTCAAGGATCGCTGCGTTGTCGGCACCGCAGTTGGTGGGGACAACAGAGACAGTCAGACCCTTTTCACCGGAGACGCGGCTCGTGATGACGCCGACCGCGGTTCCGCGGAAGGTGGCCATATCGACTGCCACGAGTTGGGCGGTGGGGGCGTCAGTGATCGCGTCGATGCAAGCGCCAATTGAGTCTGGTGAGGCTGCAAAGGTGCCTGCGAGCGCTGCGGCGTCGGCAGGCGCGATGCGTGCCTCGCTCACCGCAGACGTGGCGCTAAGCCCTGCAGTGTTGAGTAATTCAGAAACTTCGGTGGCAAGGTTCGAGGCGCTGTACTCGGTGCCGCTGGCGAGAACCGGTCCGTCGGCATTGACGATGGTGGCATCAGTTGATCGGAAGACGACGGCGCCGAGCGTCAGCAACAGAGCCACCGAGGCGGCGACCGCGAGCGGAGCCATCCAGCGAGGTCGGCGGCGTGAGCTGATATCGATGACGTCAGCGGGAGGCTCTTCGATCAGAGCAGTATGCGCGGGGAACCGATTTTGAAGGTTTGCGACGAGGTCTGCGGGCATGGTGAGGGATGGCAGCGAACTGAGCAGCGAGATTACCGCCACGTCAGAGTCGTGGGGCGCCTCAAACCTCGCCTGGGCCTCGCGGTCTTCGAGCAGGAAGGAATCGCTCATCGCGTCCCCACCTCCTTCACGAGGCTGGTGGCCGAACTCACCTGACTGTCAGGCAATGTTGGGACGTCGCCGTTACTCTCAGGGTTCCGCAGATGACCCAAAGTGGCGGCTAGTTTCACTCTCCCGCGTGAACATCGGCTCTTTACGGTGCCTGGCGGGCAGTCGAGGATTACTGCTGCTTCCTCGACGCTCCAGCCCTCGACGTCAATGAGAACCACGGCTGCGGCCTGATCGGAAGGCAGCGCTGCGAGGGCTCGATTGATCTCGAGGGCGGTTTCGCGCTCGTCCATAGCGTCGCGACGTACGGTCAGCCGACTAGCTTCCGGGGCGAGGTCGTCGTCAGGTAGAGCCACCGTGGGCCGTGAGGTGCGCCGTCTGACCCGATCGAGGCAGGCATTGACGACTATGCGGTGCAGCCACGTGGTGACAGCAGCATCGCCTCGATACGAGGCAGCGTTGCGATACGCCGAAATCAGCCCGTCTTGTACTGCGTCGGCCGCTTCCTCGGGATCGCCAAGGGTGCGTAGCGCGACCGACCAGAGCCGATCGCGGTGGCGGCGGAAGAGTTCGCCGAAGGCGTCAGAGTTGCCCTGGACGTGCAGAGCCATCAGCGCACGGTCATCTAATTCCGTGAGCGAGGCACTCCCGGCGTCACTCTCCATGGATAGAGAATAAGGGGGATAACTGTGCCTACGTCACCCGGATGGGTGACAAGTGGATGAATAGTGGTGATTAGTGACGTTTTCGAGCCTGTCACGCTGCAGTTTTTGGGGGGCTATCACCCCAAAACGGCAACTTCGCTGATTCCGCCTTGATAGCCACCATCTGAGGTGGTGGGTACCCGAGTGAGCCACACCAGCACGTAGCGGGCCGTGACGGGCTTGGGACTGCGCAGCACGATCTCACCGGGTGCGCTCGCTGCCGTTCCGAATCGTCGGAATGCGTCGGGGTTGTCACCGGGCTTGTCGGCGGTGCGAATTTCGACGTTGGTTCCCTTGCCCAGCAGTGACAAGCGCACCGCCGAGATGGGTCGCGCGGTTCCGAGATCGAGCAGTAGGCCGACACCGGGCTTTCCTGACAGGTAGTCGTCGCTGTACACAACCGTCGTCCAGGCAGTGTCGGTCTTGGAATCAATGGCGAGCGCGGCCTGGTTGGCGTTCTCTTGGCCATTACCCAGTGGGTCGTAATCGTTCACGCGAACGATGGGAAGCGGCCGTTCGACCTTGGCCACAGGCGACGGCGCGACGGACGGGGTGCTTACCAGCGGAGCAGCCGCAGACGGCCGAGCAATCACCGGAGCCGGCCCCTTGGAGACCAATTGCCAGCCCATGAGGGCCAGGCCCGCGACGGCGAGCAAAGCGATCACCGAGGCAATCAGGCGGCGCCCCACCCGACGACGCGGAAGCGCTGCGGTGAGAGTGGGGATGGGAGTATCGCGAGCCGAACCTACCGAGCTTCGTAGTTCGGATGAGAGCTCGGCCATGGTTACAAAGCGGACGCTGTCCTTGGGGGCCTGAATTCCCGCGACGGATCGAGCACAGAGGCTGTCAACAAGTGAAGGAACAGACGGCGTGACGCGGCTTGGGAGTGGGACAGAACCTCCCATGCGGGGAGCAGCGGCCACGCCGCTGAGGGATCCGTAGGGCCATCGTCCGGTGACGCAGGCGTAGAGCAGTCCACCGACCCCGTTCACGTCGGACGTCGCCGGATCGGGATCGGGGTCGCACCCACGCAACACCGCCTCGACGCCAACACCACGCACTCGCACGTCACCGTTTTCGGTGAGCAGTACCGAATTGGGTCGGACGCGCCCGTGAGCGATGCCCTCAAGGTGAGACGCCTCAAGGCATTCGGCAACCTCGGCACAAATACGCAGCGCGTCGGCTGAGGACAATGGCGCATGGAGCCGTTCGGCCAACGAGTGACCGGGAATCCATTCGGTGACAACCGCGATGTGTGGTTCATTGTGAAAACGCACATCAACGACGTCGAGAACGTGGATGAGCCGACGGTCTGACACGCGGGCGGCCAGACAGGCAGCTTCACGCAGGTCTTCGGCGCGCTCGTCAGATGAGGGCAGGAGTCGCACGCCTACCTGACGCCCCAGCACGGGGTCGGTGGCCTGCCACACCTGAGACCCGGCGGCTTCACCCACGAGTACGTCGAGGTGATAACGCCACACAGCGTCGGCAACCGGTTGAGGCGCCGCCACAGTTGAAGGGGTAGGAGGTTCAACGACCGACTCATGTGGCTGGGTGTCACCAGGTGCGCGGGGTGAGTCGACGGAGGTGGGTTGAGGGGCAACATCCTGCGTGTCATCGACAGCCCGAGGCTCGCTGGCCTTGGTCTGCGGGGCAGTACTGCCGTCGATGGTCACGTGGGTTCCCCGATACGTGGACGAAGGGTTTCCACCACGATACGTCCGAATAGGGGTTCCATGCGTAGTCATACGGGCGTCCGGGCTAACCCGGAGGTGTATTACCGGCCAAACCTTCGGCCGAGAACTGCCGACACTTGACGCACTTCGGGGATGCGCAGCACCCACGCCACACCGGCAAATACCGCGAGTCCGACGCAACTTCCTACGACGAGCTCGAGCAGAAGTCCCCAGCGACCGGCCTCAGAAACATAACCCGAGAGCGCTGTGACGACGCCCAGAGTGACCGCTGCGGTAACCACACCGGCGGCGCCGAGCTTGAGCAAGGTGCCCGCGGTCCTTCTGACTTCCAGTCCACCAAGCCGACGCGAAAGTAGCCACGTGGCAAGGATGAGAATGACCCAGTAGGCCACCGAGTACGACGCGGCCATCGACACGACCTTGGCGGAGTCGGGGACGAGGTAGAAGACCGGAACCATGATCGCTAGAAGCAGCACATTGAAGGCGACCGTTAACCAAAACGGTGTCTTGGTGTTCTCAAGCGCATACCAACCGCGCAACAGAATGTAGAAGAGCGTGAACGGGACGATGCCGACGAGGAATGCCATGACGACCAAGCCGGTGTAGGTGGCTGACCCATTGGTCGCCGCACCGAAGCCGAAGATCAACCGGGTGAGTCGAGGTGCGAGCACCATCATGATCGCGCCGATCGGTACCACGATCGCCGCGGCAAGCCGAGCACTCGAGGCCAGACCATCTCCGACAGCTCGCAAGTCACCGTCATGGGCCGACCTGCTGATGCGCGGCAGCAACGCAGTGACGATGGAAACGGTGATCACTGAGTGCGGCAGGATAAAAATCAGGTGGGCTTTTTGGTACGTGGTCAAACCCGCAGGCACGAGTGCGTTGTTCTCGGCAAGTACGTTGGCGAAGGTGGCCAGCCGAGTGATCACGATGTAGCCGAGTTGGTTGACGAGCACCAGTCCGATAGTCCACACCGCGAGCGACCCCGTCTTGCGCAATCCGGTTCCGCGCCAGTCGAATCGTGGATGCCACATGTATCCAGAGCGCCACAGCACGGGAAGCAAAATGAGTGCTTGAGCGGCGACCCCGATCGTGGTTCCAATTCCGAGCCACGCAACTTGCCCTGGCTCGAGTACGCCATCGCTTGCAGCATTCGAGCCAGCGACAGCGAGGAAGCCGAGAAACACCGCGATGGCGATGATGTTGTTGATGATGGGGGCGAACATCGGTGCGCCGAAATGCCCGCGTGCATTGAGTACTTGCGAAAACACGGTGTAGGCGCCGTAGAAAAGTATCTGGGGTAAGCAGAATTGGGCGAAGGCAACGGCCATCGCGCGCTGCGGTTCGGTGTAGGCACTTGTCGCGTACAGGCTGACGATCCACGGCGCGAGTACTACGGCGAGCACCGTGACAATGAGCAGGCCTGTGATCACCAGCGTCAGCAGTCGGTCGGCATAGGCATCGCCCGCGTCGACGTCATCTTTCATATGGCGCACGAGTTGCGGGATGAAGACCGCGTTGAGGGCGCCGCCGACGACGAGGATGTACACGATGTTGGGCAGTGTGTTTCCGAGCGAGTAAGCGTCGGCCACGATGAAGAAGCCCAAGGCTGCCGTCATCGCGATATCGCGGCCGACCCCGGTGATTCTCGACACCATCGTGCCGGCGGCCATTACCGCCGAGTTGCGCAGTAACCCGGCGGGCGCGGACTGCGGAAATGAAACGGCGACATCGCCGGGATCGGATTCACGAGCCGCCTCGGCGCTGGCTTCCTCAAAATCGTGAATGGAGGGCTGCGCAGCAGTGGGCTCGCTGTCTCCGGCCGTCCCGTTGTTGCTCACTCGTCCATCGTCCCATCGACCGGTGGCGCAGGCCTGCCGCGATGCGTTGACCCTCGTACGCGGCGACCGGCATTAATCAGCAGCAGAATCACGAGCACCGCGAAAGCAGCCCCGACAACCCACGCGGCGGCACGCGAATAGGCCGATGAACCCACCTGCATCTGCGCCGGCGCGCCAAAGGCCGCACCGCCGGGTGCCGTGAGTCGAACCGTGAGCGACACGGGATCGCTACCAGTGACGCGGGCAGGTACTTCAACCAGCCTGGTGGATTGTGCGGGTACGGTGACCGGTTCGATCGCGGAGGTACTCAGTCGCACGCTCGGAGTGGCTTGAATCGACAAACTTACGGTGACCGGTGAGTCGAGCGTGTTGGCGATGCTGATCGGGATGAAGCCGGTATCTCCGGGGAGTGTGACCGAGCCCTTCGACACGATGCGTACGCCCGACAGCATGCGGCTCACGTCTGCCCGAGCCGACGCGATGAGCGAGAGGCCGAGTGCACGGTCGGTACGGAACGCCGATGACGCCGAGCGTGCGAGCGATTCGTTGATGGCGGCGGTCTCGACAGCGGAGCCAGCGATCACGTCACTCGCGAGCGTGGTCGATGTGTGTGCTGCGGCGATGCGCGACACGTAGTCGGAATTGAGTTCGGCCTTCGTTGCACTCGAGGGGTAGGGCTTCAAAGTGCGCGGAACGCTCGAAGGTTCAGCTCCGAGCAGAGCCGGCAGACTCGTTGGTCGCACCCACGGGACGGTAGTGATGGCGGTCAGCATTTCAGTGAGGAACGCCGAGTTGGACGACCACTGCAGGGGCGGAGCGATGACCACAGTGCGTTGAGTGGCGGGTAGTTCAAGTCCAATGAGTGCGAGGTCACTGAGTAGTCGCTGACGGGCTTGGAGAATGTCGGCGGCAGATTCATAGGTGCCGGCCGCAACGGAACTGAGCGCCGGATCACTGATAACGGCGGTGCCCGATCCCACACTGCTCGGCAGCGTCGTCAGTCCAGTTGGCGTGAAGTCGGACTCACTGCGAAGTTGGCTGCCTGAGACCAACACCGCACGGGGAGCGGCGTCGCTGATGGCGCGCAGAGTGGGCTCGTCGACAAAGCCGTTGTCGGGCCACGCCAGCGTCGACACCACAGGATGTCGAAGAGTGGCAC
>Ga0194058_10000287_pt1 | contig 23508 bp, 22 predicted proteins | sample SepL4417m_MetaG_FD_155490 | JGI IMG/M metagenome (GOLD analysis project Ga0194058, IMG submission 155490) | Anoxic zone freshwater microbial communities from boreal shield lake in IISD Experimental Lakes Area, Ontario, Canada - Sep2016-L442-17m | ecosystem: Environmental > Aquatic > Freshwater... | reverse complement strand
CCAGTGGCTTGTCTGAAACCGCACTGTTGCCGTAGGGCCGGGACAGCCAGTCAATGGCATTCTTGAGCACCGCCGGAATGGTGCCGTTGTATTCCGGGGTGACAATCAGCACCGCGTCGGCATCGGCGACCGCGGCACGCAGAGCGCCGACGGAAGGCGGCGGGTTATCGGTATCGAGATCCTCGTTGTAAAACGGAATGTCACCGAGTCCGTTATAGGTGACGACGTCCACGTGATCGGGTGCGGCGTGCGCGGCCGCCTCGGCGAGTTGCCGGTTGATCGACGCCGCCCGCAGGCTGCCCACCAAAGTCAGTACCGTCATTCGCCGCACATGGCGAACGTTAGCCGGTTACTCCGGCGGCAGCGACTTGGCACCACGCGGCCGAAGCGCCCGGGTGAAGGCGACGTTGACCCGGGTCATGGCGAAACTATAAGGCAGCCAGGCGAACCGCTTAAACGCATACAGTGCACGAATATCCGCCGAGGTGTAGATCAGGAATCGGTTCCGGGTGATTCCATCCAGAATCTTGTCGGCCACCTTCTCCGCCGACACTGCGTGGCCGCTGAACAGACCTACCAGGCGTTGCACCTTCGGGTGTTCCCGATCGACACCGGCGATATGCACGCTGTCGACCATCGGGGTGTTCACCGCTCCGGGCACCACCAGCGAGACACCGATGCGGTGTCGGGCAAGGTCGAAGCGCAGCACTTCGGACAGTCCGCGCAGGCCGTACTTGCTGGCGCTGTAGGCGGCATGCCAGGGCAGCGCCACCAGTCCGGCGGCTGAGGACACGTTGACCAGTTGTCCGCCGCGACCGGCTGCCACCATCGGCGGCAGGAACGTTTCGATGACGTGGATGGGTCCCATCAGGTTGACGTCGATCATCGACCGCCAGTGACCATGGGTGAGATGTTCGACGGTGCCCCAGGCGGAGATGCCGGCGATGTTCATCACGATGTCCATCGCGGGATGGCTGATGTGGATGTCGGCGGCGAAGTGCGCCACCTCGTTGTGGTCGGCGATGTCCAGTGCGCGATGCTCGGCGACCTGGGCTCCGGCAGCGCGCGCATCGGCGACCGTCTGGGCCAGACCTTCGGCGTTGATATCGGTCAGGTACAGCACCGCGCCGTGACGGGCGAGTCTCAGCGCGGTCGCCCGGCCGATGCCACTGGCCGCGCCGGTGACGAGCACCCGTTTGTCGGCGAAACTGTAGTTCATGGCTAGCCGCTGGCCTGCCCGCCCCACAGCGCGTGCAGCCACAGCTTTTCCAATACCTGTACCGCTCTGTCCATATCGCGGTCGGGTCCGAGGAACAAGGACTCCCCCGACAGCGTCAACGCGGTGGATGCCGACAGTGCACGCACCAGACCCCGCACATCGGAGGTGATGGGATCGGCTGTGCCGCGGGCGATCTCGGCCTCGACGATGGGCACGATCTGGTCGATGACGGCATCGTTGAACCCGTCGAGGATCTCGCGGATCTCGGCGTCGGTGCTGCGGGCACTGTTGCACGCCGACATCACAGGGTCGTTATGCGCGTAGACCGCCGCCGCACTGCCGACCATCCGCTTGGCGAACTGCGCCGGGGTCTCGTCGTCTCCGCGCGGTGCAAAATCACCCGTGAGTTCCTCAAGTTCTTCAGCCACTTCGCCGAGAATCTGCGCCAGCACCGCGTACTTGGAGTCGAAGTAGAAGTAGAACCCCGACCGGGCCACCCCGGCGCGGTCACTAATGGTGCTGACCGACAGTTCGGCGAATGCTTTCTCCTGCAGCAGGTCGCGGACCGCCGCCACGATGGCGTGGCGTTGCTTGTCGCCGCGGCGCCGGGGCACCTCGACGGAGGGTTGCGCGCTCACCTGCTCACCATGCACCACGCCGAGGCCGGAAGGAAACTTGACAGTCGTCAAATCTGCCCGCAAGGTGGTCTGCACGGGCCAGTCGTTTCCCGTTAGGAGCACCGATGGCCAGCACCAGCACACCGCACTACCTGCTCGACCAAGCCCGCCGCCGGCTCACCCCCACGCTGAACACGATCCCCGGCATGGGCGCGGTCGAAGCACGGTTGCGCGAGCAGCAGTGGCCGCAGTTCGTCCTGGCCGAACCCCCGGCGGGCAGCGGCCTCAAGCCGGTGATGGGCGACACCGGTCTGCCGGTCCTGGGCCACCTGATCGAGATCTTCCGCGGCGGGCCGGACTATCTGCTGCAGATGTACCGCCGCAACGGTCCCGTCCACTACTCGCAGACGCCGGCGCTCAACGCCGTGGCCGCACTGGGGCCGGACGCCACCCAGTCGGTCTACACCAACAAGACCAAGGACTTCTCGCAGCAGGCATGGGTACCGGTGATCGGGCCGTTCTTCGACCGGGGACTGATGCTGCTCGACTTCGACGAGCACATGTTCCACCGCCGGATCATGCAGGAGGCCTTCACCCGCACCCGATTGTCGGGTTACGTCGAGCACATCGACCGCGTCGCCGCAGCGGTGGTGGCCGACGACTGGCCGACGAACGACCCGCGGTTCCTGTTCCATCCCGCGGCCAAGGAACTCACCCTCGACATCGCCTCGGTGGTGTTCATGGGACACGAGCCCGGTGCGGACCGCGAACTCGTGACGAAGGTGAACCAGGCGTTCACCACCACCACCCGGGCCGGCGGCGCAATCATCCGCACGCCCGTCCCGCCGTTCAAGTGGTGGCGCGGACTGGAAGCTCGAAAAGTGTTGGAGGAGTACTTCTCTCAGCGGGTCCGCGAGCGACGCGACGGCGACGGTACCGACATGCTCACCGTGCTCTGCCATGCCGTCGACGCCGACGGGAACGGGTTCACCGACGCCGACGTCGTCAACCACCTGATCTTCCTGATGATGGCCGCCCATGACACGTCGACCTCGACGCTGACCACCATGGCCTATCACCTGGCCGCTAATCCGGACTGGCAGCAGCGCTGCCGCGACGAAAGCGCCCGGGTGGGCACCGGCCCGCTGGACATCGAGGCACTGGAGAAGCTGGAGTCCCTCGATCTGGTGATCAACGAGTGTCTGCGGATGGTCACCCCGCTGCCGTTCACCATCCGGCGGGCCGTCCGGGACACCGAGATCCTGGGCTACTACATCCCGGCGGGCACCAACGTGAACATGTGGCCGGGAATGAACCACCGGTTGCCCGAACTGTGGACCGATCCGGAGACCTTCGACCCGGACCGGTTCGCCGAGCCGCGCGCCGAGCACAAACGCCACCGCTACGCGTTCACCCCGTTCGGTGGTGGCGCGCACAAATGCATCGGCATGGTGTTCGGGCAGTTGGAGATCAAGACCGTGATGCACCGGATCCTGACCAACTACCGCCTGGAACTGCCGCACCCCGGATACCGGCCGCGCTACGACTACGCCGGCATGCCGGTGCCGATGGACGGCATGCCGATCGTGCTGCGCCCCTTGGGCTGACAGCCCGGTCACACCTAGAGTGCTTCGATAGTTCCCAGGACACTGCGAGAGGACACCACCATCATGTGCCGCCCCGTCGAATGCACCAGCTGCCACAAGACCACCTGGGAGGGGTGCGGCGAACACGTCGCCGAGGTCAAGGCGGCGGTGCCGCCGGGGCAGTGGTGCACCTGCGCACGCACCGCCACGACCTGAGCCGCCACGCGACGGTCAGCTGAACGGCCTCTCGCCGGCGACCACCGCGGTGCCCAAACCCATCAGCATGACCGCCGAGTCGTGCAACCGCTGGCCGGCTTCCCTACTGGCCGCGCCGGCCAGATAGCGCGCCCAGGTGCCCTCGATGACGACGCCGAGTTTCAGGCAGGCCAGCGCGAGGTACCAGTCCAGGTGTTCGGTACGTCGGCCCCCGGCCCCGTGATAGGCCTCCAGTAGTTCGCCGCGCTGCGCCAGACCGCCGAGTTCGGCCAGGTATCCGGCCGACCCCAGTGGATTGGGCGGGATCGGCCAGCACACCAGCATCCAGCCGAGATCGAGCAGCGGATCGCCGATCGTGCACATCTCCCAGTCGACGAATGCCGCCACCTCCGGGGCGTCGCGGCGCAGCATGGTGTTGTTGAGGTGGATATCGCCGTGCACGATGCCAGGCTCATAACCCGCCGGGGGCAGGTTGGCCTCCAGCCAATCGCAGAGTTCGTCGACGCCCGGCAGCGAGTCGTAGACGTAGCCGTCCTGCTGGCGGTAGGCGTTCACGGCTGAACGCCATTGCGGCACTTGGCGTTCGAGGAACGAACCCGGACGTTTCCAGGCCTCCAACTCGCTGCCCGCCCAGGACGCCTGCCCGAGCCTGGCGACGTCGGCGGCATAGTTGAGGCCGACCTGATGGCGCATCGCCGGGTCTTTCACATAAGCCTGCGCGACCTCGTTGCCGGGGTTGAAGCCGTCGACTTCCTCCATCAGATAGAAGACCACACCGAGGACGTCGAGGTCCTCACAGGAGGCGACGATCGCCGGGTGCGGCACGGCGCCGCCGGCCAGGGTGCGCAGCACCGCGATCTCGCGTTGCATGGTGCGGTTGCTGTTGGGCCGCGGGTGTGGCGGCGGACGACGCAGCACCAATGAGCGGCCGTCAACCTTCAGGCGCACCACGACGTTCTGGCTTCCCCCGGTCAGGGGTACGACGTCGGTCACGTCGCTGCCGATGCCCTGTGCCCGCACCCAGTCTCGAAGGGCGCCGACGGCATCGTCATCGAGTGTCCCGGTGACTCCGGGCACCATTGGCTCAGCCATGGACGTCAGCAGATCCGCGGACGTTGCGGGCCGAACGGGGTGCGGGCGGGTGAAACATCTAGAACATCCTCACGTCGTTGAAGTACGTGATTCGGATCTGCTCATCTCGCGGCGTCCAACCGACGAATACCTGATTGCGATGCTCCGCGGAGTGATAAAGGTTGACGACTCCGTTGAGGTGGCGACTCTCATACACCGTCAACACACCGATGATGGGCTGGCCGTCAAGGACTTTCAACCGGTCGAACAAATCGAACGTCGCAAAGAACAGACTCGACGCGACCCCGCGGTTAAGCCCCCGCCAATCGGGTCTGACAAAGACCCGGAAGTACAGGAAGTGGTTGCGGATCTGCTCGAAATAGCTGGGGATTCCCGAACAGACGCCAACGATCTCATTCTGCTCGTTCAGAACGACGAACAGCACTTCGTTGAGTCTCTGCAGGACGAAATCGTCGTCATGACGCGGCAGTGCCTGTTCTGTTTTCCAGAACTCAACGATCGCGGCATCGGCCTCCGGCGTGTGGTGCTCGTAGACCTGCAGCAGTTTCGCCGGTTGGATTTCCTCAGTCCTGCGATTGCCGTTGTAGTAGATGAAATCTGCGGCGGACCCGATGATCGCCATGGTCACCTCCAGTTAGCGCCGTGTTGCGGTGCCGGTGCACGCTCCTCAGACGCCGGCGGGAACGGTGAACGTCGCCTCCACCTCGGCGGCGATCGTGATCTCCTCGGGCCGGAGTTCAAATGCCGGGGCCCCGTCTGCCGATACGGCCATCGACCGGGCCAAGATCATCTTCTCCATCGGACGCTCGCTCAGGTCGGGGTCGCTGATCCTGCGGACCCGTACCGTTCCCAGATCGAGCGCATCGGCATAGTCCTGGGCGCGCCGCTTGGCGTCGCGGACGGCCTTCTGGCGCGTCTTGCGCTCCACCTCAAGGCGTGTGGCGTCAGTCAGTTCCCAACTGATGTGGCCGATGCCCACACCGTCGATCCCGGCGACGGCCGCGACCCAGGCGGCGAGTTCACCGAACTCGATGAACACCGCGGTAATGGACACCGCAGCGGTGTGCACCAGTGCCAGTTGCTTGCCCTCGGCATTCCACGGCCGGTGCGACCCGGTCCGAACCTGGTCGATTGCGTACTTGGTTACCGGGCCACGCTTGGGGTGGTGCAGGGCGTCGATGGATGTCGACACCCCGGCGAGCGCGGTCGCTACCTTCTCGAAGACCGACTCCGCCGAACGGCCCTGGCCGCTCACGGTGGCGTGGACGGTCGCACGCTGAGGCGCCAACGTCACCGAGTGCGACCCACGAACGATTATCTGGACTGCAGTCATGCACCCCAGACTAGAGCGCACCGTGGGAATGGCTGAGCGGATTACTTGATCAGCGGATCACGCGGCATACCGAGGATGCGCTCGGCAATCTGGTTGCGGGCCACCTCCGAAGTGCCGCCGGCGATCGCCATCCCGCGGGCTCCCATCACAGCCCGCGACGCCAGGGCGCCTTCGCCGTCCTCCAGTGCCAGATCCGGACCCACCAGCGAGGCCGCGATGGCGCCCTGTTCGTGGAAGTGGTCGGCCAGTTTGAGTTTGGTGATGTTGCCCTCCGGGCCGGGCCCGGCACCCTCGATGCTGCGGACCGCCCGGCGCAGGTTCAACAGCCGCAGCGCGTGGTCCTCGGCCAGGAATCGGCCGACGCGTTGCAACGAGCCGACCACTCGGTCACCGTGGGTCTGCGCCAGGTGCATGAGCCAGGCCGATGCGGGTGCGATGCCGCCGCCGCCACCGATGCTCACCCGCTCATTGCCGAGGGTGGCGCGCGCCACCGTCCAGCCCGCGTTCGGTTCGCCGACGACGTCCTCGTCGGGCACGAACACGTCGGTGAAGAACACCTCGTTGAAGTCCGAGCCGCCGGTGATCTGACGCAGCGGCCGCACCTCGACCCCGGGCGCCTTCATGTCCAGGATCACCATCGTGATGCCGGCATGCTTGGGCCCGTCGAAGTCGGTGCGCACGGTTGCCAGACCGCGCTTGCAGTAGTGCGCCCCGGAGGTCCACACCTTCTGGCCGGTGATCGACCAGCCGCCGTCGACGCGGGTGGCGCGCGTCTTGACCGCCGCGGCATCCGATCCCGCTGACGGCTCGGAGAACAGCTGGCACCAGACCTCGTCCTGGCGCAACGCCTTTTCGACGAATCTTTCTATCTGCGAGGGGGTTCCGTGCTGAATCAGGGTGAGGATCACCCAGCCGGTGATGCCGTAGTCCTGCTTCGTGACGTCGGCGGCGGCGAACTCCTCCTCGCAGAGCAGTTGCTCCACCGCACCGGCCGCGAGGCCCCACGGCTTCGGCCAGTGCGGCATCAGGTAACCGGTCGCGATCAGTTCGTCGAGTTGGGCCTTCTCGTCCAGTCCGGCGATACGCTGCGCCTCGGCGCGGATCTCGGTGCGCAACTCGTCGGATCCGGCCGGCAGGTCGAGGCTGTTGGCCCGGGCGATGCCCTTGGCGGTCAGATCGAAGACGTCGGTGGCCGACTCATCACCGCCGAGCACCGCCTGCACCGTCAGCGCGCGACGCAGGTGCAGGTGCGCGTCGTGCTCCCAGGTGAACCCGATGCCGCCGTGCACCTGGATGCTCAGTTCGGCGTTGTACACGTAGGCCGGCAGCGCCAATGTCGCTGCGACGGCGGAGGTCAGCCGGAACTGTTCCTCGTCCTCGCCGGCCGCACGTGCGGCATCCCACACGCAGGAGACCGCGGACTCCGCGGCCACCAGCATGTTGGCGCAGTGATGCTTGACAGCCTGGAAGGTGGCGATGGTGCGGCCGAACTGCTCGCGGACCTTCGCGTACTCGACCGCGCTGTCCACACAATCCGACGCACCGCCCACGGCCTCGGCGGCGTACAGGGTGCGCGTGCGCGCCAGTGCGGCGTTGCGCGCGCCCGGGAGCAGGTTATCGCCGACGGCAACATCGGTTAGGACGACGCGACCGGACCGTCGGGCCCGGTCCAGGTTTCCCGGCACCTCGATCGCGACGCCGTCGGCCGTGCGATCCACCAGGATCATGTCCTCGCCGCTGGCCAGCAACAGCACGTCGGCCAGTCCCGCACCGATCACCACGCCGGCGTCACCGGAGAGGCGGCCACCCGACACCGTCAGGTTGCCACCGAAACCAACTGCGGCCGTGAGCGTTCCGTCGACGAGGCCGGGCAGCAGGCGCGTCTTCTGCTCGTCGTTTCCGACGGCGGAAAGAACAGCGGACACCGTGACCGTGGGCACGAACGGACCGGGTGCCACCGCGCGACCCAGTTCGTCGATGACGACGACGAGTTCGGGCAGCCCGAATCCGGAGCCGCCGTATTCCTCGTCGACATGCAAACCCAGCCAACCCAATTCGGCCAGATCGGACCAGAATGGTGGGCGGCCCTCGTCGTCGGAGTCCAGTAGTGCGCGGGCTGCCAGCCGCGCCTTCTGCGCGGTCAGGAACGATCGGGCAACGTTGCCGAGTTCGCGGTGGTCATCAGTGAGTGCGATGGACATTGTTCTCTCCTGGTATCGAGGTCGGTCAGAGTTTGGGGCCGAACCGCTGCCCGGCGTCCAGGCGCAGGCATTGGCCGTTGAGCATCGGGTTGTCGACGATCGCGGCAACCAGTTTGGCGAACTCCTCGGGCCGACCGAGGCGCTTCGGGAACGCGGCGTCCTTGGTCAGCGAGACGGCGAACTCGTCGGGGATGCCCTTGGTCAGTCCGGTGGCGAACAGGCTCGGCGCAATCGCCAGCACCCGGATGCCCAGCGAGCCGAGGTCGCGCGCCATGGTCAGGCACATGCCCGCGATCCCGGCCTTGGCGGCGGTGTAGGCCACCTGGCCGATCTGGCCTTCGAAGGCGGCGATGGAGGCGGTGTTGATGATCACGCCGCGTTCCTCGTCTTCGGGGTCGTTGGTGCTCATGTGGGCGGCGGCAAGGCGGCTGATGTTGAAGGACGCCACCAGGTTCAGGTCGATGATGGATCGGAAACTGTCCAGGCTGTGCGGGCCGGTCTTGCCCAGCGTGCGCTCGGCGACCGCGCCGCCGGCCGTGGTGAGCACGACGTGCAGACCACCGAGGGCCTCGACCGCGGCATTCAATGCCTCTTCGGTCTCGGCGAAGTTGGTGACGTCGACGGCGAAAAATGGGCCACCCAGGCCCGCGGCAACGGCCTTACCGTCGGAACCTTCCCGGTCGAGGATCGCCACCTCAGCCCCGCGAGAGGCCAGCAGTTCCGCGCTGGCCCGGCCGAACCCGGATGCGCCACCGACGATGACGACCTTCTTGCCCGCGATCTCCATGCCCAACCTCCTGCTGCCGGTCCCACCGGCACGTTACCGCCCCGTTCCGGGCCGCTGACATCGGGTTGACGCCTGTCATGGACTGTTCATGATCGCCGCGGGCAGGTGCGGTCTGTCGCGGCGGTAAATTCGGTGTCATGGCTGACGTATCGACAGGATCGCGGGCCGGGGCGGGCATCGCGGCTGCCGCCGTCGGTCTTGGTGTGGCGCAACTACTGGCCACCTTCTTCTCCCCCGCGGCCGACGTCCGCACATCGGTGGGCACCGCGGTGGTGAACCTGACACCCGGGCCGGTCAAGGAATGGGCGATCCAGACCTTCGGCACCGCCGACAAGTTGTTCCTCTCGGTGATGGTGCTGGTGGTCATCGCCGCGGTCGCAGCGCTGACTGCGCGCTGGGAACGCTCCCGCATTCCATTGGGCAGTCTGGCGATCCTGGCCGGCGGTGCGGCGGGCGGCGCGGCGGTGCTCGCGCGGCCCGGGGCTGGATTGGCCGATCTGATCCCGACCCTGGCCGCCGTCGGGAGCGCCATCGCGGTGCTGCGGGTGTTGACCTCGGGCCGGTTCAGCGACCGCGGATCGCGGGTCGACGGAGCTGACGGTGTTGAAACAGTCGACGGGGGCAGGCGCGCCGATGCCGTCGGCCGAGTCGACGGTGCCGATGCCGTCGACACAGTCGACGGGGGCAGGCGACTATCCCTGGTGACCCTCGGCCTCACCGCCGCCGGCGTGGCAAGCGGTGTCGGCGGCGTGCTGCTCAACCGCAAAGTGAGGTCGGTCTCGGGTGATCGCGATGCGCTGGCGCTGCCCACGCCCTCTGCCGTCCCTGCCCCACCACCGGCCGACGTCACGCCGAAAGGCGTTGCGCTGCCGAGTTTCATCACGTCCAACTCCGACTTCTACCGGATCGACACCGCGCTGAGCGTGCCCCAGGTGTCGCGCGCCGATTGGCGGCTGCGCATCCACGGCATGGTCGATAAAGAGGTGACCTTCAGCTTTCAGGATCTGCAGCGCTTCGAGCCGGTCGAGAAGACAGTGACGCTGACGTGTGTGTCCAATCCGGTCGGTGGCGAGCTCATCTCGAACGCCACCTGGGTCGGATATCGGGTGCGAGATCTGTTGCGCGAGGCCGGTATTGCCTCCGACGCCGATATGGTGCTCTCCTCCTCGATTGACGGCTGGAACGCTGGCACCCCGGTGCAGGCACTGACCGATGACCGGGATGCACTGCTGGCGATCGGAATGAACGGGGTGCCACTGCCCGTCGAGCACGGTTACCCCGCGCGACTCGTGGTGCCCGGCCTGTACGGGTACGTCTCGGCGACCAAGTGGGTGACAGACCTCGAGTTGACCCGCTTCGACAAGACCGAGGCCTACTGGACCAAGCTGGGTTGGTCGGCCAAGGGACCCATCAAGACCCAGTCCCGCGTCGACGTCCCCCGCAACGGTCAAAAGATCGACGCCGGCCCGACGACCTTCGGCGGCGTCGCCTGGGCGCAGCACCGCGGCATCAAAGCCGTCGAGGTCCGCATCGACGACGGACCGTGGCAGCAAGCTCAATTGGGTGCGTCGTACTCCAACGACACCTGGCGGTTGTGGAGCTTCCCGTGGAATGCCACACCCGGCGCGCACACCGCCGCCGTCCGCGCCACCGACAACACCGGCGCGGTGCAGACCGGTGATCAGATGGGTGTGATCCCCGACGGCGCAACCGGTTGGCACACAGTTTCTTTCGACGTGAAGTAGGCCGGCCTTCTACAGCCGCGCGAAGTCTGCCTTCCCGCGCTCAAACTCGGCCAGCATGTCGGCGGTCAGCGTCGGCCTGACCTCGCTGATCGCCTTGAGGTAGTCATCGGTGGTGGCAGGACGGCCGCCCCCGTCGAGCATCTCGCGCTCGAATGCAGCCTGCGCCCCTTTGCGCGCGGCGAACTCGATATCGGCGGGGGTGAAGTACTCCGAAGCGGTCACCAACCGGTCGACGTCGATGCCGCCATTGACCGAACGCAGATAGCGTCGCCACACTGCATTGCGGGCAGGCGGGTCCGGCGGTCCGACCGGGATGACGTAGTCGAAGCGACCCGGTCGCAGGAACGCCGAGTCGAGCGAGTGCACCGCGTTGGTCGCGCAGACCAGCAGTCGGCTGTCGTGCTGGCGGAACGCGGGGATCAGTTTGAGCAGTTCGTTGGTCACGCCCAACTCGGCGGTGGAGGCTCCGGTGCGTGCGGTGGCGATCTCCTCCACCTCGTCGATGAACAGCACAAGTTCGTCGAGTTCGGCCATCTCGGCGAAGGCCTCCCGAAGCGAGGCCGCCAATCCGCCGGTACCGGTGGCCGCCATCCGGGACGGGAACAGCTCAACGAACGGCCACCCGAGCCGTGACGAAATCGCTTTGGCGAAGCTGGTTTTCCCGGTTCCGGGCGGGCCGAACAGGATCACCGCCTTGGGCGGGCTCACCCCGTAGCGTTCGGCGACATCCGGGTGGGCAAGCGGGTCGACGATGCGTCGTTCGATGATCTGCTTCTCGTATTCCATCCCCGCCAGGTCGCCCCACAACCCGGGCGGCAGGATCAGCCCGCCGAGTTCGTCGAGCAGGTTCGCCTGGTCGGGGCCGAGGTGCTCGATCATCTCGTAGTAGACGAGACCGTCACGACGCGCGTAGCCGGAGTTCTGCAGCGCTGTCGCCCCGGTCGCGCTCTCCGGCAGTGCAGCGCTGATCCGGCGCACGCCCTGCGAGCGCAGCCGGCGCTCTAGGTCGGACAACAAAGCGCTACCCACACCGCGGTCCCGCCACCGCGAACCGATGGCCACCAGCATGATCCACGCCCGCTCGCCCTGAACCTGCGCTACCGCCATGCCGACTACCTCGTCGCCCACCTCGGCCACCACCGCGGGCTGTCCGCCGCGGGCGGCCGCCATGACCTCGGCGACGCTGAACACCGGCTCCGCCGAGCCGGGTCCACGGCTCTGATCCCAGATCTGGATGGCTTGGTCCAGGTCGGCTTCGTGGTAATCGCGCAGGCGCCACGCCGGCATTGCCCACCTCCTCGGGGTATCGATAGAGCCTGCCGGGCACAGCCTCAGGCGCATCCCCCGATCGGGTATGTCGCCGGGGGATGCCACTGACATACCACCGCGCGCATCGACTCTGCGCTCAGATCATCTTCCGGCACAATATCTCGATCTGGACGCAGTCTCGACCGCCCAGACCCGCCTCCGGGTCAGCCCCCTGCGCGGGTTAGCGTGCAGGAAAAGCAGATGTAGGAACTGTCCTGAGAGGGGACGCGATGGATCTGGCGTGGTCGGCGAAGGATGTCGAATTCCGCGATGAGGTTCGGGCCTTCCTGAATGCGAAGCTCACGCCGGAATTGCGCCGGGCCGGCCGGCTCATGACGAGTGTCTACGCCGATCACGAGGCGAGCATGGCCTGGCAGGCGATCCTGTATGAGCGCGGCTGGGCAGCGCCTGCCTGGCCGGTCGAATACGGCGGCTGCGACTGGACGCTGACCCAGCACTACATCTTCAACCGGGAGTCCACCCTGGCCGATGCGCCCGCGCTCTCGCCGATGGGAATCAAGATGGTCGCCCATGCGATCGTCGCTTTCGGCACGCGCGAGCAGAAGGACTACTTCCTGCCGCGCATCCTGACCGGCGAGGTGTTCTTCTGCCAGGGCTACTCCGAACCGGAAGCCGGATCCGATCTGGCGGCGCTGTCCATGGCCGCCGTCGACGACGGCGACGACCTCGTGTGCACCGGCAGCAAGATCTGGACAACCCATGCCGGAGAAGCGAATTGGATCTTCGCCCTGGTGCGCACCACCCGATCGGCGAAGAAACAGCACGGCATCACGTTCGTGCTCATCGACATGGCCACCCCGGGTATCGAGATTCGGCCGCTGGTGATGACCTCCGGGGAGCAGATCCAAAACCAGATCTTCTTCGACGCCGTCCGGGTGCCCAAGGCAAATGTGATCGGCGCGATCGACGACGGCTGGACGGTGGCGAAGTACCTGCTGGAGTTCGAGCGCGGCGGCGGCGCGGCGGCACCGGCCCTGCAGGTGATGGCGGAGTCAATCGCCGAGGCGGCCGCACATCAGCCAGGGCCGGCCGGTGGGGCGCTTATCGACGATGCCGCGTTCGCCGTCAAACTCGCCGACGTGCGGATCCGCGCCGATGTGCTGGAGATTCTGGAATACCGGGTACTGGCGGTGGTGGCCGACGGCGGGAACCCGGGGGCAGACTCCTCGATGCTGAAGATCCTTGCCACCGAACTGAGCCAGGACATCACCGAACTGGCACTGGAAGCGGCCGGTCCACGGGGAAGGGTCTACCAACCGCACGCCACCCTGCCGGGCGGGCCGGTGTCAGAATTCATTCCGCCGACTGATGACTACGTCAGCGGCGAGCCGTGGCAGGCGGTCGCGCCACTGCACTACTTCAACGATCGCGCCGGCTCAATTTACGCGGGCAGCAACGAGATTCAGCGCAACATCCTCGCCAAAGCAACCCTGGGGCTGTAAACCATGGACTTCGCCCTCAGTAAGGAACAGACCCTCCTGCGCGATGGCCTGAACAAGTTCCTCACCGCACGCTACGAACTGGAGAAGAGCCGCGCCGCCGCTAAGACCGGCCCCGGCTGGCAACCCGAAATCTGGCGCGGATTCGCCGAGGAACTCGGCATCCTCGGCGCCACATTGCCGGAAGCTGTCGGGGGCAGTGGCGGCGGACCGGCCGAGGCCATGGTGATCGCCGAGGAACTCGGCCGCGCGCTCGTGATCGAACCGTTCGTCGACACGGTGATCGTGGCCGGTGGCCTGCTGGCTCGGGCAGGCAGCGAGGCGGCTGCGGCGGTTCTCGAGCACGTGGCTGCGGGATCCGCCGTCGTCGCCCTGGCGGCGGGCGAACCCGGATCGGGTGATCACTGGGAAGACATCTCCACCACCGCGGTGCGCGATGGCGAATACTGGGTGCTGGGCGGCAGCAAGGCCGTGGTGATGAATGCCCCGTTGGCCACCCACCTGCTGATCGTCGCCCGAACCGGTGATTCCGAAGGGCAGCAGGCGATTTCGCTGTTCCTGACAGAGTTCAACCCCGCTGCTCCCCCGGCCGGTGTCACCATGCATGGCTACCGCACCATCGACGACCGTCGCGCCGCTGATCTGATCGTGCACGAACTCCGGTTACCTGCGGCTGCACTGCTAGAAGCTGATGCGTGGCCGTCGCTGGCCCTGGCCCGGGACGAGGGCGCGGCCGCGGTGTGCGCCGAGGCCGTCGGTGCGATGCGCAAAGTGCTGGCCGACACCGTCGACTACAGCAAGCAACGCCAGCAGTTTGGCCAGCCGATCGCGGGCTTTCAGGTGCTGCAGCACCGGATGGTGGACATGTACATGGAACTCGAGCAGGCGGCGTCTGCGGTCTATCTAGCCGTGCTGAATCTTGATGCGGAACCGACCACTCGGGCCCGGGCGGTCTCGGCAGCTAAAGCGACTGTCGGGCGCGCAGCACGGTTCATCGGACAGAACGCGGTGCAGTTGCACGGCGGCATGGGGATGACCGAGGAGCTCGCGATCGGCCACTACTTCAAGCGGCTCACCGCAATTCAGTACGAGTTCGGTTCTACCGACTACCACCGGGCGCGCTACGCGAAGCTGACGCGGCCTGCGGCTGTCGGATAGCACGCGGGAAAGCTGCAGGCAGGAACAATGCGTCGCCGCTTCACGTTAAGGGGCAAAGAGAGGAAGCATCATGCTGAACAAAATCGTGGGTGTTCTCGGCCAGGTCGTCGATGCCGGGGGTTCGATCGTCGGGATCCGGCACGGAACCGCCGAACCAGACTTCACCGTTGAACGTCGCGTCGTCGGCGTCGAAATCCGCCGCTACGGACCGCGGATCGCCGCGGAGACCACTGTCGCCGCCGAGGAGGAGGCCGCGCGTAGTGAGGGGTTCCGCCGGCTGGCCCGCTACATATTCGGCGGCAACACCGCCAAGTCCAAGATCGCGATGACCGCTCCGGTGGCCCAGCAGCAGAGCGAGAAGATCGCCATGACCGCCCCGGTGGCCACCCAACGCGGGGCCGCCGGAGAGTGGGTGATCCGGTTCTTCATGCCGGCCGAGCATTCGCTGGAGTCGCTGCCGGTGCCCAACGACGAGCGGGTGCACCTGGTGACCGTCCCGGCCGAGACGGTCGCGGTGTTGCGGTACTCCGGCGTCGCAAGCCTCGAGTCGATCGCGTCGCACACCGACGAATTGCTGACCACCCTGCGCGACAACGGATTTACCACCGACGGCGAGCCGTTTTCCTGGTTCTATGACCCGCCGTGGACGCTGCCATTCCGACGCCGCAACGAGGTGGCCGTGCGTCTCGGAAAGGTCGGCTAGGGTCTGACGGCCGGCGATAGCCTGAAGTGGCTGAGGTCCTCCAGCACCATGGTTGCTGCCGAGAAATCCTGGCCGTCGGAGTAGAGGCTCGGCGTGACCACCACCCGCAGGCCCGCGCCGACCGCGGAGTCAACGCCATTGCGCGTGTCCTCGAAGGCCAGGCACTGCTCAGCGGGCAGGCCGAGCCGATCGAGCGCGGTCCGATAGACCTCGGGGTCGGGTTTCAGCGCGGTGACATCCTCGCCGCAGACCACGGCATCGAAGCCGTCCAGATCAATGTCGCCGGGAAAACGTCGCGCAAGACCCTCCAGGTTGACCCGACTCGTCGTGGTGGCGATCGCGAGTTTCAGTCGTGCGGCCCGCGCCTGGCGCAACAGGTCGGCGACGCCCGGCCTCAGCTCGATCGGGAAATCCGCCATCACCTCGGCGTAGTGGCCGTTCTTCGCCCGGTGCAGGCGCGGCGCCAGCTCGGCGATCTGCACAGGTGTCAGGCCGGTGGACTCGGCGAAAAAATGCTCAAGCCGCTGCCGCCCGCCGGTGACCAGCAGCAGACTGCGGTAGCGCGCCTGGTCCCAGCGGTACGGCAGGCCCTCGTCGGCAAACGCCCGGTTGAAGGCCTCACGGTGCAGTTCCTCGGTTTCGGCCAGGGTGCCGTCGACGTCGAAGATCAGTGCGTCCACTGCACCGGTTTCAGCCATGGCGGCGCCACGCCTCGATCGCCTCATCGAAGCCATAGAGGCTGTCGATCACGATGTCGGGATTGAGTTCTTCGAGAGGTCCATCGCAATAGCCACCGCGTACCGCGACAGAGAACACCCCGGCGGCGCGCGCCGAGGCGATATCGGACTCGCTATCGCCCACCATCACCGCGTGGGCAGGTTCGACTCCGACGTGGGACAGCGCATGCAGCAGCATGTCAGGCTCGGGCTTGGGCGCCAGATCGGACAGTCCCTCCTGATCTCCGAGAATGATCGTGAAGCGGTCGGACAATCCGAAGTGGTCCAGCACGGTGGTGGCGGCGGACTGCAGTTTGTTGGTCACCAACGCCACAGCACAGTCCGCGGCGGCGAGGGTGTCCAGGCACTCCACCACGCCGGGAAGCAATGTGGTTCGCGCCGTCAGATGACGGGGATAGATCTCCAGCATGCGGTCGATGATGGCCTCGAACTCCGCCGGCGCCGGCGTCCTGCCCCTGGCCGCCAGTGCCCGGCGCACCAGCACTCGCAAGCCGTGTCCGACCATCGCACGGACATCGGCTTCCTCAAAGGGCGCGAGGTCCTCGGTGCTCATCAACTCAGCCACCGCAAGCGTGATGTCGGGTACCGAGTCGATTAGCGTGCCATCCAGATCGAATAAAGCGACCCTGGGCCAGACCTGACTCACGGTCAGGCCGCGGGCGCGATGACGATCACCCGGGTCACTCGGGGCGACCCTTCTCGGAATCAAGGCCACCGGAGAACACCCGACTGCTGCGGAGGTCGGCACCGGTGATGGTGGACAGTTCGTCGACGCCGATCGGCGCATGCGTGTCACTGAACAACCGGTTGGCCTGGCGCATCCGGGCCCTGTCGAGCGCATTGCGGATCGACCGAGCATTGGCGAAATGCGGCTGTGCGCGTCGCAGGGCGATGTACTCATTCATCGCGGCACGCGCGTCGGCGTCGAAATGGTAATTCTGTTCGGCCAGCATCGATTCCGCGATCGACAGTAACTCGGCGTCCTCGTAATCCGGAAAGTCGATGTGGTGGGCGATCCGCGAGCGGAAACCTGGGTTGGATTGGAAAAACTTGTCCATCCGGTCGGCGTAACCGGCGAGGATCACCACCAGGTCATCGCGTTGATTTTCCATCACCTGCAGCAGGATCTCGATGGCCTCCTGGCCGTAGTCGCGCTCGTTGTCCGGGCGATACAGGTAGTAGGCCTCGTCGATGAACAGCACCCCGCCCATCGCCTTCTTGAGGATCTCCTTCGTCTTGGGTGCGGTGTGCCCGATGTACTGGCCTACCAGATCATCCCGCGTCACCGAGATCAGGTGACCTTTGCGGACATAACCCAGCCGGTACAGGATGTCGGCCATCCGCATGGCGACGGTGGTCTTGCCGGTACCGGGATTGCCGGTGAAGCTCATGTGCAGTGTGGGTGTGGTCTGCGACAAGCCGAGTCGCTGCCGCGCCCGGTCCACGATCAACAGCGCCGCCGTCTCGCGGATACGTTGCTTGACCGGCTTGAGCCCGATCAGTTCCCGGTCGAGTTGGTCGAGCACCTCAGCGACTCCGGAGTCACGGAAATCACCCGCGAGGTCGACGGCCGTCGACGGCGACGCTTCTGTCTCGCCTTCAGCCATCAGTATTCGGTGGTCATGGTGACATTCACCGTCCGACCGCGAACCTCAGTGCGAGTCATCTTGAAGGTCGGTTCCACGGCGGGACGGTTGACGATAAAGCTGAGCCGGACCGTTTCGAATCCGCGTGTCGAGTCGAACGCGTTGATGCGGATGTAGGAATCCGGGAAGGCGTCCCGGCAAGCCTTGAGTTCCATCATCACACCGGCCGCGTCCCGCAGGTCGAACATCGGGTTGCCCCACATCTCCCAGTAGGTGTTGCGGGGGTGCGGGTCGTCGGTGTACTCAATGCCGACCGCCCACTCATTTCTCAAGCAGTATTCGACCTGAGCCGCGATCTGGACGTCGTCGAGGTCGGGCAGGAATGAAAAGGCACCCTGGGTGATACGCATATCGTGTGCTCCCTGACTTAGAAGGACGTCGAAACCTGCGGAGCGTAGTCCGAGGTGTCGGTGGATTCGTAGTTGAAGGAAATGTTGCCCCAGATGTCCAGCGCAGCTTCCACCGGCTTGCACCACTTGGCGACGGAACGAAGAATTTCCGGGCCTTCATTAAGGATGTCGCGTCCCTCGTTTCGGGCCTGGACCATGGCTTCGAGTGCGACCCGGTTGGCCGTGGCGCCCGCCTGGATACCCATCGGATGTCCGATCGTTCCGCCGCCGAATTGGAGGACGACGTCATCGCCGAACAGGTCCAGCAGCTGATGCATCTGGCCGGCGTGGATGCCGCCGGAGGCGACCGGCATGACCTTGCGTAGGTCTGCCCAGTCCTGCTCGAAGTAGATACCGCGCTGAAGGTCGACCTCATTCTTCAACTCGCGGCAGACGTTGTAGTAGCCCTGCACGGTCATCGGATCGCCCTCGAGTTTGCCGACAGCAGTGCCGGCATGGATGTGGTCGACGCCGGCCAGTCGCATCCACTTCGCGATCACTCGGAAGGAGATGCCATGGTTCTTCTGCCGCGTGTAGGTGCCATGACCGGCGCGGTGCAGGTGCAGGATCATGTCGTTCTGCCGAGACCACTCCGACATCGACTGGATCGCGGTGTAGCCGATCACCAGATCGATCATGATGATGGCGGAACCGATCTCCTTGGCGAATTCGGCGCGACGGTACATCTCCTCCATCGTGCCGGCGGTGACGTTGAGATAGTGGCCCTTGACTTCGCCGGTCTCGGCCGCGGCCCTGCTCACCGCCTCCATGCAGTAGAGGTACCGGTCTCGCCAGTGCATGAACGGCTGGCTGTTGATGTTCTCGTCGTCCTTCATGAAGTCCAGGCCGCCCTTGAGGCCCTCGTAGACGACGCGGCCGTAGTTCTTCGCCGACAATCCAAGCTTGGGCTTGGTGGTGGCGCCCAACAGGGGCCGGCCAAACTTGTCGAGTCGCTCACGCTCGATGACGATCCCGGTGGGCGGGCCCTTGTAGGTCTTCACATAGGCGACCGGCAGCCGCATGTCCTCCAGACGCGCGGCCTTGAGCGGCTTGAACCCGAACACGTTGCCGATGATCGAGGCGGTGAGGTTGGCGATCGAGCCCTCCTCAAACAGGATCAGGTCGTAGGCGATGTAGCAGAAGTACTGACCCGGGATGTTGGGCACCGGTTCGATCTTGTAGGCCTTGGCCCGGTACTGGTCCGCGGCGGTCAGCCGATCCGTCCACACCACCGTCCACGTGGCCGTCGAGCTCTCCCCGGCCACGGCCGCGGCGGCTTCGATCGGGTCGACGCCTTCCTGGGGAGTGATCCGGAACAGCGCGAGGATGTCAGTGTCTTTGGGCTCGTAGTCGCCGTCCCAGTAACCCATCTGGGAGTACTTAAGCACGCCGGCTTTGTAGCGTTCCTTACCCCTGATTTCACTGGGCGTGGCATCCATGGTGGTAGTTCCTTTCGAATCAGACGGGTTGAGGGCACACGGGAGAAGGACCGGTTCGCCCTGAACCGACTTCCTGCTTAAGTGCCGCAGTGTAGCGGCACGGGGTGGTGCCGGGGCGGAATCTGAATTGTCGCCGGGGGCCCATTCAGCCATCCTTCCAGGAGCCGCGACGCTTGCGCTCGACCAGTTGCAGGATCAGCGGCGTCAGGATCAGTTGCATGGCCAGGTCGAGTTTGTTTCCGGGCATGACGATGGTGTTGGCGCGGGACATGAACGAGTCCCCGATCATCGACAGCAGGTAGGGGAAATCAATACCCCGCGGGTCGGCGAATCGGATCACCAGCATCGACTCGTCCGGCGTCGGAATCCAGCGTGCGACGAACGGGTTCGAGGTGTCGACGACAGGCACCCGCTGGAAGTTGATATGGGTTTCAGAGAACTGAGGCGTGATGTAGCGAACGTAGTCGGGCATGCGACGCAGGATCGTATCCATCACCGCTTCGGTCGAATAACCCCGGCTGGCCCGGTCACGGTGAATCTTCTGGATCCACTCGAGGTTGATGACCGGCACAACTCCGATCTTGAGATCGGCAAGCTTGGCGAGGTTCGCGGTCTCGGTCACCGCGCAGCCGTGCAGCCCCTCGTAGAACAACAGGTCGCTGGGTTCGAAATCGCGCCACGGGCTGAACGTGCCGGCGGGCTGGCCGAAGGGCGCCGCCTCCTGATCGTCGTGCAGATAGGTTCGGGTACGTCCACGTCCGGTGCGACCGTACTCCTCGAATACCTCGGCAAGGATGTCGAGTTCGTTGGCTTCCGGATTGAAGTGGCTGAAGTGGTTGTTGTACTTGACTTCTTCCTCGGCGATGCGCGCTTTCATCTCCGTGCGGTCGTAACGGTGGAAAGCGTCGCCCTCGACGTAGGCGGCCACGATGTTCTCGCGCCGGAAAATCAGCTCGAAGATGGCTTTGACGGACGTCGTGCCGGCACCAGAGGAGCCGGTGATGGAGATGATCGGATGCTGGGCCGACATGAGACCTACCTTCCCCTACTTCCGGAACAGTCCACGCGAGCTGAACAGCGGCGAGTGGATACCCGCGTGATCAATCTCGCCGTGGTAGCGAACGACCTGGCTCACCTCGGCGCTGGAGCCGAACACCAGTGGCGTCGTCTGGTGCAGTGAGCGGGGTATCTGGGTGAGGATCGGATTCACGCCGTCGGTCGCAAGGCCGGCTGCCTGCTCGACAAGGAACGCGATCGGATTGGCTTGATAAACCAGCCGCGGCCGGTCGTGACCCCGGGCCTCGCGTCGATCACCGGGGTATAGGAAGACCCCACCGCGGACGAGGATCCGGTAGGCGTCAGCGACCAGGGATGCGGTCCAGCGCATCGTGAAATCCCGTCCGTGCGGGCCTTCGCTGCCGTGGATGCAATCGTCGACGTAGTGCCGGATCGCGCTGTCCCAGTGCCGCTGGTTGGAGATGTCCACCGCGAACTCGTCCGTCTTGGGCGGTATCTGGACCTGGACATGGGAGCGCAGGAATGCCCCAACCCGAGGGCCGTAGATGAACACGTGGGTGCCCTGGCCCAGGGTGATCGCCAGGGCCAGGCGCGGGCCGTAACAGAAGAAGCCGGCGGCGACCTGATTGGCGCCGGGTTGCAGGAGGCTCGGTAGCGGATCAACGCCGACATCACCTGCGACCGGAAGGATGGCGAAGACGGTACCGACCGGCATGTTGGTGTCGATGTTGGTGGAGCCATCGAGAGAATCCATGGCAACCGCCAATGGCGCAGTCGGGTCGAGCATTTCCGGGTGTTGGTGTTCCCCGGATGCGAACAGTGCCACCGGGGCGCCTCTGGCCTCCTCGAGAAAACACTCATTGCCGTACCGCTCAAGGGTCTTGCGCTCATCGTCGACTGCGGGGCGTACACCCCTCAGATCCGAGGGGGCCAGGCTGAGGGCGCCCGATTGGAGTTCGCCGCTCACGCTCACCGCCGCACGGGCCAGCGCAAGAATGGTCGAACGGACAGCAGGACTACCACCGGCTTCGTCGAGCCAGTCTCCGAGTGCCTTCCCGGGCATCGCCGATCCTTCCCACATTGCTGCACCGGAACCACCACTGCATCGCGCCAACAATAGGCGAACCGGGTCAAGTCCCGAGCGAATCGCTGATGTTCGGGTTCCTTGACTGAGCACGCCGACTAGGGGCTCGCGGGCTCCGGCGGAAAGTCGGCCGGTGCCGGGGTTGCCGATTGCGTCGGTGCCTTGGCATCCAATGGGCGCTGAGCGATCAGGATCAGCGCGTCGCTCATGGTAACGCCGGGGGTATGCACCGCCTGCCACAGGTAACGCAGGTAGCTCATGTTCGGACCCTCCGGGGCGGCCTGGGTGGTGCCAGGCGGCAGGTTGTCCGGACTGGGCAGATGCGGCACCCCGTCCGCCGGGGCGGTTGACACGGGCGCGACGGTCGGCGCCCCCAAGGACACCGGCGCGACGGTGGGCGCCGACAGGGGCGCCGGTGCGACGCCGACGACAACCTGCGGTTCAAGTTCAGCGGAATCCACCGGGTCGGCGGCCGCGGCGGGGGCGACCAGCACGGCCAGCGAGATACCCAACGTGCCGAGGCCCGCTAGTGCTCGCCAGCCCATCCGTATGCCGTTGGCCATATAGTCCCCCCATCCAGCTGTAGGTCTCTACAGGCCAATCCGATGCGGCGTCGGATTCGTTACATCACGGCGCGCCGACCGGGACCGCGCGATAGACGGCGGTCTCATTGGAGTTGATGGTCTGGGTCATCGTGTAAGTCGTGCCCGCTGCGACCTTGATCGTCCACTTCTGAGCGGCCTTGGCGGCATTGGCATTGATATTGGAGTCCGGCACGTTCGCCATCGTGTTGTAGCGGTAGAGGGTGTAGGTGGTGCCGGGTTTGAGGTTCGACACGGTGATGGTGAGCGTCACCGGCTTGGCCGCGGGCCGGGTGTTGGAACCGTCGACCATCGCAGGTATTTCAGCGTTAGTGCTCGTCGTCAACCGCACGGGCACCGTCTCACGGCTCAGGTCAATAATGCCGGTGATGGCGATTCCGTAGTCCGCTCCGCTCTTGAGCGAATACACCGCCGCGGACTTCGCGTTGGCCCTCTGACGGGTCGTGGCGAAGGTGCCGAACGAATAGTTGAACACGTTCTGGGGTTGTCCGTTGGTGCCGGTCCATTCCCCGTTGTCATTGAAGGTAAGAACGTCATCGGCGTAATAGGTCGTCGGTCCCGTCAGCGGATGCGTCGACGTGATTCCGGTGACGGCCACGATGTGGTCGTACTCGGCGTCTCCGGCGTTGAGATTCGTCGTTCCGTAGAACCGGGATTGATTCACGAACACGCCGATCACCACCGGGTAGCCGGCAGTCACATTGGACTTGACCCAGGTGAGAAATGCTGGCGCAGTTGGCTGCTGGGCCGTGTTGAATGCCGTCGCGGTCAGGTGCATCGCCTTGGCTGCAGCGACATCGTTGACACCGAGCAGGAGTTGTGAACTTTCCAAACCCTGCCGGGCATTCTTGCTCGCGAGGGCGCGCGCGTCGTACTGCGAGATGTACTGGCCGTAGTTCAGCCCGGCGCTGATGAACGCGGTCTCGCCGCAGTAGCCGTAGTTCGCGTCCCACTGGATTCGTGGCGGGAGCTTGGAGCCGGCGGTGTAGGTGGTCGGTGCCGGAGTGGCTGCGATGGGCGTGCCCGCTATGGCGCGCGAGACGGGGTTGGTGAGCGCCGCGGCCGGCAGCAGGGTCCGCTTGGCGACACTGCCGTTGCGTTGCACCGTCGCCGACGCGGCGCCGCGTCGGGTTCGCGCGGGGGCCGGAGCCTGAGGGGCACTCACGGAC
>Ga0194058_10000285_pt1 | contig 23642 bp, 20 predicted proteins | sample SepL4417m_MetaG_FD_155490 | JGI IMG/M metagenome (GOLD analysis project Ga0194058, IMG submission 155490) | Anoxic zone freshwater microbial communities from boreal shield lake in IISD Experimental Lakes Area, Ontario, Canada - Sep2016-L442-17m | ecosystem: Environmental > Aquatic > Freshwater... | reverse complement strand
CGATGCATTGGCCAAGGGTGTACTCAAGCCAGCCAAGGTTGTGAAGGCCAAGGCCTAGTCCTTCGGGCGCATTGCGCCCACCCCGTGCGGCCTACAGTGCACGTATGTCAGATCGAGTGCACGTCACCAGAGAAGAGCTCGCCACCAAGATCCGCAGCGGCGAAATCGACACCGTTGTGATGGCGTTCCCCGACCTTCAGGGTCGGCTCATGGGGAAGCGAACCACCGGGCGCTTCTTCCTTGAGCAGGTCGCCGAAGGCGGCACCGAGAACTGCGACTATCTCATCGCCTGCGATATGGATAACAACCCGGTGCCGGGCTATCGGTTCACCAGCTACGAGCAGGGGTACGGCGACATGCTGGCTACCGCCGACTGGGACACCATCCGCATCACTCCGTGGGTTCCCAAGACGGCGATGATCATGTGCGATCTCTACGACGTGGATACCAAAGCACTCATTGAGGTGGCGCCGCGAACCGTGTTGCGCCGCCAGGTCGAGGCCGCTGCCGAGCTTGGCTTCTTGCCCATGGTGGCCAGCGAGATCGAGTTCTACCTATTCAAGGACACCTACGAAGAAGCACACGACAAGGGCTACCGCGATCTCAAGCCGCACAGCGCCTTTCTTGAGGACTATCACGTGCTGCAGACCACCAAAGACGAATACATCATCGGCCAACTGCGTCGTGGTCTCGAAGCTGCTGGCGTGCCCGTCGAGTTCAGCAAGGGCGAAGCGGGCCGCGGTCAGCACGAGATCAACCTCGATTACACCACTGCTGTCGAGATGGCCGATCGCAACGCCGTGTACAAAAACGGAGCCAAAGAGATGGCTGCGCTCAGTGGACGCAGCATCAGCTTTATGGCCAAGTACGACTTCAACGACACGGGTTCGTCGTGTCACATTCACTCAAGCTTGTGGAGCCTCGATGGCACCAAGGCGTTGTTCGACGGTCACGACGAGCACGGCGCCCACGGGATGAGCAAGCTGTTCCGCCACTACCTCGCTGGGCTCATCGCTACCTCACGTGAGTTCTCGCTGCTGTGGGCGCCAACCATCAACAGCTACAAGCGGTTCCAGCTTGGCTCGTGGGCTCCTACCGGCATTGGCTGGGGCATCGATAACCGCACCTTGGGCTATCGCCTTGTGGGCCATGGCAAGGGCACGCGAGTTGAGTGTCGTATTCCGGGCAGCGATGCCAACAGTTACTTGGCGTTTGCCGGCACGCTCGCCGGCGGTCTCTACGGAATTCGTAACGAGCTTGAGCTTGGCGAACCGTTCTCGGGCAATGGTTACGAGGCGCCCGACATTCCGCGCATCCCATGGAACATCAGCGACGCTATTGCGCTGTGGGAGAACAGCACCATCGCCAAAGAATGTTTCGGCGACGATGTGCATCATCACATCCTCACCACGGCCAAGGCCGAGTGGGCGGCGTTCAACCAGAGCGTTACCGATTGGGAACTGCGCCGCTATTGGGAACGCGTGTAACCACACGTACTGCAACTAGCCGGGCGAATTATGGTCAACAGTTGTTGGGCACTGATGGCATACAGATTTGGCATCGAGGCGAACGCTCTGAGCGATGGATCTTCGAGGTCCGGCTACCCCGATGCATGTCGCGTATCACTAGGCGGTAGGGGCACCGCGTCGATGCCGTTCCTTGCCCTCGCGAGAGGCGGCTTCCGTCATATCCCAGGGCACGTCGGCAGAGGCACGTTGGGTACACCAGAGTCCGATCGAGCGATAGAAAGCTGCTGGTTTGTGTGGCGGGCGTCCCGCCCGATGAATCATTCCGTACGTCGGCGCGCGCATTGTCGGAAAGTCCGAAAAGGTGCTGCGTTCAGCGCTAGGGCGCGTTCCTGTTCACTTCCAATGCAAGCTGGTCGGCTGCGGCAAGGAGTGCCGCTTCGTCACGTGCTTTCGTCAGGTACACAGTGAATTCGTGTTTGCCGATATCGAATGTTGCGCTGCGCACGACGTTCGGTGTCGGACCAGTCTCGTAGACCGGATCAAACACGATCGCAATGAGTCCCGATGCTGCAAGTGACACAACTGAAACACGAGTCGGGTGATTCGTGGTTGGCGCGTCTGCATACTGTGCAGCGAGTTTGTCTATGTCATCGCGACTACGAAATATCGGTGTCGATGACTCGACTGTTAGTACGTTTCCTGAGTTTCCTTCATAGAGGATTTTGACTGCGCCATCGTCAAAGCCAACTGCTTTTACTTGTCCAAACTCGACGGGGGATGGAACGCTGAATCCGAGATGGCTGGCGGCCTCGTCCACCGTTCCCAGTCGCGTCTCAGGGCCACTGAGTGGGCCATGGGGGCTTTGGAACAGCTCGACAACGTCGGCGTCGCTTCCCGTAGAGATCACGTTCGTCTCCGATTCGGGGTTGGAAGTCGTGGCGGGGTTGGGGACAACCGAATTTCCCGCGGCCAGCCTCGCCACAGGTTTGGCCTCAACGATTGGTGAGGTGGCGCTCGGGCCGGACCCACAAGCGGACAGCGACGTGGGGATGCAGACAAGCACGACAAAGATCGCTGATCTACCTAGCTTCAGCATCCGTAACCTCCGATGATTGACCACGAATTTGACGATGGGCTGTATTTGTAACCCGGCAATGCATTGCCCCAACAAGAGACGGGGTTCCAATTGATCCATGAGCCGTTCGGATTGTTGGGGTCTCGGAACTGCAACATTGACTGCGTCATGTTCGTGCTGACGGCCGTGGACTGGCGTTCCCACTCCCCACGTGAGATCCCAGTCGTTGCGTACGCCGACACGGTGTGAATGTTGCGGAGCCATGCACCGTCATGGCAATCGACCCAGCCGGTCCAGCTTCCCGAGCCGTTTGTTGTGATGACGAAGTCAAGCACTCCGCCGTCGGTCTCCAAGTAATCGCCGCTGCACGGAGCCGCAGGTTGACCGGAGTTGCCGTACACGACGTAGTCGAGGGTCGACGAGTTGAGATGCAGTTCGATAAAAATACGAAGTCGGTGCGTGCCTGTCGTCGTGCCTGCAGAGTTCAATTCTTGGCTACCGATCTCGTAGTAGTACGCAGCCGAGTCGTCGAACAAGAAATTGACCGTGTTGACGTCTTGCCAGTTCGAACTCGAACACGAAGAGTCCACCGTGTTTCGCGACCGGAAAACTCGACCAATGCCACCGGTCCCGCGGGCCTGAACACCCCCGTTGGATGGGTAGGTAAATATCGCCTGACCCACGGAGCAGGTCGCTAAGGCGACCTGGGGCTTCACGCTCACACCTATTGTCGTCAGCAATACGCAGATGCAGACCACGAAACTAACTCGAGGACGCATTCTGTGGATCACCTCGCAATTGTGAGCGCCTGCTCTCATGAATGTCAAGCAGATCTAGTGTTGATTGCTCAAGAATCTAAATTAAAGAAACTCGGTGACCGTCTAACTACCTCAGTCGGCTCATTTGTTGTCTGAGCAGAAGACTATTTGGGCTCTTCGGATAGCAACGCGAAAGTCGCGCCAGAGTGATCCGTTTGATCAATTGCTATTCTGCCTTCACAAGATTATAAAGGGCTCTGTCAGTCAAAACCCCATGGCTATTTTGTGTACCCGCATTATGTGATAAATGGTGGCTCGTACTACTCGCCGTCGGTCTCAAGCCACGATGTGAATGGCGGGAGTACGGCTTTTCCGAACTGTGGCCGTTCGTATCTGGCAAATTGGAGTTCGTCCTACCAATGGATTGTGTGACATGCGCAAGATTTCTCGCCTTTTCTACCAGCAGCGTTCGCGCTCGGAGTGCCACTTGTCGGAAGTGGCTCGGCCACGACTCCCATTGTCGGCGAAAAGTCGGGTGGCACGATTATTGCCTCGGCCGCTCAAACCGACCCGCCGCTCGTGCCGAGCTCGGAGCGCGACCAGGTGAACCAGTGGCTGGCTTTGCGCTGAACGACGGGGCGTTCGTCATAGCGAACGTCGTACACGAGTTTGCTGCGCAGTCCAATTGCTGCCCTTTCAACACGCGTCTGTTCGAAAGATCAGATGGCGCTATCACCCAGGTGGTCAGAGATCAGTCGGCAGGTGACGTTGGCAAGATTCTCGAAATTCAGGAACCTGTGGGCCTCGACGAGCACTCCGCTACGGTGCTCATACGCTTGGCTAATGGTTCTACGTCGGTAATCGTGAGCGGGGCCGCGACGCAAACGGAGGCAGGAGCTATCGCTCGCCGTACAGCAGAGGACCCGGGCACGGTGCCCCCGCCCGACTTCGTTAGGGTGCCGGACGACCCGGAGCGGAGCGCCCATTCTCGTCTGACGGTTGAGTTCCGGTCAGGTGAAGAGTCCGTGACGCTTCGTGACCTTGTGGTCGGCGATGGGCAGCGAGTGGAGCGTCTGGTGCCCGGCCAAATGAGTTGGGTGGTGACCGGCCGAGGAAGGAGATTGCTGATCAACACCGCGACGAGCGATGGCTCTGTTATCGCTTCGTGGGTCGAAAGCGGCCACCTCGTGTCCTTGGCTGGCCGGCTTAAGCTTGAGTATCTGATCTCCCTAGTGAGCTGTGTGATCCCCGAGAATTCCGCAGCGTGGTCGCAAACCCTGGCGGGCTACACGACCCTTCGTATGACCCAGAGAATCGAGTCGGCTGTATCTATCGACAGTGCAATATTCGAACTCCATTCCGATGGAACAGATGCTGGCGCGATTTGTCGCACAACTTCAGAAGGCTCCATGTGTGACTCGCCCGCCTCATCCGAACCATTCGTCACCACCTTTCCGCAGAAAGATGGCAGCTGGGATATCGCCGCCTTCACGACGCAGTCGGAGATGTCAGTTTCCGTTAACGGTGGGGTGCAGAAGCCGAGATGCGAGGCGGAGCGCTGTTGGTTCATTATGCATATTGAGCCGGACGTCACCTCGGTGCATCTCGTGGCGAGCCAGCAGAGCGCAGGCATGACGAACCTCCTTCTCGATTCGGTGGTTGACTCCCCGACGGAGTGAGTGCAAGACATCGCGTCCCCTCATCACCTGGACTGAACGGGCCGCTCTTTTACGTCAGGCCCGTGTTGCCCATCCGTGTGCAGACCCGTCGGCGGCAACGACACACAACGGGCCCCAAAGATCGTCGTCTCCAAACTGTGACTCTGCTCCAACGTCGCACACGCGAAGTCATCTGCGAGAGACATCAAAGAATGGGAGACACCTCCCGGCTCCCAGAGAGCAACTAGCCTCTAACCAACGTTGTTCAAGCCTCGGAGGCATGTGTGGGTCGGTTAAGTGGCAAGGTTGCGCTGATTACAGGTGCGTCATCGGGGTTGGGTCGCGTTGGCGCCGAGCGTTTCGCTCAAGAGGGCGCGCAGATCGTGATTGCCGACATCAACGATGGCGACGAAGCAGTTGAGGCAATCGCCGCTGCTGGCGGCGAGGCCACCTTTGTGCGCTGCGATGTCACCGACGAGCAGTCGGTTGAGTCTGCTGTTGCGCACGCGGTCGAGACCTTTGGTGGGCTGCATGTGTTGTACAACAACGCCGGCGTCATGCTCGGCGACGACGACGGCCCGACCAACACCTCGATCGAGACATACAACCTCACCATGGACATCAACGTGAAGGGCGTGCTGCTTGGTTGCCGCTACGCCATTCCCGCAATGCTCGCCAGCGGCGGTGGCTCCATCGTGAACGTTGCGTCGTTTGTGGCGCACATGGGTGCCGCAACTCCGCAGATTGCCTACACCGCTTCGAAGGGCGCCGTGCTGGCCATGACCCGTGAGATTGCAACTATCTATGCCCGTCAGGGCATCCGCGCAAACGCGTTGTGCCCAGGGCCAATCATGACCCCACTGCTCGCCAAGTTCTTGTCCGACGACGAAAAGCGCAACCGTCGCTTGGTGCACATCCCAATGGGTCGCTTCGGCGAGCCAATCGAGATCGCCAATGGCGCGCTGTTCTTGGCGAGCGATGAGAGCAGTTGGATGACTGGCCAGTCGCTGATCATCGATGGCGGCATCACCAGCGCGTATGTGACACCGCAGTAACGCGCCGGCATCGCGGCGAGCGAACGATCGCGGCGAGACGCGCTGCGGCATGTCAGAATCGTTGACCTATGGCACAGGTCGCATTCATTGGTTTAGGAGTCATGGGTGCGCCAATGGCGCGCCATCTCAGCGGCAAGGGTCACGACGTAACGGTCTACAACCGCACTGCGGCCAAGGCCGAGCAGTGGGTCGAGGCCAACGGTGGCTGGCGCGCAGCTACCCCACGTGAGGCCGCCGAAGATGCCGATTTTGTGTTCGTCTGCGTGGGCAACGACGATGACCTTCGCTCGGTGGTTTTGGGCGCCGATGGTGCTCTCGCCGGAATGAGCGCAGGCTCGGTGCTTGTTGATCACACCACCGCTAGCGCCGATGTCGCTCGCGAATTGTCGGTAGCTGCGGCTGCCGTTGGCGTTGGGTTTGTCGATGCTCCGGTCAGCGGGGGTCAGGCGGGTGCCGAGAATGGTGTGCTCACCGTGATGTGCGGCTGCGACGACCTGCTGGTGTTTAGTAGGGCCAAGGCAGTGATCGCTGCCTACTCAAAGGCGTGCGAGTTGATGGGCGATGCAGGCGCTGGGCAGCTCACCAAGATGGTGAATCAAATCTGCATTGCAGGCTTGGTGCAGGCGCTGGCCGAGGGCATCAACTTTGCCCAACGCGCTGGCCTCGATGTCGACAAAGTGGTCGAGACCATCGGGAAGGGTGCTGCGCAAAGCTGGCAAATGGACAACCGAGCGATCACGATGTCGCGGGGCGAGTTTGAGTTTGGCTTCGCTGTCGAGTGGATGCGCAAAGACCTAGGTATCTGCCTCGACGAAGCGGCTCGTAACGGAGCGCGACTTCCGGTTGCAACGCTGGTCGATCAGTTCTACGAACAGGTCATTGCCCGCGGTGGCAAGCGCTGGGACACCAGCAGCTTGATGTATCTACTTGCCAACGATTGATCTAGAGCGACAGCGGCAGGTGATCGACTCCGCGGATGGTGAGTCGATCTCGCCAGCCGGGCTCTCCAGCAAGACTGAGATTCGGGAAGCGCTGCACGAGCGAACCAATGGCAATCTGCGCTTCGAGCTTGGCCAGCGCTGAGCCAAGGCAGTAGTGAATGCCGCCGCCCAATGCGAGATGGCGACCCGCGTTGGAGCGGTCGAGACGCAGCGTGTGTGGATTGTCGAACATGGCTGGATCGTGATTCGCGGCACCCAACAGCGCCATCACGACCGAGCCTGCCTCGACGCGAACATCACCGAAATCGACCGGCACGAGCGGCACGCGAACCGTGAGTTGCACGGGCCCGTCGAAGCGCAGTAGCTCGTCGACTGCAACGGTGCCGATGGCGGGATTGTCACGCCACAGCGTGATCTGATCTGGGTGTCGCAGCAGCGCCAATGTGCCATTTCCAATGAGGTTCACTGTGGTCTCATGGCCGGCAACGTAGAGCAGCAGCACGAACGAGATGAGTTCGGCTTCGGTCATGCGGTCGCCGCTCTCTTCGGCCTGGATGAGCGCTGACAAGATGTCGTCACCGAGATTGCCGCGGCGTTCGTTGATGACCGAAACCAGATACGGCACGAGTTGTTCAATGGCGTTGTCGGCGTTGTCGAGGTCTTCCTCGGTAGCCGTAGGTTCGAGTGATGCGGTGATGTGCTGTGACCAGTCGCGCAACTCGACGGCGCGATCGGTGGGCATCAGCAACATGTCGCTGATCACTTGAAACGGCAGCGGGAAGGCAAGGTCGTCGACGAGCTCAATGGAGCCTTTGTCGGCAGCGTGATCGAGCACGTCGTCTACCAACCGCTGGATGCGCGGCCGCAATTGCTCGATGGCCGATGGTGTGAACGCCTTGCTCACGAGGCGGCGCAGGCGGGTGTGGTCGGGAGGATCGAGATTGAGAATCGACTTGCTGATTGATTCGGATCGGCGGTCGCGGCGCGCTTGCTGAAATGGGGTGGGTGGGCCGGTCACGTTCTTTTCGAGGTCGCGGCTGAAATCGTTGCTGCGCAAGGTTGTGGCGACGTCTTCGTATCGCGACAGCACCACGGTTCCAAAGGGTGTGGGGTATGCCGGAGCGCTCTCGCGTAGCACGTCGTAGAACGGGTACGGGTCGGCCCGAAAGGCTGGGTCGAACGGGTTGAACAGCAGCTCGGTCATCGTGGTGGGATCAATCCGTGAAATGGGGGAGTGGGTTCGTATTGAGTAATGGGAAGGTCGCCCCACACCGCCCACACCGAGCCCGGCTTGTTGGCCTCGAGCGCAGTGATGACGGTGTCGGCTACACGCTCGGGCGACATGATCGGAACCCCCATCACGCCAAGCATTTGGCGTGCTTCGGTGGACACGATGTTCGTGTCGGCAAAGCCCGGGCAGATGGCGCTGGTGCACACGCCGCGGGGCCCGGCTGCAGCGCCGAGTGACTTGGCGAAGCCAACAACAGCGTGCTTCGTGAGGGCATAGATGGGGTCGAACTGCACGGCGCCGAGTCCGGCCATCGATGCGGTCATCACAATGTGGCCACGGCCACGCTCGAGCATCTTGGGCAGCACTGCGCGGGCGCCGAACACAACACCATCGACATTGGCGCCCATGATGCGGCCATAGGCCTCATCGGTGACCTCACTGAGCGGTTCGTCGCTGAACTGCGAACCGGGCAAGCGGGTGCTGACGCCAGCGTTGAGGAACGCAATGTCGAGTGCATCGAGTGGATCGATGAGATCGTGCCACGCCTTGGCACTGGATACATCGAGATGGTGGTATTCGCCGCCAACTTCGGCTGCCACTGCGGCACCATCAACATCGTTGAGGTCGGTGACGATGACGTGTGCGCCAAGCGAGGCGAAGCGTCGTGCGACGGTGGCTCCAATGCCGCTGGCGCCGCCCGTAACGAGAGCACGTTGTCCGGTGAGATCAAGCTTCATGATCCGACTGTAAACGCCCCAACGACTGATCTGCGAAACGTCAGGGGGGACTGACGTTTCGTAGGTCAAGTCAGAAGGGCCGAGACGTAATCACAAGCGACAGCATTGCTGCCATTGTGAACGCCACGAACGTAATGCTGGGGAGCACACTTTTTTGCACGCTTGTGTATCGGCGCGAATATAGGCGCCCTTGAGAGATTTCTTCGGTGGCTTATTGCGCGGCAGCAGCAGTAGCGAAGATGTCGAGTAAGCGATCGAGTTGCTCGTCGGTGATAACCAGCGGTGGGCAGAACGTGTTGGTGTCGGCGTTCAGCGCGCGAACGATGCCGCCGTTGGCGAGCATGCGATCGCGAATCGCCAATGCGTTCTGATCGGGTCGCAGTCCGGCGGCCCACACGGCGCCCTCGCCACGCGCGTGATCGATGATTCCGTCGGCGGCCAATGCCTGCAGCGCCGCCCCGAGACGAGCTCCCACATGCTTGGCGCGGTTCACCAGATCTTCGCGTTGCATGATCTCGAGGTTCTTGAGGCCGGCTGCGCACACGCTGGCGTGACCGCTGTAGGTGTAGCCGTGGCGCAAGATGAACGTTGGGTCGGACTCGAGCGCATCGAGTGGCTTGCGGCCCACGATCACTCCGCCCAGGGGCTGATACCCAGAGGTAACCGCTTTGGCGAACCCAAGGAAGTCGGGGGTCACGCCGTAGTGCTGCGAACCAAACCATGACCCAAGTCGGCCAAAGCCGGTGATGACCTCGTCGAAAATCAGGTGGGCACCGTGCTGATCGCACAGTCGTCGCAGACCGAGTAGGTAGTTGTCGGCGGGCGGAAACACGCCGCCGGCTCCTTGCAGCGGTTCGGTGATGACAGCGGCGATCTCGGCGCTGCGTTCTTTCATCAACGAGGCCAATGCCTCGATGTCATCGCTGGGCACCTGCACCACATCGGTCAGCAATGGTCCAAAGCCAACGCGGTTTGGGGCGATGCCCTGCGCGCTCGTGCCGCCATAGTTGGTGCCGTGATACCCGCGTGTGCGGCTGATGATGAGCGTGCGCTCGGGGTGTCCGGCTTGCACGTGAGCGAGGCGCGACAACTTCATTGCGGTGTCTACCGATTCGCTGCCGCTATCGCAGAAGAACACACGACCATCGGGAATGGGGCTCAACGACAGCAACTTCTCGGCGAGTTCGTCGGCGGGTGCGTTAGTGAATGGATCGAAGCACGAGTACGTCTCGAGCGTGCTCATCTGAGCATGCACGGCGTCGGCCATCTCGCGGCGGCCGTGGCCGATGGCGCAGTACCACAGACTGGCCATGCCATCGATGAACTCTTTGCCGTCGGCGTCCCAGAGCAGAGCGCCGTCGCCGCGCACAATGCGAATAAACGACTCGCGGGTGGGTGAAGCAAATGGATGCAGAAAGGCCGATGGCATAAGGGTCAACGGTAGCCGCTTACGTCTTCGACGGATTGCCTTCTTTGGGTGTCAGCCGAACTGTCACCTGCAGCGTTGGCGCCAATTGATGTTCCTCATAAAGCATCAGCGCACGGTTGGCGTGCGCTCATGCTTTATGGCGGGCCAGGGTGGCTCACTGTGAGTCGTTGGGGGTGACCACAGCGCGTCCGCGCAGTTGGCCGTGATGCAGTGCGTCGTAGGCCTGGGTCACGTTGTCGAGCGAGAACAGGTCGGCGTCGCTGCGGATCAGGCCTTGCTCGGCAAGACGCACCACATCGTGAGCATCGGACACGCTCGAGCCTTGAAAGTTCACGACCTCGCCATCGCGCGGGAGTCCGCCATACCACTGGCGCTTGAGGGTGCCGCCGTTTGAGCCGATGATGGCATATGTGCCAAAGGGCTGAACGCTGCCGACCCCAACATCGATGGTCGAGTCGATACCCACGAAGTCGAGCACCGCAGTAGCGCCTTCGCCGTTGGTGATGCGACGCAACTCGCCGGCCGTTGTCTTGTCGACACCGCTGATGGTGTGATGTGCGCCGAGCTCGGTGGCGTACGCCAAGCGCGGCTCGTTGTTGTCGATGGCGATGACCGTGGCCGGACTGAGCGCACGAAGTATCTGAATCGCGAACGCGCCAAGGCCGCCGGCGCCGATGACCACAGCGGTGGATCCGGGAGTGAGCTTGTGCAGCACCTTGCGCACACCGTGATATGAGGTTGCGCCAGCATCGGTGAGCGGCGCCGCCACTCGCGGATCGAGCGAGCCGATGGCAACCACGTCGCGCGGGGCGCGGGCCTTCACGAATTGGGCGAGGCCACCATCGCGTCCGTAGCCGCGTCCGGCAAGCCCGTGAGGGCAGGCGCTGTCGTGGCCGCGCAAGCAGAGCGCACACACGCCGCACGAGCTTGGAGACACCAGCGCGACGGCTTGTCCGACCTCGAAGCCGTTGACGTCGTCGCCGATAGCTGCGATCCATCCGCCCACTTCGTGGCCGAGCGTGAACGGCATCTGCCAACCAATGAGTTCGCCGATGGAGCCGGGCAGTTCCATCATGGTGAGGTCGCTGTGGCACAAGCCGTTGCCGGCCACCTTGATGAGTACCTCGCCGGCGCTGATGTTGGGAACGTTGGTCTCGACGAGCTGCGGTGGCTGCTGCCATTCGAGAAGCCGATACGCGAGCATCGTCTTCGGTAGCGACGGGCTCATCGCGCGCCGGGCCAATCGGTGGCGCGCAGCGCGGCGTCGGTGCCGCCGTCCATCACGACGAAGCTGCCCACGAAGAACGACGCCATGGGCGACAGCAGATAGGCCAATAAGCCGGCTACTTCTTCGGGCTGTCCGGCTCGCTGGATGGGCACCGGATAGGTATCGCCAAGGCCGAGCACAAAGTCGATGCCACCTTCGGTCATTGGTGTTGCGATGAGGCCTGGCGCAATGGCGTTGAGTCGAATGCCCGAGCCAATCCAGTCGTTGGTGGTGGCTTGGGTGCGTACCCAGTGGGCCAGAGCCATCTTTGACGCTGGGTAGCCGCCCATCGGCGAGCCTGCCGCGGCGTGGCGCGCGCCCGGCTCGTCGTGGGCAAGACACGCGGCCACAGCCGCAAGTGGTATGCCCTTTTGTGCGGTGGTGCTGTTTGAGCTGATGGCGACCGCGCTGGGGTTGGTGCCTCGCGCCAGCAAGGGACGCAGGCCATCGAGAGCCGCAACAGCGCCGAAGTAATTGATCGACACCACAAGTTCTTCGTTGCTGCCGTTAGAGCTGATGCCAGCCCCGGCCACAAGACCGTCGAGTACGCCGTTGCATGCGGCGGTGACGTGTTCGATCATCGCGACGCGGCCTGCGGGGGTAGATACATCGGCGATGACTTCGGCATCGCGAATGTCGACGCCGATCACGCGGTGCCCTTGTGCCTCAAGAACTGCGCGAGTGGCAGAGCCGATGCCGCCGGACGAACCGGTGATGACGATGGTGCCCACTGCTATGCGCCGACCAGTTCGATGCGGGCCGACTTGAGGCCAAACACGAATGCGTTCGGAAGCGCCTCGATGGTGTCTTCGATGATGCGGAACGATTCGACGCGGCGAACGAACTCTTCGAAGAAGGTGCGAATCTCGAGTCGGGCCAACGCTGCGCCAAGGCAGAAGTGAGTGCCGAAGCCGAACGCGATGTGTTGGTTCGGAGTGCGGGTGATGTCGAACGTTTCGGGATCGACGAAGTGGGTGGTGTCGCGGTTGGCAGACGAATACATCATCAGCACTTGGTTGCCGGCCGGGATGATGGTGCCGTTGAGGTTGTAATCGGTGACGGCAACGCGGCACATGTTGTGAATGGGCGTGACGTAGCGGATGAACTCTTCGACCGCCACAGTGAGGTCGGCGCCGCTCTTGAGGCGCGCCCATTGCTCGGGGTTGGCGTGCAGGTTGAGCAACGTGCGGCCGATCACCGTGCGGGTGGTCTCGGCGCCGCCGTCGAGCAACAGCAGCGCATCGGAGATTGCTTCGTCGACACCAAATGGGTGGCCGGGAATTTCGACGGTGGTGTACAGACTCATCAGGTCGTCCATCGGACAGCCCTTCTTCGTTTCGTACAACTCGGCGGCCGCGACAGCGAACTCGATAGCGGCGTTCATGCCGTCGTCGTTGAAGTAGCGCGGGCCGCCACCAAGTGCAATGGTGCGCTCTGACCAGTCGCGCAGCTTTGGCCAATCGGAGTCTTCAAAACCCAGCAAGCGACCGATCATGAGCGCGGGAAGCGGCGAAGCGAGGTCGGCAATGACCTCGACGTCGTCTTTGGCGAACGCCGCATCGAGCAGGCCGGTGACAACCGCACGCACGGCCTCTTGCTTGTCGGCAACGGCTTTGTGGGTGAAACGACGAGAGACCAAGTTGCGACGCAATGCATGCAGTGGATCGTCGAGTCCGATGATGGCTTGGTCGGCTGGAAGGTTGGGGCGGTAGCCGCCCTTCACCTGATCGCCGCTGATGAATACGTCTTTGCGGCGCTCGATCTCGACGATGTCGTCGTAACGCGAAATCCCCCACAGCTCGTTGATGGAGTCCCAGTACGCAGGGGCGTTCTCGCGCATCCAGGCGTAGGTGGCGTACGGGTTGTTGATATAGAAATCGCCATCGAGAAGGTCGATAGTTCTGGTGCTCATGCGCCGATGGTAACTGACGGGGTGGTGCCGTTCAGCCTCCGGTACATCGCCCGCTGCGACTTGGCGAGACGCACAAACTCGGCATAGAGCGGGGCGGTTGCGGCCATGCCCTCGACACTGGGTTCGAACACCCGCGCAGTTGGTGCGCGAGCGGTGATTTCGTCGAGCGTGAGGTGCCCCAAATGCATTGCGGCGAACCACGCTGCGCCGCGAACGTTTACGTTGACTGGGTCGGCTACTTGGTGAATGGGCCGGCCGATCACATCGGCGTGAATCTGACACCACAGATCTGATTGGGCGCCGCCGCCCAGCAAGCGCAGACCGTCGAGCGGACGGCCTGCAAACTTCTCGGTGGCTTCAAGTAGCCAGCGCGCATTGAACGCGACACCTTCGAGCACAGCGCGCACCAGGTGGGCGCGCGTGGTAGCGAGCGACACATTAAGAAAGCTTGCACGCAGATTGTGATCTTCGACAGGTGAGCGCTCGCCGTTGAGCCATGGGCAGAAGATGACTCCGCCGCTGCCCGGGGCTACGGCCGCGGCCTCGAGCGTGAGTTGGTCGTAGTCGGCGTCGGAGATGACGGCGTCGCGCAGCCACCGAAGGGCGGCGCCGCCGGTGTCGTGGTTGTTGGCAATGAGATACGAACCCGAGCGAAGACCCGGTACCGACGCCATCTGTCGGGCGATGTCGGTCTTCTTGAACGGCACGGGAGCTGACACCCACGCAGTGGTGGAGATCGAGATGTGGCCAGCGAAGTCGGCCACTGCTCCTGCGCCGATTGCGGCGGTGTGCAGATCGGGCACGCCGCACACCACCGGGGTGTGGGCAGCCACGCCCAGCTGTGTGGCCACAGCGGGCAACATTGAGCCCAACACGCTGCCCGTGGGAACGAGCTCGGGCAGGGTTGTTGCGTTGCGTCGAGCAAGCTTCACCAGTGACGGGTCGTAGCGCGGCTTGGATCCCTGGCGGTTGTCGGTGAGCCACGACAACACCATTGAGGCGGGTGTGGCGGCGACGCGACCAGTAAGGCGCAGTCCCACGAAATCGACAGGCTCAATGAACGCAGCCGCAGCATTGTACACGTCGGCGCGTTGGTGTTGGAGGAACTGGTTATGCCCGGTTGGGTCGGCGCCAACTGGGCTCGGCGCTCCGCCGGCTTTGCGCAGCCAGCGCAGGATCTTGAGCGGGCCATAACCCGCCACATTGACGGTGCCGCCGACGAGCGGCTTCGACCATATGCCGCCGCGCGTATCGGACCACAGCAGACACGGTCCCAACGCATTGCCATCGCGGTCGACGGGCACGGTTGAACCCCATTGGCCAGTGATGCCAACGCCTGCGCACGGAGACGCCTGGGCAGCGCCGAGCACAACCTCGCGTGCTGCGTTGGCAATGCTCGACCACCATTGGTTGGTGTCTTGCTCGGTGCCTCCATCGTCGGTGAGTGTTGTGTCGATGGCTCGGAATGCGCTGGAAAGAATGCGGCCATCGTCACCGACGGCAGCCACCTTTGCCCCGCCGGTTCCGAGGTCGATGGCGAGGTACCAACGGGTGTGCATGGCCGTCATTGTCGCGTAGATCGCTGCCTGCGCACGACCGCTGTTCACCCGATGTGTAAGGCTCGCAGGCATGAGTAACTACCCCTACGCCGATCGTTATCCCGTGTTGCGTGTTCTCCCCGAAGAGGGTCGAGACCGCGAGAGCATCCTCGGCGAACTGCGTGAGATGGCCACCGCCGAAGACTCGTTCTGGCACACAGGCAAGGCCAGCGGTTCGTTCTATTGCGGCGACACCGATCACTACGCATTCATGTCCGAAGCATTCGGCATGTATGGCCATATGAACGCGCTGCAACGCGACGTGTGCCCCAGTGCCACGCGCTTTGAGGGCGAGATCATTGCGATGGGCCTCGATCTCTTCAACGCAGCGTCTGCTGGTGCCGACAGCGAGCCTGCCGGCATGATCACCAGCGGCGGCAGCGGCAGCATTTTGCACGCCATCCTTGCGTACCGCGAACAGGCTCGTGCCGTACGCGGCGTCACCAATCCCAATTTTGTGAAACCCGAAACCGGCCACCCGGCGTTCGATAAGGCGTGTCACCTGTTGGGTATCGAGGTTCGTATCGCGCCCACCGATCCGGTCACAGCTCAGGTCGATGTTGCTGCGCTCGAAGCCCTCATCGACAATCAGACGATTGCCATCATGGGTTCGGCATCGAACTATGGCTACGGCACCATCGACCCCATCGCCGAGCTTGGCCAAGTTGCCCTTGCTCATGGCGTGGGCTTGCACGTTGATGGCTGCCTCGGTGGTTTCATCTTGCCCTTTGGTGAGCAACTGGGTTACCCGATTCCGGCGTTCGACTTCAGGGTCCCCGGCGTCACCACGCTGTCGGCCGACACCCATAAGTACGGCTACGGGTTGAAGGGAACGTCGTTGTTGATGTTCCGCAACCGCTCGCTACGCGACGGCCAGTACTTCTTCCAGACCAACTGGTCGGGCGGCAAGTACTGCTCGCCAGGCATTGATGGATCCCGCTCGAGCGGACTCCTTGCGGCAACGTGGGCGGGCATGGTGGCTACCGGCCGTCAGGGTTATTTGCGTTACGCCAAAGAGATCTTCGCCACCGCTGCATCGATGATTGCAGCGGTTCGTAGTCACCCAGAATTGCGCTTGATCGGCGATCCCACGTACCTGTTTGCGTTCACCTCAGATGAGTTCGACATCTACCATGTGAACGATTCGCTGCGCAGCCGCGGTTGGCGCATGAATGGCTTGCAGTATCCCAACGCAATCCACATGGCCGTCACGCGTCCACAAACGCAGGCGGGCGTGGCCGAGGCATGGGCCACCGATCTTGCTGACGCTGTCGAATACGCGAAAGCTCACGCCGATGCGCCGGCCAAGAGTTCGGGCATTTACGGCGGTGTGTCGGGTGGATGGACCGAGGCCGCCGACGATTTCATTCGCGGCATCATGAGCGACATGCTCGACAAGCATCAGGGCCTGCCTCCGCTGTGAGACCTCGCGAGGGCGATGCCCTCGCGATCTACATAACGACTTCGCCGTACATCTCGCGCAGCGGATCGCTGATCAGTTCGAGGCGTGAGCCATCGGGGTCGTTGAAATAGATGGATGAACCGTCTATGTGCGCGTAGGGCACGTTCGCTGCGTCGAGCTTGTCTTTGAGGTACTGCCACTTGGTGGGCTCGACTGCGATAGCGAGGTGGTGTAATCCGCCGAGCACTTCTTTGTATGGCCCGAGATCGAGACCGGGCAGATCGAAGAACGCCAACGCTGTGTCGTTGCCGACATCGAAGAAGAAGTGGGTGGATCCTTGATAGTCGCGGTTCTCCCACATATGGGTGAGCGGGAACTCGAGCAGGCCTTGGTAAAACTGAATGGTCTGCTCGACATCGGATGACAGCAGCGCCAGATGATGAATACCGCGTGCCGCTGAAGCGGGGCGAGCGTCGCGGGGCGCCACGTACTTGGCGCGTAGTTGTTCGCGTATTGCAGAGAGCGCTTCGCGGTCGTTCGTGGTCATCTCGGCTCCTGTGCGCGGCGTGGGCTTGGCGGATCGGCTGGAAGGTCGGGTACCCAATGGGCTCCGTTGATGTGGCTGCCGCCGTCGACGAACACCGTATTGCCCGTGACGTAGTGAGCGTCGTCGCTGGCGAGAAAAACAGCGACGGGAGCAATGTCGCGCTCGGGGTCGCCGAGATATCCCATTGGGTTGGCCGAATCGGCGGTAGCAACGAGTTCGGGGTTGCGCGCAGCGACGGCGCGAAAGGCGGCGCTCTTCGCGGCCGGACAGATCACGTTGACCACGATGCCGTACGGCGCCCATTCGCGCGCAGCAGTACGCGACAACGAGCGCAGCGCTTCTTTGGCCACGTTGTATTCGGCGGTACCGATGTGTGCGTTCACCCCATTGAGTGAGCAGAGGTTGATGATGTTGCCGCGCCCTTGGGCTTTCATCAGTGGCATTGCTGCCTGCATTGCCCACCACGGCCCGTAGAAGCCAACCCCGAAACCATGCTCGAAGTTGCTGTCGCTTTTGAACTCGACCCGGCTGAGCGAACCTCCGCCCCACGCATTGTTGACCAACACATCGATAGTGCCCCAGCGATTGTGGGCAGCGTGGATCATTGCGAGAACCTGTGTCTTGTCGGAGACATCGGTAGCAACATCAACAACATCGACTCCGAATTCGTCGCGGATCTCGTTGGCAACGCGGGCACCAGCCTCGGCGTTGATGTCGGCGATGAGCAGCTTGGCGCCCTCGGCAGCAAAGCCACGGGCGATGCCGTGACCGATGCCGTCGGCGGCGCCGGTGATGACCGCAACCCGATCGTGTAATCGCGCCATGTGCCTTCTCCTTGGTTGGTGAAGCAGATGCTAGGCGGCGATTGCCTGTCGTTGCTCACGACTCTCGCGTTGGGGTAGCGCCACGGTCAGCAATCCGCACAGCGCGAACACGGGTAGCGCGGCAGTTGCCCAGTTGAGCCCAACGCTGTCGGAAAGCACGCCGAGCAACATCGGCCCAAACGTGATGCCAATTCCGGATGCCATCGCCGACAACCGTCCGAGCGCAGCAGTGTCGTTGTGGAGCTCGAACAGCCGGGTAAGCGACAACGGGTAGGCCGGCGACAAGCACAGGCCCAGACCAGTGAGGCCAAGCATGCGCACGATCAGGCTTGGCCCAAGGAGAAATGGAATGAAGAACAGGATCGCTCCGATGAATGCCATTCGCAGCACGATCTGCGGGTTGAAGATCAGCAGCACCCGCGTGAGGGCGAGGCGGCCGATGAACATCGCGATGAAGAAGCCAACCGTCAGCGAGGCGGCGGTTCCCTTTGCGGCGCCCCCGAGGTCGTGCATGATCGACGCGCCCCAAGTGACCGTGCCGACCTCGGCAAGGGTTGCGCACACCAGCACGATCCATCGGCGCCAAAGGTGGGCAACGCGCGCAAGGTCGGCGATTCGCACCGGGTTTTCAACAGGACTTGGAGGCACTGGAGCCTTCGCTGTGGTGAACGCGATGATGGCACCGAAAGCAAGCACAGGCCCGAGATAGGCCACACGCCAACTGATGGCGATTGCTGCTGCGCCAGCGACCGAGAGGGGTAGCAGCGTGGATGACACCATGGGAAACGCGTTCAGCGTCGACATGGTTTGTGTTGGTGCTTGAGGCTGGTGCACGTACACAATTCCGGGCACAACGATGATGAAGAGTGCTGCGCCGGTGCCGGTGAGAACGGCACCGCCCAAGGTGAATGCAATGGAGTGGCCGAAGCCAAATAGTGCTCCGCCGCTGACCATGCACACGGCGCACAGACGGAGCGCGAGTCCGTTGGGCAGTGCAGCGAGCAGCCGACTGCCGAAGGTGGACAAGATGAGCAAGCAAACGCCGAAGACGGAACCATGCATCGCTGCGGTTGATGCTGACAGGTGGAGTTCGTCGCGCAATTGAGGCAACACCGCGCCGTAGCTCAGACTCCACGACAACAGAGCGAAGCTGAGGCCGATGCCACATGTCAATCGATCCCATCGCATCGCACCGAGGCTAGGGCGCGGTACGGACCAAGTGGCGGAAGCGCCCACATTCACCGCATCACCGGTAAGGTTGTGAACGCATCACCGTCACCCCCGACACGATGCGGTCGAGTGCAGCGCCTCAGGCGCACGATTTTGTTCCATTGAGCGGACAGCCATGCATCAACGGCCAACCGATCTGGAAGGAAATCTATGTCAACAACCACACCCTCATCTGGCGCGGCGCGCCGCAACCCTCGTCGTCGCGGGCCTCGCGATAACGAATCAGGCGCACCCCGTCGGCCGTCTACGCCAGGCGCCGCAGCACAGCCTGCTCAGCACGCTGTCGATCTTTCGCCTTCGACTCAACCAGTCATTGAAGCGGCCGACTTCGCTGTTCTGAATGTGCCTGCTCCCATCGTGGCCGCGCTCGCTCGCGACGGGGTCACTGCTCCGTTCCCCATTCAGACCGCAACCTTGCCCGACTCGTTGGCCGGACGCGATGTGCTCGGCCGGGGCAAGACCGGTAGTGGAAAGACCATTGCGTTCGCTATCCCGACCGTGGCGCGTTTGTCGTCCTCGGGCGGCCGCCGCGAGACCAAGCGTCCTCGTGCGCTCATCTTGGTGCCAACACGCGAGCTCGCGAACCAAGTAGCCGAAACGCTCGCACCCATCGCCAACGCGATGTCGCTGAAGGTGACAACAGTGTTCGGCGGCGTGGGTCAAGGCCCACAGGTCACGGCGTTGCGCTTAGGCGTCGACATTCTTGTTGCGTGTCCTGGCCGCCTTGAAGACCTCATCGCGCAACGCCATTGTCGGCTCGATCAGGTCGAGGTCACCGTGCTCGACGAGGCCGATCACATGGCCGACCTCGGCTTCTTGCCAGCAGTGAAGCGATTGCTCGATCAGACCCCCAGCGATGGCCAGCGCCTGTTGTTCTCGGCCACGCTCGACAACGGCATCGATGTTTTGGTGCGTCGCTATCTCACCAACCCGGTTGTTCACTCGGTTGACCCCGAGGTCGCTCCGGTGTCCACGATGACTCACCACGTGTTTGCTGTCAGCGCTGCCGACAAGCCAACGATCATTCGTGAGTTGGCCCAAGGGCAAGATCGTTCGCTGCTGTTCACCCGCACCAAGCACGGTGCCAAGAAGTTGGCAAAGGTGCTTACGGCTGCTGGCATCCCAGCAGTAGAGATGCACGGCAACCTCTCGCAGAACGCGCGTGAGCGCAACCTCGAGTCGTTCTCGGCTGGCACCACCCGCGTGCTCGTTGCTACCGACATCGCTGCACGCGGTATCCACGTTGATGACATCGCTCTCGTTGTTCACGTTGATCCACCAGCCGAGCACAAGGCCTATCTGCACCGCTCGGGTCGCACTGCTCGCGCAGGAGCCGAAGGTGTGGTTGTCACGCTGATGACTCCCGAGCAGGTTGGCGACGTGAAGTCGTTGGCGCGGGCCGCTCGCATCGAGCCGATCATTACTCGCATTGCTCCTGGGCACTCGATGCTCGAAGCGCTTGTGGGCCCGCCGGCTGAATACGTGAAGCCGTCGCCAGTGGCATACGACGAGCCAGCGGCTCGTGGTCCACGGCAGCCTTCGACCCATCGTGGCGCACGCCCCGGCTCTTCGGGCTCGAAGTCTGGCTCTGGCCGCTCAAGCACGGGTCATTCGCCATCGGGTCGTCAGGGCTCGGGTCGTCAGGGCTCGGGCCGCTCACGCTGACCCAAAGGCGCCTCGTCGGCGTCACTCTTTGAGGCGTTCTACACTCGTTACATATGCAACCCGATGGAGTCGAAGAGATCGTCGACGGCGACACCGTGTGGCGATTTGATCGAGCCTTCATGCTGTCGAATTGGACATGCATTTGGGGGAGAGGCTGCCAAGGAATCTTGCCCACTCCGGCCGAACACCTTGGTCAAGGTTGTTGTTCGTTTGGCGCCGAGATCGATGGTGACGACGAAGCGCGTCTGGTTGAGGCGAGCGCTGCAGCGCTGCGCCCCGAACGCTTCGAGAACTATGCCGTAGCTGCAACTGATGGAGTCTTTAGCGACGACACGTTCACGAACACTCGTGTCGTCAATGGAGCCTGCATCTTTCTGAATAGCCCGGGCTTCGCTGGCGGTGCCGGCTGCGCGTTGCACCTGGCCGCAACCGATGTCGACGAATCGCCAATCGATTGGAAGCCATCGGTGTGTTGGCAGCTACCAATCCGCGTCGAGTGGGAGATGCGCGACGACGGCGTTGAGCTTGCCAATGTGCGCGGTTGGCAGCGATCTGACTGGGGTGACGACGGCGAGGCGATGTCATGGTGTTGCACCGAGGGCACTGCTGCATACGTGGGCGATCAGCCGGTATTCGAGTCGCTTGCCGAAGAACTTGGCGCGATCGCTGGCAAAGCCGTTGCCGTCGAACTGCGCCGGCGCTTAGCGCAGCCGGAGTAGCTGAGATGAGCCGTCGCTCTGTGCGCGGGAGCGATGTGAATCTGCTTGGGCTGTCGTTGCTGCTGGGGCGTCACGTGCGGTTACTTGATGGTCGTCGAGTCGGTCGAGTGCTTGAGGTCACCGCCGTCATGTCCGTCCCACATCCGCGTCTCGATCGTGTCGGAATCGGAACGCGTCGTGCTGTGCGCAGTGTGTGTGCGTTCGGCGATCTTGTAGAGAGCAGCTCATCGTCGGCGCTCGGCGACGGCGACCTGGTGTTGCGCACCTCGGATGCGTTGAGCGAAGCAACACCCGATTGGGCCGAGGGCGCTCTTCGGCTGAACCGCGATGTGCTCGATTGTCAGATCATTGATCTCGCTGGCAAACGGGTAGCGCGCGTGTGCGAGGTGTTTATCGAACGCGCCGGCCGCGACAGTTTCGTTGTGGGTGTCGAAGTTGGTGCCGCCGGAGTTCTGCGTCGCCTTGGCTTGCAGCGCATTGCGGGCCTGATCGCCAGCGAGGTTGTCGACTGGGACGAGCTTTCGCTCACAAAGCGGCAGGCGCGAACGCTTCAACTCGCTGATGCCTCGTCGGCGGTGCAGCGACTTGAGCCAACGCAACTGGCAACGGTGCTTGCTCACGTGCCAATCGAGCACGCCATTGAGATCTTGCACACGGTTGTTCCCACCGCTGCAGCGGGTGCTCTCTCGGCCGCGCATACAAGCCTCGGAACTCGGTTGATGCATGCGTTGCCGCATCGTTCGGCGGCAACGTTTGTCGACGAAATGCACGCTGATGATGCGGCGCCGTTACTACGCGCTTTGCCCTCGCACGATCGCGACGCTGTGCTCAATTCCGTTCGCGCGGCGCACGCCGAAACGCTGCGAGGTCTCATCAACAACGACGAATCCGCTCACGGTTCACTCGAGCAGGTAACCGGCCGCGGTCGCTTTGCTGGAGTGAAACGCGGTCATGCGAAGATCCCGCAGATCCGTGCCCGAGCCACGCGCACAAAGGTGCGCTGATGAGCCGCCGCACACGCTTTGCTGTGCTTGCCGCTGTTGCTGGCCCGGGCTTGCTCGCCGGGCTTTCCGATGATGATCCCGCTGGCATCACGACGTACTCATCGCTCGGCGCTGAGTATGGCTACCGACTGTTGTGGGTGTTGCTGCTGTCGACGATTGCGCTTGCCCTGTTTCACGATCTCGGCGCGCGAATGGGCATCGTTACTGGGCAAGGCCTTGCCGGGTTGATCCGTGAAACCTATGGCGTGCGTCGGGGCGGGGCCGCGCTGGGTCTGCTGATTGTGGCAAACACCGGCACCACCTGTGCCGAGTTCGCAGGTATTGCAGCTGGCTTCGAACTGTTCGGCATCAGTCGCTACGTGAGCGTGCCGTTCGCGCTTGTCGGCGTTTCGTATTTGGTCTTGCGCGGTACCTTCCACCGCGTTGAACGTGTGCTGCTAGCCGTGAGCGCAGTATTCGTTACGTACATTTTGTCGGGCATCCTCGCTCATCCAGATTGGAGCGCGGCCCTACGCGGCACGCTGGTTCCGTCATTGCCAACGAGTCGTGCGGCAGTGCTGTTGGTGACCGCCACGGTGGGAACCACGCTGGCGCCGTGGGGGCTCAGCTTCATTCAGTCGTATGCCGCCGACAAACACCTCACGGTGAATGACCTTCGTTATGAACGGGTTGATGTGATCGTGGGCTCCGTGCTCACTGGTGTCATCGGGTTCTTCGTGGTGATCGCGTGCGCCGCCACGCTGCACAGAGATGGCATCTCCATCCACGATGCATCCGACGCAGCCTTGGCGTTGAAACCATTGGCGGGGTCGATGGCTTCGGCGTTGTTTGCCGTTGGCTTGATTGGTGCAGCGGTGTTGGCAGCATCGATCTTGCCGCTGTCTACCGCCTACTCGGTGGGCGAGTTCGCTGGCCGCGAAACTGCGCTCAACGATGGTCCTCGCGAGGCGCCATTGTTCTATGGCACCTATGCAACCATCGCGATCGTCAGCGCTGGCATCGTGTTGATTCCAGGCGCGCCGCTGATCCCGATTCTGATCTTGAGTCAGGTCCTCAACGCAGTGCTGTTGGTTCCGTTGCTGGGCTTCATGTATGGCATCGCTCGAAACAGAGACGTGATG
>Ga0194058_10000278_pt1 | contig 23805 bp, 20 predicted proteins | sample SepL4417m_MetaG_FD_155490 | JGI IMG/M metagenome (GOLD analysis project Ga0194058, IMG submission 155490) | Anoxic zone freshwater microbial communities from boreal shield lake in IISD Experimental Lakes Area, Ontario, Canada - Sep2016-L442-17m | ecosystem: Environmental > Aquatic > Freshwater... | reverse complement strand
GCTTTCACCTGCCCGAGCAGCGGAAGCAACGCCGAGATCAGCCCGCGCGGACGTCCGCCCGGCTTGAAATCCGCAGTCGGCTGAAACGTGAGCACAACCCCGGTAAAGCTCTTTTCAAATTCTTCAAGCGCGACCGGCCTTGGCCCGGATGCCGGATCGTTGATGTGAAAAATGTCCCCCCGGCGGCCCTCGTAAACGACAAAGTGGTCAAAGTTCCAAAAGAGGATCGACGGGACGGGCATCCCGGCAAGCTTTTCGACCGAGACCTTGAACCCCTTGGCCTCAAGCCCGTAGCCTCGCGCGGCTTTGAGGAGGAGCGAGGCCTGGCTGCCGTTTCTCGAAACCCCGCAGGCCACCCGCAGCTTCTCCAGTGGCTCGTGGCACCCGTGGTAGCCCAGCACCATCCCCAGGCTCGCCGCGCCGCACTCGGTCGCCTCCATCTGGAACACCGTCGGAGTTCTGACGCGATGCCGATGAGGGCCCCGGATCATGGCTTCGCAGCCCCGATCCCGAGAATCTTTTCCCGCAAATAGGGGATGATGTAGCTGGCTGGCGCGCGGTAGGCGGTATTGATCAGCAGCGCGCCCGAGGCTCCGGCGTCCACCTCGATCCCCGCCCCGTTCCGGCTCGTCCATTTGAAGCTCCCCGGCCCCCGGTCGCCCGGCATGAGCTCGACGACCACGCGGGTTTGCCCGCCCCCCTTCGCAACCATCTCCGCAAAATCCGTGTTCTTCAGCTCGGTGGAGATCGACTCCCTGCTCACCGAAAACTGGCTCACCGACATCACGACCCCCTGGATGTAGCCGTAATCCTGGGCCTTGACCGAGGCCGGGGTAAAAAACGCGCTCATCCCCGGACGGATCTTTTTGCCATCCTGCATCGGGACAAATGCGACCAGCCGCAGGTCGGGGCCCTTCCCGCTGCTGATCAGTGCGACGCGGTCCCCTGGCGCAACCGGCGATCCCACTCCCTTCAGCACTTCGATCACCACCCCTTCATCGATGGCCCTCAGCCAATAGCTGTCATTGAACAGCTTCAAAGCCAGGTCCATCTCCTGCTCCTTGAGGTGCTGGTCTTTGAGCAGGTCGAGATACGTCTGCTGCTTGGTCCACTCGATGTCCTTTTGCGAGACCTCCTGCTCGATCGTCTGCAGAAGCATGCCTGTCACCTGCGACTCCGTCTGCACCGTGTCCTGGAGGGATTTGTAATACTCGATTTTCGACGAGCCGCCGATCTCGCTCAATTTGCGGAACTGCTCGTTGAGCTCGGTAGCCCGTTTCGTGTTCGCGTCCAGCTTTGCGAGCAGCCCGCTGATCGCGTGCTCCTTTTGCTGCGACGCGCCGATCTTCGCCTGCGTGACCTGCAAGATGCCGTTTTTTATCTCGCTGTTCCTCCGGCCGAGCTGCTCGAACTCGATCTCGAATTTCCTCATCCGAAAAAAGTTTTCGGCGTTGTAGATCTGGCCGACGATCTGGTTGGCGACGACCCGGCTGCCGGGCTCGACGTTGAGGTGCTCGATGATCCCCTGGCCCTTGGCGACGACGGCGTCCACCCCACCCATTTGCACCGTCACCCCCATCCCACGCACGCTATCCACCATCGTCCCGAAAAACCCCCAGTAAACAACCGCCGCCACCGCCAGCGTCACCCCGGCCAGCAGGAACCACATCCATGAGGAAGTCGTCGCGACAACCACATCCGCCTTGCGCGACGACTGGAGGTTCTCGATCGATTTTTCAGTGAAAATGTCGGGCTTTTCGCTCATCGGTTGCTCGCGGCCCGGGCAGAGGGCATCCGCTGATTCCGGCGGAAAAGTCCTCCGCAGCCTCGGGGGCGCTCCGACCTGACGGCTTTCCTGTGGCTCATTGATAGTTCCTCGTTGCCCGGTTGGCTTTTGTTCTCCCGAGGCTCCGGCCCCGCCTAGGTCAATCCCATCGAGCCATTGCTACATGCAGACGGCAGGGCGATCAATAACGATTTTCCAAGCGCATTGCCATCGGCGCAGGTGTCACCAACGGGGCGGTTCTTCCGCCCAATCCGGCGGAGTATCTGTCGCAGCTTCCTGATTGATTCGAGGGAGGGCGCAGGCATTATTGTAGCCGTGATGAAATCCTCGAGATCGCTGTGGCGCTATCCGGCGGGAAGCTCGACTCCGGCCGATGGGAGCAGCTTTTTTACGGGGAATTTGACGGCCTTCGCCGGGAGCGGGCTCTTGTGAAAACCACCGGGGAATGAGGCCATGCACATCAGCCGCCATTCCCTGGACAATCGCCGTCATTCTCATGCTCGTCTTCAGCGCGATCTCCGACCGCTCGGGCGCCCGGCGGGTGCCGGCCATTGTGGCCGCCGCCATGGGGGCGGCAGGATTTTTTCTTTGCCTGGCATTTCAGAACCCGTTTGCCGACCTCACCGCCATCTCATTTGCGGCCGGAGGTGTGCTCTCGCTGATTGCGATAAGCTGGTCGTTTCCCGCCGCCCTGCTCAGCGGGGCTGCGGCAGCCTCAGGAATCGCACTGATCAATTCGGTGGGGAATCTGGGCGGGTTTTGCAGTCCAACCCTCATCGGGTTCTTTGCCAAACGGTCAGGGAATCTTGACAGCGGAATGCTCCTCACAGGAGCTTTTCTCTCTCTGGCGGGGATACTTTATTATGCATTCAAGTCGCTCGAACCCCCTGCCTCGCGGGCGGAGGGGATGAGTGAAGAGCCAACAGGCTCTCAACCCATTCCGTGACTTTCTGTCCGGCAGGCCCCCGCAGGTGCTCATCGAAGTGCGGGGAGATTGCGGTTGAGTCCGGATTCACTTCCATCGTGCGGATTCCATGTCGAGACGCAGCCTCGGCAAATCCGGCCGCCGGATACACTTGGCCGGATGTCCCGATGGAGATGAAAAGACCCGCTTGCGACAGGGCGAGATAAATTTCTTCCATGAAGAGAGGGGTTTCCCCAAACCAAACGATGTGTGGGCGAAGGCTCCCCGATGCCCGACATTCCGGGCACACGCTCGTCCCGTTCAGATTATTTTCCCAAACGGCAACCGCCTCGCATTTCTGGCACCGCGCCTTCATTGCCTCCCCGTGCATGTGGATGACGTTGCGGCTGCCTGCCCGCTCATGCAGGTCGTCAATATTCTGAGTGACCACCGTCACCGTGCTCGGGAATTCCCTTTCCAGCCGCGCCAAGGCGAGATGCGCCGCGTTGGGTTCGGCGCCTCGGATTTTTTCCCGCCGCACGTTGTAGAATTCAAAAACCAGCTCCGGATCCCGTTGAAATCCCGCAGGGGACGCCACATCTTCGACCCGGTGCCCTTCCCACAGGCCAGTTCCCCCGCGAAAAGTTTGAATCCCCGATTCGGCTGAAATTCCAGCGCCGGTAAGAACGAAAATCGGTTGCGTTGCCATCACTTCGTTTGGTTGTCGGCTGGAACGACGGGAGCGGTGGCGAGGATTGCGAAGAGGATCGAGATTTTCATGGGAAGGAGATTTTGAGAACTACCGGATTGTGGCCGAACGCCGAGGTTGTGGCGAGCACTCCTGCTGCGCCGCAGGCACTGGGAATAACTGCTTCGAATTTCCGCCGAAGGTCTGGATATTTAGAAAACCTGCCGATGCGATGCCGCGCTGATGCAAGAAGGGGAGATTACCGCCGTGGATGGGCCGCAGGCGGTCGCGGAACTTCGCGCGCGGTTTTCGAAATGACTTGGCGGTTTCTATCTTCCACCAAAGCCGGGAACCGCTTTCTTGGAAACGCAATTTGTAAGCAACCATTTCAAGGCTCGTGTGGAATATCTACCGAGCGAGCTATCCGCCCTTTGCCTGGCGTCTTCACAAAGTCCAAGCGATCCGAGGTGATGTCGCTCTGGGAGCATGAATTGGCCCGGAAGAATGAGATGCGATTGGCGGGCAGGAATCTCAGGACGCCTGTGTTGATCGGCCTTTCAGGCCTTCCACCGGGAAGTTAGCAAGCAACCGAACCCAGGTGGCCGGGGGCGACCACCCTCCCAAAGGAGGCAGCTCACCCTCGGGCTGCTCTTGCCTACTCGGCAATGGCGCGCGACCCGGATCCTCAGCCTTACGGAGTCAGAGGAGTAGTGATGGCCGGCAAGATCCCGACGCTATTGGTCTCGCCCCACTGAGACTTCTTATAAACGGCTCCGTCCCCACCTTTGCGCATCACGACAAATCCATTGTCCTTAAATGGATTATTTGTCGAAGCCGCCGAAAGCTGTACTCCATATTGATAGTTTTTTGTCGTTGAAAACAGCGTGGTCCCGGCATCTCCGTCTGTTACCTTATAAAAAGTAAAAGCAATATTTGCGTTGGAGAGGGTCGTCGCGTTGGTTGCCAGCTGCGCGGGCTTGATCGTGCCTGCGGCAAACACCTTTGCCGCATCCTGGGGCCTCAAAAAATCGTTAGTGATGAGCATCGACGAGAACGCTTCCGCCGATGTGACGGTATTCGTCAGATCACCCGGCCAGCCAAAATTTGTTGAGCCAGTTGTGGTGGCATCGAGCGCTGCGGATTGGGTTGCCAGGTGGATCTGCCGGAGGTTCGAGAGGGCGGTTGTCATCTGGGCCTTCGTGAGCGCGCCGGCGATCGCGGGAAGTGCCAGCGAGGCAAGAATCGCGATGATGGAGATGACCACAAGGAGTTCGATGAGGGTAAAGGCAGAGGAACGTTTCATATATAACTTATGCTAAAGCTGCGCCCAGCAACCTGTCGTGTCAACCGCAATTTCTGAAAACATGGTTGCATGGGGCGCGTGCGTTTCTATGCTCCTGACCGGCTTCCGGTTTGTGCGGCGGCCGAATCCACCATGAAACTCTTCCATCAAAATTGGTCCGATGCCAGGAGGCTGCTCCGGGCGGCTGGCCTCGCGGCGCTTGCGGTGGCGGCCGCAATTTCTCTTTCGTCCTGCGCATTCACCGGCGGCTACGGTCCCGGGGCGGGGGATTTTGAGACGGTGATTGTTGATGCCGGGCACGGCGGGCACGATGCCGGTGCGCGCGGGCTCTCCGGATCGCAGGAGAAGGCCCTGAACCTCGACACGGCACGCCGGCTTGCTGCCGTCCTCCGCCAGAGCGGGCTGCCGGTCATCGAGACCAGGCCCGAAGACGGATTCGTGCCCCTAGGGCGCAGGGTCGCGATATCGAACCGCGCGGGAGGCAGCATCTTCGTGAGCGTACACTACAACTGGACCGGACGAGCCGGGGCGCAGGGCATCGAAATCTACTATCAGAGCCTCCGCTCGAAACGCCTTGCCGCCAACATCCTCCAGGAAACCCTGCCCGCCTACCGCACCGATAACCGGGGAATCAAAAAGCGCGGTTTCTACGTCCTCCGCAACAACCGGCGGCCGGCGGTCCTCTGCGAGCTCGGCTTCGTTTCGAACCCCTCGGACAACCGGAACATCCAAAGCCCTGGCGTGCGCCAGGGCCTCGCCGAGCGGATCGCGGCAGGGATCCTTGCGGAGAAGGCCGGCCGGCGGCCCGCAAAATGAGAGAACCCGCCCGCCTTGCGGCGGAGCGGGCTCTCTACGTGGCGGGAGGGAAATTCCCTGGTAAAATTAAAGCAGGCTTTTGAAAGCTTTTCCGGCCGAGAACTTCACGGACTTCGAGGCTTTGATTTTGATCTGTGCGCCGGTTTTCGGATTCACTCCTTTGCGGGCTTTGCGGGCGGCCACCTTGAAGGTGCCAAACCCGATGAGCTGGACGGTTTTGGTTTTTTTGATCCCGAGCTTGATGCCGTCGATGACCGCGTTCAGCGCGCGTTCGGCATCGGCTTTGCTGGAATCAAGGGATTTTTGGACGGCTAGGACGAGTTCTACTTTGTTCATGAATTTATGATGATTTGAGTTGATGGTAAAGTTTGGCTGCAAACTTGTAGCGGGACATTGACAAGAAATCTTTGATGGTGTCAAGCGGAGAGCGGAGGTTTTCCTCCAAAAAAAAAGCCTGCTGGATTTCAGTTCGACTCGTCGGCCTGCGCGGCTGGGGCCGGCTCTTTTTCCTCCGCCTTGCTATCCGGCCTTCCGGATTTTTGCGGTGCGAAAACCTGTTTGAAAAACTTTCCGATAATCGGTGCGGCGTGCGATCCGCCATGCACGGCGTTGTCGTTTGGCTCGCCCTCGTAGAGCGCGGCGAACGCGTAGCGCGGGCTGGCGGCGGGCAGGAAGCCGGCGAACCATGCGGCGGTGCGCTGCCCCCACTGCGCCGTGCCGGTTTTGCCTGCGACATCGATCCCCTTGACCTGCGCTTGATGCGCGGTGCCCTGCCCGTCGCTGGTCACGGCGACGAGCGCCTTGCGGAGGACGTCCTCGATCTCGCGCGGGACCGGGATCTCCTCGCGCACGCGATCCGGGTAGGCGGCGGCGACCCGGTTGTCAATCGTCTGCACCTGCTTGACCAGGCGGGTCTGGTGGAAAACCCCGCTCTGAGAAAGCACGGACATCGCCTGCGCCATCTGCAGCGGGCTGATCAGGATGTCCCCCTGCCCGATCGCCATGTTCGCAACATCCCCCTTCTTGATTTTGCGCTTGTGCACGCGCATCATGTATTCGTCGGTCGGGATGTTTCCCTCGGTTTCCGATTTCACCGGGATGCCGGTCCGCCGGCCGAGCCCGAGGCGGTGCGCGTAGTCGATGATCGGCTCGGAGCCGATCTTGATCCCGACCTGATAGAACCAGGTGTTGCACGACTGGGTCAGCGCCTGCTTGAAGTTGAGCATTCCGGACCCTGTCTTCTTCCAGTTCTTGAAGGTATGGTCGCCGACGGTGAAGTCTGTCGGGCAGTTGAATTCGTCCTTCGGCTTCACCTTTCCGGACTCGAGGGCGGCGAACCCGACAAACGTCTTGAACGTCGAGCCGGCCGGGTAGGCCGAGCGGAACGCGCGCGGCACGAGCGGATCTGCCGGGTCCTTCGAATACGCCTCGAAGACCGCAGGCTTCACGACCGGGACGAAGTCGTTCGGGTTGAACCCCGGGTGCGAGACCATCGCAAGGATTTCTCCCGTTGCCGACTCGATGACCACGAGCGCCCCCCGCTTCGAGTTCTCCGCCATGACCTTCTCGCCGAGCCGCTGCATTCCCTCATCAATTGTCGAGATGACGTTATACCCGGGCACCGGCTGGCGGGCGATCCTCTCCGACGTCTTCCGCCCTTCCTTGTCGTAGGTGATATGGAGGATCCCCGGCTGCCCGCGGAGCTCGTTGTCAAAAATTTGTTCGAGCCCCTCGCGGCCTTCGCTTTCCGGGAAGATGAGGTCGTTATTCTCGATCGGGCGGACCGAGAGCGGTGCCTCTCGGCCGGTGTAGCCGATGATGTGCGAGGCGAGCGAGCCATTCGGATAGAACCGGACATACGTCTGCCGGAGGATGAGCTCGGCCGGAAGCCCTCCCTGGAGGATGGAAAGCTCGGCGGGCAGGAGGTCCTCCGCGATGTCGAGCGGGAGGACGCCGCGGTTTTTGTAGTGGCCGAGGATGGCGGCGTTGGAAATCTGAATGTCCCGTTTCAGCAGGCCCTTGGCCAAGGTGATCTGCTGCCGTGCGAAGCCGAGAACCTTGGCGTCGTTCCAGTCGAGCGGCGTGGGAAAGTTGATTGCGAGGTTGTAGCTGAGCCGGCTCTGCGCGAGCGGGAGCCCGTTCCGGTCGGTGATCTGGCCGCGGGGGGCAGGGATCGCGAGGGTATACGTGCGCGCCTGGCGCTGGGTCTCCCACGTCGGCTTGGGGTTCTCGACCGAGCTGGTATTATCGATCGTCACCCCTTGGGCGAAGACGGCAGCCGGCAGCAGGAAAAGAAGAAGCTTCATTCGGCGCAGACGATACCCGGTTTTGCGGCGGACTCGAATGGAAAATGATTGAAGCTCAGAATTTCAGCTGCCATCGTCCTCACCCATTCTATGCCTCAATCCTTCGACCCCGAACTATCCGCCCGCATCGAAACATTTGGCGTCATTGCTGTCCTGGTGGTGGACCGCGCAGATGACGCCATCCCGCTCGCCAAAGCCCTGCTGGACGGCGGAGTCGGGGTCATGGAGCTCACGCTCCGCACCCCTGCGGCGCTGGATGCCCTCAAGGCGATCCGCGCGTCCGTGCCCGAGATGATCGCCGGGGTGGGCACGATATTGACCGCAGCCCAGGTGCAATCTGCAAAAGATGCCGGTGCCGCGTTCGGGGTAGCTCCCGGCATGAACCCCAGGGTCCTTGCCGCCGCGCGCGCGGCGGGGCTTTCATTCGCCCCGGGCATCGCGACGCCTTCCGACATCGAGGCGGCCGTCGAATCCGGCTGCCAGCTCCTCAAATTTTTTCCATGCGAGGCCTCGGGCGGTCTTGCCTACCTGAAAAACATCGCCGCGCCGTACGCGCACCTCGGCCTGAAATACGTGCCGCTTGGCGGGCTGAACGAAAAAAACATGGCGGCGTATCTTGGCGAGCCGATCGTCAGCGCGCTCGGGGGGTCGTGGCTTGCTCCGCGCGAGCTGATCGGCGACTGGAAGGCGATCACCGCCCGGTGCGCCGCCGCCAGCGAAATCATCCGATCCGTCCGAGGGGCCCCTGCCGAAAAGAAAAATGCCTGATCCCGGGGGGAGCGGATTTTTCCCGGAGGAAATTCCCTTGTTTTCAAAATCCCCGACAGGTGGTAGGGTTTTCGCCGATGTCCGCAGAGGGCACACGGAACTATGATCCAACTTCACGAATCCCAGCATGGCGACTCCACCCTTGTCGCGCTCTCCGGCAAGCTTGACGCCTCGACCACTCCCACCACCGAGGCGAGGCTTCTCGAGCTCGTTCGAGAGGGCAACAAGTTCGTCGCCATCGACTTCAGCGGCGTCACCTACCTGGCCAGCAGCGGGCTGCGCATGCTCCTCGTCATCACGCGCCAAATCACAGCACTCGAAGGGAAGCTCGTCCTCTGCAACCTCGACCAGACGATGAAGGACACCCTCGCCGTCACCGGATTCCTTCCCTATTTCTGCCTCGCCGGAACATCCGACGAGGCCCTAAAAGTCCTCGCGGAATAGTTTTTTGACGTGACAATCTCGCCCTCTTCAAATTAGAATCTCTTATATATGAAAGCAACCCTGCCTCTCCTCATGGCCATGGCGTTTTTAGCCTCTGCGGTCGGCGCGCAGTCTCCTGCGAAGCCGCAGCTCAACAAGCGCGTGCTGTTTGTGGTTTCCGAATTCGGCTACTGGGGCGAGGAGCTGGTCGCCCCGCTCGAAGTCCTCGAGGCCGCCGGCTACAAGGTGGATTTTGCCACGCCCAAGGGAACCAAGCCGCTCGCGCTCCCGCCGAGCATGGACCCGAACTACGTGGACCCGCCGCTCGGAAAAAAGGTGACGACCCCCGCGATGGCCGACAAGGTCAAAAAGCTTGAGGCCTCGGACAAGCTGGACAAGCCGATCAACCTGGGCGAGTGGATGCCCTCCCGCCCATACCTGAGCTCGTCCACTTATCTTGACGACCTTTTCTCCTACAACGATGCGCTCGACCGGGTCGGTCAGGAAATTGACAAATACGATGCGCTCGTTCTCGTCGGCGGCAGCGGGCCGATCCTCGACGTGGCCAACAACAAGCGCGTGCAGGACCTCATCCGCGAGTTCCTCAAGGATGGCAAGCCGGTCGCCGGGATCTGCTACGGAGTTGCTGCCATCGCCTTCACGCGCGATGGCATCACCGACAAGAGCATCGTCTTCGGCAAGCGCGTCACCGGGCATCCCGTCGTGCACGACTACAACGATGGGCACGGCTACCTGAGGGTTGACAGCGGGTTCCCCGGGGCCCCCTACCAGCTGGAATACATCCTGAGGGACGCCGTGGGGCCCGATGGGCAGTTCATCGCCAACATCGGCAAGAGAACCTCTGTGATCGTAGACTATCCGATCATCACAGCCCGCACGACATTTGACTCAACGCTCTGCGGACAGAAGCTGGTCGAGGTGCTGGAAAAAGGTTTAAAACGCTACGGCTGGTAAGCGCGGCGGAGGGCTGACGAATGTCGCTCGAGCGCTATCTGCCCCGAAGCCTTCGGGCAAGGTTCACGCTGCTCGTGCTGGCCTGCACGGCCGCCATCTTCCTCTGCACGGCCCCATTCATCGTCTGGCAGGGGCAGCAGCTCCTGTTTGAGAGGCAGATTCACGATATCCAGGACCGCCTCGACGCGACGATGAGCCGGGGGGACTCCGAGCTTCGCGCGATCCGGCAGCAAGCCATCGCCATGACCGACGTCGTCGAGCAGTCGGACCCCAAGGGGTTCGATGCCTGGTTCGAGTATATGGAGTTTTCGCTCCAGCGGTTTCCGAAGGCCTACGGCGTGCGCCTCGCTTTCGAGCCGGGCAGCGAGCTCGCCCCGGATGGCGCGCGGGCGATCTACGTCCACAGGGGAGCTGACGGCAAACCGGTGCGCGTCCACATCAATTACCAGCCGGAAGATCCCGCCTCGTCGGGCTCGAAGTGGTATGTCCCGGTCCGCGACATGCCCCGGGACTCACTCGAAGGGGTTTGGAGCTCGCCTTTCATCGCGCAGGAAGGCAAGTCGGAAACCGTCCTCACGTGCTCCGTGCCGATCTCGATCGCGGATAGCGGCAAAGCGAAGTTTGACGGGGTGGCGGCGATGGATGTGACGATCGATACGATCATCGAGTCCCTCCGGGCGATCCATCTCGCTTCCGACTTCGAGATATTTGTCCTCGACCCCTCCCGCCGGATCACGATTTCGGCGCAAGGTGGGGCGAAAGCCTCTGCGGAGGCCGACGAGGAGCTTCAGGCGACGGTTCGCGCCAATCCTGACGCATTCCGCCCGTTTACCAGGCTTCAGAATCACGCCGAACCGCTGGGCTGGTTTGTGGCAATTAACCCCTACGACGGGGTGAAGAGCTGCTTCCTTTTCGCGAGCCTGCAACACAATACCTCCCAGCTCCTCTACGTCATCCCGATGCATGTGCTTAACGGGGATGTCTTCTGGCTGGCCGGCTCGGTTTGCCTGCTCGGGCTGGCGAGCATGGCGGGCATGGGGTTCCTCATCCGCTGGAGCGCAGGGCTTGTGACCCGAAACCTCAACGTCCTCCGCCAAGGGGTCAAAAACGTGCGGGCCGGCAACCTCCGCGAGATGCTCCCGCCGGCGACCACCCACGACGAAACCGCCGATGTCATCGACGCGTTCAACGGGATGGTCGGCGAGCTCCAAAACGCATTCCGCCGCGCGGAGGATCTCGCCCGGCAGCAGCAGCGCGCCGCCACCGAGCTCGAGCTCGCCCGCAGCATCCAGCAGTCCGCCCTGCCCGGGCCGCTCCGCCTGCCGGGAGGAAGGATCTTCAGCAGCACCCTGCCTGCGCAGGAGGTGGGAGGCGACTTTTACGATGCTTTCGACCTTCCCTTCGGCCGGGCGGCGCTCGCTCTGGGAGATGTTTCCGGGAAGGGGGTTTCCGCAGCGCTGTTCATGGTGCGCGCCAGCCTTCTCCTCCGCAGCGCCGCCGCCGCCATGGCCCCGCAGGACGCCATCGCCCAGGTCAATTCCATGCTCGTCAAGGCAAACTCCGAGATGATGTTTGTCACGCTCTTCTTTGCGGTCTGGGATCCGATCGCAGGAAAGCTGACCTGCGTTAATGCCGGGCACAACCCGCCGATTTTGCTGAGGGCTGACGGCACGTTCGAGCGCCTTGACCGGCGGAGCGGGCCTGCGATCGGAGCGATGAGCGGCCAGGAATACCCCGCTTGGGAAATCCCCTTCCGTGAGGGCGACCTCCTCGCGGTTTACACCGATGGGATCACCGAGGCTCCGGACGCATCCGGCACGCAATTCGGCGAGGATCGGCTGAGGAAGTCCCTTCCCGTCCACGAGGGGAACCATCTCGAGGTCGTGACCAGGAAGGTCGTGGAGGAGGTCGTCGCCTGGCAGGGCGGGCACGAGCGCTTCGACGACATCACCCTCCTCCTGGCGCGGGCGACGCAGCCCCCGAGCATTCTCGAGCTCAGCGCCTCGCCCGACACGATCGAAGACGTGGTCGCCGCCGTCGAGGCCTGCGCGCGTGGCGGCGGGATGGCAGAGGTCTCCACGCACGAGATCTCTCTGGCCGCCTGCGAGGCCGTAACAAATGTCATCACCCACGCGCTCTGCTCCGACCCCGCCCGCAAATACCGGGTTTACATCGCGTGGGGCGGCGACGAGTTGATGGTTCGCATCGAGGACGACGGCCCGCCATTCGACCCCGACTCTCTCCCCGCAGTCGATCTCCGCGCCCCCCTCGTGGATCGCCCGATCGGCGGGCTCGGCTGGGTCCTCATCCGCAACGCCACGGACGACATCCGCATGGACAGGATCTCAGATACGAATATCCTCACACTCACCCGGAACCGCAACCGCCAGACCATCGGACAAAACAAAAAATCCTCATGAAAACCTGCCTCCTCGCGCTCGCCCTCAGCGCATCCGCCGCCTTCGCCCAGCCCGCCCAGCCGGCCGGGCTTTCATCCGAACAGCTCAAAAATTTTATTCTGACGTGGTATCAGCACACCAACGACCACCATCCGGTGGAGGAGCTCTTCGGGATGATGTCCGACGATGTCGAGTTCTACTACCCGGACAGCCCGAAGCCGTTTACGGGGAAGCAGTCGTTTCAGGATTGGTATGCCAATGCCTTGAAGACCTACTTTGACGAGACCCACTATGTGGAAAATTGGAAGGACATCACGATCGATGGCAACAAGGCGACGGTCCAGCTAGTCGTCCGGTGGGAATACCGGACATGGAAGCCCGGAGACGCCGTCAGCAAATACCATGCGAACCTCGCGCACCAGAGGCTGGAGATTTCCCGCAGCCCGGACGACGGCCGCCTGCTCATCCGCAAAAAAGCCGTCGAAAAATTCGAGGTGGCGGCACCGATCTTTGGAGTAGGAAATTAACATGATGACCATCACGACCACAACCCTCCACCATGCGGCAATCGCCGCAGTCGCCGGAGATATCACCCATGCGGTGGCGGACGAGTTCCAGTCCGCCCTGCTGAGTGGGCTCAAGGGATCTGATGCGCTGGTGATCGATTGCTCCGGCGTGAACGTGCTGACGAGCGCAGGGCTGCGCACGCTGCTTCTGCTCCACCGCGAGGCCTCGACCTCGGGAAAGCGACTGGCCCTTGCATCCCTTCCTCCCGGAGTCCGCGACGTGATGGATGTCACCGGATTTCTGGACCAGTTCCTCACCTGTGCGTCGGTTGCCGACGCGGTCGCCGCAACCTCCCCTTCAAACCCATGAGCGCACGCATCGACCTCTATCCCACCGGCGAAATTTCCGGCTGGAAAGTCCGCCCCGGACAAGTTTTACCCTATGGAGCATCGCTTGTCCCCGGCGGGGTCAATTTCTCGACCTTCTCAAGCGTTGCCAGCTCACTTTCCCTGATGCTGTTCGACAAGGCATCCCGTGATTTGCTCGCTGAGCTTCCCCTGCCTGAATCGTTCCGCATCGGTGACGTTTGGAGCGTGACCGTCTTCGGACTCGACCCGGAGACCTTTGAATACGGGTTCCGTGTCGATGGCCCCAACGACCCTCACGCCGGTCACCGTTGCGACAAATCAAAGATCCTTCTCGATCCCCGTGCGAAAGCGATCTCGGGGAGAGACTCCTGGGGGGCAGCCCCGGACGATGCCGATCCGTTTCCTTACCGCGGATTTGTCGTCCCGGAGGACTTCGATTGGCGGGGAGACATTGCGCCGCAGATCCCCTCGGAGGATCTGATTATCTACGAGATGCATGTGAGAGGGTTTACCCGACACCCATCGTCCGGGGTCGCGCATCCGGGGATGTATGCTGGAGTCGTAGAAAAAATCCCCCACCTCAAGAGCCTCGGGATCAACTGCGTCGAGCTGCTGCCGGTATTCGAGTTCGACGAGTTTGAGCTCTCCCGTCCGAATCCCCTGACAGGCGGGCTCAACATGAACTACTGGGGCTACAGCACGGTCGGGTTCTTCGCTCCAAAGGCCGGCTATGCGGCAACCGGAGGCGCAGGCATGCAGGTGGACGAGTTCAAGACGATGGTCCGGGCGCTCCACGCATCGGGCCTTGAGGTTATTCTGGACGTCGTCTTCAACCACACCTGCGAAGGAGACCATCGCGGGCCCTCGATTTCGTTTCGCGGCCTCGACAACAAGACCTATTACATGCTGACCCCCGACGGGTATTACTACAACTTCAGCGGATGCGGAAACTCTCTGAATTGCAATAACCCGATCGTGCGGGACATGGTTCTCGAGTGCCTCCGGTTTTGGGTTTCGGAATACCATATTGATGGCTTTCGGTTTGACGCCGCCGCCATCCTCGGGCGCGACCAGTGGGGAGGGCCGATGCTGAATCCCCCGCTCCTGGAATCCGTCGCATCCGATCCCGTGCTCAAAAAATGCAAGCTCATCGCCGAGGCATGGGATGCCGGCGGACTCTACCTTCTGGGCAGCTTTCCAAACTACGGGCGCTTTGCGGAATGGAACGGAAAATTCCGTGACCATGTGCGCGACTACCTCCGCGGCGAACCCGGATGCACGGGCGAGCTCGCCTCGCGCCTCTCCGGCTCTCCGGATCTCTATGAAGGTTCAGGCCGGGGCCCTCGCGCCTCGGTCAATTTCATCACCTGCCACGACGGGTTCACCCTCCGGGATCTTGTCAGCTACAACGGCAAGCACAACGATGCGAACGACGAGGGAAACCGCGATGGAATCGACGATAACCGCAGCTGGAACTGCGGGGCCGAAGGCGAAACGACCGATCACGAAATCCTTTCCTTGCGCCTCAGGCAGTCGAAAAATGCGATCCTCTCCCTCATGGTCGCAAGGGGCATTCCCATGCTTGTGATGGGCGATGAAATGGGGCGGACTCAGGGAGGCAACAACAACGCGTATTGCCACGACAGCGAATTCAACTGGCTCGATTGGTCTCTGGTCGAGAGCGAATCCGAACTCCTCCGATTCACCCGCATGGCAGTCGCTCTGAGGCATGCTCATCCGGTCCTGCGCCTGCCCCGCCACCCGCGGGGCGACGCTCCCGGGGTCCTCGGATTCCCTGAAATCTCCTGGCACGGACGCAATCCATGGGTTCCCGAATGGAAATCCGGCCTGCTCGGAGCCGTCTTTGCCTCCGAAACTCCAGAAGGTCCCGACGTTGTCTACTATGCGTGGAATACGGATTGGACTGCTGAGATGATCACCCTCCCATCCCCTCCTTGGAACTTCCGTTGGACCGTCGAGGCGAATACGGGATGTCCTCCGCCCGAAGATGTTTATGGACCCGGACGGGGCTCGCCCCTCGAACCAGGAAATTGCTTTTTGATCGGGCCGAGATCAAGCATCGTCCTCACATTGGCGCCGATCGATTGATGAGTTCCTCCGACAAAACAGACCGGGCGGCAGACCTCTTTGTGGGAGTCCCACTGCAGCTCAAATGCCATGCCCTCACCCGGGAGTCGAAGTAAAATGAAATTCAAATATTGCCGAGAATAATGAAAAATACCCTTGCCCTGCTGGTCGTAGCCCTGCTCTTTTCAGGCTGCAAAAAATCCCCGCCCCCGTTCGTCCGGCCCGCGCGCCCGGTGATCGCTGCCACGGCAACCGCACGCGATGTTCCTCTCTATATTGACCAGATCGGAAGGTGTGTCGCTTTTGAGCGGGTGATGATCCGCCCGCAGGTTTCCGGTCCGGTGACAGCGATCCACTTCGCCGACGGGTCCGATGTAAAAAAGGGAGACCTCCTTTTTACGATCGATCAGCGCCCGTTCCAAGCGAACTACAACGCGGCTCTCGCCAGTCTCACCCAGGTCCAGGCCAAGGCACAATTCGACGTCTCCCAGCTTCAGCGAAATCAGAAACTCAGCGACCGCCAAGTCGTCGCTCCGCAGGATCTCGATAGCGCCCGCGCCTCAGAGCTCTCCTCGCAAGCCGCTGTGAATGCGGCCCGGGCCGGCGCCGACACCGCCAAGATCAACCTCGACTACAGCTCGATCTACTCGCCGGTCAACGGGCGCACAGGCAAGCACTTGGTGGACGTCGGCAACATCGTCAAAGCGAATGAGACCGACTTGCTGGAGATCCAGCGCCAAGAGCCGATCTACGTCGAGTTTGTGATTCCGGAGAACTCGCTTTGCCGGGTGCGTGAATATCTCGCCAAGGGCACCCTTGCCGTCGAAGCCTCGCTGCCGGACGCCGCATCGAAAGCCCATACGGGAAAGCTCGACTTCCTGGATAGCGGAGTGAAGGCGAGCTCCGGAACCATCCTGCTCCGCGGGATTTTTGAGAATGCGGACCGTTTTTTCTGGCCGGGTCAATTTGTTAAAGTCCGGATCCTCCTCGACACGCTGAAGGATTCCGTGCTCATCCCATCCGAGGCGGTTCAGACAGGAGCAGACCAGCCGTTTGTCTTTGTCATCGGACCGGATAACAAGGTCGATATACGCAATATTAAAATCGGCCAGCTTCAAGACCAGGATATCGTCATCACGGAGGGGCTCCTCGCCGGAGAAAGGGTGGTTGTGACCGGACAGCTAGGCCTCTCGAAAGGCGCGACGGTCGTCGTGAGCACCCCGGCGAAGTGATCAGCCCCGCCTCAAAATGAACCTCTCAGAACCCTTCGTCCGACGTCCGGTCATGACGTCCCTCCTGGCGATCAGCGCCATGACCTTCGGCGTAATCGCCTTCCTGCAACTTCCGGTCAACGACCTGCCGACGGTGGATTTCCCGGTCATCACGGTGACGGTCAACTACCCGGGAGCCACACCGGAGGCCATGGCCAACCTCGTTGCCACCCCGCTGGAAAAGCAGTTCCTCCAGATGCCGGGAATCAAGCTCATCACCTCGACGAGCACTCAGGGAAACACGAATCTCACCCTCGAATTCAATCTCGAAAAAAGCGTGGATGCGGCCGCAACAGACGTTCAGGCCGCGATCACCCAGGCAACCGGAAGCCTCCCCCTGGATCTCCCGACTCCGCCGACATTCTCAAAATTCAATCCGAACGACCAGCCGATCGTGTATCTCGCCGTCACCTCCGACACGATGCCGGCGGGCAAGCTTTACGATTTCGCATCCACCGAGATCGCCCAGAGGATCAACACGATCGACGGCGTCTCAAAAGTCGATATCTACGCGACGAAGTCCGCGATCCGCATCAAAGCCGATCCCTTGAAGCTGGCCACGCGGGGGCTCACCGTGAAAGATCTGGCCAAGGCCGTTGGCGCAGGCACTTCATATATCGGTTCCGGGCAGCTTGACGGCACAAACACCTCGCTTCTTATCCAGCCGCGCGGCCAGTTGGAAGCTGCGGAGGATTACGCGAGCCTCGTCATCGCCGATCGCGACGGATCCCCGATTTACGTCCGGGATGTTGCCGAGGTTGTTGACTCCCTCCAGGACGAACGGCAGGAGCGTCACTTCTGGCACCGGGGAATGACGCCACCGTCGGCGTCAATCGTTCTAGCAGTCTCACGCCAGGCCGGCGCGAACGTCATCAAGACATCGGATAAGATCATGGAACTCATCCCGATCATCCAGGCAGACCTGCCGAATTCGGTCCGCCTCGATGTCCTTTACGACAGGGCCGAAACGATCAGGCAATCGATTGGGTCGGTCAAGGAAACCCTCCTCATCGCGTTCGTGCTCGTCGTGGCTGTCATTTTCCTCTTCCTCGGGAGGGCGACCGACACCCTGATCCCGTCGGTGGCTCTGCCGATGTCCCTCGCCCTCACGTTTATCGCGATGAAGTTTCTAGGCTACAGCCTCGACAACCTCTCGCTCCTCGCGATCACCCTTTCGATCGGGTTTCTTGTGGATGACGCCATCGTCTTCCTCGAGAATACCGTGCGCCTCATGGAGTCGGGGGAAAGCGCGGTCGAGGCGACAATCCATAGCGCCCAGGAGATCAGCTTCACCATCCTTTCGATGACGGTCTCTCTCGCTGCAGTCTTCCTGCCGCTGGTTTTCATGCCCGGGCTGCTCGGCCGGCAACTTCAGGAATTCGCCGTGACCATCATCATCGCCATCCTGGCCTCGGGCATTGTTTCGCTCACGCTCACTCCGCTCATGTGCGCGCGAATGCTCGGCGGCCACCGGGCAGGGCATAAGACCGCGCTTGAGCGCACGGTCGGTGCCGTCCTCTCGACAGTCGTTTCGGCATATGGCCGATCCCTCCACTTCTTCCTCCGCCACACATGGATTTCCGTTGCCGCCTGGTTCGTTTGCCTGGGCGGAACGCTGCTCCTCTTCCTCGCCGTCCCAAAATCGCTCCTGCCCACCGGCGACAGCGGGTTTATCCGGGGCATCTTCCAGGCCCAGGAGGGATCCTCTCCCGTGCGGATGCGAAATTTTCAGAAGTCGGTGGACGAGATTTTCCGTGCGGACGAGTCGGTGGACACGCAGATCTCCCTGACAGGCCTCGTCGGGCGCTCCTCCTCCTCGCAAGGTGTCGTCGTCGCCTTTCTCAAGCCCCATGAGGAGCGCCCGCCGATCTCGACAGTCATCGGCCGCATCACCAAAAAGATCAATGCCACCCCGGGCATCATGGCATTTATTCAGGCGAATCCGGTCCTGCAGATCAGCACAGGGGCAACAGCGACGAGCCAGGGGAAATTTGCCTATGCGCTCACCGGGATCAGCTACAAGGAGGTCAACCGGGCGGCGCAGGAGCTTGTCGCCAAGCTCGCCACCTACCCGGGATTTCTCTTTGTCAATACCGACCTCAAGCTCAACACCCCGAGCCTCCGGGTAGATATCCTCCGCAACCAGGCCTCAAGCTATGGCGTGGGAGCCTCGGAAATCCTGGACACGATCCGCTCTGCCTATTCGCAGAATTACGCCTACCTCATCAAAAAACCAAACGACCAGTACCAGGTCGTCATCGAAGCCGCGGATGACGTGCGGGACAACATCACGGACCTCGAGAAAATTTATGTCCGCTCGAACACTGGAAGCCTCGTCCCCCTCCCCGCCGTCGCCACCTGGACGCAGGTCCTCGGCCCGCAATCGGTCAACCACATCAACCAGTTTCCCTCGGTCACGATCTTCTTCAATCTCGTGCCGGGTGCGGTGATCGGCGACGCGGCGAAGTTCGTCGAAAAAACCGCCGCGGCAACGCTTCCCCAAGGGGTTCGAGGAAGCCTTCAAGGCGAAGCAAAAGTCTTCAAGGAAACGATCGCCAGCCTCGCGATCCTCATGATTTTTGCCGTCTTCACGATGTATGTCATCCTCGGCATCCTCTACGAAAACTATTTTCATCCGGTGACGGTGCTGACCGCCCTGCCCGTGGCGGCGGTCGGGGGCCTGGCCTGCCTGCTCCTGTTCGGCATGGAGGCGTCGCTGTATGCGTATGTCGGGATGTTCCTCCTCATCGGGATCGTGAAGAAAAACGGGATCATGATGGTGGATTTTGCGCTGCAGCGGAAAGCCGGAGGGCTCGACAGCCGGGCCGCCGTGCATGAGGCCTGCATCGAGCGGTTCCGCCCGATCATGATGACCACGTTCGCCGCGCTCATGGGCGCGGTCCCGCTTGCGCTCGGCTACGGCGAGGATGGAGAATCCCGCCAGCCGCTCGGGACCATCATTGTCGGCGGCCTCATCGTCTCCCAGCTCATCACCCTCTATGTCACCCCAGCGCTCTTCCTCGTGCTGGATAATCTCCAGAGCCGGAGAAAAGCCTGACGCTCCGGGCGCGGAGCAGGCGGGAAGCTTCCAGACGAGGTTGAGCCGCGGATCCAGCCCGAATCATCTCCTATGATTCCGCAATAAGATGCCTTTGCCCACCCATCGCGCGAAGCTCTGGTTTGTTGCCGGCGAGGCGAGCGGCGACGCACGGGCGGCCGAGGTGATGCGCGCATTGCGCGCTGCGGCCCCGGAGGTCCTGTTTGCAGGGGCGGGCGGGCCCCGGATGCAGGAGCTGGCGGACGGCCCGTTTGACAGCTGGATCGCGCAGGCGGCGGTGCTCGGGCTCTGGGACGTCCTCCGCCACTACGGGTATTTCCGGATGAAGTTCCGCGCGATGCTGGCCGGCATTGCGGCGCTGGGCCCGGACGCGGTCGTGCTGGTCGACTACCCGGGCTTCAATCTGCGGCTGGCAAAGGCGCTGCGGGCATCCGGCTTTTCAGGCAAGATCCTCTACTACATCAGCCCGCAAGTCTGGGCGTGGAACCGCGGGCGGATTCCCAAAATGGCAAAGATCCTCGACCTGATGATCTGCGTCTTTCCCTTCGAGGCCCCGATGTATGAGGCAAGCGGGCTGCACACCGTCTTTGTCGGGCATCCGCTACTCGAGGCGCTGGCGAAGGAGCGCCTCCCCGGGCCGCGCGAGCCCGCACTCGTCGGACTTTTCCCAGGAAGCCGCGAGCGCGAAGTCAAAAGAATTTTCCCGGTCATGGTCGAGGCGGCCGCGCTCATCCGGAAGGGGTTCCCCTCCGCGCGCTTCGAGGCGGCGGCGGCCAGCGAGCCCCTCGCTGAGCGCATGCGCGCGATGGCCCCCGGGATGACGGTTCGGGCGGGATCCTCGCACGAGCTGATGCAGCGGGCGTCCGCCGGGATCGTTTGCTCAGGGACCGCGACGCTTGAGGCCGCATTTTTCGGGCTTCCGTATTGCCTGATTTACAAGATTGCCTGGCTGACATTTGAGATCGGACGGCGGCTGGTGGATGTGGACGGGCTCGGGATCGTAAACATCCTCAACAACTACCGCGTCAACCCGCCCCCCGACCCGAGGCTCCCTGCGAAGGCGGCCCCGCATGTCGTGCGCGAATTCCTCCAGGGCCGGGCAACCCCGGGCCTGATCGCCGCAGAGATGCTTCGCCTGCTCAATGATCCCGATGCCAGCGAGGCGCTTTCTGCCGAGCTCCTGAAAATCTCCTCGGCCCTCGATGCCGATGGGGCCTCGCGCCGGGCGGCGGCCGCCCTCCTTGAGGTCGCGCAGCTCAGCGGCTGAGGTCAGGAGCAAAACCGGCGGCCGAACGGGAACGTGCCAAGGCAGGTGAGCGAGCGCGCAATTTTTTCCGCCTGCCCGATCGCCCGCTTGACCGGTGGCGAGCCCGGGCCGCCTTCGATCTCGACGTAGAAAACATACGTATGCGGCTGGCCGGGAACCGGGCGCGAGACGATCCGTGTCAGGCTGACCCGCTCGCGCGCGAACGGGCCAAGAAACTTGTGGAGGCTGCCGCACTCGTTGCGCAGGGCGGCGATGAGGGCGGTGCGCCCCGGCTTGCGCGTGGTCGCTGGCTTGCGGGCGATCACAAAAAAGTTTGTGACATTGACCGGCTGTCCGCCTGCGGGGAACTCGAGGACCTCGAGCCCGTAGAGCCCGGCGGCGGCCGGGGAGGCGAGGGCGGCGGCGCTGCGGACCTCTGCGGCGCGGCGCGCGGCGACAGCGGTGCTGGCGACCGGCACGAGCTTCGCCTGCGGGTGGTGCTCCTTCAGCCACTCCCTGTGGTGCTTGATCTGGATGAAGTGAGAAAAGATCGTGCGGGTGGGCTTCCCGGCCCGTCCGAGAAGCGCAATCCGGATGTCGAGCGCCAGCTCCTCGCGGATCGAGATTTTTCCGGCATGGCGGATCAGCAGGTCCACCGTGTCGTAAACCGTGCCTCCGGAAGAATTCTCCACAGGCACCAGGCCGAGCTCCGCCTCCCCGCCAAGCACCCGATCAAATACCACATCGATCGCAGGCACATCCAAATACACCGCTCCCTCCCCAAAGCGCTGCCTCGCCAAAATGTCTGAAAACGTCCCCTCCGGCCCGAGATACGCAATGGTTTTCATGCTGGCAAATGCCCTGCCCGCCTCAGCGGTTGTCAGGCGTAAAAAGCTCGTGCGCAAGGACGCTGAGGCAGTAGATCGCCGCCGTCTCGGTGCGGAGGATGATCTGCCCGAGCGTGATCGGCAGGCATCCGTGGCTCTTGGCCAGCGAGATCTCGGCCGGAGTAAAATCTCCTTCGGGGCCGACGAGCACGGTCGCGCTGCGAGGCAGCCGGGAATGGGCGGCCACAAAGTCCCCGATCACAGATTTGATCGGGCGCGCGTCCGGTTGCAGGGAGGCGATCAGCATCAGCTCGCTCGGCTCGGCGCGCTCAAAAAACTCTTTTGGCGGGCAGGGTGCGGCGATGTCGGGCAGGCGGTTTTGCCCGCACTGCTTGCAGGCCTCGAGAGCGGTTTCTCTCCACTTGGCGCGCTTTTTATCCATCTCTGCGGCATCGAGATGCACGATCGTCCGCGCGGAGAGGATCGGGGAGACTGCCGATGCGCCGAGCTCGACCGCCTTCTGCACGATGAGGTCCATGTTCTTCCCCTTCGGAACCGCCTGCGCCAGCGTGATCGCGCACGGCAGGCAGGGAGACTTCGTCGAGGGAGATAGCCTCAGCCCGACCGCCTTGGCGTCCGCCACAGCAATTTTTCCCGAGGCCTCGCGCCCGGCCCCGTCGAAAACGGTCACCCGCTCGTTGATCCCCAGGCGCAGGACGCTCACGCAATGGTGGGACTCGTCAGGAGAAAGTGTTGCCGTTTCCCAGGATTCAGCAGGAAGGTGGAATCGATGCATATTTTTGTTGGATATACTCGCGCACGGCCTCCTGCCAAGGGCGGGGAGCCTTTCCGGCCACGCGGGTCAATTTTTTTGTGGAGAGGATGGTATAGGCCGGGCGGGGGGCTTTGAAAGCCTTCATATCGGCCAGCAGGATGGGGGCTACGGCTGTTGTGGCGAGGGCGACCCCTGCGGCCGCAGCGCACTCCAGCGCATGCGCCCCGTAGTCCCTCCACGAGCATCCCCCGCTGTTGCAGGCATGGTAGAGGCCGCCCGGAAGCGAGCTGCCAAAAAACGGCTCGAGCCAGCCGGCGACGTCGGAGGCAGACGTCGGCGAAGAAAATTTGTCGGCGACCGCCTCCACCTTCGTGCCGGCGCGCGCGCGGCCGATGATCATGTCCACGAAGCTCGGCTTGTCCGGACCGAAAACCCATGAGACCCGGACGACGAGGTGCGATGGCGAATCCGCAAGGACCGCGTTCTCGCCATCGAGCTTGGTCCGCCCGTACCAGCTGATCGGGCGCGCGGGATCCTCCTCCGTGTAGGGGGCCGACTGGAGCCCGTCCAGGACGTAGTCGGTGCTGAAGTGGATGAGCCGCGCGCCGTGCCTGCTGGCTGCGGCAGCCATCGCTGCGGGCGCGATGGCATTGACCGTGCGGGCCTCCTCGCGGCGCCCCTCGCACGCGTCCACATCCGTCAGGCCCGTGCCGTTCACGAGCGCGTCAAACCTGCGACCTGCCAGCAGCCGATCCATGGCCGCCAGGTCGGAAACATCCAGCTCCGGACGCGACAGGCAGGAGACCTCGTGCGACGCGGCCCAGCCCCTCGCCAGGGCGGAGGCCAGCCGGCCCCGGCCTCCAAGAATCAGGATCCTCATGGCTTGTATTGGAGCGCCATCGCCCGCGCGGTCGAGGCGATCGCCTCCCGAAGCTCCTTCGGCGCGAGCACCGCCGCATGCCTGCCCCAGCCGAGGATCCAGTTTTCCAGATCCGGGGCCAGGCCGACTTCGAGGGTCATCTCCGCTCCGCCTCCGGGCAGGGGCTTCAGCTTTTGGGATTTGTGCCAGATGCGCTCGGTGGCCAGCCGCGCAGCAAAGTCGTCCAGCCGGATCCGCACGCACTGCGGCTTCCCGGATTCAAACGCCATGAAGCTGTCGCCCATCATCGCGCCGAGCGAGAAGTCCGAGGGCCGGCGGAACGTCTTTTTCAGCACTTTCGGTCGGGTCAGCCGGGTGATTGCAAACGTGCGGATTTTTCCGCGCACGAGATCGTTGCCGATCAGGTACCACTGGTTG
>Ga0194058_10000277_pt1 | contig 23816 bp, 19 predicted proteins | sample SepL4417m_MetaG_FD_155490 | JGI IMG/M metagenome (GOLD analysis project Ga0194058, IMG submission 155490) | Anoxic zone freshwater microbial communities from boreal shield lake in IISD Experimental Lakes Area, Ontario, Canada - Sep2016-L442-17m | ecosystem: Environmental > Aquatic > Freshwater... | reverse complement strand
GGAGCCTTTCAGCACATCGAACACCGGATAGACGCTGCCGTTTTGCACATCGGTCCAGATTGGCCGCGCTGGCTCAATGCCGGCCGCCGCAGGGCTAGTAGCAGGAATGAAATCGAGGTCGTAGGTTACCCAGACCTGCTGTTCGTCGGGCCACAGGTTGTGGATCATGTAGTTGAAGGTCCACTTGTCGGTGGCCTTGTAGCTGTAGCCATAACCCACTGGCAGAGCCATCGTGGTCTTCTCTTCGCCAGCGGCAAAGAAGCGCTCAGGCAGGGCCGACGTTGCGTCTCGGGCGGAGCTGTTGAGCCACACGCCATGGTGAAGGTGGATGACATCGACGCCCGGAATCGAGCCGTCGGCCAAACGTAGATCGGGCTTGATGCGCACGATGTAGCCGTCGACATCAGGCTTTGGAATCTTGCCCCGGGTGAACGCGATGTTGTTTTGACCGGGCTTGATCGTGATGGGCCCAATCTCGAAATGCATGCGGGTGGCCCCAGTCTGGATGGGGCGATCGGCCACGGTAGATGTGGTTGACGCTTCGCTCACGGGAGTGGTGGCGTCGGCCGCCGCCGTGGTGCCAGACGTTGCTGGAGTGTTCGACGAGGAACTGCCACAGCTCACCGCCGCACCGATAAGTACGGCGAGGCCGATTGCTCCAAAACTTCTGGCGTTCATTGGGGTCCTTTGGTCGAGCGATTACTTGGCAGACGCCAAGGTACCACTGGGGCTTGTTACTATCAAGCCTTCGCCGTGGTCTCAACGACCATACGAACCTACTTGAAGGGCTGCTGTGTTCACTGCTTGTGCTGTCATCGTGTCGTTGTTCTCAGTTGTCCTGCTGGGCTCCGCTGCTGGCAAACTCGCGAAGCACCCCAAGGTGATCGAGAGCCTTGCCAAGTGCGAAGTTCCGTCGAGCTGGCCTCCGCGCCTTGCGGCAGCCGAAATTGCTGGCGCAGTAGGCATGGTTCTTGGTCTCTGGATTCCCGCGCTGGGCATCGCCGCGGCCGTTGGCATAGTCCTGTACTTCGTCGGCGCAATCATCGCTCACGTTCGAGTGCGCGATAACGACGTCATTGCACCGATCGTCTTCATCGTGCTCGCGGTGATCATCATCGTGTTGCGCTACCGCACTCGCTAAGGCCAACAGCCGTCGTCGGCGGCATCCGCGGGCACATAATCCGCGGGCGGTACTGTCGAACATGTGACGCAGAGCAAGCCGGGCTCGGCACAGACTTCAACGACCGCTGAACCGCACGTTCACGGTAGGCGCACGCCCCGACACTCGACTGCCAGGGTTCCGAAACCCCCGGTTCAAGCAGCTGTAGAGACGGCTCCAGATCCGCAGATCGCCGAACCGGTCGGCGGGCAAGGCTCGATTCTGCTGCAGCACCCGGCAGCCGCACCGGTGACCATCACCCACGAGTTCGTGATCACCGGCGATGCGGCCGAGGCGCTGTGGGAGGCGTATCGCGACAACTTTGAGCCGCTGAAGTCGTTAGCCATTTTGCGCCACTTCGATACGCACGAAGAAGTGCTGGACCAGTTAGCCAACCCGAAGATTCACAAGATCGTTGGTTGGCAAGAGGGCCGTCCGGTGGGGTTGGCCATGGTCACCAACAGCCTCGAAGATGTTGCCGAGATCTCGCCCGAATTCTTGCGTGCGAAGTACCCCGACTACGCAGCCCGCAACGCCATCTATTGCGGCATGCTCGTGATGGTCAGCCACGCGTTGCGAGGTCGCACGTTGTTCGGTCGCTTGTATACCGAGCTCTGGCAGGTGCCAGCACTCGAGGCCGGAATTCTCGTGTTCGATGTGTGTGAGTTCAACCGGATGATGTTCGACACCGACGAGCTCACCAAACGCATCGCAAGTTCGTTCCCGCGTTCAGCCGTCGAAGTGCTCGATCGTCAAACCTGGTACGTGGCCGCGCTCCCCGAACCAATTCCGGGTTCGCGCCCAGCCTGATTCAGCTGCGGTGCGGAGTTGCGGCGCACCGCCGTGCTGCGGCTGGCTGACGGCTCTGAGCGAGCCCCAAACGTTGCAGCACCGTCGGTACGTCAGCGGCCGAGACTGCCTTGCTGAACAAGAAGCCCTGCGCCTGACGGCAGCCGAGTGAGAACAGGTGTTGCGCTTCTTCGACGGTCTCAACGCCCTCGGCAATGGTGCTGAGATCAAGTGCTGAGCCCATCGCGATGATGGCGCTCACGAGCGACGAATCGGCGGCATGCTCGCCGAGACCAGTCACGAATGAACGGTCGATCTTCACCGTTGAAACCGGGAATCGCTTGAGATACGACAGCGACGAGTAGCCAGTGCCAAAGTCGTCGACAGCAAGGCGCACGCCTAGCGCCGTGAGACCGGCCATCACCGATGCGGTGAGCACGGAATCCTCCATCATCACGCTTTCAGTGATCTCAAGCCACAGTGCCTGGCCTGGCAAGTTGTAGCGCTCGAGGGTCTCGGCAACCGTGTCGACAATGTCGCTCTCGCGAATCTGACGAGCTGACAAGTTCACCGATACGTACAGGCGCTCACCGCCAGGAATGGTGCGGCGCCACTCAGCGATATGCCGGCAGGCTTCGTCGAGCATAAATGCGCCCAATGGAACGATGAGCCCCGACTCTTCGGCGATGGGAATGAACTCTGCCGGCGACACCATCTGGCCGTCTTCTTGCCAACGAGCAAGCGCTTCGAAACCATTGACCCGTCCATTGGGCAGAGCGACCAAGGGCTGGAAGAACGCTTGAAACTGACGCTCGGTCAGTGCGCGACGGAGACGACGTTCGAGGGCGACGCGGCGAGCCACGCGCTCGCGCATCGATGAATCGAAGATGGTGACCCGGTTGCGGCCGCTGTCTTTCGAGCGGTACATGGCCGTGTCGGCTTCTTGAATGAGTGTCGCTGGAAGGGCGCCATCGCTTGGGTACGCAACGGTGACGCCTACTGAAACAGTGATGAACACTTCGCCGGAGTCGAGGAAGAAACTGTCGCTGAGGGCGCGACGAATGCGCTCGCCAAAGCTGTAAGCGCCGATGGTGTCGAGGCTCAGCAAGACGATGAACTCGTCACCCGATATGCGCCCAACGATGTCCTCGGGGCGAAGACACGATGCGATGCGGCGAGCAGCGAGACCGAGCAACTGGTCGCCCATGCTGTGGCCCATCGAGTCGTTGACCAACTTGAACTGGTCAAGGTCGATGAACATCACCGCGATTGGGGAGTTCGCAGGGGCCTGCTCGGCGAGCATGTCATCAATGTGAGCGAGGATGGCGGTGCGGCTCGGGAGTCCAGTGAGCTCGTCGTGCGTTGCCTGATGCGAGAGACGGGATTCAAGTGCAGCTTGCTCACGCATCGAACTCGCAAGGCGAAGAATCGCGGTGGTAGCCAAGATGAAACACAGTCCCATCGCAACGGCGTTGCCGTGGTTACTTCGAGTACTTGCAACGAGAATGGGTGCCAGCAATGCGGCAGCAACAGCGATCAGACGGCTCAGGCCAAGCGTGCCGACTCGGCGCTCGCTCTTGCGGGTAAAGAACCGGATGGAAGGGTGGAGCACCGCAGCGCTGATGCACGCTGGAACGAGAAGGTACGGCACCTCAAGCAGCGCCTGTGGCGCCACAAATGTCTTCACTTCGCCCAGCGCATAAATTACATCGCCGAACAAAAGAGCCACTGTGCCGCACAGCAGCAAACGAAACGCCGGTGACCGATCGCCAGCGGCAAAGGCGAGTCGCGCTGCGAGAGCAAGCAGACACATCGACATCACGGGGTAGATCGAGACCACGACTCGTGCCATGATCCATGTGCCCTTGATGTCGAGCGTTGGGGCCACGATGATTTGGTTCACGATCAGCATCGCGCCGGTGCCGAGCATGATCCCGTCGAGCAGAGCTCCTGGTTCGCTGCGGCCACGACGAGCACGTGTGAGGCCGAAGAGCGCGGCGCCAAAGAGCACGTAACCGGGCAACGAGAACAGGTCAGGGAGCAGCGACCGATTCGAGGTCAGATCACCGTTTGAATTGGTGAGATCGCCAACTGCGCCGCCGATTGTCCACAACACGCCGGTAGCGACAAGCGACCACCATGGCCACTGCAGATGCGGCTGATGGCGGCGCAGCCCGATGATTGCGCAGACCACGCCGGCGGCAGTGATCACTGGGTAGGCAAGGCCGAACAAGAGGCCTGCAGCGTGCGCCGCGATGACTACGCAAAAACTTGCAAGAACGATCCATGTAACTCGACTGCGATTGGTCGGAGGTGCGACCACATTCTGGCTCGGCTCGGGCATGGAGACCCGCGGTACCACCGCAGCTTCGCGGGTGGCAGCATGCGGCCCTCGTTGGGCCATCGCTTCGATTTCGTTGTGGATACCACCGGGGTCGACGAGACCGGTTGGTGGGCTGGGATTCTTCCGCACGAAAATACATCGGCACGATTGACACAACCTTGAGAAATCACTCTGCTTTTGTCGAGAACACCCGTTGTATAGGGCGCCACGCTGCGCCGATAACTAGCAATGCAAGCCAGAACAGAGGATTACCGAACACTCGAAGCATCCATTCGGTCTCGGCAGCGAGCGCGTGAACGCGGCGCCCGATGTAGGCCAGCGACGCCACGATTGCGCCAATGAGACCAACGATGGCTCCGCAGAGAAACGCGCTGCGGCGGATGACTGAACGATGGCTACGCACGCCGGTCTCGCCAGTAGACATGATCTGGATCAGCGCCACGGCGGTGGTGCCCAAACCGAAGACCAGTGCGCAGCGGGCGCCGAAGCTGAGGCGTTGCCACGCGCCTGGCGCCTCGGTTGAACCGTTGGTGAGCAGCTGCCACGCAGCGTCCGAGGTGCGGTCGAACATCGAGAAGCCTGCGAGCGCGGTGAGTCCTGATGCGAGTTGCTGCAGGGCGGTGAACGTGAAGCCGACTCCGGCAGTGATTGGAATGACGAGTGCGTTTGTGTTCGCGCTGATGATCTTCGCTAATGCCCACGGGGTAACGGTTTCATTACCGGGACCCCACTCGTATGCCAGCCAGATGATCACGCCGACTAGTGCAAAACGATGCCGCCATTGCGACTCGCGAAAGTCGGTGCGTAGTGCAGAGTAAAGAGTGGACCGGTCGACACGTCGCTGCCCGCGGCCGTTGCCTCTGGGCGAATCGGTGGCGCTGCGAGCGGGGGACACGACAGCCAACTTAGTCAGCAAGGTTTGATGCGAGTCGCTCATGCTGAGTGTTCTCAGATGCCAGTTCTGTAGCGCTTGTGTAGAACTACTCAAGTACGGCACTCCAGGCGACGATAAACACACGTGAAATCGGAAGCGAGCCGCAGTCTTCGTCGTTTTGTTGCATATGCAACAATCGCCTTTGTTCCAATCTGTGGCCTTGCAGTTGTGCTGACGCGCACGACAGAACTCGCGTCGGAGCAAGACGCCGTAGCCGCCGCTGTGCTGCAGGCGCAGACCATCAATCGCTCTGCACTCCGGCCATTTGTTGACGAGTTGGGCTCGGCTCCGAATCTTTCTCCGGCCATTCGTGATGGTCTCAAAGCTGCCACATCGGCGCTCGTTGATAACACAACGGTGTTCCGGTTGCGGCTGCGCGACAGTTCCGGGCGAGTGGTCTTTGATGCGCTGCACCCGGATGCGTTGCCGGGTCAGCCCGATTTGAGCGAAGACATCGCCGTGGTGCTCGGTGGCGGCACGGTTGCCGGTCGAACTCAGTTTGGGGCGGACTCGGTGGATGGCACGCGGCCGGTCGGTGTTGATGCGATCGAGGTGTATCTGCCGATCGTCTCGAACTCGTCTCAAGTTCGAGTTGTCGGTGTCCTCGAGCTATACGTTCCGTATGCCCCTATTGCCGCTGCGCATGCGACAACCCTTCGCCAGACCTATATCGCTTTGCTTGGGGGGCTACTGGTTCTCTGGCTCGTTGTGGCTGCCATCTTGTGGTCGGTGACAAACCGGGTTCATCGGCAAAGTGACGCCAATCGTTATCTCTCGCTGCATGACCCGCTTACAGGCATGCCGAACCGGGCGCTCTTTGCGGACCGCGTCGAGCACGCGATCAACGCCAACACCAGAACGGGGCTACCCGTATCGATAGCAATTGTCGACCTTGATCGATTCAAAGAGGTGAACGACACATTGGGCCACGCCAACGGCGACATTCTCTTGAATTGTGTGGCCCAACGAATGCTTCAAGAACTGAGGCCAGGCGACACGGCGGCGCGACTCGGCGGCGACGAGTTTGGTCTGGTGCTCCCAGGCGTTGGAGCGCAAGGAGCGCGGTCGATTCTTGATCGCATCCAGCAGGTGATCGGTCGAGAACTCGAGCTCGATGGTGTACCAGTAACCCCCGACGCAAGCATCGGCTGGGTCGAGTGGCCAGAACAGGGCAATGACGTCGACCACCTCATGAGGCGCGCAGACCTGGCGCTGTATGCCGCGAAAGACGCCGGTATGGGCGTGGTTCGCTATGCCGATGAGCTACAGCCCGCCGATGTGTCGCGCCTCGGTTTGGTGGCAGAGCTTCGTCATGCGGTAGCCAAGAACGAGTTTGAGTTGTTGTACCAACCCAAGGTGGAGATCAACACGGGTCAGCTTGTGGGCTTCGAGGCGTTGGTGCGGTGGCGGCACCCCGAACGCGGACTGTTGGCGCCGAGCGAGTTCATGAACGTGCTGGAGACCACGGCGTTGATTGGTTCGTTGACGCGATGGGTGTTCGACACATCGATGGGCCAACTTGTCGATTGGGGCGAAGCCGCGTCGGGGCTGTCCATGTCGGTCAACGTGTCGGTGCGCAACGTGCGTGACCCATCGATGGCCGGGTGGTTCGAGCAGCGCCTCTCTGCGTTCGATCTTGATCCCGCACGAGTGATCATTGAGATCACCGAAACCGCTATCGCTACCGACCCCCGACGGGTGATGGAGCACATCGCTCAACTTGCCGCCGCGGGTATCGGTGTGAGCCTCGATGACTTCGGTCAAGGCTATACGTCGTTGAGCCAGCTGAGCACTCTGCGGGTGAGTGAACTCAAAATCGATCGAGAGTTCACGGCACTCGCCAATGCGAGTATGAAAGAGGTCAACATCGTTGCGGCCGCTATCGAACTTGGACACCGCTTGGGGTTGAACGTGGTTGCCGAAGGTGTGGAGTCGGTCGAGTCGCTTGAGGCGTTGCGCGATCTTGGCTGCGATGTAGCCCAGGGCTTTTTGTTCTCGGGTCCGCTGAGCGAGCCCGATGCGCGGGCATTGCTCGCCGGTGCCGGTTGGGTCAGCGCAGTCCAGACAAGGTGAGTGCTTCGCGGTAGAACTCGCTGTGCTGCTCAAGATTCGTAGGCGTATCAAACGCCTTCAGTTGGCCATCTTGAATCACCATGATGCGATCGCAGATCGCGAGCGTTGACATTCGGTGCGCGATCACAATCACGGTCATCTGCGTGCGCAACTCGGACAGGGTCTCGCGAATGAGGGCTTCGGACCGAACGTCGAGCGAACTCGTTGGTTCATCGAGAATCAACACATCGGGGTGCTCGACCAATGCGCGAGCGATACACAGACGTTGCTGCTGGCCACCGCTGAGATGGCCTCCTTGTTCGCCGACATCGCGCCCGTAGCGTTCGGGGAAGCCCTCGATGTCTTCGCTGAGGTGCGCAAGGCGGGCCGCGCGTTCGATGTCGGCTGAGGTCACGTTGTCGCGTAGGAAGCGAATGTTGTCTGCGATAGTGCCCGCAATGAGATGCGACGTCTGAGGGACAAAGGTGACCTTGCGCGCCCACTCGGATCTCGAGAACAGATCGATGTCTCTTCCGTCGGCAGTGACTGCGCCAGTTGTTGGTTTGCGGAGGCCCAACATGAGCTGCACCAGAGTTGACTTGCCGCTTCCCGATGGGCCCACGATGCCCACGATCTCGTTTGCGGTGATCGCCGCATCGAGGGCGGTGAGCACAGGCTGACCGGCGATGTACTCAAACGAGACAGCGTCGAGACGCAACGTGCCGACTCGCCCCACTGTGAGGCCGTGATCGTGCACGGCTGAATCGCGGTAGCGACCAACTTCGGATTGCAGCGCATCGACGAACGGCAGGCTTGATGCGATGTTCGAGACCGAGCTTTGCATCGCTTGGCCGTAGGTGAGCGATCGCAACATCACCAACATCACGGCACCAAGCGAGGTGATGTTGGCGTTGTCGGATGCAGCGACGACACCGACCGCGCCGACCAATACGAGATACGCCAAACCCGAATACAGGTTGGGGACTGCACCTCGCAAAAACGCGAGTCGGACGCCCATAGATGCGTTCGTGTCGATGAGCGCGCCGACCCGAGCCTCAGTTTGGTGTTGCACATTGAATACGTGCACCTCCATGCCGAGGTTCGATATCTCGCTGAGCGACGTTGCGAACTCCATGCCGGCGCTTGCGGTCGACTCGGCTGAGCGCACGACCACGCCGCGCACCGGGCGCAGCGCCAAGGCGAGCACCACTACGGCGGCAATCAAGACCAACGAGCCAACTGGGTCGACTGCAGCGGCGAGCGCGATGAGGGCAACCAGGTTGAACGCAGCGATGGTGCCCAACGTGAGACTTGAGATGAGTTGCGCAGCGTTGTTTGCAAAGGTGGTGAGCATCTCTTGTAGTCGCCCCTGGCGTTGGTCTTGCTGAACCTCCCACGTGCTGCGCAGAAATGCTTGCGCCAAGTCGCGGCGGATACCAGCGAGCACGCCGTTGGTAAGTTGCGCGCCTTGCCACGACGACCACAGCGCAAGAGCGACTCGTATAACGACGAGTGCAAGCGCCAACCAAACCGCGCCGGTAACGGAGATCGAACGACCCGCAAAGAGTTGGATCTGTTCATCGCCTGATGTGATGGCAAACGCGGCGCGGGTGATGATGATGAGAAATGCTGCTTCGGCGAGTCCACCAACAAGCGACGATGAGGCGAGGGCGATCAGTCGCCCGTGGCGGCCGTGCAAGAGCGCTGTCATTGACGCTCTCGCTCGCGTGCGTGGCGGCACGTTTGTAGTGCGGGTGCGGCGCGCAGTCATCGGCACACACTAGGGGTTCGCCCCGTAAGCGACGGGTGTTCGGCCAAGGATGCCCCGTCAGCCGAGTTCATACACTATTTAGTCGCGTGGTCCAAACAACCTATTGCTATCTGCTAGAAGCCTCGGTACCTTCGAAACTAATTGGTTCGGCGGAGGAAAAATTCAATGCGTTTAATTCATCGTGTGTGTTGTGTTTTGGTTGCAGGTGTGGGCGTTATGGCCGCTGCGCCACAGGTGAGTGCGCAGGCACCGCCAGCAGAGTGCGCCTATTTCGCAGCAGTGAGCGCATCAATTCGCCCAGATGCGGCCGCTCAGACAACGCCAACTCTGGTTTTTTCCGGTTATGGCAACGGTTCGATCACGGTGGTTGTTCTTGACAAGACCGGTGCTGAAGTTCGGCGAATCACTGGTCTTTCGTCGACAACGTCGTACACCCTGACCATGCCTACCACCGCCGGCTCGTACACAATTCGCGTTACCGGACCCAACCAGTGCGGCACTCAGGTCGACTCGGTGCTTTCAGTGACGGTGCCGCCGATTTCGAATGCTTCGCTCTCGGCCCAGCCAAACGTTGCGCCAGCAGCCTTGCCGGCGTCAGGTGGCTCATCGTTGCCGATCCTGCGCATTGGCGGCTTACTCGTGCTGTGCGGCGTGGGCTTCCTGTCGGTTGTATGGCGCCGTCGCCGTGATTTTGCGGCGGTCAAGGTACCTGGGTGACACCAGCGCGGTTGATAGGCGTTGCCTTGCCGTCGTAGACAACTGAGGCCTTGGTTGGGTTTGCCATCGGTGGAAGTAACACGGTTACTCCCCGAGGCGCAGCTGGGTCGAGTGTGCCGCTGAGCTGAAGATGCAGCGTGGCTGTGCTCTCTGGCGCGATATCGACAATGAACGAATACACGTGCCATCCGTGTTCGGTGCCAGTTCGGAACCAACAGGCTCTCCATCGAGTGTTACCGAGTCGAGGTCGAGTGCCGAATAGAGAGAAACGAAGAGTTCGCTGGAGCCACGTGGAAGTCCGGCAAGGTTGCTCACGACATAGTCGGGCATCTTGATCGACGACGTTGCTGTGTTGTTCAGTGTCAGGGTGAGTTCGGCGTTTGTCGTGCCATCGGTGGGGTCGACCTTCGAGGTGTAGTCAACGCCAGTCTTCAGGTAGGCGTCGATCTTGTTTCCGCTGGCGTTGTTCATGGCGAGACCAATGCCCTCGCCGCCTTGAAGATCGGGCAGGGGTCCCGACATCTTGATGTCCGAGAACAGTTGCTCCTCGGCAGGCACCTGCGACCATGCGATGAGGCGACGAGTTTGGGCGAACGGGCCGAGCACTTTGGCCAGCCGCTCAGGAGACGGGAGCGCCCCATTGAGCAGTTGCTCAAACGTGGTCTTGGCGATTGTTTCGAGCAGATCGATTCGCTGATTGTTTTGATTGATGTTGTACTGCCCGCGTAACAGAAACTCGACAGCGTTCTCGCTCGAAATCAGGGTGCCATAGTTGTCGATGGGGATCGGGTCGGTGAACTGCATGAGCGCAGCGAGCACCTCAACATCCATTGCAAAAACACCGTCGAGGTGCCGGCCACCGCTTTGCGGGTAGAGCTGGGTGATCACGTTGGCCACATCGGGAAAATGGGGTGAAACGGTGATGCTGTGCCACACGTCGGAGCTCGCGGTGCCGCCTGGGCCGGTGTTGAAATTGAACCGCCCGTAGCGATCGAGGAATTCCGTTGGTCCAGTCACGGTCTTGGTGGTTGGGTCGCCACGGTTTTCGAGATCTTGGGTGCGACCAAAATCGCTCATGCTGATGTGGCCGTTGTCGATGGTGAGCTCGGCCCAGTTGCCCATAAAGCCGCCGATTCCGCGGAGCTCTGAGGGAGTGGTGAACGCAATGAAATACACGCGTTTACCTTCGGCGCCGAGCAGCGCAGGAGCAAGTTTGATGGCCTCGGCAGCATTGTCGCTTCGGGTGCGCTGCTGTTCAATTTGCGATGACAAGGACTCGAGTCGATGCGTAAACGGCGACACGAGCCACGGGCTGGCGATCTCTTTGACGGTTGCATCGAGGTGCGAGAGGGCTTGCTGCATCTGCGCGAGCGGACCTTGTAGCGCTTTCACCGCGGCGATGTCGATGCGTCCTTTGCTGACGCGCAGCTTCTCAAGATCGACCTGGGGCAAAACCGTGGCGAGAGTGTGCGTGATATGAGCGGCCTCGTGAGCAAGCGCGACGAGTGAGTTTCGATTTTGGGCGAGGCCGGGCACGAGTCGGGCAGGTTGTGCCCAGATTTGATCGATCGAGTCACTCGCGGCAGCGAACGACTTGTCGGCTGCGACAAACGAGTCCTGAGCGCCAGTGAGGTCGCCGTTGCCGAGTTGGCTCAGGCCCTGTCGAGCGAAGCGGTTGCCCGACTCGGCTTCGCCGCGTCCCGAGGCAGCGGCAAGCGCGAATCCAATCACGGCCGCAATCGCAGCAAGGGTTGTGCCACCGATGAGTTTGTATGCAAGCAAACGTTGGGCACTCGGGCGCCTGCGCAGCCCGAATGCCGCTGCGGCGATGCAGATACTGAGCCCAAGGAGTGAGGTGTAACCAAAGAACCAGCGGTTGTCGAGATTGGCCAAAACCACGATGGAAGTAGCCGCTGAAAGAGCACGTACGACCGGAAGTCTGCGGCGAAATATGCCAATCGCGAACGCGGCCACAGCGGCCGTTGCCCCTACCGCAATCCAGATGCCGGCCGAGAACGCGGTCGCTGCCGTTGCCATCGCGGCGATTGCCCACCACGGTGCTGTAGCGCAGGCCCATACTGCGGCGCTCGCTGCTACCAGTACCAACGCAAGATCAATGATGTGGTTACCGGTGGGATGCGGGCCGGATACGGCAACAAGAATCGCCGAAACACCACTCATAGTGGCAATGACTTGCGCGTCGGCCTCTGAGACTTTGATTCGTTGTCGCCGCACCTTGCGAACTTAGACGATTGGTGCCCGAGTGCGATGCCCATTGTCTGCTTGTTTCTGCGTTACGCCGAGAATCCCAACGAAATATCAAGGATCTATGTCATTATCAAGCTTTGATAATGACGACATCAATGCGTGGTATTGTCGCACTCAATTCGGGTCCTCTGTATAGAAAAGGTTGTGCTGATGAATCGCATCGTTCGCATGGTTGCTCTCACCACGTTGATTTCCACCACTGCTCTTGCTGGCGTCGCATCAGGAGCTTCGGCTCGTTCTCGCAGCGATGAGGGCCACTCGAACAAGGGTCATCGTCACGGCCACGGCCACCCGGGCCAGTACTTCTGCCCGGCCTCGGTGTCCCTGTCGCCCTCAAAGGTTTCTGTCGGCGACACAGTGACGATCACACCCGATGGCTTTAAGTCAAGCTCCATCACGGTCTACAACGAGAAGCATGTCGCCCAGACCCTTACGGGCACGTCGTTTGTTGCTCAGGCAGCTGGCGAGTACGAGGTGCGGGCCACCGGCGAGAGCTCATGCCACGCTGGTCGCACAGTGAAGGCCGAAGCCGAACTCAAGGTTCGCAAGAAGAAGTAACGTCACGCGATTCGTCGCTGCGGTCGAACAGTTCGACTGCCGGTCATTGTTTCTGTGAGTCTGTGGCACACCCGCTGCGTCAAGTACCTCGGCGCCGACTGAGCATTGCTTCGAAGGAGACCACCATGGGTCAGATCATCGGTCAGTTCTGTATCAACGTCACCGACCTCGAGCGTTCGATCGGCTTTTGGCAGGATGTGTGTGGCATTCCGCTGCGTAGCCGTACCCAGATTCCTACTGCCCTCGAAGCGGTGTTGCAGGCCGACCAAGGCGGATCTCGTATTCAGCTTGCTCAGCAACTCGAGCAGCCCGGCCCCATCGATATGGGCACAGCGATGTGGAAGCTCTACCTCAACACCGACGACTGTTTTGCTCTGTACGAGCGTTGCCTCGCCGCCGGGTGCGAATCGGTGCAAGCGCCAGCACGTCTCGATCGATGGCCGGTCACCGTCGCGTTCATCAAAGACTTCGACGGCTATCTCATCGAGCTCATCGAGTACCACGAGGGCACTCCAGCCGGAGTACCAGACCCAGGATCAACCAACCGCAGATGAGTTGGCTGCCATCGCCGCTGCCGCAACGCTCAGAGGTTGATGGAATCACATTCGTTCCACTCACCCCGAAGTTGCTGTCGGAGGACTATGCGGCAGTGATGCGCGACCTTGAAATGTTGCGCATATGGAGCGGCGAGAACTGGCCAACCGAGCAGTTCACCGAGGCCAACAACCTTGTCGATCTTGTTCACCATGATCGCGAACAGCGCGAGGGAGTTGCGCTCACATACAGCGTGCTACGAAACGACGTTGTGATCGGATGCATTTATGTGCGTCCGATCGCTGACGCGCTGCTCACCCGCTCGGTGCTGGTCGATCTGTCCGATTTGCCTGCCGCAGACATCGTGGTGCGTGGGTGGAGCCACGACATCAGCGCAGCTGAGCTCATCGCGTCTGCCAGAGCCTTCTTGCTCGGTGACCCATTTACGTTTCCACGGTTGTGGTGGCAAACGAACATCGACTGCGTCGAGCAGCTCGACGCCTGCGATGGCCTTGGTTTGTCGAGGCGGCTCAGCTTCTTCGGCGAGTCGACGATGTGGGTGCTCGCCGCGAAGCCGTAGGCGTTGCTTGCGGCGAAACGAGACCGTTGTGAGCGGGCCGTTTCCAGTGGACGCCAACAGCTGCGCCAAGCACTGACACCTCATCGATGATGTCGTCGAGCATGTCCCACAGATCGGGGACGAGCTCGCGACAACTCACGAGCCCGAAGTCGAGCGAGTCGAGGTAACTCTGGACCGTGATGTTGAGACCCTGCCCATCGACCACGGTAGAGACGGGGTAGTAGTGCAACAAACGCGACCCAGCCGCGTAGAGCGGTTCGCGTGGGCCGGGCACATTGGAGATCACCAGGTTCACGGGTGTGCCGAAGCGACCGGTGAGTCGCAACGCCGTGCGCATTGCCTGGGCAAACACTGCGGGTGGAGCGAACTGGGCAAAGTCGGTGAGCGCCTCTGCAGGAACAGCATCGAACAACTGCTTGGCGCCGACCATCGAGTCGTGCACGCGCTGCACGCGTTGCAATGGGTCGGCTTCGTCGGTGGGTAGGCCAGCGAAGATGGCCGAGACGCGGTTTGACCATTTTTCTGTTTCGGCGCCGTTGCGGATAGACACTGGGACCATCGCTACCAACGGCGACTCGGGTAACGCATCGTGGCGCTCGAGCCACGTGCGCAGACCGCCAGCACATACCGCCATCACCACATCGTTGAGCGTGGCGCCGCATGCGTTCTTGATCTCTTTGATCGTTCCGAGAGGAACTGATCCGTAGGCGAATCGGCGGTGCGCTGTGATGTTTGCGTTGAACGGAGTTCGTGGCGCGGTGAGCGATGGGGGAGGACCCACGGCTTCTTCGTTCTCGCGCTTGCGACCGATGTTTAACATCGCGCCGAGTGGACCTCTCAAACTTGCGCGAGCCTGATCGGCCGCGGCGACGAGCGCTGGGTTACGTGTGGCACGGCCAAGGTCACGTGCGGTTCGAGCCCCGAGCAACAACGCTCGACCGGGCTTGCGGATGAGCTTGCCGGCGGCTCGGGCAATCATCTCGTTATCTGAAGGGATGCGCTCGGGCTTCCACTCGGAAGTGGCGGCTTCGAACTCGCTGCCATCGGGCTGATGATCGAGCATCAACATCAGCAGCTCAGAACCAGATGCACCGTCGATAGTGGCGTGATGCACCTTGGTGAGAATGGCGAACCGATTCTCGGGCAAACCCTCGATGACATAGGTCTCCCACAGCGGGCGACTGCGGTCGAGCGGGCGGCCCACAATACGGGCCACGAGTTCGCCGATCTGATGATCGTTGCCCGGCGATGGCACGGCCGTGTGGCGCACATGAAAGTCGAGATCGAAGTTTGGGTCCTCGACCCAAAACGGATGGTCGAGACCGAACGGCACCTCGCGAATGCGACGTCGAAGTGGCTCGAGTAGATGCAGACGCTGAGCAATCTGTTCGCGCCATTCGCCGAGCGGGTCGTAGTCGAGCTGATCTGATGGCCGTTCGTAGACCGACAAGCTCGAAACGTGACCGAACTGAGCAGCGGTCTCCATGTAGAGAAACGATGCGTCAACACCAGATAGTTGCTTCAACAGATTCTCCCCGGGTTGTTAGATATCGACAGCAGCAGCAGCAAACTGCGCGTTGTAGAGCGCATAGTACGCACCGCGCTTCGCAAGAAGTTCATGGTGGTTGCCCTGCTCGACGATGCTTCCTGCGTCCATCACCAAGATCAGGTCGGCGTCGCGAATGGTGCTGAGTCGGTGTGCGATCACAAAGCTGGTGCGCTTCGATCGAAGTGCGGCCATCGCTTGTTGGATCAGTACCTCGGTGCGGGTGTCTACCGAGCTCGTTGCTTCGTCGAGAATCAAGATGGCAGGGTCGGCCAAGAAGGCCCGGGCGATGGTGATGAGCTGCTTTTCGCCGGCGCTGATAGCACCGCCTTCGTCGTCGATGAGCGTGTCGTAACCCTCGGACAATGAGTGCACGAAGCGATCGACGTAGGTGGCCCGCGCTGCTTCGAGGATCTGCTCTTCGGTGCAACCGACGAGACCGTAGGCGATGTTCTCGCGGATGGTTCCGCTGAACAACCACGTGTCTTGCAACACCATGCCCACGTTGCCACGCAGGTCGCGTCGAGGCATCTGCGAAATGTCGACACCGTCGAGACGGATGGCGCCACCGCCGATTTCGTAGAAGCGCATGATGAGGTTCACCAACGTGGTCTTGCCTGCGCCGGTAGGGCCAACGATGGCAACTGTTTGGCCGGGCTCGGCGACCAACGACAGGTCAGTGATGAGCGGGTTCGCTGGGTCGTACGAGAATGACACATGGTCGAACTCAACCCGACCGCGTGGCGTTGGTGTGGTCTCAGGAACCGGAGCATCGGGGCTCTGCTCGGGAGCATCGAGCAACTCGAACACTCGCTCGGCTGAGGCAATGCCCGACTGCAACACGTTGGCCATCGAGGCGAGCTGGGTAAGCGGCTGCGTGAACTGACGCGAATACTGAATGAACGCCTGAACATCGCCGAGGCTCATTGCGCCCGACGAGACTCGCAGGCCGCCAATGACAGCAATGGCAACGAAGTTGAGGTTGCCAAGAAACATCATCGCCGGCTGGATGAGACCTGCGATGAACTGCGCACCGAAACTTGCTTCGTATAACTGGTCGTTCTTGTCGCTGAAGCGCTGCTCGATCTCGCGTTGGCGACCAAACACTTTGACGAGCGCGTGACCGGTGAAGGCCTCTTCGATTTGCGCGTTCAGTGCGCCAGTGTGCGACCACTGCGCGATGAAGCGCAGCTTCGAACGCTTGGTCACCAACCGAATGACATAGAACGACAATGGAATGGTGACCACCGCAACGCTGGCGAGCACCGGCGAGATGATGTACATCATGATGACTACGCCCACCAGACTGAGGGTCGAGGTGAGCACCATGCTGAGCGACTGTTGCATGCTCTGTGAAATGTTGTCGATGTCGTTGGTGACGCGGCTGAGCATGTCGCCGCGTGGTTGTGAGTCGACATAGTTCAAGGACAAACGGTTGAGCTTGTCTTCGACATCGGCGCGCAGGCGATACATCGTTCGCTGCACCACCTTGGCCAACGTGAACGACTGCAGCAACGACAGACTCGCCGACGCAACATAGAGAACCAGTACACCCAGCAGCACGTTGCGTAGCGCATGGAAGTCGATGCCCACGTCTCGGTGGATGAGTCCCTTGAAGATGATGTCGGTGCCATGCCCGAGGATTCGAGGCCCCAACACCGACAGAGTGACGCTGCCTAAAGCCAGGACTACGCCCATGATGGCGCCGAAGCGTTCGGGCCGGAGTCGACCCAGCAGGCGGCGTGATGACCCACCGAAGTCTTTTGATTTTTCGGCGGGCATGCCCATGCTGGCCATGCGGCCAGCGGGACCCATGTTGCGGAGTTCGGACCCCGGCTGCTTTGGCGGTGCGGCGGCGGCTGAATCGCTCATGCTGCGTCCTCGGCGCTCATCTGTGACGCAACGATCTCGGCATACGTAGGACATGTTGCGAGTAACTCTGTATGGGTGCCAAGTCCCACAGTCTCGCCGTCTTCGAGCACCAGAATCTGGCTGGCGTTGATGATGGTAGAAACGCGCTGGGCAACGATGACCACCGTGGCATTTGCGGTGTGCGGAGCCAGGGCGGCGCGCAGGCGGGCGTCGGTAGCGAGGTCGAGTGCAGAGAACGAGTCATCGAACAGATAGATCTCGGGCTTACGCACCAAGGCTCGGGCGATTGCGAGACGCTGTCGCTGACCGCCAGAAACGTTTGAGCCGCCTTGGGCGATTGGGGCCTCGAGCTGGCCTGGCATTGCTGAGACGAAGTCGGTCGCTTGGGCAATTGCCAGAGCGGCCCAGAGGTCTTCGTCGGTGGCATTGGGGTCGGCGAAGCGGAGGTTGCTTGCAACGGTGCCCGAGAAGAGATACGGCTTCTGCGGAACCAATCCGATGCGTCCCCAAAGCAGATCGGGGTCGAGGTCGCGAACGTCGACGCCATCGACCATGACCGAGCCAGATGTGGCGTCGAACAGTCGTGGAATAAGACTCAGCAGCGTTGTCTTGCCCGAGCCGGTGCTGCCGATGATTGCGGTGGTTTGTCCGGCTGTGGCGCGCAGCGAGATGCCGCCCAGCACCGGAGCAACGGCGCCGGGATAGTGGAACCCGACGTCGCGTAGTTCGAGCGTGCTGTGACTGGTGAGGTTGGTGGTTGGGTTCGGTGAGCGCACAACAGATGATTCGGTGTCGAGCACTTCGTTGATGCGTTCGGCACACACAGCAGCGCGTGGGATGAGCACGGCCATGAACGTAGCCATCATCACTGACATCAAGATTTGAGCGAGGTAGCTGAGGAACGCAATGAGCGCTCCGATCTTCATTTCGCCTCTGTTGATGCGGCCAGCACCGAACCACAACACGGCCACGCTTGATGCGTTGAGAATGAACATCACTGTGGGGAACATCAGCGCTTGCAAGCGCCCGGCTCGCAATGCTGCGCCGGTGACCTCGGTGTTGACCTCGGCGAACCGGTCGACCTCGACGGGTTCGCGGACAAACGCACGCACCACGCGGATACCAGTGATCTGCTCGCGCAGCACGCGGTTCACGGTGTCGATGCGGGCTTGCATCACGCGGAATTGCGGCACCATCTTCGACACCACGATGCCCACGCACAGCAGCAGCATCGGAACGCTGACGGCCAGAATCCACGACAGCCCGCGGTCTTCGCGCAGCGCCATGATGATCCCGCCAACGGCGGTGATGGGCGCGGCCACCAGCATGGTGCAGGTCATCATCATGAACATCTGCACTTGCTGCACATCGTTGGTGATTCGCGTGATGAGCGACGGGGCGCCGAATTGGCCAACCTCACGGGCAGAGAACTCGCTGACGTGATTGAAGATGCCGCGGCGTACATCGCGACCGAAACCCATCGAGGCCCGAGACCCGAAGTACACCGCAGCGCATGCGGTACATACCTGAAGCACGGTGACAGCAATCATGAGCGCGCCGGTTTTCCAGATGTACCCGGTGTTGCCAGTGGCGACGCCTTTGTCGATGATCTTGGCGTTGAGCGATGGCAAATAGAGCGCGGCCACCGACTGAATCGTTTGCATCAGCACCACTGCGAGAAGTGCGCCGCGATATCGCCCGAGGTATGAGCGAAGCAAACGTGCGAGCATGAGTTCTCCAGAGGCAGGGGTTACGAACGGCTACATGATGGTACGCGCCTGCTCGACCAAATCCCGCGTTGTTCTGCGCCAACGGGTGTGGGGTGACATGCTGCACAGCATGCGACGTTCTATTGACGACTACCCCTTTTCTGAGGCCGATCGACCAGTTGGCGACGAAGACGCCGCTCGCCTGTCGTGGGCCATCGCCATTAGCGACGACTACGACGATGCCGAACCACGGGTGGTGCTCACCCTCGAAGAGGTTGGGCTGCCGGGCGAGGGGCTCGTTGCCCATTTACCGCCGCATCTGGCTCGCCGTCTGCGAGGTGCAATTCACGATGCACTCAGGGAAATAGGAGAAGACCCAGGTCGATGATTTCGCTGGCTAATGTTGGTGCGACCGTTGGGGAATAGGCCTCGCTGGTCTATTGTTGACCGAGTTAGTCGGATTTATGCTGACGTTGTTTCTATTCCTCTCTTGCCTGGAGGCCGCCCGTGGGCGTCACCCCAATAGTTGCCGCACCTCGTGACCTCGATGCTGAGCAACAGCGCGACATTGTTCGCTTCGAACAAGCCGTTACCCAGTACCTCGCCGGAGAGATCAGCGAAGACGTCTTTCGAGTGATGCGTCTCAACAATGGCGTCTATGGCCAGCGCCAAGGCGGCACCAATCAGATGGTGCGCATCAAGTTGCCCGCAGGCACCATCACGCCAGAGCAGATGGACATGATGGGGCACCTCGCCGAGAACTTCTCGCGCGGTTGGGGGCACATCACCACCCGCCAAAACGTGCAGGTTCACTTCGTTGAACTCACTCGCGTTCCCGAGGTCATGCGTCAGCTCGCGTCGGTCGGGCTCACCAGCCGCGAGGCATGTGGCGACACCGTACGCAACGTGATGGCGTGCCATCTCGCTGGCGCCTGCCCACACGAACACCTCGATGTCACCGCGTGGGCCGATGCCACGTTCCGTCACTTCGTTCGCAACCCGTTGGGTCAGCGTTTGCCGCGCAAGTTCAAAGTGAACTTCTCTGGATGCAGCACCGATTGTGGCCAGGCGATGTTCAACGATGTTGGCGTCATCGCCACAACTCGAACCCTCGACAACGGCGACACCGAGGCGGGCTTCCGTATCTACATCGCCGGCGGTCTCGGCGCAACGCCGCACCCAGCGATGGCTCTCGAAGACTTCACGAGTCGCGAAGACTTGTTGCCAACGATCGAAGCCGCGCTACGTGTGTTCGAGCAGACCGGCAACCGAGACAACAAGCTGCGCGCCCGAATGAAGTGGGTTGTCGATCAGCTCGGCATCGACGAGGTTCGTCGTCGGGTGATCAAGATTCGTCACACGCTGCCAGCGTCGTCGTCGTGGCCAGGTGGCATCCCTGCCGAAGTCACCATCGCCGGCGACAAGCCTGCTGGCCGTTCGGCCATCGTTGAAGCCACCGCTGTCGGGCAAGGCGTGAATGTCACGCTCACGCCTCGCGACCCCTACAGCCGTTGGGTGGCCACCAGCGTTATTCGCGGCACCGCTAACGGCACGGTGTCGGCGGTTGCCTACGCGGCACTTGGCGATCTCACCGCTTCGCAGTTTCGGTCGCTCGCTTCGATCCAGCGCGAACTCAACGCCGATGTGCGTTTGAGTAACCGCCAAAACGTTGTCTTCCGCGGTCTCACTGAAGAGCAGCTTCCGGTTCTGTACGCCCGCCTCGAAGCCATCGACATGGCCCGACCCGGTGCCGAGTTGGCACGCGATGTTGTGGCGTGCCCGGGTGCCGATACGTGCAACATTGCCGTCACTCAGTCGCGCGGTTTGGCCAAGGCCATTGGCGATCGTCTCGAAGACGAGGGTCTCGCCGAAGTCGGTGGCATTCGCATCAACATTTCTGGTTGCACGAACAGTTGCGGTCAGCACCACGCGTCGGACATCGGTTTCTTCGGCGCCGAGCGTCGTGCGCATGGCAAGCCTGCCCCTGGTTATCAAATGCTGCTCGGCGGTTACGTGGGTGAAGAGAGCATTCACTTTGGCGAGAAGGCGCTCCGCCTGCCCGCCAAGGCTGCACCCGAAGCGGCAGCGCGCGTGGTGCGTCGCTTCGCCGAAGAGCGCGAAGCCGGCGAACGCTTCCGCACCTGGATGGATCGTGTTGGCGGTGCTACCGCTGTCGCCGAGTCGCTCAAAGATCTTGACTTCTTCCCATCGCCCGAAGAAGCACCTGAGTTCTATGCCGACTACGACGAGACCGGGCCGTTTGTTGCCGACGTCGGCGAGTCAGAGTGCGCAGTCTGAGCCAGCAACTGCTCGATGCGTGTGCAGTAATCGACGCTGCGAACGCGCTCGATCCAACAGTGATCGTGGTTCGTGGCGAGTCAGTCGCGCTTGCCTTGGCGCACGGCCGTCTTGCCACCGATTGGGTGCGTCACCTCAATCCTGAAGCCGGCGATGCGCTCGTTATCGCTGCGCGTGCCCACCATCTGCGTCGCTGGGAAGTGCCTCGCACCACCTACCCCGAAGGTAAGGCTGGTTACCTGCGTTGGCGCAAGGATCAAAAGGCACGTCACGCTCGCGATGTAGAGGTGATCCTCAACGCTGCGGGATACGACGCGCTCACTATCCAGCGGGTGCAGGTTTTGATACGGCGCGAGCAACTCAAAACCGATCCCGACACTCAGGTGCTCGAAGACGCAGCGTGTCTCGTGTTCATCGAAACGCAGCTTGCCGAGATGGCACCGCGTTTCGATCGTGACCATCTGCTTGAGGTGATTCGCAAGACCGCAGCGAAGATGAGTGCTGCTGGTCTGGCCGCTGTAGCTCTGCTACCGATTGGGGCCGTTGAGCACGAACTGCTCGCAGCAGCGCTGGCGTAGCGCTCGCGTAGCGCCGCAGATTCAGACGTAGTGCTCTTGCAGCGGCGGGAAGCCGTTGAAGCCCACCGAACTGTATGTGGTGGTGTAGGCGCCGGCTGACAAGATGTCGACCATGTCGCCCTCGGCCAGCGCTAGGGGAAGCTCGTAGGAGCTCTTTTCGTAGAGCACGTCGGCCGAATCGCACGTGGGGCCAGCGAGTACAACTGGGCCACCAGTCTGACCGTCGTGGGGCGTGCGAAGCCGATAGCGAATTGCTTCGTCCATGGTCTCGGCGAGACCGTGGAACTTGCCGCAGTCGAGATAGATCCAGCGCTCGCTATCGGCGGGGGAGCGGCGCGACACGAGCACCACCTCGCTGCGCAGCAGGCCAGCATCGGCGACCAAGTACCGACCGGGCTCGACCATGACTTCGGTGAGACCGAGCGGAAACCACTTGGCGAGGGCCGTTCGCACGGCGGCACCATAGGCATCGATGGCTGGTGCTGCCTCGCGATAGGTGCCGGGGAAGCCTCCTCCCAGGTTCACAAAGCTGGGGTTTGCTCCTTGGTTACGGGCCCGCTCGACAATCTCGGCAACGACCTCGAGCGTGTCGTCCCATGCGCTGAGGTCGCGCTGCTGCGAGCCGACGTGAAACGAAACACCTGACTCAAGTCCGGCCTTGCCCGCAAGCGCGAGCACGCGAACAACATCGGGCGCTTCCGCACCGAACTTGCGCGAGAGCGGCCAATCGGCGCCGCCGCAATCGTGACGCAGACGCACGCACACCGAAGCGCCGGGTGCTTCGACAGCAACCTTGTCGAGTTCGGCCTCGACGTCGACGGTGTAACGGCGTACGCCGCACGAGTGCGCGTAGGCAATGTCGCGACGCTTCTTGATCGTGTTGCCGTACGAGATGTCGTCGGGGTTTGCTCCAGCCTCGAGGCAGCGATCGATTTCGGCGGGACTGGCAACATCGAACGCTGAGCCGAGAGCTACGAGTCGACGCAGGATCGGCAGCGCCGGGTTGGCCTTGACCGCGTAGTACACGCGCGCCGCTGGGATTGCTTGAACGAGCTGCGCGTATCGCTCTTCGACGAGATCGACATCGATGACAACGAACGGTGTCGGTGCGTCACTGTCGCGAAGAAAGGTGTCGATCTTGGCTGAGGGGGAGGAGATCGGTGTGGTCACGGCGGCGACGTTATAAAGGTCGCTCATTCATTGCTACTGGTGATTCCATCAGTCAGCGCACCTGTTGCGTCAGTCAGTAACGGCTGACCGAACAGCCTGTGTTAACCGGCTGAGAGCACGAGGTCGAGCAGCTTGCGCACAAAGGGTCGATCGATGCGTCCGCCGGTGAGCAGGCGCCGATAGATGACGGGTCCGACCAAGACCTCGACCATCACGTTGCGGTCAACGTCGGGGGAGAGATCGCCGCGTTGCGATGCGCGCCGCAAGATGGCCACCAGCGGCTTCTGGCGTTGCTTGATGTACTCGTCGAGCGATGCGCGAACCTCGGCGTCGTAGCACGCTGCTTCGATGAGATGAGGAAGGACGTCGGAACTGCCGCTGCTTGCGAAGCGCTCGATGAGCTGATCGAAATAGGTTTCGAGTTCGCGCCGCAAGTTGCCGTAGTCGGGCACATCGATGGGCTCGGTATCGGCCTGCAGCGCTTCGAGTACGAGGGCCTCTTTCGACGACCAGCGTCGGTAGATGGTGGCCTTGCCTACGCCGGCTCGCGCCGCCACGGCGTCGATAGACAAACCAACGACACCGCCCTCACGCACGATGTCGAGCGTGGCCGCGAGGATGGCCTGATCGCAGCGAGCATCACGAGGCCGACCTGGCTTGCGCGAGATCGGAAGGTCGGCGGTTGTTGCCGACTGGGCTGTTGCGGTGCGGGCCATTGGGTGAATACCTACTCGCCCGCAACCAGCGATGACAGCTCGATGGTGGACGTGTCGACTGATTCTTCAACATGATCGCCGCCACGTGCTGGCAAGTAGCGCCAGACGACAGCAGCGGCCACCACGACCACGATCGAGGCGAGACGCAGACCAGAACTGAGGCCTGCCACAAACGCATCTTTCACCGCGACTGAAAAACTCAGAGCCTGTTCGCCGAGATT
>Ga0194058_10000273_pt1 | contig 23852 bp, 22 predicted proteins | sample SepL4417m_MetaG_FD_155490 | JGI IMG/M metagenome (GOLD analysis project Ga0194058, IMG submission 155490) | Anoxic zone freshwater microbial communities from boreal shield lake in IISD Experimental Lakes Area, Ontario, Canada - Sep2016-L442-17m | ecosystem: Environmental > Aquatic > Freshwater... | reverse complement strand
TGGGAAGTCCGTGAGCGCGCGCGAACTCGACGACCTCGTCTGAGCCAGTCACCGGGTCGGGCGTTCCTTCAACCTGCGGAGCACCAGCGCGCGCGGCGATGTGGCGTGCGCTCACCTTGTCGCCCAACGAGCGGATGGCGTCGGGCGGAGGGCCGATCCACGTGAGCCCGGCGTCAATGACGGCTTGCGCGAAGTCAGCATTCTCGGAAAGGAACCCGTAGCCAGGGTGAACCGCGTCGGCGCCGCTGCGAGCCGCGACGTCGAGGATCTTGTCGACCACGAGGTAGGTCTCAGCGGCCGTGCTTCCGCCCAGGGCGTACGCCTCGTCAGCGACCTTCACATGCTGCGCGTCGCGGTCGGGATCGGCGTAGATGGCCACGCTCGTGAGGCCGGCGTCACGGCATGCGCGCGCTACACGGATAGCGATCTCTCCGCGGTTGGCGATGAGCACCTTCGACAACGGTCGGGCAACAGGCTGAGCCACGGCATCTCCATGCAAGCGAGGGGCTTCCGAGTCTATGGGGAGTCCGTGTCTGACACGGACCGGGCGTCCCACAGGTCAGTCCACGAGTGGCCGAGTGCTCGCACCAGTTCGCGTAGTAACGGCAGCGACAGTCCAATGACATTCGATGGGTCGCCGTCAATTCCGTCGATGAAGGGGGCCGACAGGCCGTCGAGAGTGAAGGCACCGGCCACCGTGAGCGGCTCGCCTGAGGCAACGTACGCGTCGATCTCGGCATCGTCGGGAGTTCCAAATCGCACCACGGTCTTCGCGCTGGCGACTCGGGCGCCGCCGTCGGCAGCATCGATCAGAGCATGGCCGGTGACCAGGGTGCCGGTGCGACCACGCATGGCTCGCCAGCGATCGCGGGCGTCATTGGCGTCCGTGGGCTTTCCTAGGAGTCGGCCGTCGAACTCGAGCACGGAATCGCAGCCGAGTACAAGGAAGGGGCCGGGATCGGCACCCTGGAACTTGCGTCCCACGTCACGGGCCTTGAGTACCGCCAAGTGTTCGGCCACGGTTTCTGCATCGGCATCGGCGGATAGTGAGGCGATTTCGGCATCTTCGTCGACATTGCTCACGATGACAAGCGGAACCACGCCGGCCGAATGCAGTAGGCGGCGCCGTGCCGGCGACGCCGAAGCGAGGATCAGCGTGAGAGTAGGCATTAGTGGGGAAGGCTCGAATGCCGCCACGCTGCGGCACCGGTACTCAGTGGTCGGCGGTGCGCAAGTTCGGGTCGGCCCCACAACGGTCGATCTGGTGTTGCAGAAGCGACCGGCGTCGACAACGACGCGACCACTGCGACAAGCGCCGCGAGTTCGTCGGCCGTGGGATCGCCCTTCACAACCCGCAGCAGCGGGCGCGTGGGCTCAGGTGTCGTTGTCTCGTCGGTCATCAGAGCGGAATGTTTCCGTGCTTCTTGGGCGGAAGCGTTGCGCGCTTACCGCGCAGCGTGCGCAGTGCTCGAATCACCATCGGCCGAGTCTCGCTCGGTTGAATGACGCGGTCGATGAAGCCACGCTCTGCTGCGATGTAGGGGTTGGCCAGCGTGTCTTCGTACTCGCTGATGAGTCGAGCGCGCTCGGCCTCGGGATCAGTCGCGTCGCGTAGTTCTTGTCGGTACAAGATGTTGACCGCGCCTTGGGCACCCATCACCGCGATCTGGCCGGTGGGCCATGCGAGGTTGATGTCGGCACCGAGGTGCTTGCTACCCATCACGTCGTACGCGCCGCCGTAGGCCTTACGCGTAATGACGGTGACGAGCGGAACGGTTGCTTCGGCATACGCGTAGATGAGCTTGGCGCCGCGACGAATGATGCCGTTCCACTCTTGATCGGTTCCGGGCAGGAAGCCAGGGACGTCAACGAACGTGAGCACCGGAATGTTGAACGCGTCGCACGTGCGCACGAAACGGGCAGCCTTTTCCGAAGCGTCGATGTCGAGCGTTCCGGCGTACTGCATGGGCTGATTGGCAACGACGCCAACCGGACGACCTTCCACGCGACCGAAGCCAATGATCATGTTGGGCGCGAATAGCGGTTGCACTTCAAGGAAGTCGTCGTCATCGAGCACGTGCTCAATGACCTTGTGCATGTCGTAGGGCTGGTTGGGCGAATCGGGAATCAGCGTGTCGAGTTCGCGGTCGTGATCGGTGATGGTGAGGTCGGCCTCAACGTCAACCACGGGCGCGTCATCGAGGTTGTTGCTCGGAAGGTACGAGAGCAGCGCCTTGACGTAGTCGATCGCGTCGGTTTCGTCGGTGGCCATGTAGTGCGCGACACCCGACTTGGTGTTGTGCGTGCGCGCTCCGCCGAGGTCTTCGAATTCGACGTCCTCGCCGGTGACGGTCTTGATGACATCGGGTCCGGTGATGAACATGTGCGAGGTCTTGTCGACCATCACGGTGAAGTCGGTGATGGCGGGGGAGTACACGGCGCCACCGGCACACGGTCCCATGATCAGCGAGATCTGCGGAATGACTCCCGACGCGTGCACGTTGCGACGGAAGATCTCGCCATAGAGGCCGAGCGACACGACACCTTCCTGGATGCGCGCGCCGCCGGAGTCGTTGATGCCGATGATGGGAACGCCGGTCTTCATTGCGAGGTCCATCACCTTGACGATCTTCTCGCCGAACACCTCTCCGAGCGATCCACCGAACACGGTGAAGTCCTGGGCGAAGACGCAGACCGGCCGGCCGTCGATGGTGCCGTAGCCCGTGACGACGCCGTCGCCGTAGGGGCGGGTCTTCTCAAGTCCGAACGCAGTGGATCGGTGGCGGGCGAGGCCGTCAAGCTGCTGGAAGGAATCTTCGTCGAGCAGCGACAGGATGCGCTCCATTGCCGTCTGCTTGCCCTTGGCGTGCTGTTTGTCGACGGCCTGCTGGCGACGGCTCAGCGCATCGGTGCGTCGTGAGTCGAGGTCGGCGATCTTGCCGGCCGTGGTGTGCAGGTCGGGACCGGTGCCTGAATCGTCGGTCGCTGCGCTCATCTGTCCGCCCTCCGGAGGTCTGGTGGCCTACGTTAGCGAGATGGCAACAGACGCCGTCGGGGACCTCCGCCCGCCACTCGATTCTGCGCTCGTGCAGGCCGAACTCGAGCGATGCGGTCTGGGCGGCTTCCCGATCACTCTTGCCGGCTCCCTTGCCTCCACCAATGCCACGACGGCCGCTCTGTTGGCGGCGGGAAACGAGGCACCTTTCGCGGTGGTGGCGGAGTCTCAGACCGCAGGGCGAGGGCGACTTGACCGTTCGTGGGCCTCACCACCCGGCGCTTCCTTGCTTGTGTCTGTCGCGGTCGACATCCCGTCGCGACCATCCTCCTGGGGCTGGTTGCCCCTGCTCAGCGGCGTCGCAACGGTGCTGACCTTGCGCGAACTCGGGATTCCAGCGGTCGTGAAATGGCCGAACGATGTGATCGTCGACCATCCGCACGGACCTCGGAAACTCGCAGGAATCTTGTGTGAGGGCACCGGTGCCGGCACGGCGGTAGTAGGCATCGGACTCAATGTCGATCAGCGTGCCGACGAACTCGCCACTGATACTGCGACATCGGTGCGGATGGAGGGTCGACGGATTGGTGGGCGCGAAGCACTCCTGGCCCAACTCCTGAGCAACCTGTTGGATTTCGTCGGTCAATGGAATGCGGTGGGAGGCGATGCTGTCGCCTGTGGGCTCTCCGACCAGTACGTTGCGCTCTGTTCAACCCTCGGCCAGCGAGTAGAGGCGCAACTGCCCGCCGATGGGAGCCTGTGGGGAACAGCGGTGGCCATCGGAGCGGAGGGTGAGCTGGTGATCGACAGCGACGATGGGGTGCATCGGTTCTCCGCGGGTGACATCATCCACATCCGGCCTGCCTGACATGGCAAGATAACCGCCATGACGTACCCGGAGAAGTTGTTAGCCGATGGCGAGGACATTGAATTCGAGTTGCGCCCCCACTGGCGGGCCTTGATTCCTCCGCTGGTGTGGCTGTTCGGCCTCATCGTCGGCGGCTTCTTCCTGCTGGCCAAGTGGGGTTCATGGTTCGCTGGCAACGACACGGTGTCGACGTGGGGCCGATGGATCATCGGATTAGCGATGATCATCCTTCTCGTTTCCTTCACAGCGCGTCCGTTCGCCTACTGGTGGACCACTGACTACGTCTTCACCAGTCGGCGCATCATCGTGCGCACGGGACTTGTCGCACGCAAGGGTCGCGACATGCCGCTGTCGAAGGTCAACAACGTCAGCTTCGATATTTCGTTCTGGGGTCGGCTCATGAATTACGGTGTCCTGACTATCGACTCAGCCAGTGACGAGGCGCTCGTCATCGCAGATGTTCCCGATGTTGAGACGATTCAGCGCGAGGTGCAGCGCATGCACGAAGACGATGACCTACGCCGTCGTCGCCAGACCACCGGCGTCGCACCCGAAGACGACGTCTGAGTTCTACCAGCGAATTCGTTCCGCACACACGCCGATCGTCGAGTTCGCTCTACCCGCGTTCATCCATCGCTATCCGTCAATTCCAAGCCCGGGAATGACGGAATCGTATGGAAGAAGGGGCCGTCTGAACTCAGACGACGCTGATTTCAGCGACCTCAATGGGATCGACGGCGGGGAATACCCACTTGCGGTACGACCAGAACCGGAAGAGGGTTCCGAGGCCCAGGCCGATCACGTTGGCGCTGAGGTTGTCGGCAAGCGGTGAGGTGAGTGCGAGCGCGTAGTGCGTGAACCACAGGCACAGCAGAGCGATACCCATAGCGACGGCGTTGAGCACGACGAAGAGTACATACTCGCGGGCGAACGTCGTGCGACCGCGATCACGGAAGGTCCACAGCCTGTTGCCTAAGTAGGCCACCGTGGTAGCAGCCAGCACTGAGAGGGCCTTGGCTGTGATGGGCTTGTCGTAGAGGGGGCCTGGGTCGCCGGCGTACCGCAGCAGGTTGAACAGTCCGACATCAACGACCAAAGCGATGAGTCCGACTATTCCGAACTTCGCTACCTCATGCACGAGTTCGCGCGTTCGGCCGTAGCCATGACGCGCGGTATCAAGGAGGGATGAGGGGCTCATTGCGCCTCTATTCTACGCTCTCCGGGGGCGTGGACTAGGTTGTGGTGGTGCCCGAGCGCGACTTTCCTGTGGTGGCGATGGTGGGTGGGGGACAACTGGCCCGCATGACCGCCCAGGCGGCGATTGCGCTCGGAGTCGGATTTCGAGTATTAGCCACCGATCTCAACGAGTCGGCCGCTCAGGTGTGCCGCGACATTCAGATCGGCCGACACGACGATCAGGAAGCCCTCACTGCGCTGGCGGTGGGCGCCGATGTCATCACCTTCGACCACGAGCACGTGCCGCCGGAGATGCTCGAACGGCTCGTGGCGAACGGAAGCGTTGTGCGGCCCGATCCGTCGTGCTTGGTCTACGCGCAGGACAAAGCGCTCATGCGCGCCAAGCTCACCGAGGCTGGAATTCCCTGCCCGCGTTGGGCGGTGGTCACATCTGCTCAGGAAGCCGCCGATTTCGGTGATGCGGTGGGCTGGCCGATCATTCTCAAGACATCGCGCGGTGGTTACGACGGGCGTGGCGTGTGGGTGATCGACTCATCCGAAGCTGCGGGCAAGCTGCTCGCCACGGCCACGTTGAACCCCGGGGCCGTGTGGCTGGCCGAGGAGAAGGTTGCCTTCACCCAGGAACTCGCGGCGCAGGTCGCGCGCAGCCCCTCGGGGCAGGCAGTGGCCTACCCCGTTGTTCGCACAGTGCAGACCGACGGAATCTGTACCGAAGTTGTTGCTCCGGCGCCTGGGCTCAGTGATGAGCACGCGACTGCGGCTCAGACCGTCGCCCTGAACGTCGCCGCTCTGCTTGGCGTGACGGGAATGCTGGCCGTCGAGCTCTTTGACACCCCAGATGGTGTGTTGGTGAACGAACTGGCGATGCGGCCGCACAATTCGGGCCATTGGTCCATTGATGGTGCGGTCACGAGTCAGTTCGAAAACCATCTACGTGCCGTACTCGACCTGCCTCTTGGTTCGCCGCGTCTGCTCGCGCAACACGCGGTGATGGTCAATGTTCTCGGGGGTGATCTGCCCGATCTCTATCCCGCCTACAAGCATCTGATGGCGCGTGATCCATCGCTGCGGGTGCATGTCTACGGCAAGGAAGTGCGACCTGGCCGTAAAGTCGGGCATGTGACGGTCATCGGCGACGATCTCGATGACCTGCTCGTACGCGCACATCACGCGGCCGACTACCTCGCGGGAGTAATCGATGAGTGACGCAACCCCGATCGTTGGACTGGTCATGGGGAGCGACTCCGACTGGTCTGTGCTTACCTCGACGTCCGATGCACTTGCCGAGTTTGGCGTGGCCCATGAGGTGCGAGTGGTGTCAGCGCACCGTATGCCGCGCGACATGATCGAATACGGCGAAACGGCGGAGGCTCGAGGATTGCGGGTCATCATTGCCGGTGCTGGTGGCGCAGCGCATCTTCCTGGAATGCTCGCGAGCGTCACTCCACTTCCCGTCATCGGCGTGCCGGTGCCGCTGGCGCAGCTTGACGGACTCGACTCGCTTCTCTCGATCGTGCAAATGCCCTCGGGTGTGCCGGTAGCAACCGTGGCAGTGGGGGGCGCGCGCAACGCGGGCCTGCTCGCAGTGCGTATTTTGGCGTCGGCCGACACTGAGGAGGGTGCTGCACTTCGTGAGCGCATGCGCGCATTCCAAGTTGCCCTCGGCGATGTGGCGCGGGCAAAGGGCGAGCGCTTGCCGCGCAGCGGGAACGCGCCGCAGTCGTCGTGACCCCGAGCGAACTGCTGGCGCTCGTTGGAGCGTGGGTGGTGGTCGGATTGATGCCCGGTCTGCTTGTCACCGTTGGTCTGCGCCGCAACGCTGGGCTGCTTCGTAACGTGGCGCTTGCGCCGATTGTCGGCTATGGCCTCCTGATGTCAGTAGCCGTTGTCCTTGAGGTTCTTGGAAAGCCGGTTGGGCCGGTCACCGTCGTGATTCCTGCCTACGCAATTGCGTTGCTGTGTCTGGCCATCGGTGTGATGACGAGACGGAACACAAGGTGGCCATCCACCGCGCTCGTTGTGCGCGCGATTGATGTGTTGCCGGTAGTCGTGGTGATCGTCGTGAGCATGTCGATCTGGTGGAGTGCTACCGGCGGACTCACTCTGGTGCCGCCCAACGATGATGGTGCAAACCATGGACTGTTCACCACGCAGATCTTGGGGCTACAAACGATCACCCCTGACCGAGTCGTCGTCGGCAGTGTGGTGTCAGGAAGTCCGAGCGCCGCCTACTACCCGTTCGGAATCCACCTCGTGGCCGCGCTCGTAAGCCGCATCAGTGGCAGCCCGGTCGCGTCGGTTCTCACATTCGAGGTGGTGGTGGCGGCGGTGCTGCTACCACTTGGCATGTTCGTGCTGACTCGCCGACTGTTTCCGGCTCGTCCAGGGGCGGCCATCGTCGCCACAATCTTCTCGGTGAGTTTCGTCGCGATGCCGTACTACGTGGCGAGCTGGGGCGCTTACCCCTTCATTATCGGAATGGCGGGGCTAGCAATCGCAATCGATGCGATCTGCGGCATTGCGCGTGATGCACCGGCAGGTGGGGCTGGGGTCGTCGTGGGACTCAGCGTGGTCGGCCTGTTTGCGGTGCACTCCAGTGAAGCAGTATCGGCAGTTCTGCTGGGGTTGCTGGTGCTCGTTGCGGTGGCAGTGCGGCGTGAGCAGCGATTTCGTGACAGCCTGTTGCCCCTCGCAATTGCCCTGTTTGTGCTGCTGGCGTTCATCGCCCCCCAACTCCTTCAGATTCGGCGCGGTGCGAGTGCCGTTGCGGTGGCGTCGCTTATTCCGTCCCAGACTGCCGTTGATTCGGTCGTGAACGCGTTGACGTACGTGACCGGGATTCCTAACCGCGATCTGGTGCCGCAGCTAGCTGGCGGGCTCAATGCATGGCACATCGTGGTGGGTGGTGCAGTGTGGCTATTGGCTGGTATCGGCTGCTGGGTTGCCGTGCGCGATCGTTGGTCTCCTGAATGGGCGCTGGCCCTAGCGGCGTGCGTGCTGGTCGTCGTCGCGTCGTCGATGAGACTGCCGTTCATCGATGCCCTCACCATTCCGTGGTACTCCCGGTGGGATCGGCTTGTGATGAACCTGTTGGTGTTGCTTGCGCCGTTGGCCGCGTTGGGAGTGCTCACGGTGACGGCGGGAATGGCCAGCTACCGACTCCGGTTGGTCGTCACCGGGGCCATCGCGGCCGTCGTTGCCCTTCCATCACTCGTAGTGGCATCGGACGTCGCACATGCTGCGTACGAGCGCAACAGTCTTGCCGGACCAGATCAACGAGCGGCCTACGCGTGGTTGGCCGACCACGTGACGCAGGGTGGCTCCGTGCTCAATGACTCGCGCGACGGTTCGGGATGGATGTGGGCGTTGGAGTTAGTGCCACCGCTCTTTGCTGTCGCACCCCATCAGATCGATGGCTGGGGAGACCGCACCTATTTACTCGACCACGCGGCTGACATTCGAACCGATGTGCGAGCGGCGGCGGTCGCCGAGCAGTGGAGCGTGCAGTACGCCTATGTGGGACCACGCACGTATCTCAAACGCGGTCCCGTGCTGTCGGCAGACGACCTCGTGGCCGGTGGCGGATGGCGGGTTGTCTTTGAACAAGGGGGCGCCACCGTACTTGAGCGAGTGGGAGCCCGATCCTGAATTCGTCAGAGACCGATCAGCCGCGGCCACTCCTCATCGGGGCATCGATCCATCACGACGGTGAGGCCCGCCGCTTGGGCGCGGTCGGCCGCAGCTTCGTCAATGACTCCCAGTTGCATCCACACCGCTGATGCGCCGACGGTGATTGCCTCGTCGACAACGGCCCCTACGAGGGCGCTATTGACGAAGCAGTCGACAACGTCGAGGTGTCCCACGAGGTCGGTTGCCTCCTGCAGTGTGCGAACTGCAGGCTCGCCATGTACCGATTCGGCAGTCGGGTGAACCGCAATGATGCGTTTGCCCTTCGACTTCAGCATGCGGGCCACGTGCCACGCCGGTCTCATCGGATTGTCGCTGAGCCCAACGATCGCCCACGTCGTGCTGTTCAGAAGTAGTTCGCGCATTTGTTCGTCGGTGGCAGGGATCACATTGTGCAGGCTACCGGGGTGCCGTGTGCAGGAAGCGCAACTGCTCGCGGGCGATTACGGTAGAGGGAAGGAATCGAGGAAGGATCACGATGGCGGGCAACGCAGGAAATCCGAACTTTGACGCGTTCACTTTGTCGGAGGAGCACCAGATGCTCCGAGAGGCAGTTCGTGAATTGGTAATCGACAAAGTGGTGCCTCGTGCCGCCGAAATCGATGAGACCGGCGAGTTTCCGTGGGACGTCTACGAGGCCTTACGAGCGGCCGACTTTCATGCCATTCACATTCCTGAGGAATACGGCGGTCAGGGTGGTGACGCACTTGCTGCATGTTTGGTAATCGAGGAAGTGGCGCGCGGATGCGCGTCGTCGTCTCTGATTCCGGCTGTGAACAAACTCGGAACACTGCCGTTGATGATCGCGGCCGATGACGAATTGCTGCAGCGCTATCTGCCGCAGGTCGCTTCAGGTGAGGCGATGTTCTCGTACGCGCTCAGTGAGCGCGAAGCCGGAAGCGACGCCGCGTCGATGAAGACGCGCGCCGTGGCTGACGGCGATGGGTGGGTACTCGACGGACAGAAGAGTTGGATCAGTAACGCAGGAGTGTCGAAGTACTACACGGTTCTCGCGGTCACCGATCCCAATGCCGGATCCAAGGGAATCTCCGCATTCGTCGTGCATGCCGATGATGAGGGTTTCTCGCTGGCACCGCCTGAGCGCAAACTCGGAATCCACGGGTCACCCACGCGCGAGATTCTGTTCGACTCGTGTCGTATTTCTGGTGATCGCATCATTGGTGCGCCCGGCACCGGATTCCAAACTGCCATGAAGACGCTCGACCACACGCGCATCACCATTGGTGCGCAGGCACTCGGAATTGCGCAGGCCGCAGTCGACGCGGCGACGGCCTATGCCAAGGAGCGTCAGCAATTCGGTCGCGCGATCGGTGCGTTCCAAGGGATTCAGTTCATGCTCGCCGACATGGCGATGAAGACCGAAGCAGCGCGGTCGCTGGTGTACATGGCAGCAGCCAAGAGTGAGCGTGGAGACGCCGACCTAGCGTTCTTCGGTGCAGCGGCCAAGTGCTTCGCATCCGATGTGGCAATGGAAGTGACGACGGATGCCGTTCAGGTCTTCGGCGGTGCCGGTTATACCCGTGACTTCCCCGCTGAACGTTTCATGCGTGATGCGAAGATCACCCAGATCTACGAAGGCACCAACCAGGTGCAGCGCATTGTGATGTCCAAGCATCTATTGAAGTAGTGCGGCGAAAGGGGAGGCCGCCACCGTTGAACCCGTGAGCAGCCTCCCCTCCCGACGTTACTTCCGCTTATCGTTCTTCTCGTGCGCCTTACGCGGGCTGAGCCTGTAGAGAGTGCCGAGTTGGCCCTCCCACATGAGGTCGCCGTTGTAGAACGGCTGGATCATCGAGCCTTGCGTCATTGTGGGAATGACGGCTGAACGGGCGAGTTCGCGACCCGTTGCGGCATCACGCCACACCGCCATGCCATTGGCGTTCTGGGTGGGAACTTCATTGGCGGGGATATCCGTCGAGACCAAGACCCGGTGGTGTGCATCACCGATGAGCATGGTGAATTCGGTTGTGGTCTGGGTCTTCTTCCACACGGTGGTCAACTTCGGAGTAGGCCCATTCACCGACAGACGCAGTGCCGCGAGCTTGCGCGGCACCGTGTCGAATACGAACAACAGGTTGCTCGATGCGTCAGATGATAGGGAGGCACCCACCATGCTGGTTGCTCCACCAAGGTTCGCGACCAGCCACGGGTCGGGAGTGTCATTGGCGAATGGCTTGAGCGACACCGACTTGGTCGAGTCCGCCTGACTAATCGCAGTCACACTCATCGGGACGGTCGTTTTGTAGGAGTTGTTGGCAGTTGCGACCCAGTCCTTCATTGCAACAAAGGACGTGTTCGTGGTCTGGCCAGCATCCTGTGTGACCGGCGCCGTCCAGGTTGGGTCAAGTGTCAGACTGCCGTCGCTGCCCACTTCATAGCGAATCCCTTGGCAGGGGCCGAATCCCTCGATGAGATAGGCGTAGTTCTTGCCTTGGAATCGGGTGATGGTTGCGCGCGCACCGGCCGGATGAAGAAGGGTCACCTGATGCAACACGGTCATTGAGATTGGGTCGACAGTGACAAGTTCCGACGGCGGAACCCAGCCGATGGTTGTCGGAGTTGCGGCGGTGGGGTTCGCGGGGCACTTCGCGAGAGCGGGCGGGCCCTGCTCGGTGCAACCGTAGGCCCGGTATCCCGACTTGAACACCAGAAGGCCGTCTGCGGTGGCATTGAATCCGTTGTACGCCGCATTGTTGGGGTCGGCGTCGACGTTCACCGGTAGGTCAAGGGATGCGATGACGTGGCCATCCGAGGGATCGATTTTGGCCAAGTAGTGGCTATAACTCACGTAGAGGTTGCCATCGCTGAGCATTCCCATGACGCCGGGGTAATCCCAGAGTGCGGGGGTTACGGTGATATCCATCAATTGGGTGTGCCATACCGATGCCAACGTGACCGGGTCAACCTGATCGACGAAGGCGCCAATGGAGCCCGGCAATTGGCCGTATCCGCCGCCCAAGATGTAGGCGTGCGAGGCGTCCTTGTAGACCATGTTGAACCCCGACGGGTACAGGTCGGTTGCTGAATTGCTCGAGGTGACCGCGTTCTTCTCGGAAGTAGATCCACCGAAGTAGGCCCGCGAGAAGACGTGCGAACGAGCTGAGTCGTAGTGCTCAAATGAACTAAGCGAGGGGTACCACGGCGAATTCGATGTGGCAGGCGCCGCTGAACTCAGCCCTCCTGTCGTGATCACCAACGCTCCGACAAGTGCGATCGAAGGAACTGCCCATCGCATTCGCCGAAACTTCGTGTGTGGCTGAGTCATGAGTCCTTGATTTCCAATCGTGAGAGTCACACCACGAATTCGTGGTCGGTACTACTCTCAGCGACTGAGGAAGTGGCCACTACCGTGCTGGCACGGTAGTGGAAGTGGTTTCACCCGACCGGGTGAGGGTCTGAGAGCGATGCCCCTACCTCATCGAACTGTATGGGTGCCAAGGAATTCGATCCCGTCAGCAATACCCGTGCTGGCACGGTGGTGCCGGCTGTCGCCTGATGGAAATCTAGACGTGATTGCGAGGCGACAACTCCAAGGGGGACCAACATGAAGGATGCAAGCGATACACCAAGTGAATCGAGCGCATTACCTGACGGTGGTTTAGGCCGCCGGCAAGTCTTGGTCGGTGCAGCAGCTGTTGCTGCGGCCGCTATTGCCGCCCCACGCATGAAATCGCAGGCCAACGTTGCAGCGAAATCTTCGGAGGATTCGAAGGGTGGCCACCCCCACGCTGGCAAGCCCAACATTCTTTTGGTCATGGTCGACGAGCTTCGCTTCCCCAAGGTGTTCCCCACAGGCATCAATTCTGCTGCCGAGTTCCTTGCCGCATTTATGCCGAACACCTACACGTTGTGGCAGAGGGGCGTGAAGTTCTCGCAGCACCACAGCGCATCTAACGACTGCTCACCCTCGCGCGGTGTGTTCTTCACCGGCCTCTACAGCCAGCAGTCGTGGTTCACCACAACGATCATCGACGATCCCACCTCCACCACCTCGTCGTCGCCGGTGCTCAACCGCCGTGTGCCAACGTTCGGGAAACTGGTTCGGCTGGCCGGGTACAAGACGCCGTACATCGGCAAGTGGCACTTGTCACTTCCTCACTCGACGCAACCAGGCACCGCCAACAGTCTCGAACAGTACGGGTTCGAAGGAATGACAAGCCCCGATCCAACCGGATACAACCTGCAGGGAACCTACGGCGGCCCCTCGGGATACCTCAGTGACAACGATGTGAAAGACCAGGCGGTGAGCTGGCTCAACGCGACAAAGCCGACCGACCAGCCGTGGTGTCTCACTGTCGGCTTCGTGAACCCGCACGACAAGGAATTTTTCCCGGCGGGAACCGAGTTCGAAACTTTCGCCGGGTTGTTTGCGGACTCGAGCAAGAACCCGACTGGGCTGCAGCAGTACCAAGCCTTCGCAACGCTGCCCTCTGCCAGCGCTGTTAACTGGGCCGACAATGTCCTCAAATCGCCGCCGTCGTATGGCTATCCGACCATTCCGGACAACTGGGAGTCGCTGGCGACCCTGCAGGCTAACAAGCCCTCCTATCAGGCGGTGGCACGCTGGTTTCAGGCCTCGGCTTGGGGTGGCGTCTCGGATGTTTCCACCGAAACTGAATTCAGCGTCGTCCAGTACCCACAAAACCCCGAGTATCCGTTACCCATCAGGGGCGTCGGAATTGCTCCGTACAGCTACTGGCAACGATCACTTGACTGCTACACGCAGATTATGGAAATCATCGACGTGCGGATTGGCGCTGTTCTCAATGCGATGCCTCCCGCCGTTGCCGACAACACAATCGTCATTTTCACCTCCGACCACGGTGATTTCGGTGGTGCGCACGGCCTCGTGTCTGGAAAAACCGGAACGTTCTACGACGAGGCCGTTCGGGTGCCGCTCATCGTGTTCGATCCCACCGGACAATTCACCGGCGATGTCGATACCATCCGTACCGGATTGACCTCACACGTCGACATGACTCCGTTGATTACGAGTCTTGTTCACGGTGGAAGCACGAGTTGGATGAAGGGCGAGCTGAAGACCATCTACGGAACGCGGCATGACATGGTGCCGATGCTTCGTTCTGCTAAGGCACCCGGACGTCGTTACGCGATGCACTCCAATGACGAAGTCGTCGCGCCACAGGGCAACTTCTCGAACTCGCCATGGCACCTGACGGGCGTGGTCACACCCAAGGGCAAGTTCAGTCTCTACTCATTCTGGAACGGCACCGACGTGAAGATCGACCCGCAAGGTGCAGAGACTGAGTACTACGACTACTCAACTCGCGGGGGGCAACTCGAACTCGACAGCACTCCGTCGTCACGTGCTGCCCGCGATGCTCTACTGGCACTTCGACGCGATCTGATTCCTAACGAACTGCGCCGTCCGCTACCTCGCACATATTGGATACCACAAGAGGAGTCGCGTTTGGCAACCCAGGCCTTCTATGCACTCATCCTAGATTCGGCCAGCGGCAACTAGGCATGTAGTTCTGAAGCGATGGCGTGGTCTGCACCTGGTAAGTCGCACTATCGGTGACAGACCACGCCATGAGCCAATGTCGAGAGGGTAGTGATGAGTGACGATGAGGTTCGGCGGGCCTTCGCCGATCTCTACGCGATGGACGCCGAGTTCGCCGAAGCGATCGCATCGGCTCCCAGCATGAGCCGAGCAGTGAGCATTGCGGCAGAACGTGGGTTCGTCGTTGATGCAGCAGCGATTCGGGCGGCCGTCACCGGTTGGAATGGTGAGACTGCGGGAGCCGAAGCGCTCGATCTTCGACTGAAACCCACGGTGTCGGAAGGACACCGGCTTCGCTACTAAAACCTGTCAGTTGGTTGCGACAGTCAGGCTGAACTCAGCGCCACTCGCGCTTCGAGTCAACTCCCATGTGCCATCGTGTCGGAGCGATACCTCGTCGAAAATATGTGAGCCAAGCCCGGCGCGCTGGGAGGACTCGGCTTTGGTGCCGTCGTCGACGCAGACCAGCGTGAGGTAATCGGAATCGAATGTTGCCGACACTGTCATGTGAGTTGCTGCCCCGTGGCGCTGAGCATTGACAAGGCACTCATCAATCACTCGCTTGAGATCAGTTGAAAGTGTTGGCCAACGGCGACCAACTTCCGACCAGTCAACGTGATCGTCGAGTTCGATTCCGAGGAGGCGTGCTGGAGTACGCGCACTGGGAGAGTCGCCACTAAGCCCGGGATGCATGAGGCGATTGAGCAGGATCGGCAAGGTGATGGTGCGCACGCCTTCGAATTCGGTGACCGCTTCGGGGCGCCTTTGAAGCCGAAGTAGAAGCACGACGGCCGATAGTCGTCCCTGCACGGAACGGTGGAGGCTCTCGGAGATCATTCGATCGGTGAAATCCGCCTCTTCAAGAAGTCGAATCCGCTCGGTGTGCTGCGCCTCCAGCGACACTCGAAGTTGATTCGTGTCGCTTTCTGCTTGAGCGGCGTAGCCGCGTGCGAGTTGAAACGTAAGTCCGCCGACGCCATATCGCATCAGGCTTCGAAGCAGGATTGAACTGGCCGCCACGGCAGTGAAGCCCACGTCTGAGAACAGCAGGAGTGTGGCGATGGACGCTCCTGCCGAAACGAACCCAATTGCGCACCAACAGGCGACTGTCCACCACGCTGCTTTCACTTGCGCCACCGGCACAGGGGCGAGTTGAAGTAGTGCGGCAGTCAGGACAGGGAGAAGCGCGCTCAGCGACACTGCGATCGCTTGAGGAACGCCAATACTGAACCCCACGATGTATGCCTGAGCGGGAAGTGTCACGAGAGCGACGATCGCGGTAAGACCGACACTCACCACCGGTGAGGACGAGATTGAGGGGAAACGGCGACGGGAGGGCTGGCCGACGCGGGTGAATTGCTCCTTGGCGTCGATGACGATTGTGGCCGGTGTGCCTCGCAGTGGTGCTCGCAGTTCGCCCTCGGGGCCGAGGTGCAGCCCAGCCACTCGCTGAATCGTGTCGAGTGGCCTGCGCGATGCCGCCGCCGATGGTGCGATCACAAGGGTTGCGCCGTCGCGGGCGAACTCAACCTCAAGATGCGATTCGGCCGGCTCGAGATGCCGAAGCCAGCGGTAGGCCTGATGCCGGACGTGCTCGTCGAGGAGTACGCCGCGTGCATCTTCATCGACGATGTCGGGTGCGGCGCGAACGATGAAGGTGGGGCCAAGTGCCGAAAGTGCAGGGATGAGCCCCGCTCGAACAGATACTGGATGGAGCAAGTGGGCCAGTGGTCGCATCACGTTGCTGAGGAATGCGTTCAACGCATCAGCAAGTTCAGCATCGGTGAGATCGGCTTGTTGATCGTGTATTCGATTGAGTGGCTCTTGAACCTGAACTTGAAGTACCTGCGCGTAGTTCTCAAATCGATCCTGCTGGGCAGAAAGCAGAAGCGCGTTCAGGCCCGACTCTTGATCGAGAGATATTTGAAGTTGACGGTTGACTAACCGCGCGTGTTGCCAGCTACGCAACGTGTCGTTGCCGATTGCGTGCGCGGCGAGAGCCGCAAGTGTGAGGCCGACCGAGAGCAAGAGCCACAGGGAAAAGTCGGCTCCGATCAATTCCCGTGAACTTAGGCTCGTCAGCATCGCCCACGAGCCGACGAAAGTTCCAAGCCCTACGGTCAAGCGACCCATCGTGGCCTGGTGTTGCGGCGCCATCCAGATGCCCAGGCTGGCGATGGCAGCAACCACCAACGCCATGAAAGCGAATGACACTAGGACGGCACCCGCGTCAGGTGAGACTCCGGGAGTCAGCAGCCTGACCAGACACGCCAGCAGAGTAATGGCGAGGCCGGGCCAGACATTCTCTAGCCAACGTGCACGCATCAGCTCAACTCAATCGGCGGCTATTGCGGGGACTCGTGTTTTGCACGTACATCACGACGGCTGCTACCCGTGGGTTGAGCCCGTCGTCGGCATTGCCGATGCGAAGCGCCGTAATGATGTCGGAGGCTACGGACTCGACGGTGCGCACAGTGATCTGGAGGTCATCGGCGATCCGGCGGTTCGACCAGCCTCGGGCCATTCTCGACAGCACATCAAGTTGTCGGGGAGTGAGTTCACCCAGAGGGCCAGTAGTTGATACCACGAGGTCGTCAACGAGCGCGTCGTCGATGATCACTTCACCGGCTGAGGCCGCCTCAATGGCTCGACCCAGTTGATCGATGTCAGAAACACTGGTCTTCAGTAAGTACGACCAGCCGCCTTGAATCTCGGGCGGGAGCGTGGTCAGTACCCCCGGCAGGGCCAGATTCGACAGCAAGACGACGCCGCGTGTTGTGGTGCGACGGCGTAACTCAATGCCCAATTGTGTGCCGGTCATGCCGCTTCCGAGGTCGATGTCGGTCAACAGGACGTCGACATCGTCGGGTCCGGTTGCGGCGAGAGCCTCTTCAGCGGTGGCACAGTCACCGACGACAACGACTCCGGGAATGCGGTTGACGAGGGCGTGAACAAGCAGTTCGCGGTAGAGCGGCTCATCCTCGACGACGAGTACCTTCACGCGGTCCATCTGCCAAGTATGGGGCGCGCTGGCCGATTCATTCCGAAACGGGGTTCCAGGTCGCGCCCGGGGGCACATTTCCGCCGACTGGTACTCCCAATGAACCGCGCACCTCATCGAGAGGCTGATCGAGAAGCGAAACCCAATCCCAGCCCGCGCTATAGACATCGACATGGGTCGCAGCACCACGTTGAGCTGCGTCGGCCACCAACTGCGGGTCAAGGTGGGCGTGAGCGGGGTTGAAGACACCGATCTTGATTCCCTGGTGCCACTGCAGCAGTACCACGGAGAGCCACCCGATACCGGCAGCTGAGTTGCCCGCGTTGAACACGGCGGTGTACACCTCACCATGTGCCATGGTGTCGTAACCGGCCAACACGTGGTGCACGTCATGTGAGCCGAGGAACTGCACCGGCAGCGGAGTGCCCGGGGTGCCGGGTATGTCGAAGGGTGCATCGCTATAGAAGCGGCGCATCTCATAGCCAAGTGAGCCGTCAGGTGCCTTGTCGAGTCGACGGTGGTAGTCCTCAATCATCGCGACGTTGCTCAGGCCACCGAGATCTTTTCGTGCGGCGAACTTGCGCACCTCATTGATGTCGACGTTGATGCGCTTGGACATGAATCGTCGGAAGACATCGGCCTGTGCTGCCTTCGAATGCTGACCGGCAGTAAGTGTGACTGCGCGAACCATGGAGTCACTGGCGCCCAGTTGCTTGCTGATCCAGCGCGCTGCGTCGAGCCCCTCGGGGTCTTGCTCAATCGAGTACAGCGCCACAAGTACTCCGGCATGTACCGCTTCGAGGGCTTGTTGCTGAGTGGGGAGGCACGCCTTGATCTCAGCGATGCCAGTTTCAACATCGGGCCATGGTTCGGCATCGCCGACAAGGTCGGAGAAATCGATGGATTCCTCGAATCCGTGGCAGCCCGCGCACGATTCGAGTCCGGCGAACATGCGCACTAGATCAGCGCGGTCGCCGTCAAAGGGTCGAGTGCCATTGGCGGTAGCGACCATCCGCATGACAGCGACAAGGCCGCGTCGCTCGTGAGGATTTCCAAATGCCAGCATCGCCATGAGCGTCTCCGATTCTCGATGTGAAAGTGATTAAGCGGGTGCGTGGGTGTTTTCATCTGACGGCAGTGCGACACGAACCAACGGCGCAGGCATGAGCGAGCGTGTGACAAGCAGCCGCACGGTACCGGCGATGATTGCGATCAAAGCGAGGTTGGCCACGACAAACAATACGACCGCCAGGCTCTCCATCGGTCCGTGGGCGCCTCGGATGACAAAGACGATCGCGTCGAATGCGATCGCAGTGATTCCGAAACTGAAGGCCCAGTACGACGCGGTGAACGGCTGCTTCATCACCCAGGGCAGTAGTCGAATCAAGATCAGAAACATCAGCAGGCCATAGCCAAACAGCGCGAGAGCGGCGAGGTCGGGTGGCGGCCCGTCGAGTCCGCCTGTCACGAACAGGTATCCGATACAGCCGACAACGGGAGGCGCCAGCATGATGCCCATCGCGGGTCGCAACGGCAGGGGCAGTGCCGACACGGTGGCGAGGCGATGAGTGATGATCGACTCAAGGGCTAGCCACGACAGCACTCCGGCGCCGAGAAAGAGCACTCCGAGTTCGGGGTATCCGAAGTAGCCGGCTCCGAACGCGCTGACAAAGTTTCCCGCAACGGTGGGTAGGTACAGCGCGGGACTCAACGTCTTTTCGTCGCGTTCCCCCATCCAGAAGTTGCTGGTGAACCGAATCCCGTATGCCAACTGCACCACCGTGCCAATGATGAACAACGCTGTGGCGAACGTGTGTGCGTAGGGAGCGATCGCGATTCCGGCGAGAATGGTGGCCACGCCGGTCAGCCCAATGAAGCAACTCTGAACGGGGTGGCGCCATTCGGCCAGTGCCTCGTCGCGATGCCACGCCCATTTCGCGAGGTAAAGCAGCATGAGCACGACCCACACCACAAAGCCGGTGATCATGATGATTTCTCCGACGGCTTTGGGTAATGCCCAGGCGTGGTTCGCGACTCGCCAGCAGTCACCGAGTCCGACCAGACCCAGAACGATGCCGAAGAACGAGGCAGGTATTGGAGGAGTTTTCATGGGGCGTTGACAAAAGGATGTCGCGGGTACGTGGCTGGCATCGACCGGGCTTTCTCGTCACAGGTGGGCATAGGAGGATAAGTTTAGTCATCCCGTCAGGCGGCACTACCGTGCTACTACGGTGTCTGAAAAGATGACGGGCTGAGAGAGTGCCGAGGCCGTCAGTCGCGACCTCGAAGAAGGATTTCACGACCGATATGAAGGAATTCGCGACCGATATGAAGGAAGGCGTAACAGTGGCCCTACCCCGTAAACTGGATGGATTAGAGGCTGATCACGAATTGGGATCGCTGCCGCAATGGACACGTGACGGTGAGGTCATTGAACGCGTCACTGTCTTTCCGACGTTCACCGATGCCATCCGAGCTGTCGATGAGATTGCACTCATCGCGGAGGAGTTGAACCACCACCCCGACATTGATATTCGGTGGCGCACCGTGCGACTCGCGATGACAACACATGATGTCGATGGACTCAGCACACTGGACATTGAGGCAGCACGACGCATCGACGCAAGTATCGACGCAATTGTGGGGTGAACGCGCCTTACTGAGTTACCGACTCGTGCTGAAAATCCCGTAGGTGCTTCCCAACGACGAACACGACGTACCCCAGCCACAGGATCATTCCCACGTGCAATACGTCGTTTTCGGAGAAGTAGATTCCGGCGCCGTCCTTCCAGAGAATTGCAGTGACGCCGGCTGCGTAGTAGGCGAAGTAGGCAACCTGCACGATCACCAGCAGAACAGCGGCCAGCACGAGTGAACGATCGAGTGCCTCGTGTGTGGCACGGTAACTTCGCCCCGCCACGATAATCACGATCACGATGCCCGGTAGTGCGAAAAGCATCAGCACTTCGAACGACAGCAGTGTGCGACTCGGCAACATCACACCCATCAGGGACACCACGAGGTAGACGCCGGCGTTGATTACCGCGTACCAACACAACCCGCGCCTCAACTTTCCGCTACTGCACGCGTACGCGACCGCAACGAGCATGGCGCTTACACTCAGCGCCTGGGTGATGCTGTAACCGACTTCCCAACCATTGGTGAGCAGACAGACATCGCGCCCGGCGCACTTGAGCGCGTAGCTGAATGCCTGGTACGAAACTCCGGCTTGGGCGGCACCGACCCCGCCCAGAATGAGTGCTCCGCCGAGCCACTGACGTGACCGTTGCGAGCGGGCAGTCACTAAGAAGTAGATGCCGCTAGCAACCCATAGTGCGGCGAGTGCGAAGACGAGCACTGTGCTGGACGGCTCGTTCAAGACGGTGCCGCCAATGTCGACACAGGGTCGATCGCGACACCACTCGTCGGGCGTGGTGGTCGTGGTCAACTCATCGAGGCGACCGCAGCCGGCCAGCGCAAGAGCGGCAAGTGGGAAAAGCGCGAGACGTAGGCGTGAATTGGTCACACCAGCCACTGTGCCGTCAGCGGGCCGCGACCATCACGAATTCGTTGTAGGCGAAGACTCGACCGGCTGATCTGGGGAACGGAAACGATGACGATCGTGTGGGGATGAAGCCGGCCCTGCGAGCTGTGGCATCGAGGTCGGCGAGGTCGAGGAATCGAACGTGCGTGGCATCGCTGGCGTAGCCGCGCTCTTGCGGGCAAATGAGCACCAGGCGCGCGGACGGTTTCAGATAGGGAAGGTAGTCGGTGATGATGGCGTCGCCCGTTGATTCGTCGACGTGTTCAATCACGTGTGCCAGCACAAGTGAGTCAAAGCTGGCCAGCACCGCGTCGGGGCACGAGGGCCACTCATCGGTGGTCCACGCTGTGTAGCCGCGTTCACGGGCAACAGCGATGGATTGAGTGTTGTGGTCGACGCCAACGCCGTCGTCGAGAAACGACAGAACACGACCGATACCGCAGCCCACTTCGAGAGTGCGGCCTAGCGTGAGCCTGCGCATGTTCCAGCGATAGGGCCGCTGTACGTCGAGAACCTGTTTCCATCGAGCGGACTCGAGGGTTTGCAGGCGCTCGGTGTAGTCGCCACCTGCCGTAGAAGGCGTTGTGTTGTCGCTCATGACCTCATCCACAAATCGAATCGGCAGCGGTATGTACCTTGGTGGGGGAGTTGATTGCGGTGCTGGGGCCAGCGGCAGTCGCTGAGACCGTGACTGGCTGTACGCCGTTGTAGTCGCTACCCACTTGCAGCAGGAAGGTATTACCCAATCCATTGATCTTCTTGACTGCAGCGTTGGGGAATGCCGCGCGTAATGTCTTGAGCGACTGGTCGAACGCGGGGTCGTACTGAATCACGGTGGTCGCGGCATCGTTGGCCTTTGCGTTCTGCGGCTGTCCGACAACGGTGTAGCCCGCCTTGACCAGATCGTCGGCCACTCGACGACCGAGTCCGGAAGTCGCCGTCGCGTTGTAGACCTTCACTCGCACCCGCGACGGTGCGATGCGCACGGCTGTCACGGCGTCGGACTCCGCGGGCTTGCCAGTCAGTGACATGTCGGCATTGATTCGGCTGAACAGGTCCTTTGCGTCGGGACTCCAGAGCACCGTTGATTGGTTCTTGGTCTTGCCGATGTCGACTCGATAGTCACCCTTGGCGATGGGAACTGTGAGGAACACGATGTCACTGGCGTTGATCGAACGCAGGCGATTTCCGAGCGCCAACATGCCGTCGCGGTCGAATTCGTTGTCGGTCGTGACACTGGAGGTCGCGGCGTCAAGGAATGCGTTCAGGGCCAAGGGGTTCAGCAACGTTCCGGAGCTCGTCGCTTTCTGCACTATCGACGCGATGAACTTCTGTTGGCGTGATGCTCGGCCGATGTCGGAATCAATCTTGCGTGCTCGCACGTAGGCAAGCGCCTGTTTGCCCGTAACCATCGACGTTCCGGCGGGGAGATTTAAGCCTGAAGCCTTGTCGACGGTGGCCTTGTTCACACAGACCGGTACACCGCCGAGGGCGTCGACCATCGAGAGAAAGCCGGCGAAGTTCATTTCGACGAAGTGATCGATTCGCACGCCGGTTGCGTCTTCGACGGTGCGCACCAAGAGGGGCGCGCCCCCAATTTCGTATGCGGCGTTGAGTTTGTTCTTGCGTTCGGTGTACGAGACCCCTTTGGAATCGGTGTACGAAGGAATTGTCACGTATGAGTCACGTAGGAGGCTCACGACGGAGACGGAGTTTTGGTCGGCAGAGATGTGCATCAACATCACGGTGTCCGTGCGCGGCGGTCCGTAGTTTCCGGTGCCCACGTGCAGTGCCTTCAGTTCGGCTTTGGTCAGGCCGGTGCGTTGGTCGGTGCCGACGAGAAGCAGGTTGGTTCCTGGAGCATCGGCAGGTCGCTGCGTGTCGCTCAAGGTGCTGAACACATCGACGTGACGAACTTCGCCCGTGTAGCGGCTGACGGCGGCGTAACCGACCGTGGATGTCAGGAGAACCAGTCCGGCGACTCCCGCCGTGACGGTGCGGCCGATCTTGCGGCGAGGAACGATGGGGTCAGTGACATCGGCAGGTGTGGCGTCGGTCACGTCGGATTCCGCCGGTGGTTCCGGTGGTGTCTGGTCCGTCATCGTTCGCCTCCCTCCGCGTCACGCGCATCCTTCGGCCGGAGGGCGCTGCCCGCACATCCACTGCTCAACGAGCGCGTCCTTCCCATTGTGCCCGAGGCAGAGCGACCACACGTGGGTCGAATGAGAGTCCACGCGGGCGACCCTCCTCATGATGTGAGCCAGATCACATTCTTGGGCGTCGGATTTCCTGCGTACTCGTAGACTGGGGCGGTGCCGACCCCGAGTTCCGCTCTCCCTGAGCGACCGCTCATCGTGGTTCCGGCATTCAATGAGGCCGGCGTCATTGGCCCGGTGCTCATGGAACTGGCCACTCATGAGCCCCACTGGCCGGTGCTGGTTGTCAACGACGGATCGCACGACGGCACCGCAGCTGAGGCAGCGCACGCAGGGGCCACTGTGGTGTCGGTTCCGTTCAACGTCGGAGTCGGCGGCGCGATGCGCACCGGATTCCTCTACGCACTGCGCAACAACTTCGATGCGGTGGTGCAGGTCGATGCCGACGGGCAGCACGACCCGGCTGCTGTGTCGGCGTTACTCGCGGCCCTGAGCGATGCCGACATCGTCATTGGTGCGCGTTTCGCCGGCGAAGGCGAGTACCAAGTTCGCGGACCGCGGCGCTGGGCGATGCGTGGACTGGCCGCAGTGCTCAGCCGCATCACCGGAACTCGACTCACCGATGTCACCTCCGGTTTCCGCGCCACCGGACCCGCGGCGTTGCCACTGTTTGCTCGCGACTATCCGCAGGAGTATCTCGGCGACACCGTTGAGTCGCTGGTGCTCGCACACAAGGCGGGCCTGCGCATCGCGCAGGTTCCCGTTGCGATGCGTCCCCGTGCGGCCGGACAACCAAGTCAGAGTCCGTTGCGAGCGACGGCCTATTTGCTCAGGGCCGCTCTCGTCCTTCTTCTTGCGG
>Ga0194058_10000268_pt1 | contig 23958 bp, 21 predicted proteins | sample SepL4417m_MetaG_FD_155490 | JGI IMG/M metagenome (GOLD analysis project Ga0194058, IMG submission 155490) | Anoxic zone freshwater microbial communities from boreal shield lake in IISD Experimental Lakes Area, Ontario, Canada - Sep2016-L442-17m | ecosystem: Environmental > Aquatic > Freshwater... | reverse complement strand
GTTGAAACCTCCACAACCAACACGTAGAGTCCAAATCACGCCCGCATTCCATAGCTTATTTTAAGCTCCTGCTGGTTCGAAAACGGGGTCCACCCCATTTAAATATGAATTACACAGATATACTGCAGGACATAATTAACAAGCATCTTTTGAATCAAAAGAATGGCAATCGTTATTTCTGTGAAAGACAGATTCAATTTAAACTAGGATTGGAAATATTTAAAAAAATCAATATTGAACCGCAGTTTGAGAGATTAATGAGGGGCGGACGAGGTATTTCCGAGACATTAAACGCAAAGCGAGATTACCTGGATTTGTTTATCGAAGAAGGACAATATAAAACAGGAATTGAATTAAAGTACAAAACAACAAATAAAGGCAAGGCGGAGGTAATCTACGAGCATCATGGCGCGCAGAGCAATGGCCGCGCACAATGCCTGTTTGACATAAGTAGATTAGAGCGGTTTATCGATTGCAACGAAATAACGAACGGCTACTTCATATTTATCACAAATGATAAGACATACTGGTCAAAATATAGAAATCCAACATTCAGTCTATCAAATGAAAAAAATAAAACGGGAGTTTTTAAAGCAGATTGGGACTCTTGCCCAGATTACTGTAATGACTTTATTCTTCGTGGAAAATACGATATTGAATGGATCGTAAATGGCAGTTTTGGGGCACTCCTAATTCCTGTTGTGAAACAATGGACTTAGAAATGCCATTCATTTGTAATTAAAATCATGAAATCCCTGTCTTCAGTCCTCCTGGTCGCACTCCTGGTTGCCTTTGTGCCATCGAAAGCGACCGCACTCCAGCCCGGCCAGCCGGGTTGGGACAACTCAGTTCTCTCCTTCGAAGATGCAAAAAGCGCGGCAGACGCCGGGGATGCCTACGCACAGGCGGTGGTATCCATTTACTACTCACTCGGATGGAAGACCGAAAAGAACGTGGAATTGGCTTTGAAGTATGCCGTCAGCAGCGCGAAGGCCGGGCATCCGCTGGGAATTTATCGAGTTGGAGCAGCTGCCCGTGCAGGCGATGGCGCTGCAAAGAATGAGGAGCAGGGATTGAAGCTCCAGGCAAACTCCATCGAAGGGCTCAGCAAAATGGGGGGGAATCCCTATGCAATCACGTCACTCGGCGTGATGCTGTTCCAGGGAAAGGTTGCTCAGGAGAACAAACAAGAAGCGGCAAGACTCTACAAAGTCGCGGCAGATATGGGGTATGCTCCCGCGCAGTTCAACTACGCCATGTGTGCCAAAGCAGGGAATGGCATGGATAAAAACCCTGCTATCGGAGATAAATATCTGCAAAAAGCTGTAAACGAGTCGTATCCGCTTGCGACTTCTGCAAGAGTTTTCACCAATAATAAGGAGCAAATCGGTGCAGGAAACCAGCCCCCCGCGCAGGAGGAGCAACGAAACACATCGCTTAATTCCGAAACGGGAGTTTTTGAACCAGACGCACTTAAAGGAGAGTCATCAAAATGGCATTCTCTAATTCAAAGCAGCAATCAAAGCGATATATCTGTAGATTTCCGAACTAATTATAGCGACTATAATATGCCCAATAGAGATGATTGGCAGCGCTATGTTTTCAATCAATATCGAGTAACTTCAGAGGATGAGGAGGGATGCAACGTCGCCTTATCGGTAGACACAACGGAAGGCGCGATGAGAGGAAAAAGCATCATTGAGTATCCGGTTGCATTGCAGTTTCGTATAAAAAATAATGGAAAAACCAGCAAGTGCGTTGAAGCATTAACACTGCGCGTTGAGAGCGTGAAAGAAATAAACGACTTTCTTCCATCATGGGTCGGTGATGTAAATGGGTTCTATTTGCATAATTACGGATGGAGCGGTGATGCGCCCATAAGGTCGCATTTTATCTTATATGCCCCAATTAACGCTCTTAAGGAAGATCGCTTAGCTAAGGCGCAAGAGTTCTCCATAGAAACGTCAACGTCCAGTGACATAAAGCATCCATGGCCGAGATTTATTGATTCAGTTAAGGGTAGGTTGCCATTTCTTGATTTTAAAGCAACCTTAAATTTAGAGTCTGGCTCGTCATATAGCGCGTATCACAGTCTTGATGGTGGCGCGAGCGGCCAAGAGTTGCATGTGAAGATTCCAGCTAGATTTAGCCTTCCATCGAAACGCGAAGGATATAAAATATCATTTCCCGTCAATAGTGTAGTAAAGCCGAATGAAAGTGCATTCGTCTCAGTGACGCTCGATGCGTCGCAATCTATTAATGTAAAGCTGCGGCCTTTCATTATTCTTTCTAATAAAGAAACCATAGCGGGAAGAGGCGTTGGAATGGAATATAGATCATTTCGCCCCTTACAGAGTTGCGAATCCGTGATTCCATTGATTGGACAGGATGACAGTCCTTTGATGTTTTATCAACTTAGTTGTCTGCAATCGAGAATGCCTATCGTTACATGGAATGATTGCAAGGCGGCTAAATCACTTTTGCAGAGTACAGATAAAACGCTTGAAGATAACGACATTAAAAAGCTTTTGATCAGCGAATCTGACTTATTTACTAAGGCGGTTAAAACTTCTGAACAGACCGTTGAATTGCTGCCAAACACAGCAAGCAAACCATCGTGGGCGGTTTGCCAGACAACGAATAATCATCAATCCTTCGATGTCACTCCAAGTAATGCAACCATTAAAAAGCGAGCGTTCCTTACAATTAAAACAGATGATCGTGGCATTTGCGGTGTGTTTTCACTATTTGATTCAGTTAGTCAAAGTGTGGTTTTTCAAGCCCCATGGAGCCTTATAACAAAGAATAAAGGCGCTATAAGCAGTACATCCTTGGCGATGAGCAGCGATCAGAATTTCCGGTGGATTGCTTGGCTTATTAATGCTGGCACTGATGTGCGTCTATATGTAGCATTTCCTGGCAGATCTGAAAGTTTAGTTAGTCTTCCCTATGCAATTGAATCTGATATCCAACGAATCGGCACGTCTGGCGATAATCTAGTTCTAGAATACAAGACAGGAACGAAGATGTTCAACTTAAACGATCCTGTCATTTCTCAACTTCTTGACGGTGCATATGCCCATGGAGCAAGCGAACCCGCATTCAGCGACATCGACAACCATGGACGCTACCGTCTGTGGATTCCACCTCGCAAATCAACACCGCCAGACACAATGCCCGACTGGGCTTCCCCTAAAGAGTGCGCATTGTCGGGCGCCACTAAAGTCGACTTAATAGATTCTTTGCATTGGTTGTCAAATAGTGAAATTGCGTTGAAAACTAGCGCTTGTTGGAACGTTGTCAATATATATAATGCAACTAGAAGACCCATAAAGCAGAATCAAACCGCATTATTAAAAGTAAATACATCAAAAGCTAAACCAATTGAGGTTAGCTGCGGGAATGGGATCTTTACAACTGAATATCCTATAAGAAACAAACTTTCCATTGTAGTCGAAAGCTCAAGAAAGTTCAAATATGACGGCGTTGGCATCTTTAAGCAAAACGAAGGGTTGAATGTTGGTCGTGGCGAGGTGACGTTTGATGGACTTCACTCTAGATTCACGAATGATCCGTCAGTCTCTCGCATTGGAGCAATTTCAGAAAATAATAAAGCATTTGCATTATCGAGTTTCGATGGAAATAAAATCTTTCTTATTAGTGTCGAAAAGCTCTCGATTATTGGAGTTGTCTGCTTTCAAGATAGCAACACGCCAGTCGGGACAATCATGACACCAGATAACTTTTATCTTTCCGGGAATGGGCGTGCCGACGGAATTTCTCTAACCTCCGGTCTTAGCGGGGTTAATTTGTCTCAATTTGAGGTGCAAATGAACCGCCCTGATATTGTTTTAGAGCGGCTTGGAGCACCTCCAGAGATGGTCAAGGAGGCAGTGCGGCTACGTCAACGCCTTGTAAATCGAAGCGACTATAAAGCGTTGGGAACGGTTGACTTGATTGATATTCCTGTCGTTGAGTTAACCCGCCAGCCCGCTCCGACAACAGAGAAGAGGGAAATCAAAGTGGAGTTCAAGTGCAGCAACAATACCGGCCCACTCAAGGAAATCTTGATTTACAACAATGGTTCTTTGGTCGAGAAAAAGCCACTTCCAGGGGCTGATGGTAAACCTTCACCTGACTCTTCCGGGCAAGCCACGATTGCGCTCGCTACCGGCGACAATCTGATCCAACTGTGTGCAGTCAGCGAGGAGGGAGTTCCGTCCGCGTTCACACCCGCCCGAGTGAAATGCACCGCACCACCTCAATCTAAAAACTCATTCATCGTCTGTGTCGGTCTTTCCGAGTATCAAAACAAAAACTTTAACCTGAAATATGCGGCCAAAGATGCTTCGGACATGTCGGCGGCACTTGAGAAGGCCGCTAGAGGTCGTGGATTAGAGCCGAAAGTGCTTTTGCTCCGGAATCAGGATGTGACAGCGGCGATTGTCGATAAGATCCGCGCTTTTCTTGCGACTGCCACAACTGATGACGAAGTGACGCTCTTTTTTGCTGGTCACGGGTTGCTCGATAAGGATCTCGGCTACCAGTTCGCCACATACACGACGGATTTCACAGCAACAGAAAACCAGGGCATCCCGTTTGAAAAACTCGAATCCCTTGTCGAGGGGATCAAACCACTCAAGCGCACTGTGCTTCTGGACACCTGCCACTCAGGCGAAGTCGAAGAGGAGGCGAAGCCCGAACTGCTCGCCATGGTCAATGGGCCGTCCTCGCCTGCTCCGGCAGAAGTCGCTGCCGTCAAGAAATCGACCAGTGTGGCAACGCGTGGGATGAAGATTAGCGAAACCGCCCCCAAACTTCGCCACTCGGATTTCGTCCAGTTGGAGAGTTTGTTTCCTGATTCGCGCCGAGCCAAGGGGGCAAATATCCTGACATCGTCCAGCGGTAGCGAATTCTCTATGGAAAGCGATGCCTGGAAAAACGGACTTTTTACCTACACATTCCTCAATGCCCTCAAGGATCCCAAAAGTGACATGAACGGGGACGGCAATGTCACCTTCGAGGAAATCTCAACGACGGTCGCTGAACGTGTGTCTGCCCTCAGCGGAGGAAGCCAGAGACCGATCACGAGAGGAGTCAACCGCGAAGTCCCGAGCGTGCTAGCTATAAACAAAGCACCAACTGCTCAGTAAATCGATTAGACAACTAGAAATATTATGGACGATCTGATAGTGTCGGCGTGGAACAATGGATCTCATCGAGAGGATGGCACCGGATATGGGCTGAGCTTTGGGCTTGTAGGGAGAAGGCGCATCCCAGAACACTGGCAGAGTATCTGCTTGATATTTGCGCAAGGAGAAGAACCTGTCGAGATTTCAATCACGCCTGGTTTCAGGGCGCACTGTCCCGAGATCAGACACAGACGTATCGGGCAATGGCTGGCCAGCCAGGAGTTACTTTCTTGGCCTTATCGCCAACCCCATCGCATTCGCCTCGGTCACAACGGAGAGAATGTTTTCTCAGTTTCCTCGCTGTGAGCAAACCGTAAGATGAGGGTAAAATGGACTCGCCAGAAGGCAGCGCTTCTCCACTGTGTCGCAAGGCGCTTAATACACCCAAAGCAAGACATCCCCAACCTGAACAACCACCAAACCATGAAGACATCCAGAATAACACTCGTGGTCGCAATCGCGATCTCATTGAATACGCTGCCCGCAGCTGATGACATCTCGGCGATTTTGAATCAGATCGAAGGCCAGGGCTCAGCGAAGAAGAATACCAGCATCGAAAAGTCGCCTGCGCCAGCGACAGCACCCACCTCGACCCCGGCCCCAAAGAAAAAGAAAATCTCGCCGGTGCCAAAAGCGAAAGCCATCGTCGAAGAACCAGTCGCTAAAGTGCAGCCGACCCCACAAATAACTATTTTGAAGCCGACCGACAAACTGCCCAAGAATTTCCGAGGAATGGGCCTTGCTGGCAAATTTAGAATCTGTGGAACGGACGGTGGGGGATCTCCGCTGATTGTGGCTGCAGAAGATTACAAGAACCCTTTTGCCCGTCAATTCTGGATCATAAACTCCGATGTTGGGCTTGGTCCCAATCGCTCATTTCAACCAGAAGACAGACCCCCTCTTGATGTCCCGCAAAGCAAACCGTTGATCTTTGTTGGGGTATTTGTTCCCGGAGTTTACAATGTGAAAATGCCCTGAGTGTAATAATTATGTCATAAAACCTAGCGTTGGACAAAGTCAGGCGCGCACGAGTTGCATACGCATTAATGAGCAGAGGCTGGAAAGTTGGAGAGGCTTATGATGACGGATACGCACTCCCCGTGTGGGCATCAGAAGCTTCGCAAGATTTATGAACACTTGGGGTGAACTGCTGAAATATCATCCGCTTTACGAGACCTCCATTTTCCAATCATGCCTGAACACCAATCCATCGAGTGGAAAGAAACCTGGCGGGACGAATACCTAAAGTGGGTCTGCGGATTCGCGAACGCCATCGGCGGCGTCCTTGTCATCGGGAAGAACAACAAGGGGATTCCCGTCGGGGTGAATGGGGCATCGAAGCTGCTGGAAGATATCCCGAACAAAGTCCGAGATGTCCTCGGGATTTTGGTGGACGTGAATCTTCGCAACGAGGATGGGGCCACCCCACTTATCGAGATTGTCGTCGAACCGTATCCGTATCCGATCAGCTACAAGGGGGAATACCATTACCGGAGCGGGAGCACGAAGCAGGAATTGAAGGGGGCCGCGCTGGACCGGTTTCTTCTGCGCAAGCAGGGACGGCATTGGGATGGCGTGCCGGTGCCGAATGTCGGCGCGGCTGATCTCGACTTGAGTTCGCTGGCCGCGTTCCGAAAACGCGCTCACCGCAGCAAGCGGCTCACGCCGGAAATCCTGCGGGAACCGGATGCCGAGCTTTTGGAGAAGCTGCATCTCATGGATGGCCATTATCTGAAACGCGCTGCAGTCCTCCTCTTCCATCCCGACCCCGAGCGATTTGTGACCGGTGCCTACATCAAAATCGGCTACTTCCGCACGAATGCCGATCTCGTTTTCCACGATGAGATTCACGGCGATCTCTTCAGCCAGGTGGACAAAACCCTCGATACGCTTCGAGCAAAATACCTCAAGGCGTTGATTTCTTACGACGGAGTTCAACGGGTGGAGACATATCCGGTCCCCGAGGAAGCTCTGCGGGAAGCGATACTCAATGCAGTGGCCCACAAAGATTATGCCAGCGGTTCACCCATCCAGCTCAGCGTGTATGCTGACAAGCTCCTCATTTGGAATTCCGGCCATCTCCCCCTCGACTGGACCGTCGAACGGCTGACAGAAAAGCATTCCTCCCAGCCATTCAACCCGGATATTGCGAATGCATTTTTCCGAGCGGGCGACATTGAATCCTGGGGACGAGGGATCGAGCGGATCATGTCCACCTGCCGGGAAGCCGGATCGCCCGAACCCGCCATCGAATACACGCCCGGCGACCTCTGGGTCAAATTTCCTTTTTCCCCTGCCTATCTGGCCGGGGCATCAACCGGATCGGATGCGGGGAAAAGTTCGGGGAAAAGTTCGGGGAAAAGTTCGGGGAAAACCGAGGACAAGATCATCGCCATTGTTCGGGAATCCCCCGGCATTTCCATTCCGGAGATTGCCAAGATCCTTGGCATCAGCACCCGCGCCGTGGAAAAGCAAATTCGCCAACTCAAGGCCAACAGCCGGCTCCGCCGCATCGGCCCTGCCAAAGGTGGCCGCTGGGAGGCGGGAGCATGAGGAACCTCGCGCAAAGAACGCAAAGGACTGAACCAAACGATATGAATTTCCAGACGCCCGATCCCCATGCGCGAGCATTCGCAAAATTCGTGGGCACGCCGCTTTTAACTTTCCTTCCTCCCCCCTTTGCGTCCTCTGCGCCCTTTGCGCGACACCTTTCCTGTTCTGTTCCGACTGAAAACTGTCTAAATAACCATCTCATGAAACACCACCACCATAAAAACCGCTCCATTTTTGTCCCTTCTCGTGCCTTTTTGTGGCTGATCCTCTGTGTTCTTTGCGTTCTCTGCGGTTCAATTATGCTTTCCGCCAAAGAAGTCGAATCCGAAGGCCGCGCCGCCGGTGACCAGAATACCGCCCGCGAGCAGGCGCTTGCGGATGCTCTCCGCGAAGCCGTGCGCGTCGGGGTCGGCGTGGACGTGGCGAGTTCCAGCAAGGTCACCGACTTCGCCCTTGATTACGACCGAATCCTGAGCGCGGCATTCGGACATGTGAACACGTACAGCATCGTCTCGTCAGGGCTCGGGAGGGATGGCATTTACAGGGTGAAGGTGAAGGCCGATGTCCAGCCCGGCACGCCGGGAGCAAAAGACACGCTCGCCCTACGACAAATCGTCCTTCTCAAAGGTGCTCCGCGAGTCTCGATCAAGATCGAAGACCTGATTGACGGAGTCGCTGGACCGACTTCCTACGCTCAGGGAATCATGGAGCAGACCGGGCGCGAGTTGCAGCTCAACCTTGTGGACATCGGGACCGCTCGCACGCAAGAAACCCGGATGGCTGCCAGAGACGAGATCCTCGGGAATGACAAGACCGCCAAGCTCAGGAAAGCGGACATTTCCCAGAAGTCCGATTTCCTCATCGAGGGGAAGGTCGTCGCCCGCTACGTCGGCCAGCAGTCGAGCTATGGTTCCCTTCCTCAGCATGTATTCTCCGTCGGAGGCGAACTCCGGGCGATCCGACCAGAAACCGGAGAAATCGTGGCAACCGCTGCACTGCCCGGAACAGAGAAGGTTGAGAGCGATCTCGAATCTAAAGAGATGGCAGCCCGCGACGTCATTCAGAAGGTTCTGTCCGGCACCGGAAAGACCAGCAACATCTTCAACAAGATCCTGGCACGGTGGGTGACAGAAACCGACCTCGGCGCCATCAAGCGCCTCGAATTCAGTGGAATCAGCAGCGAAGACTTCAAGAAGTTGCAGGCCGCGATGAAAGACACCGACAAGATCAGCGCCGTCTGGCCAAGAGAATTCGACGCCCAAGGGATCAGCAACCTCGACATCGAAACCCGCCTTGACAACCCCGGCATAGAGGACGTCGTCACCAAAGCGACCGAAAGCCGCTACGCCACCGACAGAGCTACCGACAACCTCATCGCCTTCAAACCCGGCACCCCGGCAAAGAAATCCTGGTGGCCTTGGTGAAGGTGAGAGCTGCCTCGCCGTTCCCCGTAGAGGGCGTCACCATTCGGAAGACCACAGCCCGGAGAAAATCTTGCGGGTCAGGGGGCCTGCCGGGGATTTCTTGCGATTTGGGCGGCGAGCGCCTCCGCTCCGGCCCGGAAGGAAAGCGATTCCTTCGCGAGGTCACCGGAGCGGTGGACGGAAGCGTGCCAGGCATCGTCAATCAGGAGCAGATCGCGGGCGCGGGCGGCGAGCCCGTCGCGTCCGGCGGAGAAGAACTCCTCGTAAGCGATGCGTTCGACCGCCCCGTTTCCGCCGAGGCAGGGCATCCGGCAAAGCAGGGCATCTCCGGCCACCTGCCCGGGGACCGCGCTGGAATCAAGCTGCCAGACGATCCGGTGCCGGGCCATCACCTTGAGGTAGTCCGGGTAGGGCAGCGGGGACTCGATGATGTGAAGAAGCGGATTTCTTTTTCTGAGCCCCTTCAAGATGCGCGAGCCGTGGCGGCCTTCAGAATTCACGACGGCGAGCGGGCACGAGAGGTCGCGGGAGATTTGATCCGCCAGGACGACTGCTGCGAGGTGGTTGCGCGAGGGGGTGCCAAACTCCCTGGTGCCGACGAAGATGCCCCGGCGCTGGTCGAGCGGCTGGCTGAAATCCCATGCAGGAAAATCGATCGGATACGGGGTCGGGAGGAATTCCGCATGCGGGGCGCCTGCCGCGAGGTAAAGCGGGACGAGCTCGGGAGTGCTCGAGATCGCGCCGTCCGACGCCGAGCAAATCTCGCGGAAGAGCTCCCATCGGGACAGGTCGCCAAGAAGGTCGGCAACCTGGTGGCTCCCGGATTCCTTGCAGGAAACAAACGCCAGGCACCCGCGCGAGCGGAGCCGGGCGACCGCAGACAGCGCACCGCTCAGGTTCCGCTTTCGCAGGAGGACGACGGCCGCCCCGGCAGGGACAGATTTTTCCTCGCGATAAAACCCGCCGCGCCCGCAGGCGGCGTAGGCATGGTAGTTGACCGGAGGGTGTCCAGGATCTCCAGGCGCTCCGGGGCCCTCCGGGAATTGGCGTTCCGGGTCGCGGCCGCCAGGGTTGAGCACAGAGAACGTCATGCGTGTTTGATCCTGTTCCAGATTTCATCCAGCTCCTTGAGCGGGATCTCCTGCATCCTGCGTTCGCCGACCTCGCGCTCGACCGCCTGGAAGCGGCTGATGAAGCGGTTTGTGGCCGCGGCGAGCGAGACCTCCGCATCCACGTGAAGCTTGCGGGCGAGGTTGACCGCAGTAAAAAGGATGTCCCCGACCTCGTCCTCGACCGCCTTCGCATCCCCCGCAGCAAGGGCGCCGCGCACCTCGGAAATCTCCTCCTGCATCTTCTCGAAAACCGGCTCGGCATCCGGCCAGTCGAACCCGACCCGCGCCGCCTTCCGCTGCGCGTTCTGGGCGCGCACGAGCGCGGGCATCGAGGTCGGGAGGCCATCGAGAACTCCCGACCGTGATGGCTTTTCCTCCTGCTTGATCTGCTCCCATTGGCGGAGGACTGCCGCCGAATCGCCCGCCAGCTTGTCCCCGAAGACGTGCGGGTGGCGGCGGATCATTTTCTCGCAGATCTCCGCGGCCACATCCTCGAAGGTGAACGCGTCCCGCTCGCCGGCCATCTGGGTATGGATGACCACATGCAGGAGCAGGTCCCCGAGCTCCTCCTTGAGGTTCGCATCATCCGCGCGCTCGATCGCCTCGATGACCTCGTAGCATTCCTCGATCAGGGCGCCCCGCAGGCTCTCGTGCGTCTGCTCGCGGTCCCACGGGCAGCCGTCCGGCGCGCGGAGCCTTGCAACAATTTCCCGGAGCCGGAGGATCTCAGGCATCTCAGATCCTCCAGAGCGAGCTGTTTCCCGCCCCGAACTCGCTGACCTCCTCGCTCGATGTCCGGGCGGCATACCATGTCAGCACGGAGATCGAGAGGATGGTTCCCACATACACGAGGCATGCAAACCAGGCCGGGAGCTCATGCACGGCAAGCGCCTGGTAGAACGCCCCGACCGAGCGGATCGGAGTTTTTGTATGGATCAGGATCTTCATCGTCCAGGCGATCATGATGATCGCGAAGATGAACACGTAATTCCGCTTCAGGCGCCTGCCGATCGCCTCGAGCTTGCTGATCTTGAACGACGGCATGATCAGATCCTCGCAGACCAGCTTCCGCCACTCGCCATCCAGGAGCTTCTGGTTCCTCATCACCATCGGGACCAGAAAATGGGATTCGAGCATCCGGACCCGCCCGCGGAACGCATCGTAGAACCGGTACCGGCGGGCCTCGATCCAGAGCATGATCCAGACGAGCGCGAGGTTAAAAAAGAAGATGATGTGCGGGATATCTTTGAACGAGAAGGCGGCTCCGATGATCGTTGTCGTGCTCGTGATCGCCCATGTCGTGGTGACGTCGAGCCGCTGCCGCCAGACCATGATCCGGCCGAGCTCGCCGCGATAAAAATGCACCATCGTCGTGACGTAGCACGAGTCGTCGAGGCTGGCGGATGGCAGCGAAGACGGGGCGGGGCGGCGGGTCTTTTCGGGCATGTTATCGTTTCCTGTCTTTTTCCAGCAGCTCCTCGCGCGCCCGATCCAAGCGGGCTCGCTCCCCTGCCGTCAGGCTCCTCATCCCACGCCTGGAAATTTTTTCCAGGATGTCATCGATCGATGCGGCCGGCTCGTCCGGGCGTTCGAGCACGCGGAGGTGCGGCGTTGGGCGGGCTGGAAAAAACGAGCGGAGATCCGGGAAAAGCTCTCCGCCGCGCAGCCGGCGCACGAGAAGGACCGCCGCGCTGCAGTCGAGCGCAAGCACCGCCAGCCCGGTGGTGTCGGAAGCGGCCAGCGACTGGAGCGCGCTCACCGCCACGAGGCAGGCCGCGACCCACCGCGCCTGGATTCCAAAAAAAACTTCCGCAGATGGATAGAGTGCGGCGAAGGCGACAAAGATGCCGAAGTGGAGCGCCCCGGACCCCCAGTAGCTCGAGGGGAACCCAGCGAATCCAGCCAGCGCCAGCGCCAGCGGGGGGGCCAGCAGGAGGGTCAGATAAATCACCAGGAACGCCCGCCGGCCGAGAAGTTTTTCGATCTCCTGGCCGAACGCCACCAGCATGTAGAGCTCGAGCAGGAAAAGCAGCCCCGGGGGATGGACAAACGCATAGGTGCCGAGCTGCCAGATCGCGAAGTGCCCGCACACCGCCGCGCTGGAAAACTCCAGCGCTCCGAGGAGGAGCTTCGCGCCTGCAAACATCGCGAGAGCGGTCGCAACCATCGCCAGCGCATGAGCCCCTGCGAGCAGGGTGCTGGCATAGACAGGAATCGACCCGGCCCAGGCGAGAGGGGACGTGTTTCCGAAATTTCTGTCCGCAGTCATTCCCTCACATCCTAACCTCGCAAGAAATTCCCACAAGATCGAACTCGTTTCCCTTGCCACATAATACGGATTCTGTGATTGTTTGACCTGCCAAACTAAATTCATGAGCAAAACCACAACACTAGGAACCTGTAAACCAACCATCAAATCCATCCTCGCCTGGGTTGAGGAGGTCGCCGAACTCACGAAGCCCGCTGCCATTTTCTGGTGCGACGGATCCGAAGCCGAAGACAAGCAGATGCGCGACCTGCTCGTGGCTTCCGGGGCTGCACTCTGGCTCGACCCGAAGAAGCGCCCGAACTCCCTGCTCGTGCGCAGCGACCCCCGGGATGTCGCCCGCGTCGAGGAGCGCACGTTCATCTGCTCGAAGTCGAAGAAGGACGCCGGCCCGACCAACAACTGGGAGGCTCCCGACGTCATGAAGACGAAGATGAATGGCCTCTTCAAAGGCTGCATGGCCGGGCGCACGCTCTATGTGATCCCGTTCAGCATGGGCCCGATCGGCTCCCCGATCGCCCAATACGGGATCGAGATCAGCGACAGCCCGTATGTCGTCGCCAGCATGCGCATCATGACCCGCATGGGGGCGGCCGTCTATGACCAGATCGCCAAAAACGGGGTCTTCGTGAAGTGCCTCCACTCGGTTGGCATGCCGCTGGCCGCCGGGGAAAAAGACGTCCCTTGGCCGTGCAACCCGGCAGACACCTACATCACCCACTTCCCGGAAGACCGGCTGATCATGAGCATCGGCTCCGGCTACGGAGGAAACGCGCTCCTCGGGAAAAAATGCTTTGCTCTTCGGATCGCTTCGGCGATGGCGCGCGACGAGGGCTGGATGGCCGAGCACATGCTCATCCTCGGGGTCAAGGATCCTGAGGGCAAGAAGACCTACGTTTCGGCAGCATTCCCGAGCGCCTGCGGCAAGACGAACTTTGCGATGATCATCCCGCCAAAAGTTCTCAAGGACGAGGGCTGGGAGATCAGCTGCATCGGCGACGACATCGCCTGGATCAAGCCGGGGCCAGACGGGAGCCTCCGGGCGATCAACCCGGAAGCCGGCTTCTTTGGAGTTGCTCCGGGAACGGCCTACGACAGCAACCCGATGGCCATGGATTCCATCAAGTGCGACACGATCTTCACGAACGTCGCGCTCACCGACGACGGAGATGTCTGGTGGGAGGGGATGTCGAAGGAGGCTCCGAAGCACCTGATTGACTGGAAGGGCAAAGACTGGACGCCGGAAGCGAAGGACTCCGAAGGCAAGCCGGTGCTCTCGAGCCACCCGAACAGCCGGTTCGCCGCCCCGGCGCGCAACTGCCCGATCATCGATCCCGACTGGGAAAACCCTGCGGGCGTCCCGATCAGCGCGATGGTCTTCGGCGGGCGCCGGGCGACGACGATGCCGCTCGTCTTCCAGTCGTTCAACTGGGTCCACGGAGTCTATCTCGGCGCCACGGTCGGCTCGGAGATGACCGCAGCCGCAGCCGGAACGGTCGGCCAGGTCCGCCGGGATCCGATGGCGATGCTCCCGTTCTGCGGATACAACATGGGCGACTACTTCGCCCACTGGCTCGAAATGCGCCACCACGTCAAGCACCTGCCGGCGATCTTCCACGTCAACTGGTTCCGCAAGAGCCCGGAAGGGAAGTTCCTCTGGCCCGGGTTCGGAGACAACATGCGCGTCCTCAAGTGGATCGTCGAGCGCTGCCAGGCCGGCAAGCACGCGACCGAAACTGCGATCGGATGGATGCCGGAATACCAGGACCTCGACATGCGCGGGCTCGAGAAAGAGATGCCTCTTGCGAAATTCGAGCAGGCTCAAAAGATCGACACCGCCGAGTGGCACCGCGAGCTCGTCATGCAGGACGAGCTCTTCATCAAGCTCTACAGCCACCTGCCTAAGGAGCTCATCTTCCAGCGCGAGCTCCTCATCTCGCGCCTGTAAGGATCCCTGCAGAAAACACATCCCCGCGCGGAGCCGCCAAACGGCTCCCGCGGGGATTTTTTTTCGGAATAGCGTGTGGGTACGGACATCCCGCCCGCCAGAATATGCCGCCCCTTCATGCTCATCGTGGCTTCCTGCCTCCGGATTTAGGATCACCCCTTGCATCCGTCGGATTTCCGGCTTTATTGGAATAAGAATGTTCGCTCAAAAAGAGGCACTGATCCGGCTGCTCCAGGACAACGACCCGGAAACCGTCCGCCTCGTGAAGGAGCAGCTCGCAGCGGGCGGCGAGGAAAAAATTCCCGAGCTCGAGGAGCTGATGCGGGAGGACGACGCATGCGTATCCCGGCATGCCCGCGAGGTGCTCACGGCAATCAGCGGGCGAAGCGCGGAGGAGGAATTTTCGCTCCTCTGCCATTTTTTTGGAGACGGGCTGGACATCGAGCTGGCGTGCTGGGTGCTGGCGCGCGCGCTCGAGCCAGGGGTCTGCATCCTGCCCTACGAGCACAAGCTCAGCAACTGGGGGCGCCAGTTCCTTGTGAAGATCTCCGGGGCCGTGAGCAACCGCGAGCGCGTGCTCGTGCTTTCGGAGTTTCTTGCCGGGGAGCTCGGGTTCCGGGGAAACGCTGACGACTACTACTGCGAGAGAAATTCCCTGCTCCCCCGCGTGATCGAGACCCGCGCGGGGATTCCGATCACATTGACATTGCTCTACATGATGGTCGGCGCGCGGGCCGGGATGAAAATCGAGGGCATCAACCTGCCCGGCCACTTCATCGCCCGCCACGGGGAAGTCTATTTTGATCCGTTCCATCGCGGGAAGATATTGGTCCGCCGGGATGTCGAGGGGATCCTGCTTCGGCAGGGCCTGGCATTGAAGGGCTGCCACCTGCAGCCGGCCACTCCCCGCCAGATGCTGCTTCGCATCCTCACCAACCTGATCTATGTCTATGACCTGCACGGGAACGCCGAAAAGCTGGAGCTCGTCAGGCACTGGATGCAGGCCCTCAAGGGCGGAGCGGAATGATCGTTGAGGTTCTGAATACTGGCACGGAGCTGCTCCTCGGCGAGGTGGTCAACACGCACGCGGCCTGGCTTGGGAAGCAGCTTTTCCCGCTCGGCCTGAGGATTTCCCGCCAGACGACCGTGCCCGACGGGGAGGAGATCCGGCAGGCGCTCTCGGAATCCATCGGCCGGGCCGACATCGTGCTCGTGACCGGCGGGCTCGGCCCGACGACGGATGACATCACGCGCGAGGCGGTCTCCGGGCTTCTCGGGCTCAGGCTGCTCGAGAACGATGGCGTCCGCAGAAAAATCGAGTCCATGGTCTCCGCGCGCGGGTTCTGCCTGCGCGAGCGGATGCTCCGCCAGGCGATGGTTCCCGAGGGGGCCACCGTTCTCCCCAACGAACATGGCACGGCCCCTGGGCTCTACATCCCGCAGTCCGGGAGCTCGCCTCACATTTTCCTTTTTCCCGGGCCGCCGCATGAGCTCCACCCGATGTTTGCCGCCTCTGCACTGCCGGTTCTCCGGGCGCTTTGCGGAGGGATGCCCGAGCGGGAATGCCGGGTTTACCGGGTCGTCGGCCTTGGGGAAAGCTCCGTTGAGGAGCTCGTCGGGCTCGGGCTCTCGAAGCGCCCGGACATCGAGGTCGGATACTGCGCGCGTCCGAACGAGGTGGATCTCAGGGTGATCGGGCCGAGGCCTGCCCTCGAGGAAGTCGAGCCGGAGATCCTTCAGGCCATCGGCGACCACCTCGTCTCGCAGGCTGGCGAGCGGCTCGAGGAATGGGTCGTCCGACGCCTCCGCGAATCCGGCCGCACGATCTCAGTGGCTGAGTCGTGCACGGGCGGCCTCCTCGCCCACCGGCTCACGAATGTTCCCGGCGCCTCGGAGGTTTTCCCCTGCGGGTATGTGACGTATTCCAACAGCGCAAAAACTTCCGATTTGGGCGTCCCTGCCGCGTTGATTGCGGCGTGCGGGGCGGTGAGCGAGCCCGTGGCATTGGCGATGGCGGACGGGTGCCTCACGAGGTCGGCGAGCGACTTTGCGCTTGCCCTGACCGGCATCGCGGGGCCTGGAGGCGGATCTCCTGAGAAGCCGGCCGGCACGCTCTTCATCGCGCTGGCACAAAAAGGCAAGCCGGCAGCCTGCCGCAGGTTTCTATTTTCGAGGGACCGCGAGACATTCAAGCAGCTCGCGACCCAGGCGGCCCTGGATCTCCTGCGCCGCGAGCTCCTCGGCCCGCCTCCGCGAGCGCCTAGCCCACATGGTGAAAAAACGAAAAGAGATCTGCTCTCTTGAACCGCCGCGATTTTCTGATATCGCTTAAGCTCAAATGAGCTTAGCTGAAAAAGTCAAACGTGCCGGGGTAGTGGGAGCTGGGGGCGGCGGGTTCCCTGCCCACGTGAAGCTCGCAGGCAAGGCCGACACCGTCATCGCCAACGGCGCAGAATGCGAGCCGCTTCTACACAAGGACTCCGCCGTCATGCAGCACCTTGCTGCGGAGGTCGTGGAGGGAGTTCAGCTCGTCATGCAGGCCGTCGGCGCGAAGGACGGGATTGTGGGGATCAAGGCGAAAAAGAAGGAGGCCGTGGCGGCCATCCAAGCCGCCTGCAAAGGCACGCCGGTGCGCGTCCACCTGCTTGGCGACTACTACCCGGCCGGCGACGAATACGAGCTGGTTCACGCGGTGACCGGCCGCCTCATCCCGGCGCAAGGAATTCCGCTCCAGGTCGGCGCCGTCGTCTGCAATGTCGAGACCCTGGCCAACATCTCCGCAGCTGCTAAAGGGGTGCCGGTGACCCATAAGACGATCACGCTGGCGGGCGCGGTAAATTCTCCCATGACGATGACCGTTCCGGTCGGAACCGCTCTCCGCGAGGTCATCGAAGCGGCCGGAGGCCTCGCCACCGATGACCCCGTCATCTTCCTTGGAGGCCTGATGATGGGGCAAGTGACAGACGACCTCGACACTCCGATCGTCAAGACGAGCACCGGAGCCGTGATCCTGCCGCGCGGCCACCACCTGGCCGAGCGCAAGCTCAAACCCGCAAAGATTCAGGCACGGATCGGCAAGTCCGCCTGCGACCAGTGCCGGTTTTGCACGGAGCTTTGCCCACGCTACCTGCTCGGCTACGCGGTGGAGCCCCACCAGGTCATGCGCAGCCTCGCCTTTACCGCGACCGACAAGAAATACTGGAACCAGATGGCTGCCAACTGCTGCGCCTGCGGGCTCTGCACCCTCTACTCCTGCCCCGAAGAGCTGTATCCCAAAGAGACCTGCGATGCGTCGAAGGCCGAGATGCGCGAGGCAGGCTCCAAGTGGGCCGGCCCATCGCCGGCCAAGGCGCATGCGATGCACGACGGGCGCAAGGTCCCGATCAAGCTTTTGGTGCGGCGGCTGGACGTCGGGCAATACGACCTCCCGGCGCCGCTGAGCCGCTCCGAAATTCAGCCGCGGCAGCTCAGCCTCCTGCTCAAGCAGTCCGCCGGCGTCCCGAACCTTCCCTTGGTGAAGAAAGGGGACTCCGTCCGGGCAGGCCAGCCGGTTGGAGAAATCCCGAAGGACGCGCTCGGGGCGGTCCTCCACTCTCCCATTGCCGGCTCGGTGGCAGACGTCACCAATGACCGCATCATTTTGATCAGATAATTATGAACGAAAAATCCATTGGTATCATCGAACTCTCCAGCGTCGCCGCCGGCTTTGCCGTGGCGGACGCGATGCTCAAGGCCGCCAGCGTTCAGATCATGCTTTCGCGGAGCATCTGCTCGGGAAAATACATGGTTGTCATCTGCGGTGCGGTGGATGCGGTGGAAAGCGCGGTTGCTGCGGGTGCCAGCTCTGCAAACGGCTGCCTCATCGGCCAGTTTGTTCTTCCCAACCCCCACCCGGACGTCATCGCCGCCATCGGACGCTCGCAGGTGCCGGAGCCGGGCGGCGCGCTTGGGATCTTGGAATCCTTCACCGTCAGCGCCCTGCTCGAGGGGGCCGACGCCGCCGTCAAAGCCGGCCAGGTGCAGCTGATGGAGATTCGATTGGCGATGGCGCTCGGAGGCAAGGCCTTCTGCACCATGACCGGAGATATTGCGGCCGTGCAGGCTGCCGTGGAGGCCGGACAGCAGGTTATCGCTGAGAGCGGCATGCTGGTCAACGCCGTGGTGATTCCCCGCCCGCATCCCGACGCTTATCGCGAAATCGTGTGACGCTCGCGCGCATCTCCGTGCGGCGCTTCGTGCCGGAGTGGCGTGCCGCCCAATTCCGCCCGAGAAAAATCCGGAAACTTGCGCTTGTCAGAGGTGCACCCCCGCATCAAAAAAAGGTTTTTTTTGCTGGCCGTTTTCCTCTCGCTTGCTAGTGTATTCACGAGATGAAGCTCCTCCCCCTCGCTCTGGCTGCACTGATTTTCCCGCTCTGTGTTGGGGCTGAAGAGAGCGGGACCATGCAGGCAATCACGTTGAAGGACAGCGGGGTCATCAACGCGGAAATTACCGAGGTGACCGGGGGGTTCTACCTCATCAATGCCCCGGCTTTGGGAGAGATGAAAATCCCCACCGGCAACGTTCTTTCTATCCGGAAGGCCACCTACCACAATGTTGACTATCCAGAAACCGATGCGGTTTTGCCGGCCTCCGAGAACCCTGCAGACGCGTCCGCAGAGCAATCGGTAGCCTCCGCCTTGCAGCTCGCCCTGTCATCCAAGGTTAAGAACTTTCTTTCCACTGGCGACGGGATGGCCGCCGCTGCGCAAATCTCGGAGGACCACGACTGGAAAGCTGTCTTGGCTGACCCTACCGTGATGAAGGCCATTCGGAGCAAAGACGGGGCCGCGCTGATCAGCTTGCCCTCTGTGAGTCGGCTCATGGAGAGCTCCCAAACAAAAAGCCTCATCCAAAGCATCCTCAATCCCGGCACCCAAACTTCCTCGAAAGAAAAGAAGCCCTCAGCGCCTTCGGCCCACCCATCGACCTAGCGATCCCCACTGTGGTTTGATCTTGCGGGAATCGGGCTGGAGATAGCTTCCTGGAGGAGTGCCTCGAACTTCTCTGCTATCGATTCGAGATCGAACCTCTTCGAGATTTCGAGGCTGCAGGATTTCATCCCGTGGAGGAGTGTGGGGTCGGCGGCGAGGAGGGAGAGCTTTTCCTGGAATGCTGCAGGGGCGGCGAGGGAGACGGCGAACCCGTTCCGTCCGTCCTCGATGAGGTCGGAGAGCCCTCCGATGTCGCTGCCAAGGATCGCTACGCCCCGCTTGAGCGCCTCGATCGCCGCGATGGGGTTCCCCTCCGAGGTCGAGGGCATGAGCAGGATGTCCGCGCGGGCGAGAACATCTCGCAAGGCATCCTCCGCCACCCAGCCCAGGAGGCGGACACGCCCGCCGAGCCCAGCTTCGCGCACGGCCGCCTCGATCTCCCCACGCTGCGCGCCGTCGCCGACAAGCGCGAGGCGCCACGGAAAATCGCACCCGGCCAGCGCGCGGAGCATCCACGGGAAGTTTTTTTGCGGGTTGAATCGTCCGATGGCAGCGAGTTCGAGTGGCTGGCTTGGCGGGCGGGCGGCGTCGGGGCGGCCGGGCATCGGAATCCCATTGAGAATCATTTCCGGGGCGACCCAATAGGCGGCGCGCGCGAGGCCTGCGGCGAAGCTGCTGCTTGCAGAAATCCCGGAGGCATTTGTCCAGACCGGACGGATCAGCGGGTTCAGGACGCGGAACAGCGCGTCCGTCTGGTCCGGGTTCCCGCCAGGCAGATCGCCGAGGTGGGCGGTGAGGACGTAGGGCTTGCCCGTGATCGCCCGGCAGGCAAGTGCGAGCGCGCCGGTCGGCACGGCAAAATGCGCATGGATAATATCCGGCCTCCAGTTGCCGATATGCCGGAGGGACGGGAGAAACGAGGTCGCGAGGTACCCGGCCATCTCGGGGACCGTGCAGAGATCGGCGCGCCGGCGAAAAGAAAATGTCCGGAAAATCTCCACGCCATCCCGGATCTCATATTTCGGCAGCCCGCTGATCCTGGCCGTCTGAACCCGGACCTGGTGCCCTCGCCGCACCAGCGCGGCCGCGATGTTGTGGGCCATCCGGCCGCCCCCGCCACCGACCGGCGGGTATTCGTAGCAGAGGGTGAGAACCCTCATTCCGAAAACCTCCGGTAAATCCCCTCGACCTCGGCGCACATGCGCCTGGCGGAAAACCTGGAGGCCACTTTTTCGGATGCGGCGCGGCCGGCCCGCGCGGCGAGCGCCGGGTCCTCGAGCAGCCGGCAGACACGGCTCGCAAAAAGGCTGCAGTCGCCGGAGGGCACTAGGAATCCATCCAGCCCGTCCTCGATGACTTCCGCGATGCCATCGAGCGCGGAGGCGACGACCGGCACCTGCATCGCCATCGCCTCGAGGAGGGTCATCGGCAGGCCTTCGAAGAGCGAGGGCATCAGAAGGACATCGGCGGCAAGGTAGACGAGCCGGGTATCCGGCACGTAGCCGGAAAAAACCAGCCGGCTGCCGAGGCCCGCACCGCACCGCCGCAGGAGGCCCTCCTCCGGCCCATCCCCCGCCAGAAGAAAAACGGCATCCGGATGGCGGCGGGAAACCTCCTCGGCAACCTGCACGAAAAGCACGAAATTCTTTTGCGGATTCAGGCGTCCGACCCCGGCGACGACCGGGCCGTCCGGCGGCAGCCCGAGCGCCTGCCGCGCGCCCTCGCGGGTGCCGCACGATCTCGAATACCGCGCGGGATCGATCGCGTTCAGGACGAGGGAAATCTTTTCTGCTGGCACGCGCTCGCGCTCGACGAGGAATTTCCGGCACGATCCGGAGACTGCGATGAGGTGGGTGGCGAGGCGGTTGGCGAGCGAGTCGAGCGCGAGGCGGACTTTCTGGTTTGCGCGGTAGTCGTCGTTCGTATGGTCGTGGTTGAGGATGACCGGGACCTTGCAGAGCGCCCCGACCGGCTTTGCAAAGATGTTCGAGGCGACGAGATGGCAGTGGAGGATGTCGAACCTCCCGCGCAGCAGGAGGGCGGGGAGGCTCGCCGCATACCAGGGGAAGAGCTTGTGCGGAGACAGCGAGTGGAGGGGGATGCCCAGCGCAGACATCCGGTCCCAATAGACCCCACGCCCGTGCATCGCCGCAACCTCGTGGCGGAAATGTTCCTTGTCCCCGCATGTGGCGAGGTTCATCACGACCTCCTGCGCCCCGCCGAGGTGCAGGCTGTCAATGACGTGCAGGATCTTTTTCAAGTGTAGTCCCGGATCGAACGCAGATCGTCCATGGCGGCGTGGGTGAACTCGATTTTCACGGGGCCATGCGCGCTGCGGCCAGAAATTCTTTTTTGGATTTTACGCGCACCACCTGGCCCGCCTCAAGCTGGGAAAATCCGAGCGCCGCCTCGCGTTGGAGCCATTCGATTTCCCCCGCGCGCCGGAGCGATTCCCTCAGCGCCTCGCGGATGATTTCACTGGCGTTGTTGAAGTGCCAGGAAGCGACCTTTGCCTTGACGGCGCTTCCCAACTCTGGAGTGAGCGAAATGTTCACGGCACCATGCTGCAAAGATTAACAAAGGTTGTCAATTCAGGCGCGATCAGGCCAGCCCGCAACCCGTGCCTGATCGGCGGGCCGTGTCTTTCCACCGAAAGACGCTCTAATTTCTTCAGTTGACTTACTGAGGTAAGTTTGGTTATCTATGAAACTCATGCAAGCAGCAAAGTCAAAAAGATCCACCAAGACATTTCCCTTGGAGATTGAGAACGAGCTTCACAAGACGTTGAAAGTCATGGCAATCAAAGAAGATAAAACTCTGCACTCGCTGATTATCGACACGCTTTCCGCGTGTATTCAAGAGGAGCCCGGCATCTATCGTGGAAAAACATCAGCCTGCAAGGTGAAATGAAACCACCATTTGTCAATGGTTCTCAAGCGTGGCCGCTTCGATGCACGAAGGACGAGCCTGTCCAGATCATCTCCGGCGATGTTCGCGCGAAGTTGTTGGAAATCCCTGATCAGACTTTCCATGCTTGCATCACATCGCCTCCGTATTGGGGGATGAGAGACTACGGACACCTCGGCCAGATTGGAGCCGAAGAGAACCTCCAAGAATATATCGAGAGTCTGGTTGCCTGCTTTCGGGAGGTTCGTCGTGTTCTTCGCTCCGACGGGACGTTCTGGCTGAATATCGGAAATACATATACATCAGGGGGAAGGGCGTGGAGAGACAAAGACATAAAAAACAAGGGGCGGGCCATGTCCTATCGTCCCGGTACCCCGGATGGTTTGAAACCGAAAGATTTGATCGGTGTTGCTTGGATGGTTGCGATGGCACTCCAACTGGATGGATGGTATCTCCGTTCAGACATCATCTGGCACAAGCCGAATTGCCAGCCGGAATCGGTTAAAGATCGCGTGACCGTTTCGCATGAATACCTGTTCATGTTCTCGAAAAATGAGAATTACTATTTCGATCAGGAGGCGATCAAAGAGACAACTGCGGACGGCCTGGGAAGAAAAAACAAGAGAACCGTTTGGGCGATAAATACCGAGCCTTGTAAAGAAGCCCACTTCGCCGTCTTTCCGCGAGCTCTTGTGCGTCCATGCATTCTTGCGGGTTCGCCTCCCAACGGGGTTGTGCTAGATCCGTTCTTCGGCAGTGGCACCGTGGGCATTGTGGCAATTGAGACCGGCCGGAGATGCGTGGGGGTGGAAGCAAAGCCTGAATATGTGGAGATTGCGAAAAGCCGCATCAACGCGTCCCCCTCGCTACTCTTCACGGAATAAGGCTCTCGAACTGCCAGGTTGCATGAACCACGCAGAGAGCTTTTTGCAATCCCTTGATTTGTAATTTTCGTTCGCCGCCGCCGTCAAAATACAAATTGAAAAGGCCTTCGCCCTTCTCTTCAACATAGCAGTAGCCCGGCTTCGGATTTTGTTGGCTTTCTGTCCTCATTTCAAGGCGACCTCTGGCCGCCTTTGAAAGGAGCTTTTTGGGAATCTCCACAAGTTCGTATTTGAAAATCGGAGCCCCCTTCTTCAGTGCGCGTAAAATCAATACCCGATTCAAGCCATCCAGATTTGAGAGAAATTGTTGTCGCAACCCAACCAAATCCTTCGGATCACTCCCCCATGTTCCGCCGCCAAGTTCCATGAATTTCGAAATATGAATCGTGCCTTCACGAATGGCTTTCGCTGCTTCGGTTTTTAGCGAAAATTTCTCGCCAGCGATTTCAATATCAAACCCTCTTGTTCCCCGTGGTGCCATTTGAGCAGGAACCCCGGATTCAAGCAGCACACGCTCAAGTGCATATTCAAACTTGTCTTTTGAAAATGGTTCTCTCGAAAAACTGTGGTGCATGGGGTGGACCCCGTTTTCGAACCAGCAGGAGCTTAAAATAAGCTATGGAATGCGGGCGTGATTTGGACTCTACGTGTTGGTTGTGGAGGTTTCAACCTCCGATTGGAGAGCGTTTCCGATTTTTT
>Ga0194058_10000267_pt1 | contig 23975 bp, 20 predicted proteins | sample SepL4417m_MetaG_FD_155490 | JGI IMG/M metagenome (GOLD analysis project Ga0194058, IMG submission 155490) | Anoxic zone freshwater microbial communities from boreal shield lake in IISD Experimental Lakes Area, Ontario, Canada - Sep2016-L442-17m | ecosystem: Environmental > Aquatic > Freshwater... | reverse complement strand
TATCCGCCGATCCGGTGATCCGGCCGACGGCGTCGAGGGCGGATCGGAGCTCGATCGCAGGCAGCTCCAACGGCTCGCCGGCCTGGAGGAGGACGACGGCTGCGCCAAGGGAGGCTGCCGCTGATTCGAGGAGCGTCTTGTGGCGGGCGCTGACGGCAACGAGGGACTGTCCGGCCGAGAGGTGCTGCCCGCAGGTTTCGCGGACCATGGCATCGACGAGCTCCGGAAAGCCATCGCCGGTTTTGGAAGAAACGCGGAGGGCGGCGGCGGGGAGGGGGAAACCTTCGGGCAGGAGGTCCACCTTGTTTGCGACGAGAATCTCGCTCGCGCCGAGCCCGGGCTCGCGGAAATCCTCCGCGGCATCGAAGACGTGGAGGACGAGGTCGGCCAGCGCAATCGTGCGCCGCGCGCGAGCGACGCCTTCGATCTCGACGGGGTCGGAGGTTTCGCGGATCCCTGCGGTGTCGGTGAGGCGGAAGAGGATCCCGCGCAGGCAGGCGGACTCCTCGATCGTATCGCGGGTTGTGCCCGGGACCGGGCTGACAATCGCGCGCTCCATCCCGAGCAGGCGGTTGAGGAGGCTGGATTTCCCGGCGTTCGGACGCCCGACAATCGCCACGCGGACGCCCTCGCGCAGGATGCGGCCGCTTTCCGCAGTGGCCAGCAAGCCCTCGATCCGCGAGGCGGCAGAGGCAACTTTTGTGACGAGGCCGGCGTCGGGCGCGATCCCTTCCTCCGGGAAATCAATCCAGGCCTCGAGGTGGGCGACCGCCTCGAGGATCTGGGCGCGGATGGCTTCCGACTCTTCGCCGATCCGCCCTTGGAGCTGCTCGGCAGCGGATCGGAGGGCGAGCGGCGTGCGGGCGCTGATCAGATCCATGACCGCCTCGGCGCGCGTGAGGTCGAGCTTGCCGTTCAGGAAGGCTCGCTGGGTGAACTCTCCAGGCTCGGCCGCGCGCGCGCCATGGCGGAGGACCATCTCCAAAATGTGCGCGGCCAGCAGGATCCCGCCGTGGCAGCCGATCTCGACCAGGTCCTCTCCGGTGCAGCTCGCCGGCGCATGAAAAACCGTGACGAGAACCTCGTCCACGAGCGCGCCCGCCTCAACGATCCGCCCGAAGGTCGCCCGGCGAGGAAGCGGGGGCCCCGAGGCCGGAACAAAGAGTTTTCCCAGGATCTCGCCCGCCTGCGGGCCGGAGATCCGGATCAGGGCGACCGCCCCCTCTCCGGGCGGGGTTGAGACCGCCGCAATGGTATCGCCCGGCTGCATGGATCAGGCGGCCGACCCGCGCGGGATCCCGCCTGCCGCGTCGAGCGCCTTGAGCTCGGAAATGAACCTCCGGTTCTGGTCCATCGTCCCGATCGAAACCCGGATCCAGCCCGGCAGCTTGTAGCCGCGCATCGCGCGCACGATGATCCCCCGGCCGAGCAGCGCCCGGAAGACGGCATCGCCATCGCCGACCCGGACGAGCACGAAATTCGCGACGCTCGGGACGAACTCAAGACCCATGCCTGAAAATTCGGACTGAAAATAATTTCGTCCCTCGTGGGTGAGCTCGCGGGTCCGGCGCATGTGGTCGGTGTCCGCCAGCCCGGCGAGCGCGCCGGCCTGGGCGATCCCGTTCGCGTTGAACGGCTGGCGGGTCTTCTGGAGGACCGCAGCAACTTTTTCCGGGGCAAGCCCGTATCCGATGCGCAGGTTTGCGAGGCCCTGGATCTTCGAAAACGTGCGCATGACCACGACGTTCCGACCATCGCGGACGTGGCGGATGACATCCGGCGGGCTGTCGAGGAACTCGTGGTAGGCCTCGTCGAAGATGACGAGGACATGGTCCGGCACGCGCGCCATGAACCGGTCGAGCGCGTCCTGCCCGACCACCGTGCCGGTCGGGTTGTTCGGGTTTGCGATGAAGAGCTGCCGGGTTTTTGGGGTGATCGCGGCAAGCATGCCCTCGAGGTCGTGGGTATACCCAGGGTCCGGCACCTCGACCGTCTTCGCTCCAAAAAGCTGGGTCATCAGGGAATAAACTGCGAACGCATGCTTCGCGGTCACGACCTCGTCGCCGGGGCGGAGGAATGCGTGGCCGATAAACTCAATGATCTCGTTCGACCCGTTTCCCAGGATGACATTCTCGCGGGTGATCCCGAGCTTGTCCGCGATCGCGCTCCGCAATGCCCAGCCGCCGCCATCGGGGTAAAAATGTGCGCGCTCGAGGGTCTCGCGCATTGCGGCCAGCGCCATGGGGGATGGTCCGAGGGGGTTTTCGTTCGAGGCGAGCTTGACGATCTGCGCCGGGTCGAGGCCCATTTCGCGAGCGAGCTCCTCGACCGGTTTCCCGGGCTCGTAGGCAACGATGTCACGGATGTGTTGGTGTGCGGAATTCCACATGAGGGGCACTGTGGGATTTTTGATCCCCCGCGTCAAACGCGCTCTTCATCTCGATCTTCATCTCCGGCATCGAACATCGCCGCAAGCGGTGCGGCCTCGCTGCTGCGCTCGATGTAGATCCACCCGGCCTCCGTGCGGAGGAGCTCGATCCATCCGGCCATCTGGAGCGCGCCAAGAAGTTTCCGGAGCCGCTTTTGATCCGAAACCCATGCGCCCAGCGAATGGGCCGCGCACCGCTTCTCATGATGGATGTGGCGGAGAAGCTCCTGGGCCTCGATTTGTGCGCGCCGGTTCAGGCAGATGATCGCGGAGAGCTGAACGCCGATCCCGAATGTCAGCCGCGCCGGCAGGAGGAGGATATCCCCGAGGATATGCCACCCGATCACCGCGCGGTCGCTGACCGGGAGGAACCGGGTCCTCCATTCATCCACCGCTTCCCAGACGAGGGTCGCCAGCGCGAGAAGCAGGGCGCCGGGATACAGCCACCCCGAAACCTCGATAACCGGCTCTTCGGCAAGGATCTCTTGCCCGTGGGCGACAGTGAACGCCCCCAGAACGAGCCCGATGACGAGGGCGTAGGCGAAAGCCCATGCCAGGCAGGCGCCAAGTAAGCTCAGAAATGCGGCAAGGGCGACGTGCCGGTTGTGCGAGTCGATCCGCTCGAGGAATGGTGGCAGCAATGTGGGCATAGCAGGCGGCATGTCGCTCCTGGCCTGCCCGCTCCATGCCGATAACGTTTTCATACCATGCCCGCCCCGCCTTGCCATCGCAAATCCAACAGAACCGGAAATCCCGCGCATGCCTTCCTGAAAAACGGGAAACATCGCCTGCTATACGGCGAGTAGCGCCTATGGTCGCATTGACTATTCCGGCATGATCACTCTAGGAAAAACGGTATCAGTGCGCCGCCTCGACAGATGACACCTCAAAAGCGCGAGGTGCTGCTTTCGTGCCGATCATCTTTGCGAATAACATGGCACGAGATTGACATAATGTTTTGTCTGTGCCAGTATCCTGGTCGCCGATCATCGGCACGAAATCGACATGATCCCATTTATCGGACGAGAAACAGAACAGGGCGAGTTCGCCTTGCTCCTGAGGAAGCAAGGTGCCTCGCTGGTGACCTGCCAGGGGCGACGGCGGATCGGCAAAAGCCGGTTCATTGCGGAGTGCGCGAAAGGGGCCGACCATTTTATGTCCTTCGCCGGGCTGCCGCCGCGCGAAGGGATTTCCAAGCGGGACCAGTTGGACGCATTTGCCGGGCAGCTTGCATCGCAGTCCCGCGCGCCGAAGCTGGCGCTGGACAACTGGCCGTCCGCACTTCAACTCCTGGCCAGCCAGATTCCCGGGACCGGATCGGTCGTGCTCCTGCTGGATGAGATTTCCTGGATGGGTGCAGGCGACCCGGATTTCGCGGGGCACCTGAAATTGGCCTGGGACGCGCATTTCTCGACCCGGCGAGGCTTGGTCCTCGTCCTCTGCGGCTCGGTTTCGTCATGGATCCAGCGCAATATTCTCAACAGCACGGCATTTGTCGGCCGATGCTCGTGGCAGTTTGTCCTTCAGCCGCTGGCGCTGCCGGAATGCGCGGCGTTCTGGGGGAAGCGCAAAGTGGCCCGGGCGGAAATGCTGCGTTTGCTCGCCGTGACCGGCGGGGTCCCCAAGTATCTTGAAGAGATAGTTCCCTCGAAAACGGCGGAACAAAATATCGAAACCCTTTGCTTCAACGCCGGCGGGATCCTCTTCAACGAGTTCGACAGCATATTTCACGATATTTTTTCCCGCCGTGCGGGGGCTTATCGCGACATCGTGCGGACGCTTGTTGCCGGACCCCGCACCGTCCAGCAGGTCGGCCGGGCACTCCGCGTCGGCCGCGGTGGCAGCCTCAGCGCGGCACTCGAGGATTTGGAAGGGGCGGGGTTTATCCGAAAAGATGTCTCGTTCGACCCGGAGTCCGGCAAATCCCGCGCCCGCGACATTCGCTTTCGGCTCAGCGACAATTACCTTCGATTTTACCTGAAATACGTGGAGCCCTCAAGGGAGCAGGTCAAAAAAGGAATCTTCCAATTCGCGCCCCTTGAAACCCTCCAGGCGTGGGACACGATGATGGGCTTGCAGTTCGAGAACCTTGTTCTCGGCAGCCTGCCCGCCATTTTGGCGCGGGCCGGGCTCTCCAACGTGCCGGTTCTCAACGCCGGCCCCTATTCGCAAAACAAAACTCTGCGACGCCAGGGATGCCAGATCGACCTCCTCCTCCGAACCAACCAGTCGCTCTACGTCTTTGAAACGAAATTCCGACAACGTATCCAGGCAAAAGTCATCGCCGAAATGAAGGAGAAAGTGCGGCGCCTCCACCCCTCGCGCGGGCTCTCCGTGCGCACCGGCCTGATCTACGAGGGAGAACTGGCCCCCGAAATCCCCCGCTCGGATTACTTTGATTTTCTCATTCCGGCCGCTGATCTGCTGACGACGTGAACGGCGGTTCTCCTATGGGGCACTATTGCAGGATTTGCGGAAGAGAACGCGCGAACGAGCAATTCTCAGGCAAAGGTCACCGCGTCCACGTCTGCAAGGATTGCTGGAAGCTCCCGCCCACCCACAGAGAGAAAATCGAGACCGGGGACGAAGTCGCCGGCTTTCTCCGGCAATCGCGGATTTCGCAAAAGAACCTGCAGAGGCTCGCCGAACTGTCAGGCCACGCCGATGCGGGGATCCGGCACTTTGCGGGACTTGTGCGGCGAGTAGCCGACATCTCCGAGGGCAAACGCAAGCGGTGGAAGAAAGTCCATGCGCTTGACCCTGCGCTCTACCAGGAATGCCTGGATGAGCATTTGACGGATTGTCCGGCGGATTTTGAATCGCGGCCGGACGATTCCAACGGGAGTGTCGAAATTCCTTTCTGACCATGCAAACAACATGCAGCCCGTCGGAAAATTCCCCTCTCGCCTCTTAACCCACAACGGAAGACCCCCTTTACATTGGCTTCGACTGGTGATATATTATTTGTTTCCATGGTTTGGTTCTTTCACAGGGGACTCTCACCCTATTTGCAACGCACCCATGCTGGGCGCACACGATTCGATGTGCCTAATCCTATGCCTGCGGCACTTCTGTCATGTCTCCTGCTTCCGCTATGCGGGCAGGAGTCACGCCAGAAGCAAGTAGAGATAGGTCATCGGGGACGTTGCAGCATTGCAATAGTAGATCAACTATGAGCCCGCTCATTCTATATGGCGAAACTCAAATTGTCGCGGGCGACAGAGTTGCTTCCGGACATTTGCTGTTGGGGCAGACGTGGGATCTTCACACCGACAACATGCCGTTCGTCCGCTTGGTCCACCGGAAGCCCAAGAACGCTTCCGAGACCTGGAGCCTGACCCTCGCCGGGTGTCTCACGCTTGTTGGCATCAACGCGGAGGGCATCGTGGTCGGAAACACTAATTTGGAGACCACTGATGCACGTATTGGCGTGCAGTATCTGACCGTCTTGCATCGTGCCCTGCGCTCTCGATCCCTTGCGGAGGCTGTTGAGGTCATATATCAGGCACCGCGGTCTGCGGCGCACCATTATTATGTGGCCGGGCCCGATGGTGTCGCGACAGGCGTGGAGTGCAGTGCCACACGGGCGGTGTGCAGCGAGTTCAAAAGCGGAACCTATGTTCACTGCAACCATGCCCTGAACGCCAAGATCGCTTCTCTGGAGGTGCATCCACCTACACCTTCTTCGCATCACCGGCAAATGCGCCGCCGGCCGATTTGCTGCGATCACACGGGGGATTTATCGGTATCGAGGATGTGAAACGGTACCTCTCGGACCACAAGCGACCGCCCTTCAGCCACATTCTGACAACCTCTCACCATGACCAGCCCCACCGAATGCTCCTACGCCCCGCCGGGCGAATACATCAAGGATCACACGCTGCTCTTCAACGACGGGTGGTGGCATCTCTTTTCCATCAGCGGGACCGAGGGCTACTACCACGCGTTCAACGGCAACGAGGAGACGATTTCGTGGAGCATCAGCCGCGACCTCGTCGATTGGGAGATGCGCGGGCATGTGCTGCACGCTTCGCAGCGCACCGGCACGTTCGACCAGCACGAGGTCTGGGCACCGTTCTGCATTCGGCATGACGGACGATTTTATCTTTTTTACACGGGAGTCATTCACCCTCACCGTCCGCTGTCCTACGAGAAGCCGAGCCGCGACCATTTCTGGGTTTACGAGGGCCACCGGGAAACTCTCGGTGTCGCGGTTTCCGCCGATTTGACCGATTGGGTGAAAATGTCGGATGCCGCGCGCGGCATCGACATTTCTGGGCGCGACCCGCATGTGGTCTGGGACGACGTGGAGCAGATGTGGCTGCTCTATGCCACCGGGCCCCGCAAAAGCGACGGGCTGCACCAGGTGTTCGCCGCCCGCTCGCATGATCTGCTCGACTGGCAGTTCGAGGGCGTCTGCGCGATCATCCCCGACCTGCCGGACTGCCGAAACGGCAACAACGAGAGCTTGTGCGTGATGCGCCATCCGCTTGACGGAAGCTGGATCATGCTGGCGAACTGGCAGTATGTGAAATCCGACGACCCGCATACTTTCCTGCGCGGCGAGGTGCGCCCGTATGAGTGCCTTTCGGGTGGCGCGGATATCGGTCTGGCCGGAGAAATGATCGAATGGCAGGGGAAATGGTATCGCAGCGGATTTTTCGGCGGCGGGAACAACGCTACGCGACTTGGTTTCACCGAGATCGAGTGGGTTTCCGGCGGCGCATTTCGCGTGGTGCGTCCGAGTATGGGGGCGTGATGGAGGAGGTTTGCAGGCATCCCTGCCTGTGGATGGAATTGACGGGCAACCGCCCGCGACAGCCGCAAAGTGATTTCCTATCAGCTCAGCCAGATAAGGAGAAAACCTCATGAGAATTATTGCCTTGGAAGAGGAGTTTGTAACCGAAGCCTTGATGAGCGAAATGCCCCCATTTATCTCCACCCGTATTTCCCTTTGCCTGGCCTCATGGAGTCCTACTTCAAGGGCCGCGAGGAGCTCGGGAAAAGGTCACTCGTCCACCAAATGATCAAAGGGCCCCGGCTGGAATCGCTGGAGGGCGGCATGCTCGGCGTTGAAGAACTGAGCCTTCGTGGCACCTGACGACTTCCTCACGCGCACGGACGAAGCCCGGATCACGTCCCAAGAATACCTGTGCTGGCTGCACAGGGAGTTTGCTGAGGCGAAACCTCTCGGCCTGGTGCCGCAGGATGCACAAGCCGGGGGAGCCGGGGATGCGCCCAAACCTGACTTGACACGTCCGCCTGCATGATAGATTGTCTCTCATATGAGAACGGCTACAGTAGCGGATCTGCGCAATAACTTTTCCACGGTGTCAAACTGGATCAATCACGGAGAATCCGTCACAATTACGAAGCGGGGGCTACCCTTTGCCACTCTCGCACCAACTAGGCGGCGAAAAGCCGCCCCGGAGTGGCCTGACAGAGAGGAGTGGCGGAGGAAACTTTTTCCAGATGGCCAGACGCACGTCGACGTTCAAAATGTCCTTGATTACGACAGGGGCGATACGTGAAGACCTATGTTGACACCGGGCTTTTTGTAAAAAGCTACATTGCTGAGCCGAACTCGAAAGAGTCGGATGCGATCCTTCGTTCCATCGGAACCCCATTTGCTTTTTCTCATTTCCATGAGATCGAAATTCCAAACGCGATTCGTTTAAAACGCTTTCGTTCTGAGATCACACCCGCGCAGGAAACATCGGCGATCCGGGCTTTTCGGACTGATGTTGATGCAGGCAGATTTGACCGGCCAGCCTATGACATTGGCGAGGCGTTCACCCGCGCGGAGCAACTTTCTGCCCGGTTCTCTGGGGATATTGGAACCCGGAGCCTTGACCTCTTGCATGTTGCCGCAGCTCTGGAAATCGGATGCACCGTTTTTGCTTCGTATGATGCCAAGCAGAGAAAATGTGCGGAACTCGCGGGACTGAAAGTCATTCCGTGAACCACGCAAGCGACCTCGCCAAAGCGGCGGCGCAATATCACGATCGCGCACCTCGCGGCCCTGGGTACGGAAATCCTGCCCGGCACTATGGGCTTGCCCCCTCCGCCCGCCTCATGCACGAATGGCCCGGCGGCTCCGCGCGGGCGTGGCGCCGCCGATTTTCTGCAAATCGAACCTCATTTTATGAAACCATGAACCCCCTTTTCCCCCTCCTGCTGCTGCTGGCGATGACGGCCTTGCTGCCCGCCAAGGAAATGTCCGACAGCCAGGCCTTGGAAATCGGACGCCGGATCTGGAAAAACGAGTGTGCGGGAACGATTTCCGGCCTGGTCTCCTGGAACAAAGGCGAGGGGTTTCCCTCGCTTGGGATCGCCCATTTCATCTGGTATCCTGAAGGCCGCCGGGGGCCGTTCGAGGAGAGCTTTCCGGGGCTGGCGCAGTTCCTCAAGGCCAACGGGCGGGCGGTGAGCGGATGGATGCTCGGCCCGTGCCCGTGGAGTTCGCGAGAGGAGTTTGTCGCCGCCCTCAGCGGGCCGCGCCTCACCGAGCTCAGAAGCCTCCTTGCGGAGACCGTCCCGCTCCAGGCCCGCTTCGCTGCGATGCGCCTCGACTCCGCCTTGCCGAAAATGCTCGTAGCATCCCCGGTCGACGCGCGCGCCAAGGTGGAGGAAAACTTCCGCCGGGTTGCCGCCGAGCCGCTCGGATACTACGCCCTCATGGATTATGTGAACTTCAAAGGCGAAGGCACGAGCCCGACCGAATGCTATGGGGGGGCCGGCTGGGGGCTGCGGCAGGTTCTTCTCCGCATGAGAACCTCCGGCCCTGCGCTCCCCGAATTTGTCCGTTCGGCGGACGAGGTGCTCACCCTGAGGGTCAAAAATTCTCCGCCGGCGCGCAACGAGGCGCAATGGCTGCCCGGGTGGCGCAACCGGCTGAAAACCTACCTGCCATGAACAAGGACTCCATCATCGAAGTCCTCGGGAACATCTCCCGGCTCCTCGAGCTCAAAGGCGAGAACCCGTTCAAAATCCGCGCCTACACGAACGCGGCCCGCGCATTGGAAACGCTCGCCGAACCGCTCGAAATGCTCGTCGAAGAGGACCGGCTGGAATCGGTCGACGGGATCGGCCCGGCCACCGCAAAAAAAATTGCTGCGCTCGTCCGCGACGGGAAGCTCGACGACTACACCCGCCTGAGCGACGAGTTCCCGCCGGACATCCTCAGCCTCTTCGAAATCCAGGGCCTCGGGGCAAAAAAAATCAAGGCGCTCTGGGATTCCCTCCGCATCCACTCGATCACGAAGCTCGAGCGAGCGTGCCTGTCCGGCCAGGTCTCCGGGCTTCCGGGGTTTGGGGAGAAGACGGCTGCGAACATCCTGCAGGCGATCGAGCACCACCGGAAACACGTCGGCGAATTCCGCCTGGGAGATGTTGCCGGGCTTGCCGGGTCGCTCCTCGACGACCTGCGCAGCCACCCGGGGGTCGGCCAGGCCAGGATCGCCGGGAGCTACCGCAGGCAGAAGGAGGTCATCCGCGACCTCGACTTCATCGTCTCGTCCCGCCACCCGGCTGAGGTGTCGGAGTTTTTTGCTACGCACCCGCTGGTCGAGTCGGTCCTTGCGCGCGGCGCGACGAAGACGAGCGTGATCTTGAAGTCCGGGATCCAGTGCGACCTCCGCGTCGTCACCGGCCAGGAATTCCCCTTCGCCCTCGCCTATTTCACCGGAAGCAAGGAGCACAACGTCCGCATCCGCTCGCGCGCGCTGGCCCGCGGGTGGTCGCTGAACGAATACCGCTTCAGCGCCGCCGGTGGCCGCGAGCTCAAGGAACCGCTGCCGGAAATCCACGAGGAGGACGATATCTACCGCTCGCTCGGGCTCGACCCGGTCGCCCCGGAGCTCCGGGAGGATCGCGGGGAGATCGAGGCCGCTGAGGCCCACACGCTGCCGATCCTGATCGAGTGGCAGAACCTCCGCGGCACATTCCATAACCACACCACCGAGAGCGACGGCCGCGCCAGCCTCGAAGACATGGTAGCGGCCGCCCGCGAGCTCGGCATGGAATACCTCGGATTCGCGGACCACAGCAAGGCCTCGTTCCAAGCCCACGGCCTCGACGAGAAGCGGCTCGCCGACCAGGTCGCCCGCATCCGCAGCCTCAGCGACGCCTCGCTCCACCTCTTCGCCGGCACCGAGTGCGACATCCTCAAAGACGGGACCCTCGACTTTTCAGACGACATCCTCGCCTCGCTCGATTACGTCGTGGCCAGCGTCCACTCGTCGTTCACGCTCTCCGAAGCCGAGATGACAAAGCGGATCATCCGGGCGATCAGCAACCCGCATGTGACGATGCTCGGCCACCTCACCGGACGCCTCCTCCTCACGCGCGAAGCCTACCGCGTCGATGTCCCGGCCATCATTGAGGCCGCAGCGGAAACCGGCACGATCATCGAGCTCAACGCCAACCCGCGACGCCTGGACATGGACTGGCGCTGGTGGCCGCTCGCCAAGGAAAAAGGAGTCAGGTGCTCGATCAACCCAGACGCCCACTCGGCCGCCGCGCTCCAGGATCTCATCTTCGGAGTCGGGGCCGCCCGCAAGGGCTGGCTCACAAAAAATGATGTCATCAACACGCTCACCCTGGAAAATGTCCGGCCCGCGCTCGCGGCGAAGCGCGCGCGGCTGGCCTGAGGGCGGGGGTGCATGACGGGAAAGTTATCAATGGAGCGGGGAGACGTTCCCCTACCCCTCCCATTGGAGGCAGCCCGCCCTCGGCTGCCCGGCAAGTCGGGCGTGCGAGGGCTTTTATTTGCACTGCCGCTGGCGTTAGCCCATGATCGCGCGCTTTCCATCCGATTATGATCGAGCAACACATTGTTAAAATCACGAAGGAGCTGAGCTTGCAGCCGCGCCAGGTGGCGGCGGTGGCGGTGCTGCTGGAGGAGGAGGGCACGGTCCCGTTCATCGCGCGCTACCGCAAGGAGCGGACCGGCGAGCTCGACGAGGTCCAGATCACCTCGATCCGCGACCGGCTCGAGCAGCTCGGCGAGCTGGACAAGCGCCGGGATGCGATTTTGTCCTCGCTGGAGGAGCGCAAGCTGCTGACCGAGGAGCTCAAAGCAAAGATCGGCGCAGCCGAAACCCTCTCCGCAGTCGAGGACATCTACCTGCCATTCCGACCGAAGAAACGGACGAAGGCGACCGTGGCCAAGGAGCGCGGGCTCGAGCCGCTGGCTGAGATTTTATGGGCTCAGGATCCGGCGGCGGATCCCGAGAAGGAGGCGGCGGCCTTCGTGGATTCCGCGAAGGAGGTCCCCGATGTCGCGTCCGCCCTGGCCGGAGCGCGCGATATCCTGGCCGAGCGGATCAACGACGATGCGGACGCCCGCGCCAAGCTGCGCGCGCTCTACCTCGCGAAGGGGGTCATCAAATCGAAAGTCGCTTTCGGCAAGGAGGAGGAGGGGGCAAAATTCAAGGACTACTTTGACTGGAGCGAGCCGGCCGCCAGCTCGCCCTCGCATCGGATCCTTGCCATCCGCCGGGGCGAGGCCGAGGGGTTTCTTTTCTCGCGGCTCACCCCTCCCGAGGACGAGGCGATCGCGATCCTCGTCACGCAATTCGTGCGGGGAAGCTTTCCGGCGGCCCAGCAGGTCCGGCTTGCTGCTGAGGATTGCTACAAGCGGCTGCTCGGGTTTGCGATGGAGGCTGAGTCCCGGATGCTCTTTAAAAAGAAGGCTGATGAGGAGGCGATCCGGGTATTTGCAGAGAACCTCCGGGAGCTCCTGTTGGCGTCGCCGCTCGGGCGCAAGAACACGATGGCGATCGATCCGGGGTTCCGCACGGGCTGCAAGGTTGCGGTGATGGACCGCCAGGGAAAGCTCCTCTACCACGATGTGATTTATCCCGAGAAAAGCGCGCGAGAGCAGCTCGAGGCGGCGGAGTTCCTCCACTCGGTCGCCAAAAAATATGAGATCGAGGCGATCGCGATCGGGAACGGGACCGCCTCGCGCGAAACCGAGGCCTTCGTGAAAAAATGCAAGCTGCCGGGAGCGATCCAGGTCGTCGTGGTGAACGAGTCCGGAGCTTCGATCTACTCCGCCTCCCCGGTTGCCCGCGAGGAATTCCCTGACCTGGACCTCACGGTCCGCGGGGCTGTATCGATCGGGCGGCGCCTCATGGACCCGCTTGCCGAGCTGGTGAAGATCGACCCGAAATCGATCGGGGTCGGCCAATACCAGCACGACGTCGACCAGAACGCCCTGAAGCGCTCGCTCGATGACACGGTGGTCTCCTGCGTGAACAATGTCGGCGTCGAGCTCAACACCTCGAGCAAGCACCTCCTCGGCTACGTGTCCGGCCTGAACTCCCGCACCGCCGCGAGCATCGTCGAGCACCGGGACAAAAACGGCCCGTTCAAATCCCGCCAGGAGCTCCTCAAGGTCTCCGGCCTCGGGCCGAAGGCCTTCGAGCAGGCGGCCGGGTTCCTCCGCATCCGCGACGGGGCCCACCCGCTCGACGCCAGCGCCGTCCACCCGGAGAGGTACCCGCTTGTGGATGCGATCGCCAAAGACCTCGCCTGCACGGTCACCGACCTCCTCCGGGACAAGGCCGCGCGCGACAAAATCAACCCGAAAAAATATGTCACCGAAGACGTCGGGCTCCCGACGCTCAACGACATCCTCCTAGAGCTCGCCAAGCCGGGCCGCGACCCGCGCCAGCAGTTCGAGGCGTTTTCCTTTGCGGAGGGGATCGAAAAGATGGAGCAGCTTCAGCCCGGGATGAAGCTTCCCGGGATCGTCACAAACGTCACGGCCTTCGGGGCGTTCGTCGATATCGGCGTCCACCAGGACGGACTCGTCCACATCAGCCAGCTCTCCGACCAGTTCGTCAAAAGCCCGGCCGACGTCGTGAAGGCAGGCCAGCACGTGCAGGTCACCGTCCAGGAGGTCGATCTCCCGCGCAAGCGCATTGCCCTTTCGATGAAATCCAAGGTGGACCTCGTCCGCGCGAAGCCTGGGGAGCGCCGCGCCGAAGGCAGCGCCCGCGATGTGCAGCGCCACGGCGGCAGCTCCGCGCCCCAAGTCGACTGGTTCACCGCCGCCATGAATAAAAAGAACTAGCCTGGAGAAACCGTAGAGGGGGCGGCAGGACAAATTCGCTGACCTTCTCGCTTCTGGTGTTCCTGCTCTTCAGCCTGCGAATCCGGTTAGATTCCCTCGCCATGCAGCCCGGCGACTTCGGATAAGACAACAGGCGCTCCGCGAAGCACATCGGCCAGGGTGGTCTGGTCCATCAGCTCGGCGACCGTGTTCCTCGCGCGCAAAAGCACGCGGCGGAACCGGCAGACCGGCTCCTGCGAGCATCGCCTGTAATCGGTTACCGATACGCACGCGATGGGGGCAAGGTAGCCGTCAAAATGCCTCACCACCTCGCCCATCGTGATCTTTGCGGGGCTTTTCTTGAGGAGGTAGCCGCCACGCTTCCCGACGACGCTTTCCACCCAGCCCTTTTCTTTCAGATCGAGCATGATGTGCTCAAGAAACCTCTTCGGGACATCATTCCTACGGGCGAGTTCGCCGATGGGGATCGGAGTGCTCCCGTGGTATTCAACCAGGGTGAAGAGGGCCCGCAAGGCGTAGTCTGTGCGCATCGAAAGCTGCATCGACGATGAGGATAGTCGAGTTTACCCGCTTGACAAGAAAAGGCGCGCCCCTGCCGCAGAATCCAGCAGAACGACACGGGGAGGGCATCGTCCGCCGCCGTTGGCGGCCGATGCCTTGCGCCAGCCGAGCCCCTTTTTCGGCTTAGATTGCCTGCTTCGACGTGTAGAGCGCGACCAGCGCGGCCCCGATCGCCTGCGAAAGCTCGCCGAGCGTCGCCGGGACGATTTGCAATGTCTGCCGCTGGACCGGGTAGAGCCACGGCTCTGCGGCCACGCGGATTCCCGAGAGATACCGCTCGCGGAACTCCTGCGTCGTGGATTCGGGATCGATCAGCCCGCCGCCAATCACGACAAACTCCGCGTCGAGCGCGATCGAAAGGTTTGCGACATGGATCCCGAGCGCCTTCGCCTGGCAGTCAAAGATTTCGAGGGCCAGAGGATCTTTCTTCTGAGCGAGGCCGCGCAAGGCCATCGCTTTCTCCTTCGGCGGCACCCCCTGCTTTGCGAGGGCGTGGTCCGGGTATTTCGGAAGCAAATAATCCAAGTACTGGGGGAGCCCGGAGAGCGTGGTGTAAGCCTCGAAGCACCCCCAATCACGGCCGCAGCCGCAGGTGAAGGCCGGCAGGCCGAGGAGGTGCAGAGGGGCCGGCATGTGCCCCGCCTCCATGCCGCAAAACATGTCGCCCTCCAGCGGAAGCCCCGCCCGGTCAATATAGGCCGCCCCGAGGCCCGAGCCAGGAGCCAGCATGATCACCGATGCTTTCTTGTTCCCCCGAACGCGCGCGGCCTCGCCGACCCCGCCATAATTTCCGTCGTTGCCCGACACGAGCGGAATCGGGCGCCCGGCGCACTCGGCAAGCGCCCTGGAATAGTCGGCGTGAAATTCCCATCCGGCGAACGACGGCGGAAGATTCGGGGTCCTGTCGAGCACCCCGTAGGACTGGTAGGGGCCGGGGATCGCCAGTCCGACCCCCTCAACCTGGTCCCAAAGCAGCTGGTTTTCCGATAGGAACAGGTTAACACCCTCGATCCATCCGGCGACCACCGCCTGGGTCCCAAGCTGCGAGTTCGTCGAGCTCTGCGCCAGCTTCAGCGATACCGGCTCCCCGTCGGCCGTCACCCCGCCAATCTTCGATGTCGTCGCGCCGCTGTCGGTTCCAATAAAAACTTTTTTCATGAGGCCGTGAGCCTACCATGGCGGGGTTCGCAGAGGCGAGAAACTTTCGCTGAGCTTGCCGCTTGACCAGGCGGCGAGGGTCCGGCATAGTGAAGGATTCCCATTCGATGCGATGGCGGGACCGGTTCCCGCCTTTTTCATCGGCTGGCAAAGCGATTTTTTATGAATTCCGAACTAATAGCGATGCTCGATTACCTCGAGCGGGAGAAAGGCATCAAGCGCGAAGTGCTCGTCGAGGCGATCTCGGATGCGCTTCTTGCGGCCTCAAAAAAGAGCTTCACTGCAGGAACCCGCGAGCTGCGCATCGAGATCAACCAGCAGTCCGGGGCGATCCGCGCGCTGGCCAAGCTGATCGCTGTGGAAAAAATCGTTAACCCGCACGACGAGGTCCTCCTGAGCAAGGCGAAATCCGTGAAGCCGGATATCCAGGCCGGGGAGGAAGTGGAGATGGAGGTGACTCCCAAGGACTTCGGGCGCATCGCCGCCCAGGCGGCCCGCCAGGCGATCAACCAGCGGATCCGCCAGATCGAGCGTGAGATGATCTACGAGGAGTTCAAAGACCGCGCCGGAGAAATCGTGAACGGCACGGTCCGCCGGTTCGAAAAGTCCGACGTCGTCATCGATCTCGGAAAATTCGAGGGGATCATGCCGTCGCGCGAGCGGGTCGTCACCGAGGACTATAATGTGGGCGACCGCCTGCGCGCCTACGTTGTGGCTGTGGACCACGCGTCCCGCGGTCCGGAGATTATCCTCTCCAGGAGCCACCCGAATTTCGTGCGCCGCCTGTTCGAGCTCGAGGTCAGCGAGATCGCCGACCGCACGGTCGAGCTCAAGGTGATCGCCCGTGAGGCCGGATTTCGCACGAAGGTCGCCGTGCACAGCGAGGATTCGAAGGTGGACCCGGTCGGCGCCTGCGTCGGCATGCGCGGGGCCCGGGTCAAAAATATCGTGCGGGAGCTCAACAACGAGAAGGTGGACATCATCCGCTGGGATCCGGATCCCGTCAAATTTGCCACCGCCGCGCTCAAGCCGGCGAACATCCGCAGCATCTCCGCAGACGCGGAAACCAAGACCATCCGGGTGCTCGTCAACAAGGACGACCTCTCGCTGGCAATCGGCCGCCGCGGCCAGAACGCACGCCTCACCGCGAAGCTGACCGGATGGGAAGTCGATATCCAAGAGGACAAGACGGCCGCGCAGGTGATGGAATTCCGCACCGCCGAGGCGGCCCACTCGATGGCCTCTGTCCTGGCGATCAGCGAGGAGGACGCCCAGAAGCTCGCTTCCCAAGGCATGAACTCGATCGAGGCCGTCCAAACCGCACTGGCAGAGGACATTTCAGGAATTTTGGGCGTGGATCTCGAAGCCGGGCAGAAGATCCTCGATGCAGCTATGGCAAGCACTGCCACCTCCGCCGCTTGACGGTGATGAAACCCTCCTCCCGTACAGAATTGATTTATGGCAGAGAAAGTGACCAAGAAACCCAGCAAAGACAAAGCGGCAAAGCCCAAGCGGGCGACCTCTGTCATACACAAGCCCCTGGCTGCAGGGGCAGAGATTCCTGAGGCACCGGCTACGCCGCCAGAGCCGAAGCCTGTCATGGCGACGGTCGACCTTCTGGAGCCTCAGAAAAAACCTAGGAAGCCGGAGGGGCCGCGCAAGGTGCTCATCCGTCCGTTTCTTCAGCCGCTCGGCACTCCGGTGCTGCCTCCAGCCCCTGCTCCGCTGACGCCATCGGCCGCGCCAGAGCCCGACGTTGCACCTTCTGATTCCGAGGCGGATTCCGCGCAGGAAACCGCAGGTCCGGGAGAGCCGGAGAGAAAAGTGATCCACATCAAGCCTCCGATCATCGTCAAGGATCTCGCCGAGCAGCTCGGCCTGAGGCCTTTCCTTATCATTAAGGATCTGATGTCGTTCCAGATTTTTGCGAATATCAACCAGACGCTCGAGCCGGATATCGTCGCCAAGGTCTGCGATCTTCACGGGTTCTTTTTTGAGCGCGAGAAAAAGGACACGTCCAAGGGCCACCACAAGGTTGAGGTCAAGGTCGAGGCGCCGAAGGAGCCGGAGAAGCCGAAGGCGGACGAGCTCATGACCCGCGCCCCGATCATCACGTTCATGGGCCACGTCGACCATGGAAAAACTTCCCTCCTCGATGCCATCCGCAAGGCGCGCGTCGCCGCAGGAGAAGCCGGAGGGATCACCCAGCACATCGGCGCCTACAGCCTCGAGCGGAATGGCCAGAAAATCACTTTTCTCGACACTCCTGGGCACGCGGCATTCACGGCGATGCGCGCGCGGGGGGCAATGGTTACAGACATCGTTGTCTTGGTCGTGGCTGCGGACGACGGGCTGATGCCGCAGACGCTCGAAGCGATTTCCCACGCCAAAGCAGCCAAGGTGCAGATCATGGTGGCGATCAATAAGATTGATCTCCCGTCGGCGAACATCGATCGCGTCAAGACCCAGCTCCAGGAGCAGGGGCTCGTCCCCGAGGACTGGGGGGGCGAGATCATCTGCCTCCCGGTCAGCGCGACGAAAGGCACGGGCATCAGCGAGCTTCTCGACATGATGACCCTTCAGTCGGAGATCCTTGAGCTCAAGTCCAGCTCGACGGTGGACGCCCGATGCACGGTCATCGAGGCCCAGGTCGAGCAGGGCAGGGGGCCGACGGCCACGGTCATCGTCCGCATGGGCACCCTCCGCGTCGGAGATCCGTTCATCTGCGGAAACTACTGGGGCAAGGTCAAGCAGCTGATCAATGACCTGGGAAAGCCGGTGAAGGAGGCCGGCCCCGCCACTCCGGTGAAGGTGCTCGGCTTCAGCGGGCTTCCGAATGCCGGCGATGAGCTCATGGTGATGGATTCTGAAAAGTCTGCGCGTCTGCTCGGCGAGGAGCGGCTCGTGGGGATCCGGACAGACAAGCTTGCCGCCCCGAAACGCGCCACGCTCGAAAACCTTTTCGCCGATCTTGCCGCCGACCAGAAGCCGACCCTCCAGATTGTCATCAAGTGCGACGTGCAGGGCTCGCTCGAGGCGATCGTCTCCTCGCTCCAGAACATTCCGCAAAAGAAGATTTCTTTGGAGATCATCCACGCCGGGGTCGGCCCGATCACGGACTCGGACGTCCTGCTTTCGAGCGCGTCGAACGCGATCATCATCGGGTTCAACACGAAGACCGAGAACTCTGCGGCGCTGGCGGCGAAGCGCGAGGGGATCCAGCTCAAGCTCTACAGCATCATTTACGAATTGCTGGACCAGGTCCGCGACGCGATGAGCGGGATGCTGGAGCCCGAGCTCCGGGAGTCGGTCATCGGGCACGCCGAGGTCCGGCAGGTCTTCGATCTCACGAAGGGCAAGGTCGCCGGCTGCATGGTCACGGATGGGCGGATCGCTCGCACCGCGCGCGCGCGCCTTCTCCGCCGCCGCCAGCCGATCTACGATGGCGGGCTGGCCACGCTCCGCCGGTTCACCGACGACGTCAAAGAGGTGCGCGCCGGGCTGGAGTGCGGCATTAAGCTGGGCGACTATTCCGAATACATGGCGGAGGATGTGATCGAGTGCTACACGCTCGAGAAGATCCCCCAGCAGCTCTGACCACGGTGAACCACCGCCTCGAAAGGGTTAGCGAAGCCCTCAAGCGCGAGCTCGGCGCAATCATCCTGCGCGAGCTCGACTTCGGGGACGTGCTGGTGACGGTCAGCGGGGTGAAGGTCGCTGCGGATCTCAAGCAGGCACAAGTCTATGTCTCAGCTCTCGGAGTTCCCTGGCAGCAGCAAGCTGTCCTCGAAAAGCTTGAGCGGGCGCGCGGCCACCTGCAGGCGGAGGTCGCCAAGCGCGTGGCCCTCCGGTATACTCCGCACCTCCATTTCCAAATCGATGAGGCGATCGAGCGGGGATCCCGCGTGCTCGACATCATAAATGAGCTCGGACTTAACGAAAATGTTTGACCCCATCATCGCCGCCCTGCGCAACGCCCGTCGGATCGCGATCGCCAGCCACGTCCGCCCGGATGCCGACGCGCTGGGCTCAACGATCGCCGCGGCCCTCTGGCTTCAGAGCGAGGGCAAGGAAGTCTCCGCCTGGAATGAGGATGGGATCCCGGAAAAATTCCGGTATCTGCCTGGCTGGGAGCTCGTTTCTGTCCCGCCCTCCTCGCCGCAGGAATTCGACGTATTCCTTATCCTCGACACGGCCGTAAAAAAGCGGGTGGGCACGGTGCTTGGCGGGGTGGCTCCGGGCGCGCTTTGGATCAACGTGGACCACCATGTGAGCAACGAGGGCTTCGGGGAAATCAATTTTGTGGACCCGACCGCCCCGGCGACCGGGCAGATCCTCTTCGAGTTTTTCCGCCATGCGGGAGTCCGGATCTCGCCGGCGATTGCCACGAACCTCTTTGCGGCAATCTCCACAGACACCGGCTCGTTTCAGTACCAAGGGACCGACGCACGCACGTTCGATGCCGGGTCGGCGCTCGTCTCCGCCGGGGTTGACGTCTCGGTTCTTTCCCGTGCGATGTATGAGAACCTCCCGAGGCGGCGGTTTGACCTCCTCCGGTTTGCCCTCAACCAGGCGGAGTTTCACTGCGAGGACCGGATCGCGACATTCACGCTCACGCTCGCCGACGCCGCGCGGCTGGCCGTCCTGCCGGAAGACAACGAGGGGCTCATTGACCAGCTCCGCGCGATCGAGGGCGTCCGCTCGGCCATCTTCTTCGAGGAGCTGCCAGACGAGAAAGTCCGCGTCAGCGCCCGATCAAAGGATCCTGCGCTGGATGTCTGCAAAATCTGCCAGGCATTCAAGGGCGGCGGCCACCCGATGGCGTCTGGCGCGCGCGTCCGCGGCCCCCTCGAGCGGGTCAAAAAAGATTTTTTAAAAGCTGTTTGCGATGAGATCAGAAAACGCGATTGACGGGGTATTGCTGGTGGACAAGGCACCGGAGATGACATCTCACGATGTCGTGGCAATCACCCGCCGCGCGCTGAACACAAAAAAAGTCGGCCACTGCGGAACTCTCGACCCGCTGGCGACAGGTCTCCTGCTCATCACGATCGGTCGCGGCACAAAGATTCAAGACCTCCTGATGAGCGAGGACAAGGAGTATGTCGGCACGCTTGTGCTCGGCCAGGCGACCGACAGCCAGGACGCGGACGGGGTTGTCGTGGAGACGAGCCCGGTGCCGGCGCTCTCCTCCGAGCAGATCCATGCCGCATTCGCGAAGCTTCACGGGGATTTCTACCAGCTTCCCCCGATGGTCAGTGCGATCAAGAAGGATGGGGTTCCGCTCTACAAGCTCGCCAGGCAGGGGAAAGTGGTCGAGCGCGAGCCGAGGTTCGTCCACGTTTATGCCCACGAAATCCAAGCGATCCGGCTGCCGGAAATCGATTTTCGAGTCGTCTGCAGCAAGGGGTTTTATGTCCGCACCTATGCGCATGATATCGGCCAGGACCTCGGGTGCGGCGCTCATCTGAAGGCGCTGCGGCGGACGAAATCCGGGCGGTTTGACGTGGAGGGCGCGATAACTGTTGAAGAGCTGAAAGCCGGGCCGATGGAGGAGGTCGCGGCGCGCGTGCTAAGCCTCCCTGCGGTCTCCCGCCTTCGCGGAGCCTAATCAGGACGACCTCCGTGAAGCGGCCCCTCTTGCTCACATGGAAGAATCGCAGACGGGCGGAGTGCCGGCCTAGTGGTCTGACCTCCAGGGTGTTGCAAAATCTCTCTTTGGTGATTTCTCCCGGCTGATGAACGTGTTCCGTAGCATGGGAGGCCTCGCCTCGGTTCCCGGACCCGTTGCGGTTGCCGCCGGAGTTTTTGATGGGATGCACTACGGGCACCGCGCCGTTCTGCGCGCGGCGTTGGATGCGGCGCAGGCGGGCGGAGGCTCGGCTGCCGCGCTGACGTTCGACCCCCACCCATCGAAAATCCTGCGCCCGGATCGCGCCGCCAGACTTCTCACCTCGACGCCACACAAGCTTGCGCTGATGCGGGAGCTCGGGATCCTTCACGTTTTAGTTATTCCCTTCGACGAGGAATTTGCCGCTCTCGAAGCGGAGGATTTCCTCCGGATCCTCTCCTCCTCCGCCCGCTCGCTCCGGCGGGTTTGCGTCGGGCATGGCTGGAACTTCGGCCGGGGGCGCCGCGGGGATGGGGCTCTTCTTCGCTCGGTTGGACAGGAGCTCGGATTCGAAACCACCGAGGTGGCCTCGGTCGCCATCGGAGGCGAGCTCGTCAGCAGCACGCTCATCCGTCAAGCCATCGAATCCGGCGACCTCGACTCCGCCGAGCGCCTGCTCGGCCGCCGCTACTCGATCCTCGGAACCGTGCGGCACGGCGACGGCCTCGGCCGGCAGTTCGGGTTCCCCACCGCGAACCTCTCCGCCCATAACGAACAGTTTCCTCCCGATGGAGTCTATGCCGTCCGGGTGCGTACGGAAAATGCCCGTTTCCAGGGGGTCGCCAACATCGGAACCCGCCCCACGGTCAAAAACGCCGGCGAACGCCTCCTCGAAGTCCACCTCCTCGACTTCTCGGAAAATATCTACGGGATGGACATCGAAACCGAATTCGTCCGGCTCCTACGGCCGGAAATAAAGTTTCCCGACAGGGAGTCCCTGCGCACTCAGATCGCGCGGGATGCCGCGTCCGCACGCGAGATTCTCTGCCGATAATTTCAAAAACAGAACCTTATGAGTTACCTTGTTGCCGCCGCCATCGTTTTGACCGCCTCCCTGGCCGTTGCCCAGACGGATGCCTCCGCGAGGCCCCAGCATGCGCTGGAGCGGCTGGTCGCAAAAAATAAGGGGTTTGGAGGAGGCGTGCTGCGCATCGGCGATTCCCATGGGCTTGTCTGGGAGGGGGCGGCAGGGCTCACGGGAGGAGCGGGATCGGCCCCGATGACCCCGGAGACACCCTTTGAGGTCGCCAGCATCACGAAGGCGGTGACGGCCGCCACAATTCTCAGGCTCGTCGAGGAGGGGAAGCTCGAACTGGACTCCCGGCTGGCCGATATTTTTCCCGGGGAGCAGGCGCGCGGATTCTGCGGCGACATCACTGTTCGGCAGCTGCTGTCGCACACGAGCGGGCTCGCAGACTATTGGGGCGACCATGAGCCTTCCGGCCGCAGCCCCTTCCTCAAGGCTTTTCTGGCGGCGCCCGGCCGGCATTGGAAGCCGGAGGAAATCCTGGCGTATGCCCGTGAGCTCCCCTCCAAGCGCCCCCCTGCGAAGTTCCGCTATTCCGACACGAATTACGTCCTCCTCGGGCAGGCGATCGAGCGCGTCACAAAGCTCCCGCTGCACCGCGCGTTTTCAGAAATGGTTTTCCATCCGCTCGGAATGGATGACACTTGGCTGACATATCACGAAAAGCAGCGAGGCAAGGCCCCCGCGCACCGGTTCGAAGGCTGCGAGGATCTGCACGCCGTGGAGCGCCAGAGCGCGGACTGGGCAGGCGGCGGGCTGATGAGCACGACGCGCGACCTCGAGCGGTTTCTTTCCGGGCTCGCCTCGGGCCGGCTGTTTAAAAGCCCCGGCACCCTCGAAGTCATGAGGAAGGCGGTTCCTACTGGCGAGGACAGCGTCTCATACGGGCTGGGGCTTTTCCGCGTGGATCTGGGGGGCGGAAGGGGCGAGCTATGGGGGCACGACGGGCACGGCAACTCCTTCGCCTATTTCTGGCCCGAGCGCGGCATCTATTTCACGGGGACGCTGAACCAGACGAAAAACGACTGGTGGCCGCTCGTGGAGGCCTGTGTCGATGAGAAGAAGGGCACGGAGATTGCGGCGGAAGCAGGCAAGACGTTTGAGGTCTCGCTCAGCGCGGGCTGGGACAGCCTTTACATGTTCCGCGGCGTCAACGCGCTGCGAGACGGAGGCCGCTACGGGGCGGGCATCGCATGGGCGGACCTGAATGTGACATGGAGCCCGACCGACGAGGACTCGCTTTCCGCCGACCTCTGGCACTGCCTCTCCACCCACGGTGCAGCATACAGGGAGTTCGATGCTTCCCTGGCTTACACGCGCACGCTCGGAGATCTCTCGCTCACCGCCGGCTACTCGTTCTACTTCGGCTATGCCCCGCAGAATTTTTTCTCGCATGAGCTCAGCGCGGTGGCCGCCTACGAGCTGGCGGCGGGTCCGGCGACCATCACCCCCTCGCTGAGCTACTACTTCAACATCGGCCCGGACTCCGGGGATGGGCAGGGGTTCGCAAAGTCGGGATCGAGCTTCCTGCTCTTCCGAGTGGACGGGCATCTGCCGGTCTTTCGCAAAATCGTCGCCCTTGAGCCTTGGGGGGCGTTGGGAATGAACTTCCAATATAATGCCAGGACCGGATCCGATGGGGAACCAGTGCCCTTCAGCGGCGCAAACAACCTGGAATTCGGGCTTTCCGTTCCGTTCAAAATCACCCGCTCGCTGACCGTCTCGGGATATGCCGCCTACAGCCGGGCGCTCGCCGGGCTGGCCGAGACCTCCTCGGATACGTTCTGGGGCGGCGGAAGCGTCACGGTTTCGTTTTAGGCAGAAGTTCCCAAGTCTTGGGAGCTTCTGCCTAGCGGGGCACTGCGGCCCTTGAGATTTGTCGGGCTCTTAAAATGGCCCTTTCGCCTCGTTGGTGCTACGGCTTGAACCCGAACTCCGAAGTACAAAAAGCATTGTTCTGTGCGGAAGGCTGTGGCTGAAAAGGGTTGCGACACCAAAAGCAACCTCAACCCACGCACAAAACAATGCACTCGAAGTTTCACCCGATTTT
>Ga0194058_10000263_pt1 | contig 24029 bp, 26 predicted proteins | sample SepL4417m_MetaG_FD_155490 | JGI IMG/M metagenome (GOLD analysis project Ga0194058, IMG submission 155490) | Anoxic zone freshwater microbial communities from boreal shield lake in IISD Experimental Lakes Area, Ontario, Canada - Sep2016-L442-17m | ecosystem: Environmental > Aquatic > Freshwater... | reverse complement strand
CTGTTGTGGTCGGAGACGACGGCGCGTGTCGTGGTGTCGGTCGACCGCGAACACCTCGCCGCGTTCCTTGCGATGTGCGCAGAGCACCGACAGACGGTCACGCCGCTTGGGCGGGTGGCATCGAATTCCGCTGATCCTGCGCTTGTGGTCGAGCGGGTCTACGGTGGAACGGTGACGCTGCCACTCGGTGACTTGAGGGCCGTCTCCGAGGCGACTTTCCCGCGTCTCGTCCGCTGACCCGGAAGTGACACATGACCCTTGTACAGTCCGATCGACCTGTCGCTGAGGCAACCGATCGCGGTGACGCGTGGTGCGTCATCGGTGCTGGGCCGCATGGCCTGAGTGCCCTCAAAGCGTTGTTGCAGAACGGTATCGACGCTGACGGTTTTGAGCATGAAGCCGAAGTGGGGGGCAACTGGAATTTCGGTGCCGACAACAGCCGTGTGTACGAGTCGACACACCTCATCTCGAGTAAGCCGTTCACTCAGTTTCCTGACTTTCCGATGCCCGACCGCTTTCCTGACTACCCGAGCCATCGCCAGATCAAGGAATACTTCACCGCGTACGCACGTCACTTCGGGTTGAGTGATCGCATTGCGTTCGGAACTGATGTGGTGGCGTGCGTGCCTGTCGACGATGGCGCCGCGTGGCTGGTGACCGTGCGCGATCGTGCGACATCAGTTGAAACCACCTTCCGTTACGCCGGCGTCGTTGTTGCCAACGGTCACAACTGGTTTCCCAAGACTCCCCAGTACCCAGGTCAAGACACCTTCGCCGGTCAGATGCTGCATTCGGCCGACTACAAGGGCGCCGACGTACTGCGGGGACGCCGCGTAGTTGTCGTGGGCGCGGGCAACACCGGGTGCGATGTGGCGGTCGAGAGCGCGCAGAATGCCGTGCACACCTGGCACTCGACCCGACGCGGCTACTACTACAACCCGAAGTACGCCATGGGTCGGCCTAGCGATCAGACCGCCGACCTCTTGCTGGCCTTGCGGCTGCCGCTGTGGCTTCGTCGGCAGATGTTCAAGGCGACCCTGAGGCTGACCGTCGGCGACTTTGAGAAGTTCGGCCTGAAGAAGCCCGACCACGAGTTCTTCGAAACGCACCCCATCGTCAACCAGCAGTTGCCGTACTACGTCGGTCATGGCGACATCACTCCCGTCGACGACGTTGAGCGGTTCGAGTCCGATGCCGTGGTGTTCACTGACGGAACGCGCGCCGAGGCCGACCTTGTGGTGTTCTGCACCGGTTACCTCGTGCAGTTCCCCTTCCTCGACGAGCAGTGGCTCAACTGGAGCGGTGACCATCCGCAGTTGTTCCTGCAAATGTTCACCCCCGCGTACTCGAACCTCGTCGTGAGCGGACTCATTCAGCCCGACAGCGGTCAGTGGACACTCGCTCATTGGCAGGGTCAGACGATTGCGCGCTACATCGTGGCTTCGCGAGAGCGTCCGGCCGTGGCCCAGCGGCTGCGTGACCGAGTCACCGATGAAGCAGAGCGACGGTTCACGGCCGGCACCGAGTACAAGGACTCAACGCGGCACTACTACGAAGTGGCACATCAGGACTATCTCGCCGCCCTCGAAGCGACTATTCGTGATCTCGAGGAGCCCCGATGAGCCTTGTGACACAAGGACTTCCGAGCCGTCGTCGTACCCGCGTGATGCGGCCATGGGACTGGTCAGTTCCACCTCGAGGTCTTGCGTACCGCGAGATTCTCACTGTCGAACCTGATGAACCCACCGGTCGTCCTCCGCTGCTGATGGTGCACGGTGTCGCTCACGGCGCGTGGTGTTTCGCCGAGAAGTGGTTGCCTGCGGCGGCCACGCGGGGTTTCCGCTCAAGCGCGGTCTCGCTTCGGGGTCACGGCGGCAGTGGCGGGGCGGCACAGTTGGGGCGTGCCACCAGCCGCGACTATGTGCACGACATCTTGCAGGCGATCACCGAGATGCCCGAGCCACCCATTCTCATTGGCCACTCGATGGGTGGGTTACTGAGCCAACTCGTGGCCGAGCGCTATCCGTTGCGCGGGCTGGTACTTTTGGCCCCCGCTCCTGCCAACGGTGCCTTCGGAACTTTGATGCACACGCTGCGAGTCAGGCCAGCAGATGCCTTGGCAGTCATGGTCGGACGCACGCTGCCGATGCGTCCCGATGTTCTTTTCACCAGCCTCGACCCCGTTGAGGCTGAGCTGCTTGCCAGCCGAACGGGTCGTGAATCGGCAATCGCCCAATATGAACTGCTGCGCCGCCGACGTATCGGTCCGGTGCGCTGCCCGGTGTTGGTGATCGGAACTCACGATGATCAAATCGTGCGCCCCGTTGACGTTGAACGCACTGCGCAGATGTACGACGTTGAACCGGTGTGGCTCGACGGTATGGGTCACGACGTCATGCTCGATGCCGACTGGCAACGCGCCCTCGACACCGTTCTTGACTGGGTCGACGTCAACATTCCTCCTGGTACTCCACCCCTCGGACCGATTGAACGCGGTTGACCGACGACGTGCTGGCCCGCGTGCTGCAGTGTTACGCCGACGGAATCGTTCCGGAGTCAGCCGATGAGCGCTCGGCGGTGAAGGCCACGTTGGCCCAGCTCACCCAACGCGCGCCTGGTCGCAGTGTCGAGGTGCGCGTTCCGCCCTACGCCGCTATCCAGGTGGTGGCTGGCAGTGTTCATCGGCGAGGAACGCCGTCGGCTGTCGTCGAGGCCAGTGCCCGCACGTGGCTCGAACTCGCGGTAGGGATTCGCACGTTTGCAGAGGCGATTCACGACGGAAGCGTGCGGGCGAGTGGCGAACGCAGCGATCTGAGCGGATACCTGCCGCTCACGGCGCCGCCCAACTAAACGATTTAATGACGATGCGCGCTGAACCAGTGACGAACCGACAGTTTGCCGTCGTTTGGCTGTAACGTCGACCCGATCGCGAAGGCGGGCCGAGGCCCCGGAGACCAGAGGGAAGTAACGTGACCGCTGCCGTTCGCCTCGTGGGGCTGCGTAAAGAGTTCGGCTCGGGCGAGAAAGTGGTCGTTGCAGTTGACGGCGTCGACCTCGAGGTCGCCGACGGCGAATTCCTCACGCTCCTTGGCCCCAGTGGGTCGGGAAAGACGACGGTGCTGCGCATGATCGCTGGGTTTGAGTTGCCGTCGGGTGGGGTTATTGAACTGGGTGGGGTCGATGTGTCTCGTACCCCTCCGTTCGAACGTGATGTCAACACGGTCTTTCAGGATTACGCGCTCTTTCCGCATATGACGGTGCAGCGCAATGTGGAGTACGGCCTGAAGGTCAGTGGTGTGTCAAAGGCTGAGGCCACACAACGTGCCGAAGAGGCGTTGGAGTCGGTGCGTTTGGCCGGCTATGGGGCACGTAAGCCGTCGGAGTTGTCAGGTGGACAGCGCCAGCGGGTTGCCCTCGCTCGCGCGTTGGTCAACCGTCCGCGCGTGCTGCTTCTCGATGAACCTCTCGGTGCGCTCGATCTCAAATTGCGCGAGCAGATGCAGGTGGAGTTGAAGGCACTCCAGCGACAGGTCGGCATCACCTTCATTTTCGTGACGCACGATCAAGAGGAAGCGCTCACGATGAGCGACCGGATTGCGGTGTTCAACGCGGGCCGGATCGAGCAGGTCGGTTCACCAGTTGAGGTGTACGAGCACCCCGCTACCGAATTTGTCGCCGGATTCGTTGGCACATCCAATCTGCTGCGAGGCGAGGTGGCCACCAGGGTGCTGGGTCACGATGGCGTGTTCAGTGTGCGGCCAGAGAAGATCCGGGTCACGGCGCTTGATGCTCCCGTGTCGGATGAGGAGGACTCGGCTGTGGGGTCCGTGCGCGAGGTCGTGTACGTGGGAAGCGGTACTCGTTTCATCGTTGACCTTGAGGCAGGAGGCGAACTGGTGGCACTGCAACAGAACGTCAGCGGTACACCCCACGCCGCCGCGGAACTTCGGGGCCAGAGTGTTCGGCTCATTTGGAATAAGCACTATGAATACCGGGTCGGAGTTTGAAGACCCACCAGCCGGGTGCGATGACAGTCGCGCACGTTTACTAGGGAGAGGAAGGTCGCAGATGAGTTCACGTCGTCTGCTTACAGCTGTGGCAGGTCTCGCCGCAGTTGCGCTCATCACTGCTGGTTGCGGTGGTTCGTCAAGTTCCGGAGGCTCAAGTTCCGGTGGCTCTACCGCGCGCCCGACACCACCGGCTGTTCCGATGGCCACCGCCGTTGGAGCAGGCGAAGGTGAACTCAACCTGATCGCCTGGGCTGGTTACGCCGAGAATGGCTCAACCGATCCGAAGGTTGACTGGGTCACGCCGTTCACCAAGGAGACCGGCTGCAAGGTCAACGTCAAGGTGGGTAACACCTCAGACGAGATGGTCACCCTGATGAAGACCGGTCAGTACGACGGAGTCTCGGCATCGGGTGATGCCACTCTGCGACTCATCTACGGTGGCGATGTCGCTCCCACAAACACCGCGCTCGTGCCTAACTACGCGACGGTGTCGGACTTCCTGAAGGACAAGCCGTGGAACTCGGTCAACGGCCAGATGTATGGGATTCCGCACGGTTGGGGTGCCAACGTTCTGGGATACAACACCGACGTCGTCAAGCCTGCGCCTGATTCATGGGGGCTTGTGTTCGATCCCAACTCGCCGTACAAGGGCAAACTCACTGCCTACGACTCGCCGATCTACATCGCCGACGCGGCGCTGTACTTGTCGAAGACCAAGCCCGACTTGAAGATCACCAACCCGTACGCGCTCGACGACACACAGTTTGCTGCGGCCGTCGATCTGCTGAAGGTGCAGCGACCGTTGCTGAACTCGTACTGGGCCGATTACACCAAGGAAGTGTCTGGCTTTAGCCAAGGGTCGATCGTTGCTGGAACGGCATGGCAGATCAACCTCAATCTCATCAATGGTGAGGGCAAGGTCAAGGTTGAAGGCGTGCTGCCCAAGGAAGGTGCGACCGGATGGTCAGACACCTGGATGATTTCGTCGAAGTCTGCTCACCCGAACTGCATGTACGAGTGGATGAACTGGATCGTCAGCCCCGAAATCAACGCGCAGGTTGCTGAGTGGTTCGGCGAGGCACCGGCCCAGACCAAGGCGTGCGATTTCACCGCTGATAAGGAGCACTGCCCTACCTTCCACGCGAAGGATGCAGCGTACGCCGATCAGATTCAGTACTGGACGACGCCGCAGACCGACTGCCTCGATGGTCGAGGACCGATCTGTAAGGACTATGCGGCGTGGACAGCCGCATGGACTGAAATCAAGGGTTAGTTCGAAGGGTGCCGGTGCGGTGGTAGAACCTGCCGCACCGGCACCGTTTCGTTAGTGAACAGCACGAATCACGCAGGGGTACGAACAGTGGGAAAGGTGACGAGTCGATGAGCAGTGCGGGCGGTTTCTGGTACCGCCATCCGCGCTTGCGGCTCGGCGCGCTGCTGACCGCTCCGATGCTCTGGCTCGTCGTCCTCTATCTGGGTTCGCTGGCGGTGCTCATCGCGTCATCGTTCTGGACTGTTGATTCGCTGACGGGTGCACTGATCAAGCAGCCGACGCTGCAGAACTTCATCACCCTGATTACCACGCCCGTGTATCGCACGGTGGCGCTACGAACTCTGGGAATCGCGATCCTGGTGACCCTCATCGACCTAGCTCTTGCGCTGCCACTCTCGTTCTTCGCGGCGAAAGTGCTGCGTAGCCGTGGGGCGCGATACGCGCTCATCATTGCGGTCACTATGCCATTGTGGGCGGGCTACCTGGTCAAGGGGTATGCGTGGCGAGTGATGCTTGATACCAACGGTGTCGTCGACTGGGCGCTTGCGCCGCTTGGACTGAGCGGACCTGGGCTCGGGTTGCCGGCAACCATCATTGCGTTGGCCTATCTGTGGCTGCCATTCATGGTGCTACCCATCTACGCCGGTCTCGAGCGGATGCCTGAGTCGCTTCTTGATGCGTCATCAGACCTGGGTGCGGGCGCGGGTCGCACCTTTCGTTCGGTGGTGCTGCCGATTATCTGGCCGTCGATTGTGGCGGGCTCAATCTTCACCTTCTCGCTGACCCTGGGCGACTACATCATGGTCAAAATCGTGGGTGGCACCACGCAAATGTTCGCGAACATCGTGTACGACAACATCGGTGTTGCGAATAACCTGCCGTTTGCGGCGGCGGCGGCGCTCTTTCCAATCGTCGTGATCATCGTGTACCTACTGCTGGTGCGGCGAACCGGCGCATTGGAGAACTTGTGATCAGCCTGTCGCGCCGTGCGCGCGTGCTTCTGGGCGTAGCAACCGCTGTTGCTCTCGCCTTCATCTACGTGCCACTACTCGTGGTACTGATCAACTCGTTCAATGCCTCGAAGGTATTCACCTGGCCACCAACGGGATTCACTACGCAATGGTGGGGCAAGGCCGCCAGTAACGATGGCGTGCGCGCGGCGCTACTCACGAGTATCAAGGCGGGCGTTGGGGCCACGGCGATCGCACTCGTACTCGGAACTCTGATTGCCTTCGCGTGTACGCGCTACAAGTGGTTTGGTCGCAATTCGATCAGTTTCCTAGTGATCCTTCCGATTGCACTACCGGGCATCGTCACGGGTATCGCACTCAACGCCGCGTTCTCGACGGTACTCGTTCCACTCGGCATTTCATTTGGGTTAGCAACCGTCATCATCGGTCACGCGACCTTCTGCATCGTGGTGGTGTTCAACAATGTTGTTGCCCGACTACGTCGCACAGGATCTTCACTGGAAGAGGCTTCCGCCGATCTTGGTGCTGGGCCATGGCTCACATTCCGGCACGTGACCTTCCCCTCGATCCGCTCGGCTCTCGTAGCAGGTGCCCTCCTGGCGTTCGCCCTGTCTTTCGACGAGATTGTGGTGACCACGTTTACCGCAGGCCCTGGAATCGAGACACTGCCGCAGTGGATGTTCAACAACCTCTTCCGGCCTAATCAGGGCCCCATCATCAATGTGGTGGCGGCGGCACTCATCCTTCTGTTCATTGCCCCGGTGTACCTCGCCCAGCGATTGAGTGATGGGCAACGTAGCGGTCGCATCTAGCCGGTAGTCGAGTTCGACGCGCACGCGCCTACTAGCCTGAGCACATGCCTCACATCGATGTCGCCGACAGTGCACTACTGATCATCGATGCGCAACCGGACTTCTACCCACCCACGCGCGCCGATGTCGATCACGAGGCGAAGGAACGCGCACTCGATCGAATGGGCTGGGTGACCGGTGTCGCAGCGGGACTGAAGGTTCCGATCGTTGTGACCGAGGAGGACTCGGCCACGAATGGAACGACAGCGCCACAGATCACTCGTTATCTGTCACTCGAAGTGTCGGCCTTCAGCAAGAATGTTTTCGGTGCCGCCGACAATCCCGACATTGCGAACGCGCTCGCTACACTCGCTCGACCGTGCATCGTGATCATCGGGATGGAAACCGATGTGTGCGTGATGCACACGGCCTTGAGTCTTCGAGAGCGCGGTTACCGCGCGGTGGTGGTATTCGATGCGGTGTTTTCGGCAGCTGCGGCGCATGGATACGGACTGGCCCGATTGAGGCAAGAAGGTGTCGAACTCGTGTCAGCGAAAGAGTTGTACTACGAGTGGTTGCGCGACTTGCCGAGCGTTCGCGCGTTCGATGCGGCACATCCCGAACTCACCAGTCCACCCGGTTTCTCGCTCTAGACCTCGACGGCTTCCTCACTCGGTCGGGTATGCCGCAACCACCACAAGCCGAGGATCGGAAGCGCGAGTGGCAGTAGCAGGTACTCAAGCCCGAACCACGACCACACGGACGCTTTTTGAAATGCTCCGGGATCGATCAGACTTAGGGCCCCCACAACGAGAACGCCGATGAGTTCGATGCTGATGCTGACCGTGGCAATGCGCCGTGATGTGGCATCTCCGCGCGCGAGTGTCACCGTGGCGATGATGTAGACGACTGCGGCAAAGGCAGACAGTGAGTACGCAAGCGGTGCCTGATCGAATTTCGTCACAATGGCGTAGAGCGATCTCGTGGTCGCACCAATCGCCATGATTGCGTAGAGGGCGACCAGAATGCGACCGAAACCGCGGTTGGTCACCTTGGCGGCAGTGGCATCGTTGATGTCAGACACCGGGACCTGCCCACACCTGTTGCACGCGCAACACCATGATCGGCACAACGAGGAAAACGACTGCGATCACGACCATGCCCGAACGCGACTTCTCATCCCACGCCCACCCAATTCCGAGTGGCGGAATCACCAGAAGACCAACAAGGTAGGCGACGAATTCGAATTTGGCGAACGAGTGGTCGGTACTAATCATCTGAACTACGCCGCCGATGAAGAACACGAGTAGTAGCAACTCAAGAGCCGCTGCGCCGATGAGCAATGAGCGTGAAATGCGCTTGTCCGCGGCTGCGAGAACGATGGCCCAGACAGCGAGTGCGAGCGATGCGCCGATGATGAGATTCGCGAACAGCCCTGTCATCTCACATCCTCGATGAGTCAGTAGCGCGAAGGATAATCAGCACCAGAGACTCGATCACCCGTTGAAACTCGTCGATGCTGACTTGCTCGATGGGCGAGTGCGCATGGTGCGCGGCACCCGGACCGAATTGAAGAGTGGGAATGCCGACGCCGGTGTAGTGGCGCAGGTCGGAGCCGTACGGAGCGCCGCGGTCGCGTGACTCACGGCCGGTGATGTCGTTCCATGCGGTCTGGGTGAGTGGCAACAGCGGATCTCCGCTGGGCATCTGGCCACTCGCGAACTGACCTCCCGACCACTCGATCTGCACGGGGTGTTCGGACAACCACGGGTCGGCGGCGCACACGTGTGCGATGCGCGATTCGAGTGCGGCGCGCGCCTGATCGACTGGCTCTCCGAGTGCAACGCCGTAGCGCCCTTCGGCGATGAGGAGATCGGGCACCGTGCTCGCCCAGTCGCCGGCGTGCACAATTCCCACGGAAATGGGGTACGCGATCTGCCACCCATCCATCAGAGGATCGACTGACGCGTTGCGGTCGGCTTCAAGGTCCGTGAGCGCGCGGTACACCGGAAGAAACGCGTCGAGGGCAGAGACTCCCGCGTAGCGTGTGCTTCCGTGCGTGGCCTGACCGGTGACAGAAATTCGGAAGGTGAGGGCGCCGCCGTTGGCAGTGATGGCATCGCCAGAGGTGGGTTCAGTGATGACGCACGCATCGCCGCGATGACCCCGCGCCAGTGTTCCGAATGCACCGAGGCCGCCGTCTTCCTCGCTGACGACGCTTTGGAATGCCACGCGTCCACGTAGGGCCACTCCGGAGGCGTGCAGTGCCTGCATTGCTGCGAGGTTGGCTATTAATCCGGCCTTCATGTCGCACGCACCGCGGCCAAAGATCACGTCGTCGACAATGCGTGGCGTGAACGGATCACCGTTCCAGTTGTCGAGGTCGCCCGGAGGCACGACGTCGATGTGCCCTTGGAGGATCAGGGTCGGCCCGTCGCCCGTTGCGGGGGTGGTAGCCACCAGCCCCCATGCCTCGTCGCGGGGCGCCTCGGTTCCGGGGAATCCTGAATCGGCCTCAAGTGCCGCCACGTCCATCGACCAGAGGTCGGTCTCGAGGCCGAGCGGCTCAAGGCGACCGGCCAACCAGTGCTGCGCCTCGGATTCGGCGGGTGACCCTGTGATGCTCGGAATCGCCAGCAATGCCTGCAAATCGGCCATCGCCCGCTGGTGATCCACCAATTGCAGGACGCGCGACTCGGTGTCGGTCAGGGACGAGGGGTTCACACCCGTAGACTAGGCCAGTGACCCGCGGTGACGGACGCCTCTCCCATGATCTGCTCCCGGGCGAGAAGGGACCCCAGGACGCCTGCGGGGTCTTTGGAGTGTGGGCTCCTGGTGACGAAGTTGCCAAACTCACCTACTACGGTCTGTATGCGCTGCAACACCGCGGACAAGAATCTGCGGGCATTGCCGTCAGTGACGGTCACCACATCGTCGTCTACAAAGACATGGGCCTGGTTTCGCAGGTTTTCAACGAGGCAACTCTTGAAACGCTCAAGGGACATCTGGCCATCGGACACGCTCGCTATTCCACGACCGGATCAAGTGTGTGGGAAAACGCGCAGCCGACCTTCCGATCGACCGCGACCGGTCACCTCGCACTCGCACACAACGGAAACCTGACGAATACGCACGAACTTGCCCGGCGGGTGGCAGAGCAAGAGGCGGCCCGTGGTGAACTCCCGTTCGGTCAGCGGATGGGTCTTGCGACCAGCGACACCGATCTACTCACCGCACTCATTGCGGCCCACCCCGACTTGTCGCTTGAGGGCGCGGCGCTGAAGGAGCTTCCGCTGGTGCGCGGCGCTTTCAGTTTGGTGTTCATGGATGACACGACGCTCTATGGTGCCCGTGACCCGCAGGGCGTCAGGCCGCTTGTGCTTGGTCGCCTCGAACGCGGCTGGGCGATCGCCAGCGAAACCGCTGCGCTCGACATTGTGGGTGCCTCGTTCGTGCGCGAAATCGAACCGGGCGAGTTGGTTTCAATCGATGAGCACGGACTGCGTTCAGTGCGTTTCGCTGAAGCAGCTCCCAAGGGCTGCCTTTTTGAGTTTGTGTACCTCGCACGTCCTGACACGACGATCAGCGGTCACTCCGTGCACTCGGTGCGCGTTGAAGTCGGGCGTCGGCTCGCTCGCGAGGCACCGGTTGAGGCTGACCTCGTCATTCCTGTGCCTGAGAGTGGAACCCCCGCTGCTGTTGGTTATGCGCAGGGCAGCGGCATTCCATTCGCACAAGGTTTGGTCAAGAACGCGTACGTCGGACGAACGTTCATTCAGCCGTCGCAGACCATTCGTCAACTCGGCATTCGGCTCAAGCTCAATCCGCTGCGCGAGGTCATTGAGGGGCAGCGATTGGTTGTCGTCGACGACTCGATTGTGCGCGGCAATACGCAGCGCGCCATCGTGCGCATGCTGCGCGAAGCGGGTGCGCGCGAAGTGCACGTGCGCATCAGCAGTCCGCCGGTGAAGTGGCCGTGCTTCTACGGAATCGACTTCGCCACACCGGCCGAACTGATCGCCCACGGACTCACTGTTGATGAGGTGCGCACGTCGATCGGAGCCGACTCGCTGTCGTATATCTCGCTCGAACAACTCGTTGAGGCAACGGCGGTGTCGATGGATCGCTTGTGCCGCGCCTGTTTTGACGGCGTGTACCCCATTGACCTTCCCGATCCCGAACTCATCGGAAAGCACACGCTCGAAATGGTCGAACGCCCTGTCACCGACGGAATCAACCCTGTGCTGGGCGGCGCCTCCGCACTGCTGCACCCATGAGCCACGCGAACGAATCCGCGTCCTACGCGGCGGCAGGTGTCGATGTCGAAGCTGGTGAGCGTGCTGTTGCGTTGATGAAAGAATCGATTGGGCGAGCTCAGCGACCGGAAGTCGTGGGCGGGTTCGGAGGATTTGCCGCTCTCTTTGATGCGTCTGCCTTACGCGGATACACCAGGCCGCTCCTTGCCACATCAACCGACGGTGTCGGAACCAAGGTCGCCGTTGCTCAGCGCATGAACATCCACCACACCATCGGCATCGACCTCGTCGCAATGGTTGTCGACGATCTCGTCGTGTGCGGTGCCGAACCGCTCTTCATGACCGACTACATCGCCACGGGCTCGGTGGTTCCCGAACGCATCGCGGCGATTGTTTCCGGAATCGCTGAGGGTTGCCGCCAAGCGGGGTGCGCCCTTGTTGGTGGCGAAACTGCTGAGCATCCGGGGCTCCTCGATCCTGACGAGTACGACGTTGCGGGCGCAGGAACAGGTGTCGTCGAGGCCGATGAACTCCTCGGTGCGCACCGGGTTCAGGCGGGCGATGTGGTGATTGCCATGCAGTCGAGCGGATTGCATTCCAACGGATACTCGCTAGCTCGATACGTGCTGCTGTCGCAGGCAAGTCTTCAACTCGACGCCTCGATCGATGTATTGGGTCGCACGCTCGGCGAGGAACTACTCGAGCCGACCCGCATCTACTCCCTCGATGTCTTGGATCTCGCTCGTGCTGACGAGGTCGATCTTCATGCGGTGAGTCACGTCACTGGAGGTGGGCTCGCAGCGAACCTCGCGCGCGTGCTTCCGTCGAACCTCGCCGCCGACATCGATCGATCGACGTGGACTCCCCAACCGGTGTTCACGTTGATTGGGTCACTCGGCAATGTGGCGCAGCTCGAGCTCGAGCGAACGTTCAACATGGGTATCGGCATGATCGCCGTTGTTGCGGCCGGCTCCGTTGACGCCGCGCTAGCGCGACTGAGTACCCGCGGGGTTCCTTCATGGGTCTGCGGAACGGTGCGCGAGCGAGTCGACGGTGAACATGGCGATGCCGAAGCAAAGGGTGGTTCAGGGGGTGCTGTGACCCTCGTGGGTCGGCATCTGGTTGACGGGCTCTGACCTACGCTTGGCGGCGTTCATCTTCGTCGGCGTCGATGTACTTGGCGTAGGGGTCATCAGTGTCTTCGTACTCGTCATCGACGGGCTCGACTTTCGGCGCAGTGGTCGACTGCGTAGAAAGTTCTGCTTGGAGACGATCGAAATCGGTCTCCGGCCCCCCGTACTTCAACTCACGGGCAACCTTCGTCTGCTTGGCCTTGGCCCGGCCTCGCCCCATGGCTCGACCCCCTCATCCCGGTTGATCCGGAGCGGTATGACGGCTGACTGATGGTCACGGGGGCTTTCGACCCACGTGAACCTTGCCCAAGGTTATCCCAGATCCTCCCCGGTCGGCACCCGGAGGGTCCCCCTCTGCCGGCGAGTCCATCAGTGAGTGACCCTGAGTGGACCTGAGTAGCCCCTTTTCGGTAACGACGTGATGAACTCGCGCAACGAACTGGTGCTCGCCGGATGGCAGGCGAAGACCGTGCGAATGCCAAAATGTCCACTTTTTGGCCCTCTGGACGGGCTTCAGCCCCACTTTTGGTGCGACAATCGGATAATCCGGGCAACAGGCCCGGCGCTACAGGAGGTTCTGATGTCAGGTCGTACCACCAATCCGGCCGACGCTGACCGACTGCTGACGCCCGCGGAAGTGGCGGCGATGTTTCGGGTGGACCCCAAGACGGTCACCCGCTGGGCCAAGGCCGGCAAACTCTCGAGCATCCGCACTCTCGGTGGCCACCGTCGCTACAAGGCCTCGGAAGTTGAGGCCCTGCTGCACGGACTCGACCTGGCGGCTGTTCCCCCGCACTCCTAAGCTGCGCCGGTCGATCCCAGTGCCCGACCGAGGGCGCTCACATCCCCTGACGCCAGTTTCGCCATCACCTCTGGATCGAGCGAGTCGACGTCGACCCCCCATGCCTTGAGTTGCCCGAACATGGCCGTGCGGGCCTTGGCGAAACGCCGAGCGACCATGCGGCGTGCTGCCCACTCGCGCTCGCGATCGCGCAAGGCCTGCTCGATTGCTTCCGACTGCTCGTGGGTCGAGGGAAGGCCGTAGGCACGCTGGACGGCCTCGCACAGTTCGATCCGGTAGTCGTGGCCAAGCCGCACGAACTCACCGGGCGTGGAATTCATGCCGTTCTTGAGGTCGATGAGGTTGATGATGAACGTCGTGACCGGTCGGAACCGAGTCTCGCGAGGGACGCCCAGAGGGCGCTGCTCAGGTGGCCCCATCCACCACGGCGCCCTGACGACTGCGTCGTACGAGAACTTATTGATCGGATCGTCATGGTGCACGATCTGGAAGTGGCGCGCTGACGGTGCTGTCTCAAGTCCGATTTCGTCGGCCTGAGAAACCTGGGCGAGGATGCCGGCCGGATCGACTTCTTGGGGATCGGTGGCCCATCGCTGCCACAGTTTCGTGCGGAATGGTGTTCCGAGGTAGAGGCCGCGTTCGATTCCGAGCTGGTCGAAATCGGCCGTGGTGCTGGTCGCGACATCAAGTGCAATCTCGGCTCCGAGGCTCTCGCCGAACTGCATGACGCGGGGTCGCGCCGACTCCGGCAGGGTGGCGAGGTGGTCGCGGATTCCCTCCAGAACCAAACGCTGCAGATGCACACCGTCGCGTGTCTGATTGAGGGCGAGCGCGCTCGGAACGAGGGCGTACTGAGTGACCACGGTGGCACAGGAACCGAGCGTGAGGTATTCAAGTGCCTCAGCAAATGAGTAGTTGACGTAACCAACACCCGTGGGTGAGGCGACCACGATGACGGAGCGCTCGTAGGCACCCAGCGACTGCAACTCCTTGAGCGCGAGGGTCGCACGTTCCTCAACGGTGTCGGCAGCCTCGTATCCAGCGACGATGCGCACGGGCATCTGCGCAGGCTGACCCATGACCGCTTCGATCTCCTGCGGGGTGAGGGTCATGATCACAAAGCGACGGCCCTCTTTGCCGATGGTGTCGAAATCGATGGCGCTCGCTGGACCTGCGGTGACGTGAGGACTGGTGGGCGGTGCGGGATACGCGGGTTCGACGATGTCGTCGGCGTGCTGAACTCGTCGGCGCACGAGGTTGAGTCCGTAGGCGCCCGCAGCGCCGAGCACACCCACTGCCACCGCGTGCCCCACGAGGGGAGTAACGGGGGCATCGCGATTCAATGCCCAGGTGGCGGCGCGCGTTGTTCCCTCGGCAATGGCGAACTCGGCGCCTGCGATAGCCAGAAGCGAGGCGCCGCCCATGATTCCCATGCCGACAGCGCGGGCGGCATCGATCGCTCCGTCAGGGCGTTCGATTTGGTGGCGGTCGGTGACGCCGTAGGCGTGTGCCCGGCGATCGCGTCGCCACACATTAATGGTCGAGACGACTGCACCCAAGGCCGTGGCGACGAGGACACCTTCGAGGGGATTGCGGTCACCCACGGTGCGGCGGGCCACCTTGTCGCCGGCCACGACCAATGCGGCGCACCCGGCACCGGCTCCGATGAGGTAGGCGGCGCTGCGTGCGCTCGCAACGGGCAAGGGAATGTCGTGTGAGTCAGGAATGCTTCGCACCACGGTGAAGCAACCGGCGGCAAGTGCCAAGCCGGTGATCATCGTGGTGTTTTCGACATTGCCTCGACCGCGCCGCGCCACGGCGATCTCGATCAGCGCCTCGGTGGCGGCCACAGCCACGGTGCCGGCGGCCAGCCGCACGGCCGCGGCCGCGCCGGTGGCGATGGCTTGATCAGCGGAAGATCGCGGTAGGAGCCCGCGCGCGAAGGACCCGGAGATGCTCGCTGCTGCTGCTGCCACGCCGGTTCGCAGTGCGAGGTATCGACGAGGGTAGGTGTCTGCCACGCCAACAGTCTGCCGCAGGAATGGTGTCTGGTGGTGATTACGCTCACTGTGGCGCGGTGCCACCAGCGGGATAGACCTCTAACTCGGTGGCTTTAGTGGATAGCCACACCTGAGTTCCTCGCTCCAGTTGGAGTTCGATCACGGATGCCGCCGTCACGTCGGCCATCACAGTGGGTGGGCCAGCAGCGGTAACGCGCACTCGATCGCCAATGGGTTCGACTCCCTCCACCGTGCCGCGCCACACGTTGCGCGCACTGCCACTGGGAGGACTGGTATGGATACTGATGGCATCGGGACGCACGGCCACCAGTACGGCGCCGCTCACATTGCGCTGCGCGGTGTGCAGCTCGCCTCCAGCGGTCAGCGTGACATGCCCATCGTCGGCCTGGCCAGGAAGCAAATTAAGTCCGAGTAGACGCGCAACATAGGTCGTCGCGGGTCGCCGCGCCACATCGAGCGCCAGACCTTCCTGAGTAATACGCCCCTGCTCAAGCACCACGATGCGTTCGGCAAGCACCAGTGCATCGAGTGGGTCATGGGTCACAAGCAGAGTCGGAATACCAATGGAAGCAAGATGCTCGCGCAGCTCAGCGCGTACGTCGATTCGTGTTCCGGCGTCAAGGGCTGCGAGTGGTTCATCAAGGAGCAGCACGGCCGGATCGCACGCAAGTGCACGCGCCAGTGCCACGCGTTGTGACTGTCCGCCTGAGAGTTCAGAGGGTTTGCGATCGGCAAGGCCGGTGAGGGACAACCGAGTGATCCAGTCGGCGGCTAGCTCGCGTGCGTGTCGACGTCCGACTCCGGCAGCACGCGGTCCGAATGCGATGTTGTCGGCCACTGACATGTGTGGGAACAGCAAGTAGTCCTGAAAGACCACACCAACGCGTCGAGCCTCGGGTGCGCTGAGAATCTCACGAGCAGGATCGTCGACAGTGACACCACCGATCTCAATCGATCCGCTGGTGAGAGGTACGAGTCCGCTGATAGACCGCAGCAACGTTGACTTACCCGCCCCATTCGGTCCGATGACGGCAACGATTTCACCGGGTTCGACAGTGAGTGACGCCTCAAGACTGAACTCAGCGCGTTCGATCCGGGCGTTGAAGCAGAGCGCGTTCGAGTTCATGTGGGAGTTCCGGTACGAAGCCAACGATCGCGCAGGAGTACAAGCACGGCAATGGAGAAGGCGAGCAACACCAGACTCAGGGCAATTGCTTCCGAGGGGTCACCCTCAAGGCCGATGTAGACAGCGAGTGGAAGTGTCTGCGTGACTCCCGGAAGATTGCCGGCGAAGGTGATCGTTGCCCCGAATTCACCAAGTGCTCGGGCGAACGTGAGCACAGCACCCGCGACCAATGAGGGCGCAATGAGTGGCAGGGTGATCCGTCGGAACACGGTGAGCCTGCTCGCACCGAGAGTTGCAGCGGCATCTTCGAAGCGGCCATCAAGTCCCCGCAATGCGCCTTCGACAGTGATGATGAGAAACGGCATTGCGACAAAGGCCTCGGCAATCACAACCCCTGCAGTAGTAAAGGGCAGCGTAATTCCGAACCACTGGTCAAGGTACTGACCGACGATTCCGCGTCGTCCGAACGCGAGTAGCAGCGCGATGCCGCCGACGACCGGGGGCAATACAAGTGGCACCGTCACCAGAGCGCGAGCAAATCGTCGGCCGGGAAAGATGGCACGTGCCAGCAGCCATGCCAGGGGAACTCCGACGATGACTGAGATGACCGTGGCGGCAGTTGCGGTGATGATGGAAAGTCTGAGGGCGTCGAGACTTGTGGGTGACGTCAGCACCGACAGGAGTTGACCCCACGGCGCTCGAATCAACAGTGCGAGCAGCGGAAGCCCAAGGAAGAGCAGGGCCAATACAGCGGGTACTGCGACCGGCCATGGTGGTTGTGTCGTGGTGCGATGTCGTCGACTCATGGAGCAGCAAAGCCCGCTTCCCGCATAACCTTCTGTCCGGCCGGTGAGAGAAGGTACTGCACGAATGCGGTTGCCGTTGCTGGCTGCTTCGTTGTGAGCACGGTCGCAATGGGGTATTTCGTTGTGACGTTCTGATCGGCTGGGATTTCTACTCCGGTGACAGAGCCTTTCGCGGCCTGAACGTCAGTGACGTACACGATTCCTGCATCAACTTCGCCCAGTGTCACCTTCGACATCACGGCCTTGACGTCGGGTTCCTGCGACGTGGGAGTGACCGTCACTTTGTTCTTCTCAAACAGTGCTAGTGCCGTCGCTCCACACGGAACATCTATTTGGCACACCGCCACTTTGATTCCGGGTGTGGCCAGATCTGCCAAGGAGGTCACCGGAATGGATTGGGTCGTCGGCGTAGCGATCTCGAGGCTGTTGACAGCGAACACTGAGGGGTCGGCGGCCAACTTCGCAGTGGTGACTGTTTCCATCGTCTTGTTGCTTGCTGAGGCGAACACATCTGCGGGTGCGCCCTGTGTGATCTGCGTTGCCAAGGAGCTGCTGCCGCCGAAGTTGAACGTGACCGTGGCGCCGGGGTTGGCGGCTTCGAATTGTGAGCCGATTGTGGTGAAGGTGCCCTTGAGCGAAGCCGCAGCGAACACCGTGATCGAACCGGAGGCTGCCGCAGTCGTGGTTGGTTGGGTTGTCTCAGGCGTGGCGTTCGTGTTTTGACCGCAAGAAGTCATGAGTCCCACCAATGCCAGCACAGGCAACATTGAACGGATGCGCATGAGGGTGTCCTTGTAGTTACCGGTGGGTGGGGATTTCGATCACGACGTTCGTGGACTTCACTGAGGCGACGGCGAGTACTCCCGGTTCGAGGCCGAGTTCATCGGCGGCCTCGCGGCTCATGAGAGACACCATCCGATGCGGCCCTACCTGCATCTCGACTTGGGCCATCACGGTGTCGCGTACGACCCTCGTGACGATGCCGGCAAGTCGATTGCGTGCACTCGCGCCGACGACTGGCGAATCAAGCGCAGGGTCTCCTGCCGCGTTCTCGGTCATGTAACTAGCCAGGTCGGCTCCCTCGATCACTGCCCGTCCGGCGTCGTCGGTTGCCGCAGTGAGGCGACCGGAGTCGATCCAGCGACGTACGGTGTCGTCACTCACCTGCAACAGCGCTGCGGCTTCGCTGATCCGAAACTGAGTCATGTGGTTAGCGTGCCGCATATGCGCCATAATCGCAATCGATAGTCCTCAATTGCGGAGTTAGGGCGTGGGAGAGAGCAGCCATCGGACACACGTCCCTACTGCAATGGCATGCTCAGACTCGTGTCGGCACTCTCCCAACCCCGCGTTATCTTTCACGTGGGCGGATCGAAGGTGGGGTCGACCGCGCTCCAACGAGTGCTGACCGCGCGAGGGAGTCGCAGTAAGTCGGGGCCATTCCGCTACCTGCAATGGCGTTCGGATGGATCGATTGGCGATGCTCCCGCGTCGGCTGCTGATTCTCTCGGCGGCTACGCGTTCTCACCTTTTCGAATCAGCGAACTCGCCGCGTGGAATCCGCAGCGCATCGCCACTGCGGCAGACGCGATCGTCTCTCGTGCCGCGTCGACGCCAGCAGTACTGAGCAATGAGGGTTGGAATTCCGAGGCGCTGCTGTTGGGTGAGCCAGAGGCGCGGCAACGGAGTCGGTCTATCTTCGGATCGCGCGGCGCACAGTGGGAGGCCGTGCTCTATGTACGCCCTCAAGCCGCGTGGCTCGAGAGTTTCTATCTTCAATTTGGAATCTGGGCAGGGCGCGAGCCAGACGTCTTCGCGCGCAACATGCAGCACGGTCACGAGGGGATGTGGGCCGAGCGCGTTGACGCGTTGCACGACATGGGTTTCGACACCGTGTCGGTGCGGTATGTACCCGACGTCGTTGACGACTTCATGTACGACGTGCTGTCGCTTCCGAACGGCAGCGTTGGTGCGCTCTCGGTTGCCAACCGGCGAGTGAGCCTTGATCTGCTGTTGCTCATGCTGAACGATTCGCGGCTTCGTCCCGATATGCATTCGCCTCATGTGGAGTTCCTGATTGAACGACTTGGATCTGCATGGGATCTGCCAGAACGTCCGATTCCTCCTTTGTTGGGTGAGAAAGTCATTGACGAAGTCGTTGCTGCCTATTCCGATGACAACGCGCGGCTGATGACACTGCTTGCACCTGAGCAGGCGGAGGCCTACTCCCGCGACCTCACCGCGTTCGTTGAATCGCGAGTGGGCACCGAGACGACGACGCGCGCGGAGTTGGCGGCGCTGCCGCTTGATCATGAGTACACGGCCAAACTTGCGGCCGGCGCACTCGACGAGGTCCTGCGCGAGCGTTACGGCTACGGGCTTCCGACGGCCGATGAGCATTGGAGCGATGCGCTGCGGCAGCATCCGCTGGTGAGTCGGTTACTTCCGCAGGGTTCGGCGCGGGCCCTGTGGGCTACGCGCGCCGTCGATCGACTGCGGTGAACGGAACACAGCCAATGATGCAACGACTGGTAATGCATGTGGGTGCTGCCAAGACTGGGTCAACGTCGTTGCAACGAGTGTTGTCGAGCGACTCAGGCGGTTCCGATCTCTTCGTGTATCGCTGTTGGCAGAGTGACGGCTCGTTCACTGACGCGCGAGGAGCGCAGCATGGACTCAACGGCTACGCGTCGTCGCCGTTGCGCCTGATCGAACTCGCTGAGTGGAATGACGCGGTCGTTGTGAAAGCGGCTCAGGAGATTGCGCAACTCACGCGATCGTCGACGCTGGTGTTGAGTAGTGAAGGTTGGGCAAGTGACGCCGCCGAGATGTCGCAGGATGCGATGGCGTGTCTGAAGCGCATCCTCACGACGTCGGGTGTTGAGTCGGAAGCCGTTCTCTATGTGCGGCCGCAGGCACCGTGGCTCGAGAGTTTCTATTTGCAGTTCGGTATCTGGGAAGGCTTCGATATTGAGTGGTACGCGCACGCAGTGCGACTGGCGGGCGACGGTTTTTGGGCCAAGCGTGTGGCGGCTCTCGAGGAACTCGGTTTCTCGCGCGTGACCGTGCGTCATGTGGATGACGTCGTTTCCGATTTCATGGGTCAGGTGCTCGGGGTACCAGCCGGCGACCCTCGGTTGATAGGCCGCACCGCCGCGAACCCGCGCGTCGATCTCGACTTCCTGCTCATGGCATTAGCTGACCCGCGTTTGCGGCCTGGTGCGCACAGTCCGCACGTGGAGTTTCTGCTTGAGCGGGTGGCGGGCGAGTGGGCATTGCCGCATCGCGATGTTCCCCCTCTGATGGGTGAAGACCTTGTCGAGATGACCGAGAATGCGTACGCCGACGACAATCGGGCCTTGATGTCGTTGTTGTCTGCGTCGGATGCCGAGCGATTCGAGCAGCGGGCCTCTGCATTTCGGCAGGAGCGGGAGGGACGCGCGACCATGACACGCGCCGATCTGATGGCGATGGACATTGATCCCTCGTATCGAGAGCAGTTGGTGCTGCGCAGCCTTGATGAAGTGATGCGGCAGCGATTCGGCGACGGAATCCCGGGAGTTCCGCCACTGCTGGTCGACGAACCGCAGCGGGCCACGCCAACTTCAAGACGTTCGCTGATGCAGCGACTCACGGGCCGGATTGATCGCGGTTAGTCAGCGAGCGGTTCGTCAAGGTCGTCACCTGAGGCAACGTCACCCACCTCAGTGAGCGTCACGTCGTGTTGATCGAGATAGCGGCGTGCTCCGCTGTCTCCGGTGACGGTGAGCATGAGTGGATCCCAGTGATTGCGGTTGATCACCACCGGATGCCCGCGCACACCGTCGTAGGAAGCGGCCGTGAGTTCGGCGGTGCTGGTGAGAAGGCGAGCAACCGCCTCGCCACTGAGTCCAGGCAGGTCAACGAGCGTCACCACAACGCGCGTGGCAGTGGTTGAGTCGAGCAGGTGCCGCAGGCCAGCGCACAGCGACGAGCCCATGCCCTCGTTCCATGTCTCATTGATCACGAGATCGTCTGCCTCCGGAACGTCACCCACCCAGGCGCCTAAGACGACGACGATCGGATCGCAGCCTCCCTCACGCAGAACGCGCACTGCTCGATCGACCAGGCGTTCACCGTCGATTACCACGGGTGCTTTCGGTTGACCGAATCGGCGGCCTTGGCCAGCCGCGAGGACCAGCCCTGCGGCCGGAGTCACCTGGGTGCGCCGGTGTGGATGGGACCGCTGCCGTTGGTCAGCGCTTGTCCCGTTCCACCCCAGCGGGCCTGCACGATTTCAGCGGCAATCGAGATCGCCGTTTCCTCCGGTGTGCGTGCACCGAGGTCAAGCCCAATGGGTGAGTGAATGCGCGCGATTTCCTCGTCGGTGAGACCGGCTTCCTTTAATCGCACGAGACGGTCTTCGTGTGTGCGACGTGAGCCCATGGCGCCGATGTAGGCAGCCTTGGTGCGCACCGCCGTTTCCAATGCAGGCACATCGAACTTCGGGTCGTGGGTGAGTACACAAATGACGGTGCGAGGGTCGACCTGCTGTGATCCGAGCCAGCGATGTGGCCAGTCGACCACGACTTCATCGGCATCGGGGAAGCGCTTGCGCGTGGCGAAGACTTCGCGTGCATCGACAACGGTGACGTGAAAGCCCAACGTCTTACCAACGCGACACAGAGCTGCAGAAAAATCGATCGCTCCGAAGATGTACATGCGTGGTGCGGGGGCGAACGATGCGACGAACACTTCAAGTTCTGTTCCGAGCCGCTCTCCGTCGGGACCATAGTGCAGGAAGCCGGTGGTTCCCGATTCCAGGAGCCCGAGAACGTCGGCGCTGACTGTGGCGTCGAGCCGGTCGGTTCCGAGTGATCCTTCGACACCGCTTTCGCGCACGACGAGATGCCTACCGACGTGTGCGGGGCCTCGCACGATCGTGGCGACGGCGACCGGCTCTTCCGCCGCGATGCTGGTGGAGATTCCTTCGAGCTCGGGCCAACGCTCGGAATCGACGCGTTCGACAAAGATTTCCAGAATGCCGCCGCAGGTGAGACCGACGGCGAAGGCATCGTCGTCGCTGACTCCGTAGGTTTCGAAGGCGGACTCGCCGCTGGCGAGCACCTCCGCCCCCAACTCATAGAGTGCGCCCTCAACGCAGCCGCCACTGACGGAGCCGACCGCCTCGCCACTTTCGGTGACGAGCATCGAGGCTCCGGCGGGTCGAGGAGCCGATCGCCAGGTGCGGACAACGGTGGCCATCGCCACGGATTCGCCTCGTTCGCGGGCGGCCATGAGGGCGGGTAGGACTTCGCGCATTCCCACAGAGTAAGGCCGAAACGGGGGGTTGCGCATGCCCCGCGGGGTGCAGTGGGGCGGCGAGACCCACATAATTGCCTGATGACCGCCATTCGCTGTGCCTCGGTGACTGAGGCTCCTGTCTCCGTTGCGGAGATGGAGCGGTTGGTGGCCGATCGCTCGGCGGGTGCTGTGGTGAGTTTCTCTGGCGATGTGCGCGACCACGATCACGATCGACCGGTCGACCGCCTCGAGTACGAGGGGCACCCCACCGCCGCGCAGGTCATGGCCGATGTCGCGGCCGACATTGCGTCGCGCCACGAGGTTGTAGCGATTGCCGTCATGCACCGGGTGGGGCCCTTGGAGGTCGGCGACTCAGCGTTGGTTGCGGCGGTGAGTGCAGTGCATCGTTCGCAAGCTTTCGCGGCATGCGCGGCGCTCGTCGATGAGACCAAGCATCGTCTTCCGGTGTGGAAGCACCAGGTGTTTACGGATGGCACCGATGAGTGGGTGAACTGCGCGTGAGTACCTTCTTGCCGCTTGCTGACACCTACGGGCGCGTGCACCGCGACCTACGCGTATCGCTCACCGATCGCTGCAATCTGCGCTGCACGTATTGCATGCCTTCTGACTTCGCCGACTGGCTTCCTTCCGAGACGTTGTTGACGACCGACGAACTCATGCTTGTGATTGAGGTAGCGACGTCGCTCGGAATCACGGGCGTGCGACTGACGGGTGGCGAGCCCACGCTTCGACCCGACATCGTCGACATCGTGCGACGCATCAACGAGTTGTCGGCGCGGCCTGAAATTAGTGTGACCACCAACGGCATTCGCCTGGTCGATCTGGCGCAGCCGCTGCGCGATGCCGGGCTCAAGCGGGTGAATGTCAGTCTCGACACTCTCGATCGTGATCGGTTCAAGGCGCTGACGTATCGCGATCGGTTCGACGATGTGATCGCGGGGTTGCGCGCGGCGGTTGCCGCGGGCCTGACGCCAGTCAAGGTCAACGCGGTGCTGATGCGTGGCGTGAACGATGACGAAGCGATCACGCTCGTACAGCGGGCCATTGACGAGGGCTGGCACTTGCGCTTCATCGAGCAGATGCCTCTTGATGCCGGTGGTCAATGGTCGCGCGGCGAAATGATCAAGGCCGACGAAATTTTCACGATGCTGAGCGAGAAGTGGACGCTCACGCCGGTTGCATCGCGCGGGTCGGCGCCGGCTGAAGAGTTTTCGATCGATGGCAGTGATGTCACCGTCGGCATCATCGCAAGCGTGAGCAAGCCGTTCTGTGCGGCGTGCGACCGGCTTCGACTGACGGCTGATGGCCAACTGCGCAACTGCTTGTTTGCTCGTGACGAACTTGATCTTCGGGTGGCGTTGCGCGATGAGTCGCTATCGGAAGACGAACGTCGGGCCGAGGTTGAGCGTCGGTTGCGTTTGGTGGTGGCCGATAAGTTGCCGGGCCACGGCATTAACGACCCGAGCTTCATTCAGCCGGCTCGGCCGATGTCCGCCATCGGCGGCTAGGCACCTCCCACCTCCCCCCTCCCACCTC
>Ga0194058_10000256_pt1 | contig 24219 bp, 17 predicted proteins | sample SepL4417m_MetaG_FD_155490 | JGI IMG/M metagenome (GOLD analysis project Ga0194058, IMG submission 155490) | Anoxic zone freshwater microbial communities from boreal shield lake in IISD Experimental Lakes Area, Ontario, Canada - Sep2016-L442-17m | ecosystem: Environmental > Aquatic > Freshwater... | reverse complement strand
GACAGGTAGGATTTAGGACACTCGTGCTGGCGGCAGTGACGAATGTTAATCTTCCTGATGCCATGGAACCGATTTCCATGGAAAAAGTCATAACCAACGCAGGTCTGGCCGAGCCGGACATATCTGACGTTCTCGAGGAAATGCTTCGCCGAACCATGAAAAATGGACCTATCTAAATCAGTTATTAAGGATTATGGTCGACGTTCCGGGTAAAATACCTTAAAGAATGAAAAGACAGTGGAATCGGTATTCGTACTTGCTCTACGAAAAAACAATAAAATAGGGCATTAGAATTCAAATTAGTCCTTAATACACAAGGAAGACAAATTCAGCAGTTCCTAAAATGATACTTGTTAATGGGCTGATACTATCTGATCCGGATCACCCGGAAGTCTTGCCTCACGGAAAAACGGAGATAATCGGAAACCGTCTGGGGTCTGTTAATTTACCTAACGATTTGCCAACTGGATGGGATGGCGTAATAGATTGTTCCAACTGCCTATTAATGCCGGGACTGATCAATTGCCATACTCACGCGGCCATGAGCCTTCTTCGAGGATTGGCCGATGACCTTAATCTCGACCGCTGGTTAAACGATTATATTTTCCCTGCAGAAGCTCAACATGTGGACTCTAGGTTCGTTTATCTCGGGACGATGCTGTCCGCGGTGGAAATGGCACTTAACGGGATCACCACTTTTGCGGACGGTTATTTCCACATGGAAATGGCAGCCCAGGCATCAATAGATGTGGGCTTACGAGCCGTAATCGGGCAGGGTATCCTTGACGTCCCTACACCAGATGCATCTGTCTCGGGATCTTGGAAAGAAAGGGCCGGGAGATTCCTGGCATCGTGTCCGGATGACCCGCTGATAACGCCTGCCTTTTTCTGCCATTCTCCATATCTCTGCAGGCCTGAAACTCTTAGAGCTGCGGCTGAACTGGCACGAAATAACGGATTACTTATTTTTTCTCACGTTTCTGAAACGACATGGGAAGTTTCAGAAATCAAGTCTCGTTACAGATCAGGGCCTGTAGCTCATCTGGATAGGCTGGGGGTTCTTGGAGAAGATTTTGTTGCCGTGCACGCTATCCATGTGTCAGACCAAGAACAGGAGATGCTTTGTAAATCAGGTACTAAGGTGGTTCACTGCCCGGAGAGCAATATGAAGCTTGCTTCTGGGGCCGCACCGATCCAGGATATGATACGTCGAGGAGTGACTATCGGCATCGGGACTGACGGGCCGGCGAGTAACAATAATTTGGACCTCTTTGAAGAAATGCGCTCTGCTTCCTTTATGGCTAAACTAAGGTCAAATGATCCAGAGGCTTTAAATGCGCGCACTGTCCTTCGTATGGCCACATCCAGTGGCGCTCGAGTCTTAGGCATGGCTGACCGAATAGGTTCCCTGGAACCGGGAAAACTTGCGGATGTGATAGTCGTAGATCTCAACCGCCCACATCTTTTCCCGATGTATGATCCCATATCCGATCTTGTTTATGCCGGACGAGGCTCCGACGTACGGGACGTAATTGTGAACGGCAAGTTTGTTGTGAGAAGCGGTAGATTGACCACAGTGGACGAGGAACAACTAAAGACATGGGTTTGGGCAAAGGCTTCTGAAATCTCAGAAGGACTTAATTTAAAAAGCTATGGAAATCATTAAAAAATGTCGAAGAAAATTACCTATAAAGATGCGGGTGTCGATAGTGAACTAGCCGAAAGGGTCATAAGTTCATTAGCCGGCAGTATCAGGACCACGTTCAGGACGGAAGTTGTTGGCAAAATGGGGGGATTCGCAGCCATGTTTCGCCCGAGATGGAACCGATACCATGACCCGGTTCTAGTTTCGGCTACCGACGGGGTCGGAACCAAGCTTAAGATTGCCTTCCTGAGCGGCATTCACGATACGGTGGGCATCGATTTAGTTGCAATGAATGTGAACGACATTCTGGTCACTGGAGCGGAGCCACTGTTTTTTCTAGACTATTTTGCAACCGGCGCAATCAAACCTCAAACTATCCGCTCAGTAATCGCCGGGATCATCCGCGGCTGCGAGTTGGCGGGCTGTGCCCTCATAGGCGGAGAGACAGCCGAGATGCCTGACTTTTACCCTGCTGGGGAATATGACTTGGCAGGTTTCTGTGTGGGAATAGTTGACGGTCCCAAGGCTATGGACGGATCTGCTGTAAAACCTGGAGACCAAGTGGTCGGGATAGCGTCATCAGGCTTGCATAGTAATGGGTTCAGCCTAGTGAGAAAGGTACTGCTGGAGCGTAAAGGATATTCCTTGCTATCCTCCCCGGCAGATCTCGGGAAACCCCTTGGCGAAGTCCTCCTGACCCCGACGGCAATATACGTTAAACCGGTTCTTGATCTATTGGATCGTGTAAGAATTTCTGCAATTGCCCATATTACCGGAGGGGGATTTATAGGCAACATTCCTCGGGTAATACCAGAAACATGTAGAGTAATGATACGAAAAGGAGCCTGGGAAGTCCCTCCCATTTTCCATATGCTGCAGCGAGAAGCGGGCCTTGAAGATCGTGAGATGTTTCAAACCTTCAACATGGGCGTGGGACTGGTGCTCATCCTGAGTCGGGATCAAGTGGACAAGTCACTTGCGATACTTCAAAGCCACAATGTGGAGGCCTGGGGGATAGGCGAGATTGGGGTTCGTGAAGAAACCGGGGAGAGGGTAACTATCTATTGATTTTATGGGAAGTATGGGGGCTTTCCCTCAGGATGATCGATAAACCTACATTTACACGCAACCAATTGTAACCAGGTTCTTTCACAAACATGGACGCTCCTGCTCTCAACGAATATCTTGATCGTAACTGCCCGCGTCTTTCGGATGCCGTATCTAAAATTCCATCTCAAGTCTTGAAACAAGTCATTGACGAAATTCTTGATACCCCGAATCCTAAAACTACGGCGGTTCGTATTGACGATCTTCTCGTCGAAGGTTCCGCCTCAACGATAGTCCAAATATTTCAAAACCAGTCTGCACGAGTACCTTTTCTTACCACCGTAGCAGGTTCAGGGTTCCTTTTTTCCGTAATTTGCCGTAACCCCTCACTTCTTCGGCCCATGTTTGCACAGGGAGGGTATCTCGTACGAAAGGAGCGTATTGTCCAAGAACGTGACCTCCGCATCCGGACGGACGGTATACAGGATACTCCGCAGTTTGACAGCGTCCTTCGTCTTTACAAAGAAGAAGAATACCTCCGTATAGGTTGCCGCGACTTGGCACAGTTAGCTGATGTAACTGAAGTTATGGCTGAACTCTCAGATTTGGCATGCGCCTGCACCCAAGCTTCAATTGAGTTTCACTACCCTAGACTTGTCTTAAAACATGGGACCCCGAATGGAGTTGGAGACAGTATGGGGTTCACGGTTATAGGAATGGGTAAAGTTTCAGGTCGTGAGCTTAACTTTTCCTCTGACGTTGATCTGATATATCTACGAGGCCCGGAAGAAGGTTTCACAACAGGTCCTCAAGTCGTTACGGCGAAGCAATTTTACGAGTCGCTGGCTCACCAAGTGACCAGATCTCTATCGAGCGTCACCGAAGATGGCTTTGTCTTTAGGGTAGATCTCCGGCTAAGGCCGGAAGGAGAGAAAGGAGAACTGGTTCCCTCCCTGAACAACGCGTTGGACTATTACCTGGGATGGGGTCGCACCTGGGAGAGAGCTGCGCTCATGAAGGCGGTCCCAATCGCAGGAGACTTGGATCTTGGCCGGACTTTCGTAGAGGAATTAGAACCTTTTGTTTACAGGAAGCACCTGGATTACTCGACCCTGGAAGAGATGAGAGTGATGAAGCTTCGTATAGAGACCAAGCTAAAAAGAAAGCCGGGAATTAACATCAAACTTGGCCAAGGCGGAATTAGGGAGATCGAATTTTTTGTTCAAGCACTTCAGTTAATCAACGGGGGACGCATTAGACGGGTGCGCTCTCCCAGTACTCTTGAGGCCTTGCGCCTGCTTAGCGAGACAGGTCTCCTAGATAGGCGCACTTCGGAAGACCTAGAGGAAGCGTATCTATTCTTTCGTAAGACAGAACACCGAATCCAGATGAATTATCAACTCCAGACTCACGAGTTGCCTAAGACCTCGGAAGAACAGGCTGAACTTGCTCGGAGATTGGGTTATAAGAAAACTCCCCTACAGACATTCCTTGCGGATCTAGAGAAACGTCGGAGAAGCGTCGAGGAACTCTTTTCCAGTATGTTCTACCATTCTGGAGAAGAGATTCTTCAACAGGTCTCGCCGCAAGCAATTAAAATTGTTGAGTCAATTCATGATGAAGCTTTGACCCGCTTTCTTCTGGACGAACATGGATTTAAGGACTTGGCAGGATCTATTACGATTTTGAAAAATCTTGTGCACCCGTCGCCCAAGAGAATTGCTTCTGACAAGGGTCGAGATCTTCTGGAGAGGTTGGCGCCTCTATTTATTGAAGAGCTTTTAAAGGTACCCGAGCCTGACAAAACCCTTATTGCACTGGATCGATATATCGACTCTCTTCAAGCTGGTTCGGGCTATTTCTCAACGTTTCTGGAAAATCCCCCAACTGTCCAATTTCTCGTCAAGATTTTGGGAGAAAGCCGCTTTTTCACGGAACTCCTCATTCGTCACCCACAATCAATTGACGCCCTTATCGCAAGTGGGTCTCACGCGAATCCGAGCGAAAAAGTGATCTTAGAAAACGAGCTTGCTGAACGACTTGCTTACTGTGAGGATTTTGAATCAGAACTTGACACGCTGAGGAGATTCAAGAACGAAGAAATGCTCTTGATCGGTGTGCGCCATCTCTGGGGAGAGATAGACTCGCATAATGCTCGACGTCTTATCTCAGGACTTGCAGACGCATGTCTAGGCTCGGCGGTGGAGATCGCAAAGAAAGAAATGGTACACAAATATGGATTTCGGGATTTTCCAGATCCTTTGCCATTTGTAATTCTCGGAATGGGTAAGCTGGGAGGAATGGAGATGACTTATCTTTCGGACCTGGACGTCATTTTCATTTATGATTATCCACTGGACAAGATCGGCCGATTCTTCACGCATGAATGGTTCACGAGACTGGCTAGCCGAATCATATCAATTCTCAGCGCTCCCACCTCTGAGGGGACAGCCTTTTCGATAGACACCAGGTTGAGACCTTCCGGGAACAAGGGGCCTCTAGTTTCCTCTCTTATTTCCTTCAGGGACTATCACAGGATCACTTCCAAACTGTGGGAAAAGCAAGCTCTCATAAAAGCTCGGCCAGTAATAGGTCCACGCGTGCTGGCCGATGAAGTTGCTGCGATCATACGGGATTTCCTAATGAGAACCGTAGCTTCGGACGAAGACTTGAAAGAGATAGCCTATTTGAGGAGAAGGATGGAACAGGAACTTGCAATGGAGGACAAGCTTCACGTGGACTTGAAAACCGGCCACGGAGGCCTCGTTGATGTGGAGTTTTTCGTTCAGGGCAACATCCTCAAGTCTTGCGGACATAGACCTGAAATTCTGTGTAACAATACTCTTCAGGCCATTTCAGCTCTTCGTGATGCAAGCCTTATCGACGAAGAATCATTCAACACACTCGATTCCGGTTACCGTTTCCTGACAAATTTGGAGGATCGGCTCCGACTTATGGAGCATAGGAGTGTCGACAGGATTCCCTTGGTAGGTGATAAGCTAAGAGGTCTGGCATTGAGGCTTGGCTACGGAAACGGCGGAGAGGAGAGTCTTATCAATGACTACGTACGGATCACGGAATCAATCCGTAAAATATACAGCTCCTTTTTCGGCGAGAAGAGCAAGGAGATTTGTAGCAATTGATCTAAATTAATATTCAGATTACACTCAGTGTAAGGAAGCAGTACTTATGCCGGAATTTGAAACGATAGAGCAGCATGAAGAAACTGCAAGGATGAAGAACAGAATAATTTATCCCGAGGAAAATTGTTGAGCGCAATCGAACTCTACGATACCACCCTCAGAGATGGAGCACAGACCTGGGGGATTAACTTTTCCATCGAAGACAAGCTTAGGATCACCCAAAAACTCGATGAAATAGGAATAGATTTCATCGAGGGAGGATATGCCGGGTCCAATCCTAAGGATCGCCGTTTTTTTTCAATGGCCAAGAACCTCAGATTAAAACACAGTCGAATCGTGGCCTTCGGGAGCACTTGCCGGGTAGATATTCCTCCCGACAAAGACCCTCAGATCAAGTGTCTATTGGACGCCGGTACAGAAGTCGTAACCATAGTTGGCAAGAGCTGGGATCTTCACGTTCTGGAAATTCTGGCAGTCCCACTGGAGAGGAATCTCTCCATGATACGCGATACACTGGCTTTCTTGAGACCCTATTTCCCCAAGGTAATTTACGATGCGGAGCATTTCTTCGACGGATTCAAGAGAAACCCCGATTATGCTATGGAGACACTGAGAGCTGCCGTTTCCGGAGGATCCGATCTACTGGTACTTTGTGACACAAATGGAGGAACTCTTCCGACCGAACTCTCAGCCATAATTGGAAAAGTTAAAGAACACATTTCAATCCCGTTGGGGATTCATGCGCACAACGATTCGGAAACGGCAGTAGCCAACTCTCTGTCAGCAGTAGAAGCCGGGGTAGTTCATGTGCAGGGAACCGTCAACGGCATCGGTGAAAGATGTGGGAATGCGAACCTGATTTCCGTGATTCCTGCCCTCGCCATGAAAATGAACCGGATGAGTTTTCCGGTGGGACACCTGAGACTGCTTAAACATGTGTCAGAATTCGTCGATGAAATGGCAAATCGCACGCCTCAGAAATCTCAGCCCTACGTTGGGGTGGCAGCCTTCGCACATAAGGGAGGATTACATACGAGCGCGGTTATAAAAAACCGTGCGGCGTATGAACACATAGATCCGGCTCTCGTGGGCAACATCAGGAGTTTCCCAATGTCAGAACAAGCAGGCCGTGCTGCTCTTGTGCAAAAGGCGGCCCAGTTGGGTATCGACCTGAAACCTGATGACCCGAGCTTAGAAGAAATCCTGAAGACAATTAAAGATCTTGAAGCGAGAGGAGCCCATTACGAAGTTGCCGACGGATCATTTGAACTACTCATGAAGCGGATGTTGGGCCTTCACAAGAAATTTTTTTCGCTGCACGGCTTTCATGTGAGTAACGTCAAGAGACAGGGCGATACAAAAACTTACTCTGATGCCGTAATTAGAATTGTGGTTGGAGACAAAATGGAATTCTCAGCGGCGGAAGGAAATGGACCTGTCAACGCTCTGGACGCGGCATTCAAAAAAGCTCTATTGGCTTTTTACCCGAGCGTAAGCCAGGTCCGTCTAACCGATTTCAAGGTTCGGGTACTGGAAGGATCATCAGGAACCGGGGCCACGGTAAGAGTATTGATAGAATCGACCGACGGAGATCAGGTCTGGTGGACGGTAGGTTTTAATGAAAATATCATCCAGGCATCCTGGGATGCCCTAGTTGACAGCATCGATTACAAACTTCAAAAAGATCTGGAACGTGAGACGTGAACGTGTTTCGCAAACCAGTCTGCTGAGTAAAATTTGAAATTTTTTTCAAACCATTCAACAACTCCAAAGTCCTTTTACGGACTTTTTCTTCTAGGACTTGCAGCCGTTCTTTTTGAACTGATTGTCTTCGGTTATGATCGTTATCTTCCCTACTCCGAACAAAACAAGACGCGATCCGGGAGGTGTATTTACCAAGTCTTCCAGGATGAATTCTGTATTGGGACAGCTTTCTTTGAGCAGCCCCAATCCGCCCCAACAATTCTTAAAACTCTGGGAATGGCGGCTGGAAAGAGTCGGGCGTGCGAGGAAAAAAATGTTCCGTGCGACAGAGCAATCAACCTCAAAGGGCAACATCCGTGGATAACTATTGACAAGATTTCAGGAACATATCTTTTGACCGCCGGGAAAAGAATCGATCTAAATTTAGCGGATCAAGCTGATTTAATGGCGGTGCCAGGAATAGGGCCTCGCCTAGCCGATAGAATAGTCGCCTATAGAAATTCCAAAGGATCATTTTCTTCGATTCAGGAACTGGACCGGATCAAGGGGATAGGCAAAAAAAAACAAACCAACCTGGTGCCTTACCTTTATGTCAGTCACTCAGATTGAATCTGTAGGTTTCAATACACCCAAACCTTGCGGTGTCTGTTTAATCCAACAAAAACGGGCTTCCATTGATAATTCAGCAGAAGGGCCGATTAATAATAGTAGCCGCGTAGGCAGCCCCGAAACCGTTATCGATATTAACCACCACAACTCCCGGCGCGCAGGAATTAAGCATTCCCAGAAGTGCGGCGATGCCCCCGAAACTGGCGCCATACCCTACAGAGGTTGGAACGGCAATAACAGGTTTGTCCACGAGGCCTCCTATCACGCTCGGCAAAGCCCCCTCCATTCCTGCCACAGCAATGATGACCGATGCTGAACGCAGTCTTTTGTTCTGGTTCAGTAGCCTGTGAATTCCTGCAATGCCAACGTCGTAAAGCGTGTCCACCGAGTTGCCAAGGGTCTGGGCAGTCACCTTGGCTTCTTCGGCAACGGGGAGATCGGAACTCCCGGCGCATACCACGAGGATAGTGCCCCTGCCGTGAATCTCGATGGGCACTGCCGAGTATAAGAGGGTCCGAGCCAAAGCATTGTACTGCAGTTCAGGGATATCACTGCAAATCCGACAAGCCTTTTCCTCGTCCACCCTTGTTGCTAAAACGGTATCCTGACGTGCTTGAAGGCTTCTGAAGATCCCTATTATCTGTTCAACCGTCTTCCCCTGCCCGAAGATAACCTCTGGAACCCCCAGCCTCAATGCACGGTGATGATCCACCGAAGCGTAACCGAGTTCCTCGGTCTGGAGGTCCTGAAAAAGTCGGCTGGCTTCCAAGGGGGTTGTTTTGCCTGATTTGACTTCTTCCAGGACCTTTAACAGTCGGTTCCTGTCCAATGGGCCTACCTTTCCCTATCTAAAATCTGCATGCGATAACAGGTTGATAAAATTATGATGCGGAGAACTGCAAGAGAGATTTTTCGTTGCACCAAGGGAGAAAACGAGATTGGTGGGTGGCTTGACAAAGGAAAGCCCCGGAAAGGAGGATGAGAACCGGGGCTTCGCATGGGGAAAAGGTATGTTGAGCAGCGGGTTACGCCTCCCGCTGGTTGACAAACCTTAAACCATGATTTTGAATAGTTGTCAAGCATAATTAAAGTAAAATCTTGAAAATAGTGCCTAGCCAAAGCTGCAAACATCAAGACATTGAGGTATTTATTTAATATCATTGTTTTTTTTGGTCAATCGGCCTAAATCAAGGATCTGATCACGTCTCCCTTACCCACAATTCCTACCAGCTTGCCACCATCGAGTACCGGTAATGAGTAAAGTTTCCTATCCGACATTAAACGGGCAACTTCCGTCAAGTCTGTATCGGGCTCCACGAAAACTGCTGGTCGTGAATAGATGTCTTCAACAATAGTTGCCGTGAGGCGCTTGAACTCTTTTTGTAATCTCCACGGATTTTCCATAGGAATCACTGAATCTAGTATTACGAACACCGTTGGTATATGCAAAGGCTTGTTTTGGTTGACAAGATCAGATTCGCAAACTACGCCGAGGACATTACCGTGGTCATCTACAACGGGGACTCCGTTAATGTTTCTGTAAGAGAGAATTTGAGCCAGTTCGCGAAGAGTCGTGTCGGGCTGGACCGTTATCACTTCTCGCGTCATTATCTCTGAGACCTTGGGCATATTCGACTCCTTTTGAACGACTACACATGATGATATGAGTGATGAAAGCACTTCCTGTATCAGAGTGTCTATGGCAGAGTGCTTGTCAATCATACCATTTCTTTCTTTGAAATGTTAATCTTTAGATCTCTGTATTTCCGGTAATAATACCTTGTGGTAGGCCTTAGGAGCACAAGCTTCATCAGGGATGTGGGCATGGGAGCGAATTTTCTACGGCGAGTTTGACGGGGAACGTAAAAAGAGAGTGCTCATCAAGATTATTGGAGAATAGCCGTTGAGCCTCTGAAAAGAACGATTGGAGCCAACAAAAATTCTTTTCTTTTGTCCTTATGTTACAACCATATCTTTAATATCATAGAGAATATTCATCAGCACTTCAAGGATTTTTTGTGCTAACCCTGCTAAATGGTGCCTTTATTCTTTGGGGGGTCGCACAAACCAAGCAACTTGCCTATTTCGGTCTCAAGCTTTCGCATGTGTTCAGATTCCAAAACCCCTATCTTTGCCCCGACCCGTGATTTGTCGATTGCTCTAAGCTGAGAAACTAAAACTACCGATTTCTTGCTCAAGCCATTGCATTGAGAGGGGTCTACAAAGAAATGGTAAGGAAATTTACTGGCCTTCAGGTTGCCTGTGAGAGGCACAATCATGGTTGTGGACAACCCGAAAGTGTTCGTGTCGCTCTGCACAATTACCACTGGCCTCAGGCCGTGTTGCTCATGACCTTGTTGACCTGACGGTTGGGGCAGATAAACGTTGACAATGTCGCTCCGTGTCATAGTCAACCCAACTGATCCTCAAAGTTGCTCAACGCTTCATCGCTCAAGCAATCCCATGCCGCGAGTTCAGTTCCCAAATCTTGATCGGCCTTATCACTAATAATTATAGGAGACATTGGACCTGGTTTTTTCAGTCCTCCGAAAACGTCTGGTCTAAGCGGTGTTCGCTCACTTGCACTAGCCGTCGATACATAAGCTTCAACATAAGCTTTTAGGAAAAAGTGTGGTCTAGCCCTTAACCACGTCTTGCTACTTACCGTGTCTGTCCTGTAGTTCATTTTGGCCTCCTAACTAATTTTACGAGCCCTCTTTTTCCCCGACAATTTCTTTTTTTTGGACCTCGACAAATCCTTCCGTTCTAGTAATTGTTGCAACATCTATAGCGCCGCCTACACCTCGAACATCTACAGTCCACGTTTGCATTTTTATCGTTGCACGAATCAAGAAAATAGCAAGGTTTACACAATCCTGTAACGGGAGGAATTGATATGGTATCGGAGCCGACAGTTTCTGTTGTAGATACCGCTCTAATTCCATTTTCTTCCCTTGTTCTAGCCCAATGGCTTCCTCAACCAAAGAAGGCAGATTGGGGTCAAACCCAGTCAGGAGACGATTCACGTACTGATTCTGCCCCCCCCAAGTAACTCCAAAGTCGTCTGGAATCTGTTCTCTGGGGCTCGGTTCTGACGGAATCGCAAACTGGTAAACTCGACCGTATGCCTTTTCCTTATCGAAACCTCCAACGAGAAAGAACATGTCCGGTGTCTTCGAAAGGGCTGGTACGGCTCCATCCCACTGCTTTACGAAGAACTCGCTGAGTTCCTTAGCAAAATCCTCGGTGGAAATTTGGGATTTCTTTTTCTCAGCCTTCTTCCCCAAAATCGCTTCCAGTTCAGGCAAGAAACTATGAGCCGTTCGTGGTTCAGTTCCACCTATAGCTCCGAGTCCGTACGTTACGGCACCCACATGGGAAAGATTGCGGACATGCAGTAGCTTTGTTGCGTTGTCAAATGTAGCGGGAACCATTATGTTCTCCCCCCCGCTGCCGGTCTGCTGACTCATAAGGGTTACCCTACTGTCAGCAGCTAGAACAATCCCCTCGGGTCCCTTGAAGGCTATCGCCAATGACACGGGTCCAGTCCTCTCTAAGTCGTCAACATCCTTGATGGCATTATACAAGTCCACCAAATAAAAAACAACGCTAAGATGACGCTACGATGAGGTCAGGCGCCTCGCCTCATGCTGGTACCTGTATCCAGGCAAGGTGTACGATAAACTTCATCGTGGTCCTTCCGTCAAAGCTATGAGTTCCTGTCTAGACCTCCCCCGATGGGTAGCTCGGGAGACCGGGTTCTTGCCAGAACCGATCGCCTCTAAGTCCTTGTAACAAAAAGCAGGTGGTCTCCCTCGGCTACAGCTTCTATTTTATCCCCGGGAAGGAATCTTCCACTCAGTATCTCAAATGCAAGGGGGTTTTCAATCAGCCGCTGAATTGCACGTTTCAAGGGTCTAGCACCGTAAGCCGGTTCAAATCCTTCGTTACCAATCAGTTCTCGTGCCTTTGGTTCCAGCACCAGCGTCAGTTTGTTGTCTTCGAGTCTTTTGTTAAGCCTTGCAATCTGTATATCCACAATCCGTTTAATTTGTTCACGGTCGAGTGAATGAAAGATGATTACATCGTCGAGCCTGTTGAGGAACTCCGGCTTAAAATGATACCGTAAAGCTTCCATAACGCGAGTTCGCAAAGTGTCTTCGTCCCTGCCGGCGTAATCTATGATCTCCGACGAACCCATGTTGGATGTCATAATTATGATGCAGTTCTTAAAATCCACCGTTCGGCCTTTTCCATCCGTTAGCCGTCCATCATCCAGTATCTGGAGAAGGGCATTGAACACTTCCGGGTGAGCTTTTTCTATCTCATCGAACAACACGACGGAATAGGGATGCCGTCTGACGGCCTCTGTGAGATAGCCACCCTCCTCATAACCCACATATCCGGGTGGCGCTCCTATGAGCCTTGCTACAGAATGCCTTTCCATATACTCAGACATGTCGACTCGGACCATTGCCTGCTCATCGTCAAAAAGGAATTCTGCCAAAGCTCGGGCTAACTCGGTCTTTCCCACACCTGTGGGTCCTAAGAAAATGAACGATCCAATAGGACGGTTGGGATCCTGGAGCCCTGATCTGGCCCTTCGGACAGCATTTGCCACGGCCACGATTGCTTCGTGCTGGCCAATCACCCTGCTGCCGATCCTCTCTTCCATCTTCAAGAGCTTTTCCATTTCTCCTTCGAGCATCTTGGAGACAGGGATGCCGGTCCACTTAGCTACCACTTCAGCTATATCTTCCGGACCCACTTCTTCTTTCAGCAGCCCACCGTCTTTCTGGATCTCGGAGAGTTCGCCGTTTTTCTCTTTAATGTCCTTTTCCAAGGCAATGAGAAGGCCGTATTTGAGTTCAGCCGCTTTGCTTAGATTTCCCTCTCGTTCGGCCTTCGCGGCTTCAGTTTTTGCGCGTTCGGATCTTTCCTTGAGTTCCCTAATAGCGGTGATGACATTCTTTTCTTTGTGCCATTTCTGTTTAAGAACTTCAGACTCTGAAATCAATCGGCCGATTTCAGACCGGACCTTACCAAGTCTTTCATAGCTGGCCTCATCAGATTCTTTGGTAAGCGCTTGCTCTTCAATTTGAAGTTGAATAATCCGCCGTTCAATCTCATCAATTTCGGTGGGCATGGAATCAATCTCGATGCGCAGCCGAGATGAGGCTTCATCCATGAGGTCTATGGCTTTGTCAGGAAGGAAACGATCCGTTATGTACCGGTGTGACAGGGTGACGGCCGAGATTATTGCCGCGTCCTGTATACGTACTCCATGATGAATTTCGTAGCGCTCTTTAAGTCCTCTTAAAATCGAAATAGAATCCTCTACCGAAGGTTCAGCCACATAGATGGGCTGAAACCGGCGTTCCAAGGCGGCATCCTTTTCAATATATTTTCTGTATTCGTTGACGGTAGTAGCCCCGACAGCTCTCAATTCGCCTCTGGCGAGAGCCGGCTTCAGCATGTTGGAGGCATCAACCGACCCTTCGGCGGCTCCAGCCCCTACGAGAGTATGCATCTCGTCAATAAACAGGATGATTTCACCAGCCGCTGAAGTGACCTCTTTGAGAACCGCCTTTAGTCGTTCTTCAAATTCTCCTCGAAACTTAGCTCCGGCAATGAGTTGGCCGATGTCCAAGGCAAGAACGCGCTTACCTTTCAGTGTTTCCGGGATATCACCGGACACTATACGACCGGCTAGGCCCTCCACTATGGCTGTTTTCCCCACTCCGGGATCACCAATCAGAACCGGATTATTCTTGGTTCGGCGTGACAGGACTTGAATGATCCGGCGTATCTCGTCATCACGGCCAATGACCGGGTCAAGTTTTCCTTTACGCGCCAATTCCGTCAGATCTCTGGTAAAGCGCTTCAGCGCCTGGTATTTTTCTTCAGGAGACTGATCGGTAACTCTCTGCGTCCCACGGATCTCCGTGAGAACCATGTAAATCCTATCTTTAGTCACGCCTCGACCACTGAGGATCTTCGAGGAAGCAGAACCGGAACCCTCCGCAAGTGCTATCAGAAGGTGTTCCACTGAAACATACTCGTCCTTGAGTTGTTCCATCTCTCTGAATGACGCTTCCAGGACTGCCTTGAGCTGATTGGAATAGTACCGGTCCGATGTCTCAGATCCAATCTGACGCGGCATGCGTTCCACCGCTTGAAGCGCTTCGTTGCGAATCCGGTCAGGATCGGCCCCCAATTTCTTCAAGATTTCAGTGCATATTCCAGAATTGTCATTGAGGAGTGCCAGGAGCAGGTGCTCGGTATCCACTTGGGGATTCCCTCGCGTTGCAGCTATGTTTTGAGCTTGTTCCAAGGCCTCCTGCGATTTCAACGTGAACCTGTCCGAGCGCATTCCGGCTTACTCCCTTAAAAAGTTTTACTTTATAATTTACTGTCCAAGCTGCCCTCAAAGGAAAGGCGATCTGCACAAAGGCGTATGCCCCTGTGTTTTATACACGAATGGCATTCCAGGGGCCGTATGCACTCCTTGAGAACAACCGACACATTTACCTATCAGGTAAACCATGGACCATTGGCTGTCAACTACCGGCGGTCCTTACGTCATTTCGTAGAGATGGTTCGAAGGACTAATTGAAATCGGTTCAAGCCAAGAAATGCGCATGATTATTAGGCAAGGCATATTATTGCATCGAGATCAACCAATCGCAATTCCCATTCACTGGGGAGCATAGCCGCCACCGTAAGGAGACCAAGAGGAGGGCATAGTGCCTTTCTACCTGAAAATAGACGATTACTTATAACAGTGTGGCGTAATGCTGTCAACAAAGCTCAATGAGCCAGTACCGACGTTGTTTCCTGTGCCGGTTTGATCATTGACACCGGCACCTTTAAGTGCTTAAATTAGTTCATCCATCAAGAGGACGAATTCCTGAAAAACAGGAAGCTCAAAATGAATTTGGAATGGACCTCTTGAGTCTCAATCGACGTGAAACAAAATGCCTTTCAAATGATATCGAAGTTAATAGCATGATCTTACTGGACAAAGGTTCTCAATTTGTTTTCCAGGCAAGTTGAGCCCAGTCCTCCTATTCTTGTTCCGCAAAACGGTGAATGACTTGAAGTCAGAAATCGTTGATTTCCCAGAAAACCTCAAAGATTTAACCGTATCTGACTATCCAATACGTAGCGGCACCATTCTCGCCGTCGACGATGACAAAGCGTCATTGGAAATGCTCAAAGACTTAATATCAATGAGTGGTTTTCAGGTATTCGGGGCGAGTGACGGCAACGAAGCGATGGCTGTTTTTTCAGAAAAACATCCTGATCTCGTCATAACCGATATTCGGATGCCACATTCGGACGGGCTCGAAGTTCTGCGTAACATCAGGGAAATGGATGAAACGGTACCGGTGATCCTCGTAACCGGTTACGGTGACCTCGACAACGCCCTCAGGGCGTTGCGGAGAGGCGCCCATGATTTTCTTCTAAAACCAATAAACGCTGAGATACTTTTGAACACTGTAATTAAAGGGATCGAACTCGGCAGACTCAAGAGATTGGAAAGAGATTACCGACGCCTTCTGGAAGAGCAAGTCGACGAAAGGACCAAGGAACTGGCAAAAACCAATGACTTTCTGCAAGGAATTCTGGACAGCTCAACAGGAGTCTCAATCGTTCTGACCGACCCGAATGGAAAAATAATTTTCTGGAACACGGGCGCAGAAAATCTTTATGGCTATACGTCAGATAGAATATTGGGTTCTGACATCCTGGATCTTTATCCCGAACGGTTCTACGGTGAGGAAGTGCTGAAGAATGTGAGCCTCATGATGAAGAATGGTGCGCCGACGGTCCAGCAGAACATAAAACAAGTGTCAATAGATGGACGAAAGCTTACCATTTTCATGACGATGTCCCACATGCGCGATGGTTCCGGTAATGTCCGTGGAATACTGGGTCTCGGTCAGGACGTGACCGAACAGGTGATTTTGCACGAAGAGTTGCTGGAATCGTACAGACGAACCAAGAAGATTCAGGAAGCTTCTATTCTTGCCATTGCACAGCTCGCAGAATCTCGGGACGAGGAAACGTCCTTTCATCTCAAGCGGATTCAGGCTTATTGCAGGGCTCTGTGCCACAGACTCTCGTTGCGAGAAAGGTACAGGGAATTTATTACCAAAGAATTTATAGAGAACCTGGTCCAAGGCTCGGTACTCCACGACATCGGAAAGGTGGGATTGCCGGATGCCATCCTTTTTAGTATAGACAAATTTAGCGACGAAGAATTTGAACTCATGAAGCAACACACGATCAAGGGTGGGAAAGCACTTGAGGAAGCCGCCAGAGAGTCGGGCGAAGTAGAAGGCTACCTCACAACGGGCAAGGATGTGGCATATTATCATCACGAACATTGGAGCGGTACGGGATACCCATTTGGACTAAAGGGCGAAGAAATCCCCTTGGTCGCTCGAATTGTCAGCATTGTAGACGTCTATGATGCCCTGATTACGGTGAGACGCTACAAGAAAGCATATGCCCACCAAGAAGCCTATGAAGTTATTATAAAAGAAAAAGGCAAGCAATTCGACCCCGAGCTTGTTGAGGCGTTCATTGAGGTGGAGCAAGTATTTCAAGATATTCGGGACAGCTTCTCGCAAGAGAATTCATCGTAGAGCACCAACAGGTTGCATAGATAAATTTGAACATTCTGGTGAGCCGACGCTCAAAGGCGCTTTTCTATGTTGGAAGAATCCTCGAGAGTAAAAATATTGGTTGCCGAGGACGATCCTGTGACTCGGTTGCTGCTGAAAACCCACCTGACTCACTGGGGACATGAGGTGGTGCTTTGTTCTGATGGGGCCGAGGCATGGGACGTGCTGCAGCAGGATGACTGTCCGAAACTTGCTATTCTCGACTGGATGATGCCGAAGAAGGATGGACTCCAAATTTGCACCGAACTCAGGAACTCCGGTAAAGAACCTTACGTATACGTAGTTTTTTTGACTTCCAAGAGCGGGAAAGAAAACGTTGTACAGGGGCTTGAAGCCGGAGCAGACGACTACATTATCAAACCTTTCGATTATAATGAGCTAAGAACTAGGATTCGAGCCGGTGCCCGCATTGTCCGGTTGCAGGACGATCTTATTGCGGCCTTGAAAGCTTCTGAATTTCAGGCTTCGCATGATGCCCTTACTCACCTTTGGAACCGATCCGCTATCTTTCAAATTTTACAGAGGGAACTGACACGATCCAGCAGAGAAGGAACGCCGGTCAGCGTGATAATGGCCGATCTCGACCACTTCAAACGGATCAATGATGAATACGGTCACTTAATGGGAGATGCAGTACTCAAAGAGGTGGCTCAAAGATTCGTGTCCTCAATGCGGCCATACGACTCCTGTGGACGCTACGGAGGAGAAGAATTCCTTGTGGTGATCCCGGGAAGCAACAGGGAAATGGCTCTGCAAATAGCTGAAAGGCTTCGTTCGTCTTTTGCGGAAAAACCTATTATAACACCAGAAGATACCATTGAAATAACAATCAGCCTCGGCGTTGCTACGGCAGAGCAGGAAGAAAAGAGAAATATGGATCTGTTGATTCGAAACGCTGACGAGGCTCTCTATAGGGCCAAAAATCTTGGGAGAAACCGAGTGGAATCTTAATGTGAGCAGAATTACTTTGAGGCAGAGGCCACACTCTCATGACACCAAAGCGTACAATTAAGGCCAAAGAAATAGTTTCCGACATCCGATTAGGGTTGACCAACCAGCAATTGATGGACAAATATACTATCTCCCTGAATGGATTGAATAATATTTTCAGAAAACTGGTACAAGCTCGTGCCCTTGAGGAGAGTGAACTGGAAGCGCGCTTGTCCCTCCCTCTGGAAACATCGGCAATTGGAAAGCGGCGGGTATTACAGAGAAACTATGTTTTCGTTCGACTTCCCATATATGATATGGAAAACTTGGTTAACGAAGGCCAAGTTATCGATATCAATGAGGAGGGTTTTCAAGTGACCGGCATAGAGACGGAGGTCGGTGAAAACAAGGGATTTCTCATACAGGCAGATTATTTTGCCGACGTATATCCGTTTAGTTTTGAAGCGCAATGTAAGTGGGTGTCAAAGAATGAGGATGAGCAGTGTGCTGCAGGTTTTGACATAACAAGCATCTCGGAAGGGGGATTGGAGGAATTAAGGAAATTGATTCGGATGCTGACTATCATTGGATAATGCCGATCTCTTTCATACTGGCTTGGTACTGATTTTCAAAGGGGTCAGGAGATTAAAAATCTCGTTGGTACATCGCATTCGGTCCTTAACCGTAATGCAAGCGCCTGCTATTAAGCCCTTTCGGACAAGTTGTGCAGCTCGACGGGTTCCCTGAAACAAAGCTATTTCAACTTCACTATCAGTCAATTCCCCGACCGACGCAGTTATTTCCAATCCTTTAAGATCGGTGTCCGGATCTAATTCCTCTGCCATGACTCTTTGAACTGCTGGGCTTTCCACAAATGTGGCGTTGGCTATAGCCGTGGCTGCAGCGTCTGAAATGGCTGCTCTGTGCGCCAAGACGGTCGCTGCAGACGCAACTCCTCGTGTAAAACTTCTCCCTCCCAAGCCGCTGGTGCAAATGCCTCCGACGTTCATTTCCGGAGTTACTAAAAGCCGGTGAGAGATCTCATTGTTACCCACCTCTCGGCGTACACCTACAGCTACGGATTCTCCTGTCTTCAGTCGAATGGCCACGTCCCCACCGTTGTTCACTACAATGCGGGTCATTCCAAAATACGCGAGCAGATCTGCCGTAGCATCCGCGATGGTTCCTGCAACTGCGGCCATTGGAGTCAAATCGGGGTCACCGACCAAACGGGCGGCTTTCCACATGGAATGTACAAGCAGGTTTCCTTTGGGTTCTTCTATACACCCGGCAGGCGATTGAAGGACCAACCTTCTGGAGGCTATCTGTTCCAGAAATCCTATGGCTTCCTTTGCAGCCGTCCTACAAAGATCAGGCCGGGGAATACCACCTGCCGATGCCTCAATGAACATGCGCATGGGGCCGCATTCAACAAGGACAGTAGCATCGCCAAGATTGAGAATGAGGCTTTCCCAGGGAGACAGGTATTATCCTTTTGGACGAAACGGCATGATGGCTCCCTCGTGTCCACCGATTTCCCTGAAATCATTCAAAGTCATCGTGTACTCGATGGGACAGACCGTTGCCGGAGTGGGAACCCAGGTAAATGCCCCGGGCATTACCTTTTCTACGTCTACCATGAAATTGATGCCGCCTCCGGGAAGCACGAAAGTAGGAGCGCCACCGACGGTCAAGCGGGCCTTCATAGCATGAACGGCTCTGGTCAACTTTATTGGATATCGGGTTACCCCAGCTCGAGCACTCCCACCGGAACCGCCGCAATACACCGCCGACACCCTGGACTCCTGACACGAATCGGCTAATTCTGACACGGCCTGCCTGGCCTCCCGGGTCATAGAAATTTCCAGAAGATCTCCGTCACATCCCAATTCAAGCAATATGGACTTTCGCCCCGTCGTTTCTGTAATAAGGATCCGCATACCCGGTCGAGCCTTGTTCATGTCGATGTCCCCAATAATTTCCGAGGGCACAGTGATAGACGTTCCTCCCCAGCCCTTACCATGATCGCCAAAATATCGCCCGGGCGTGCTCCGCTTGAATCTTAGGCCGACTCCGCTGGGCTCAAGTCCTAAGTAAACTCCGGCAGGATGCTCACTCATGAGGCCGGTGAGGTGGGAGTCCAGAACAATGACCTCATCGGCCACCTCTCTAAAAATATTCGCAAAAAGCCCCAATGTGGCGCTTCCACATCCAACCCTCATCACTTCTTCCATTTTTCCATCGATTATGGGCTGGTGACCGACTTGAAGGTCCAACTTACTACCACCTTCAATGCGTAGCTTCACTCGCCTGCGGTTGGAAATTTCTGAAACAAGCCTCGCCGCGGTCAGACCGTTAAGTCCGGTAAGCACATTAACTCCACCGATGGAGAGGATTTTTGATCCATATTCCTCAGTTGTCAAATGTCCTATCTTTTTCTTCCTATAAAAAATCGCGGCACCTTCTTCGCCGATGTTAGTGTCAGTATCAATCTTCAACTTTATTCCGGAATAGCTGAGAGGTGCTTCCGTAACCACTGTCACTACATCTATTCCATCCACTTTGGATTGAACTATGTGAGGCGCAGGTTTGCAGTCCGGATAAGTGGTACCTGCCCCTATTGCGGTTATAAGAGGTTGTCGAATTGCAGGCTCCCAGTCTGGTCCAGCCAGATGCTTGACCTCTTCATATGTCAACAACGAAATAGTGCGTTCGAGCTTGCCGCCTCGGTTAATGAAACGGTGACATGCTCCGGTGAATCCGTCCTTGATTTGGCAGCGAATAGGACACGCTTCGCAGGATGCAGATCCTGGAGCCGGGGCATCTTCCGAGAAAAAAGCTTCCTCCGGGCAGATTCTGAGACAGGCTCCGCATTCGGAACAGGCATCACTGATCGAAGCCTTTTTCTTGACGAGCCTTATGGCGTCCTGAGGGCAGTCCAGCAGGCATGCGCCACATCCTTTGCATTTGTCGACATTTACTTTCATGGCACAGTAACTAAATTACCTTGACTTTTCTGACGGCCGGGGGAGTGTTCCGGCTGACTTTGACCTCGATCTTACCGTCAATCATGACCATGGATACTCCAGGGACATCTCCAACTTCTATGGCTGAGAGGGCGTCCTTACCGGCAGAACCCATGGGAGCGTCAATTGCTGTCAAATCTGCTGCATAGCCTTCGCGAACAAAGCCTGTGTCTAGTCCGAAAACCCGTGATGTGTTGCCGGTAGCCATGCAGAGGGCCTGTTCGGCCTTCACGTCGGTCAGAGACGCAGCCATACAGATAACTCTGAGTATTCCAAGTGGTACGACGCCGGTTCCAGATGGGGCATCATTTCCGATGATGAAACGGTCCAGAGCGTTGTGTTTCAGGCCCAGTTTAAGCGCTTCCACCATAGCCCTGGGGTTGCCGCAATGGACCAGTTCCAGCACATAGGACGTTTCTTCCACCAGTTTCCTGATCTCTTGAAGAGACACGGCGGTTGGCCCACCGTTCACGTGACTCGCTATATGTGGATCGACTGCTATGACCTGATCAGCAGTAACCGTATCACTGCCTGGTATCGAAGTGCCACCGGTATGCATCATCACAATCATGCCGTACTTTTTGGCCCACTTGACCATAGGGGCAGCATCTTCAGCAAATTTCACCGACCCCAGGCCGATTTCTCCCACCACTTTAACGCCCTCACGGGCCATTTCCTCGAAATCCGTTTCTTTCAGGCCCTTTTCTAGAATGACTGCGCCACCGATAATCTTGGCTCCGCCGGGTCGAAAGTTGTTGAAAGACTTAGCGGCAAGAATGGCCAGGGCTTTTGTCCCAGCCGGATCTTTAGGCCTTCCAGGTAAGTGTACTTCACCTGCAGATATTATTGTGGTGACACCCCCATGCACCTCGCTTTCAAGAAAACCAACTTGATTTTGGCGTGGTGTGAAATCCCCGAAGACTACGTGGCAATGAGAATCGATCAAACCGGGGGTGATCGTGCTCCATGCCGCATCTATAACGGTATCGGCACCAAGGGATTCCAATTGGGTAAGTTTTCCTATTTGTCGAATTTTCCCTTCCGAAACAAAGATTGAGTCCGCGTCTAGAACTGGATTTGAGATATCTCCGCTAACCAGTGTCCCGATATTCTTTATTAAGGTTCCGGGCATGATCCCTCCTTTCTTGGTAGATACCTGCTTACATTTTAAGAATTTCCCGCCGTGGAGGCCGCTTTCAAGACCCGCTCCAGGTTGGCGGGTAAATCATATATTCGTACGCCGAGGGCATCTGCTATGGCATTGACAATGGCCGGCGCAGTAGGTATCAACGCTGGTTCCCCTACGCCTTTGGCCCCATAGGGTCCAGTAGGCTCAAAATCTTCAACGATTATGGTCGTGACTTGGGGCATGTCTGCGCAGGATGGAATCTGATAGTCCTTCATCGATTCCGTTTTTCCAGGGTGAAATTCTTCCATCAGCGCAAAACCCACACCCATAGCCACACCACTATAAATCTGGCCTTGGACGTTCCCTGGATTGATCGCTTTTCCTACATCATGTGCGGCGATGACTCTCAGCACCTTCACTTCCCCGGTCAGAATTTCGATTTCGACCTCTGCCACGTGAGTGGCAAAGGCATACGTTCCGTAGGGGGCACCACTTCCGGTTTCGGGATCCAATGGTGTGGTCGCCGGATCGAAGTAGCCCTGCCATTTCAAGGGAAGACCGGCTCGAAGAGCCCGTTGCGCTATCTTTTCGAAAGAAACTGATTTTTGGTGATTGGTTCGTGATTTCACCACTCCGTCTTCAAGAACAAGGTCTCCACGATCAATTTTCAAGATCGTTGCAGCTTGGGAGAGAAGAACCTCTCGCAGTTTTCTCGCCGCATCCAGTACGGCATTACCGGAAATATAAGTTTGCCGGCTGGCCGATGATGCGCCGGCAGATGTGGTAAGGAGAGTATCGGCCATCACCAGTTGAATTGTATCCGGTAATAAACCCAATTCCTCAGCGGCTATCTGCACGAGAATAGTGGATGAACCTTGACCTATATCAGCCGCGCCGGAAAACAAGGTGACTTTTCCATCATTTGAAAGCTCTATCTGTGCAGAGGAAGGATTCTGGACTCCGGTGTTCCCGATTCCGTAGATCATGGAAGCGATACCGACGCCCCTCCTACGGTACCTTCCTTGACGATTGTCAATTAATTGGGCTTTTTCGTAAAAAGGGGCTACAGCTTCAAGAGTGGCTCCAATTCCTACCGAGGCCTTGAGTTCTTGCCTGGTGGCAGTAAGCGACCCGATTCGCAGGGCATTCCTGCGCCTAATTTCAAGCGGAGTCAGTCCTAATTCTTGGGCCAAGAGATCCATCTGGGATTCGTGCGCGAAGGCAATCTGAGGAACCCCGAAACCTCTCATTGCACCTGCAATGGGATTGTTGGTGTAGGCGAAGGTTGACTCAATGTGAATATTGGGAATTTCATAAGGTCCTGTGGCATGAACTGCTGTACGTGTTACCACCGCCAAACCATAGGATGCGTAAGCCCCTGTATCACCAATAATTTTTACGTCTGCTGCGATAAGTCTCCCGTCACGTGTCGCTCCGCTTTTATAAATTATCTTCAGGGGATGGCGTTTGGGGGTACATAAGAAGGCCTCTTCTCGAGTGTATACCATTTTAGCGGGCCTTTTGAGAAGATAAGCCGCCAATCCTACAAATCCTTGGACGTTTAGATCGAGTTTTGAGCCGAAACCACCGCCCGTGGCAGCCTGAATTACCCGAACCTTCCTCTCGTCCAAACCTAGCAAATCAGCCACGTCTTTCTGATCGTAGTGCGGATTCTGAGTGGAAGCATGAATCACCAGGATGCCATCGTCATCCAGGTAGGCCATTCCCGAATCCGGTTCCAGGTAGGTGTGCTCGACATAAGAAGTGGTGTAAATTCGCTCAACGATCACGTCAGCCTGCTTGAAGGCTGCCTCAGGACTGCCGCGTTTGATGACTCTTCTACCAAGGAGGTTTCCATTCTCATGGATTTTTATGGCACCAGGCCTCAGTGCTTCTTCAGGATCAAGAATCGCAGGTAGGTCCTCATAGTCTACGTGGATTGCGGCCAGTGCAGTGTGGGCGGATTCGTATGTTTCGGCCGCCACAAGTGCTACAGGGTCACCTACGAATCGTATCTTATCCTCTGCTAAAAGATACTGGTCTTTATTTATTATCCCCAGGCGATTGCGTCCCGGGATGTCCTCGTAGGTAAAGACCCGGACACAACCGGGGGTCAGAACCGCCTGAGAGGCATCAACTGAAAGTATGCGAGCATGAGGTCGATCACTCCTCAGGGCAAGAAGAGTTACCATTCCGTCCCTGTGCAAGTCCGAGGCAAACTTCGCCGAACCTAGAACTCTTTCCCGAGCCCCAATTCTGAGGACCGTAGTCCCGACGTTTTTTAAAGATTTGT